>Ga0114931_10009709_pt1 | contig 11505 bp, 4 predicted proteins | sample 2SBtaG_FD_89579 | JGI IMG/M metagenome (GOLD analysis project Ga0114931, IMG submission 89579) | Deep subsurface microbial communities from Kolumbo volcano to uncover new lineages of life (NeLLi) - 2SBTROV14_V59a metaG | ecosystem: Environmental > Aquatic > Marine > Volcanic | place: Kolumbo...
CTGTAGAGCACCTGGGCCTGGAATCCGCTGCGCGCGGAGAGCGCGGCCTCGATGGCCAGCGCCCAGGGCGCGTGAACCCGCGCGCCGAAGGGCGAGAGCAGACAGATACGCCAGTCGCCGAGCTCGTCCCGGAAGCGCTCGAGCGTGATGCAGCGGTCCGTCGGCAGCGACCCGGTCGCTTCGCTCTGCTCGACCAGGTGGTCCACGAGGTTGCGCGCGGCGAACTCGTCGAGACCGCGGACGCGGCGCAGCCATTCCTCTGCCTCGGCGCGCCGAGCATCGGATCCGCCGGGGCCCCGGCAGCGCTCGGCGAGCTCGCGCACGAAGGCACCGAGCGAGCGTCCGAGCTCGACGGGCCGGCCCGGGCCCTCGCCGCGCCAGAACGGAAGCTTCCCGGCCTCGCCCGGCGCCGGCACCACGATCACCCGGTCCCGGGTGATCTCGGAGATCCGCCAGCTGGACGCGCCCAGGGTGATGGTCTCGCCGGGTCGCGTCTCGTTCACCATCTCTTCGTCGAGCTCGCCGATGCGCGGACCCGTTCCCGCGTCGCCGCCGACATGCACGCCATACAGGCCGCGATCCGGGATCGTCCCGCCCGAGAGGATGGCCAGGCGACCGGCACCGGGCCGAGCCTCGATCCGATCACGCTCGCGGTCCCAGCGGATCCGGGGACGCAGCTCCGCGAAATCCGTCGACGGGTAGCGCCCGGCGAGCATGTCGAGCACGCCCGTCAGGATCTCGCGCGGGAGCTCGCGGAAGCTCGCCGCGCGGCGGACCCAGGCTTCGAGGCCATCGACCTCCCAGGCGTCCAGGGCCGCGGCCGCCACGATCTGCTGGGCGAGGACGTCGAGCGGGTTGCTCGGAACGCGGAGCGCCTCGACCTCGCCCGCGACCATCCCGGCCGCCACGACCGTCGCCTCCAGCAGGTCGCCGCGATGCTTCGGCCAGATGCGACCGCGGCTGACGTCGCCCACGTGGTGGCCCGCACGCCCGACGCGCTGCAGTCCGCGCGAGACCGCCCCCGGCGACTCCACCAGCAGCACGAGGTCGACGGCTCCCATGTCGATCCCGAGCTCGAGAGAGCTCGTGGCCACGAGCCCGCGCAGCTGCCCCGCCTTCAGCTCTTCCTCGATCTCCCGGCGCCGGGCGTGGGCCAGGCTCCCGTGATGCGCGCGCACCAGATCCTCGTCGGCCAGCTCGTTCAGCCGTCGTGCCAGGCGCTCGCACAGGCCGCGGCTGTTCACGAAGACGAGCGTGCTGCGATGCGCGCGGATCGCCTCGAGCAGGCGAGGGTAGAGGGCCGGCCACAGGCCGCGGGCCACCGACGCCGGGGCGACGGACTCGGGGCGGGTCATGTCGGGCACCGGAACCTGGATCTCGAGGTCGAGCCTCGGCGGCTCGCCGGCATCCACGATCGAGACCGGCCGATCGCCGCCCAGGAAGCGCGCCACCTCTGCCAGCGGCCGCGCGGTGGCCGAGAGCCCGATCCGCTGGGGATCGCGCCGCGCGAGGACGCTCAGACGTTCCAGCGAGAGCCCGAGGTGCGCGCCGCGTTTGCTGGCGGCCAGGGCGTGGATCTCGTCCACGACGACGAACTCGACCCGGCGGAGCGTCTCGCGCTGGGCCGAGCCGAGGATCAGGTAGAGCGACTCGGGCGTGGTGACGAGGATCTCGGCCGGGTCGCGCGCCTGGGCACGGCGATCCGCGGGAGAAGTGTCCCCCGTCCGCATGGCGACGCGCGGCGGCCGGAACGCCGCCGATCCGGCGAGCCCCCGGGCCGCGCGTGACACCCCGGCCAGGGGTGCGCGCAGGTTCCGCTCGACGTCGTGGACCAGGGCCTTCAGGGGCGAGACGTAGAGCACCCGGACGCCCGGCGGCGCCGTGGCCTCGCCGGCGAGCTCCGCTCCGAGGCGATCGATGCACCAGAGAAAGGCCGCGAGCGTCTTGCCGCTCCCGGTGGGTGCAATCAGGAGGGTGTGCTCGCCGGCGGCGATGCGGCGCCAACCGCGCGCCTGGACGGGCGTCGGCTCGCCGAAGGTCGCTTCGAACCAGCGTCGGGCGGGCGCTGCGAAGACCTCGCGCGGAAACTCCACCTGGCGAGTCTACCGGCAACCCGACGGGGCGACCCGTCGACCGAGCCGGTACCTTCCTGCGCCCATGTCCCGATCCCTCTCGGCGTGCCCATGTCCCGGACCCCCTCCGCCCCCCTGGCCGACCTGCTTCAGCGCCTCGATCTGGAGGCCCTCGACCGGGATCTCTACCTGGGCGAGCCCGAGCCGGGCGGCGATGGGCCGCTGTTCGGCGGCTTCGTGGCCAGCCAGGCCGCCGTCGCCGCGGGCCGCAGCGTCGCGGCGGGGTTCCTCCACTCGCTCCACGCCTACTTCCTGAGGCCGGGCCGTCACGACCGGCCGATCCGGTACGTGGTCCACCGCATCCGCGACGGCCGCACCTTCACCACGCGTCGGGTCGTGGCCTACCAGGGCGGCGAGGCGATCTTCAACCTCTCGGCGAGCTTCGCGCGGCCCGAGGAAGGGATCGCCCACCAGAGCCCGATGCCCGAGGCCCCCCCGCCCGAATCGGTGCCCGACTGGGAGGACGAGCGCGCACGCATCCTGGGCGACCGGGCGCGGCGCCGTCCGGACGGCCCCGTGGAGGTGCGCGTGTGCGACCCGGACGACCCGACCCCGGGCGTGCCGCTTCCGCCCTCGCGCCGGGTCTGGATGCGACCGCGCGGGCCGCTGCCGTCGGCGCCGTCGATCCACGCGGCGCTGCTGGTCTATGCGACCGATCGCACGCTCCTCGGAACGGCGGCACGCCCCCACGGCCTGCCCTGGGGCCGGCGGATCGGAGCGAGCCTCGATCACGCCGTCTGGCTCCACCACCCGCCGCGCTTCGAGGACTGGATCCTGTTCGTGAGCGACAGCCCCGTGGCCCACGCCGCGCGGGGCCTGATCTTCGGCGCCATGTACGACCTCGAGGGCCGCCGGATCGTCTCCGTCGCCAAGGAGGGATTGATCCGGATTCCGCGGAGGGACGCGTGAGTGGACGTCCAGCCGCCGCGGCCCGGCCTCGAAGCGGCCGCAGCGAAGCGCCCGGATGCGATCCTTCCCCGGGAGTCGAGACCCTCGCCAGCATGTACGATCCTCCCCTCATGAAGTCCGATGGCCTGCCGGGTGACTGACGCGACCCGAAACCGCTCCGCTGCCTGGACCGTCGCCTGGTGCGCCGTGGCCTTTGGCTCCGGCGCCGCCGCCCTGCTGTTCGAGACCCTGTGGTTCCGGGTCGCGGGTCTCGCCCTGGGCCACGGCGTCTGGGCGAGCAGCGTCGTGCTGGCCGCCTTAATGGCCGGCCTGGCGCTGGGCAACGCCTGGGCCGCCCGACGGGCCGATGCGGCCACCCACCCGGCGCGCCTCTACGCGGCCCTCGAGGTCACGATCGGGGTCTGCGGGCTGGCCTTGGTGGCGGGGCTGCCGGCCGCGATCCCGCTTCTGGCAACGCCCCTGGGCGCCCTGCGCGACACACCCTGGCTGATGAACGGCCTGCGTCTGCTCCTGGCGTTCGGCACGATGATGATCCCGGCCAGCGCCATGGGCGCGACGCTGCCGGTGCTGGTGAAATCCCTGTCGCTCCACGACGCGCGCTTCGCTGCGGTGCTGGGGCGCCTGTATGGATGGAACACGCTCGGCGCCGTCGTCGGTGCGCTGCTCGGCGAGTCGCTGCTGCTGGCGGCGCTCGGAATGCGCGGAACCGCCCTGGCCGCCCTGGTCCTGAACCTGTCGTCGGCCGCCGGCGCCCTGGCCCTGGGCCGGGCCGCCGCGGCCCGGCCGTGGAAGCGAGCTCCGGCGGCGGTCCCTGGGCCGATCACGCGGCCCGGGCGTCTGCTGCTGCTGGCGGCCTTCTTCTCGGGCGCGACCTTCCTGGCCCTGGAGGTCGTCTGGTTCCGCCTGCTGGCTCTGTTCGTCTACGGCACCAGCGTCGCGTTCGCGGTGCTACTCGCCGTCGTCCTGGCCGGCATCGGACTCGGCGGCCTCACCGCGGCGCGCTGGCTTCGCGGCGGCCGGCGCGCGGCGCCGGCCCTGCCCGCTCTCGCCCTCGCCTCGGCCTGCGCGACCCTCGTCACCTACGCCGCGTTCCCGCGCGTCGTCGACGCGCTGCTTCCGCCGGGCCAGGCCGCCGCCGCTCTCTGGCACGTGGCGCTGCTGGCCGTACCCTTGATGCTGCCGGTGGCCTGGCTGTCGGGGGTCCTGTTCACGGCGCTCGGCGAGGCGGCGCGGGAGTCCCTCGGCGGCGAGGCTCGGACCGCCGGGCTGCTGACCCTCGCCAACACGATCGGCGGAGCCCTCGGCTCCTTGGCGGGTGGCTTCGTGCTGCTCCCCCACGTCGGGCTGGAAGGCTCGCTCCAGCTCCTGGCGGGCGTCTATGCCGGGGTCGCGTTGCTGACCGTTCCCAGCCTCGCCTCCCGCGAGCGGCGCGGGCCGCTGCTCGGCGCCCTGGCGGCCGGCCTGGCCGCCCTGTTCCTGCTGTTTCCGACCGGACAGCTGCGCAGCAAGTTCCTCGTGCACCCCACGCTCGCCTTCCAGGAGCCCGGCTCGCGGATCGTGGCGGTCCGCGAGGGGATCCTCCAGACCCTGGTGCTGATGCGCACGGAACGGTTCGGACGGACCCTCCACCTGCGCCTCTTCACGGACGGCTTCAGCATGTCGGGAACCACGGCCCACTCCCGGCGCTACATGAAGGCCTACGTCTATCTGCCGGTGGCGCTCCATCCGGCGCTGAAGGACGCGCTGTTGATCAGCTACGGTGTCGGCTCCACCGCCAAGGCCCTCACCGACACGGACTCGATCGAACGGATCGACGTCGTCGACATCTCCCCCGAAATCCTCGAGACCAGCGCGCTCGTCTACCCGCGTCGCAGCGACGATCCGCTCGAGGACCCCCGGGTCCACGTCCACGTGGAAGATGGCCGCTTCTTCCTCCAGACGACCGAGCGACGCTTCGATCTCGTCACCAGCGAGCCGCCGCCGCCGAAGTACGCCGGAGTGGTGAACCTCTACAGCCGCGAGTACTTCGAGCTGATCCGCGCGCGCCTGAACGAGGGCGGGATCTCGACCTATTGGCTCCCGGTCCACAACCTCAGCGAGGCGGACGCACGAGCCATCCTGCGCGCCTGGTGCGACGTCTTCGACGACTGCACCCTGTGGACCGGCGCGGGGCTCGACTGGATGATGATGGGCACCCGATCCCTCGAGGTGCCGGTCTCCGAGGCGTTCTTCCGGCGCCAGTGGGACGACCCCGTGGTGGGTCCCGAGCTTCGCGGCGTCGGGTTCGAGGATCCGGCCCAGATGGGCGCCACGTTCCTGGCGGGCACGAAGAAGCTCCGGCGCTGGACCGAGCACACGCCGCCCGTGGCCGACGACTTCCCGCTGCGCATCTCGAGCCGGCCGGTCCAGCCTTCCGACAGCCAACGGTCGAGCTTCTTCCGCGAGGCCATGGAGACCGGTGAAACGGCCCGCGAGTTCGAGCGCAGCGCGTTCGTGCACAGGGTCTTTCCGGCCGCCATGCGCGAGGCGACGCTCGCGTTCTTTCGCTGGCAGCGCCTCCTGAACGCGCGACTGGTCTACGACGGGAGCGAGTCGGTAGAGGATGCGGATCTTCACGCGCTGCTGACGGAGTCGGAGCTCGAAACGCTGCCTCTGTGGCTGCTCGGAAGTGGCGCCGTCGAGCAACGGATCGTGGCCGGCATCTCGCAAGCGAGCAGCGATCCGGACGTGAACCGCATCCGCGCGGTCGGCGCCCTCGCCGCCCGAGACTGGCCGGGGGCGGTCGGCTGGCTCGAGCGCGCCCGGGCGAGCCGACCCGGCGATGCACGGCTGCTGGATCTCGAGGTCTATGCGCTCTGCCTGGACGACCGTCGCGACGATGCCTTCGCCCTGGCCCGCCGGCTGCTGGCCGTGAGCCCCGAGGCGAAGGGCGCGGACGCCCACTGGCGCTGGCTCGGCGAGACCTTCGGTCTGCCCGATCCGCGCGAAGACGGGCCGCGACGCGACGCGCGCTGGAGCCGGCCGTGAGCGGCCCGATCCTTTCGCCGGCGCGCTGGGCAGCCCTGTGCGCCCTGGCCATCGGCCTGGCGCTCTACATCGTCTGGCCCGCCATCGACGGAACCTTCCTCTCCGACGACTTCCTCTACATCGTGAACGACCCGTACGTGCACGGGCTCTCCTGGGAGAACGTCCGGGAGATCCTCGATCCCTACGGATCGCCCACGGTCTACAGCCTGAACTACGCCCCCGTCCATCTGCTGATGCACGCGGCCCAGTGGCAATGGGTGGGCGACCAGACGCGCCTCTACCACGTGACCAATGCCGTGGCCCACGGCCTCACCTCCGTGCTCCTGGTGGCGTTCTTCGTCCGCGCCGGGATCTCGCTGCGGCCGGCGCTGCTCGGCGCCCTCCTCTTCCTGGTCCATCCGGCCAACGTCGAGACCGTCGCCTGGATCTTCCAGCTCAAGACTCTCGTGGCCGTGGGCCTGTCGGTCGGCGCCCTGCTGCTCCACGAGCGGCGACCGGCCTGGGCGCTCGTGCTGTTCGCCCTGGCGCTGCTCACCAAGGTGACGGCGCTCGGCGTGCTGCCCGTGGTGGCCGTCCAGGCCTGGATCCGCGGCCGGCGCACGGATCCCGCTTCGCCGCACTGGGGCTGGCTGCTCGGCTGGGCGGCCGTGGCCATCGCGGTGTCGATCCCGGAGATGGCCGCCTTCGAGCGCCAGAGCGACGTGCGGATCGTGATCGACCCGGACCTCTGGGTCCACGGCCGCACGATCTTCGCCATCGCCGCGCGCTACCTGTGGATGGCCGCCACGGGGCTCGGCGTCGCGACCTTCCAGGAGCCCACCGTCGCGGCCTCGTGGCTCGACCCCTGGTGGCTGGCGGGTCTGGTTGCGCTGCTGGCGATCGCCGCACGCACGCTCCAGACACTCTGGAACGACCAGGAAGAGGCGTGCTTGTGGGTGTTCGCCGCGGCCGCCTTCGCCCCGGTCTCCCAGATCTTTCCGTTCGTCTTCCCCATGGGCGACCGCTATCTCTACCCCATCCTCCCGGGCCTGATCGGCGCGCTGCTGCTGGCGTTCCGGCCGGGCTTCGATGCGCTGGCGACCCGGCTCGGGCCCGGAGCCCGGGCGGCGCTCTCGCGTGCCGGGGTCGCTGCGGCCCTGTGCATCGCGCTGATCTTCGGCGCGGCCTCACGCGCGCGCGCGCCGGTCTTCGCCGACGACCTGTCCATGCTGATCGATGCGGCCAAGAACTCTCCCGACGGCATGATGGCCCAGCTGCTGCGCGGCCACCGCGCCGCCCGCGAAGGCGACGCCGAGGGCGCCACGCGGGCGTTCGAACGGGCGGTGGACCTTGGCTTCTCCGACCTCCAGGCCCTGCTCTCCCACCCCGAGCTCCAGTGGCTGCAATCGACTCCGGTGTTCCACCGGCGCGTGCTCGAGAAGCTCGCGAATCTCGACATCCAGAGACTCTCGGCCCACGACGACCCCGATCAATCGGAGCTGCTGACGCTGGCCCGAGCCTACGAGATCCGAGGCGACCTCGAGCGGGCGATCGCAACCCTGGAGCGCGCCGAGACCACGCGGGGCCGCCTGCAGACGCTCGTGGAGGTTCGCCTGCGCGAGCTGCGCGTCCGGGCGGGCCGGAGCCCCGGGCCCTCCGACGAAGCGCCCGGCGCCCGGGCCCCCTGAAGCGTTCTGGCGAGCCGCGCCCTAGCCGGCGTGGGCCTGGTGCGCGGGCTGGTGATCGGGATCGATTCGCAGCGCATCGTCGAAGGCCCGACCGGCCTCGGCGTCGAGGCCCTGGGCCTGCAGCGCCAGGCCGAGGTGGTAGTGGTACTCGGCCACCTCGTGACCGTGCAGCTTCGCCAGCTCGATGGCCGACCGGAACTCGAAGGCCGCGGGCTCGGCCAGTCCCTTCTTCAGGTAGACGTAGCCGAGCACGTCGGCGATGCCCGCGTTCTCGGGGTTCTTGCTCTTCACCTGGCGGGCCAGCTGCACGGCCCGTTCCAGGTCTCGGCCCAGCTCCGCCAGCACCAGGGCCAGATCGCTGATGGCCGGCGAGAACTGGGGATTCGCCGCGTGGGCCTCCTCCAAGGGACCGAGCGCCTGCTCGTACTCCTTGAGCTCGTAGTGCATGCGACCGAGCTGCCACAGACCGGCCGGGCTCAGCGTTCCTTCCGCCCGCGCGGCCCCGAGCATTGCCATGGCCTCGTCGCTCTTGTCACGCGCGCCGAGGATCTCGACCAGCAGGGGCGAAGCGCCGAACGGCCGCGGCCGGGTCTCGAAGATCTCGCGCGCGAGCCGCTCGGCCTCCTCCGTGCGGCCCGTGGCGTAGAGAAGCCGCGTTTGCCGGATGGGGTCCGCGGAGCGGCCGGTGAGGGCGGCGTTCGCCTCCAGCACGGCGATCGCCTTCTTGGGATCGTGCTGGGCGAGCGCCAGCCCCATGGCCGCGCGAGCGAGCGCCGGGTCGGCGCGATCCTTCTCCCATGCGCCCAGCACGAGATCGCGGACCCGCTCGGGCTGGTGGACGCTTTCATAGTGGTAGAAGAGGAGGATGGCCTGCTTGGAGACGTCCTTGCGCGTCAAGGTGGCCTCGAGCAGGGCGCGCCCGGCCTTGACTCGCCCGAGCTCGTAGAGCGCCCGGATGCGGGTCAGGTTGGAGGCCTCGTCGGCCGGCAGCCCGTACCGGCGCCTCTCGCGCCAGCTGCGCAGGACCCCCTGCCAATCCTGCTTCTGGGACAGCAGGCGAAGCCTCAGCCGATACGCCTGCACGCTGCGCCCGGGCCGGAGCTCGATCGAGCGCTCGACGGCCGCCAACGCGGCTTCGGAGTTCCCGGCTCTCGCCTCGGCGTAGGCCAGCTGGCGCAGGACGTCGGGTCGCTCCACCTGGCCCGCGAGCACGCGCAGATCCTTCAGGGCTTGCTCGGCCTGGCCCATCTCGAGCGCAAAGGTCGCAGCGCTGAGCCGGGTCAGCGGCGAATCGGGGTGGCGGGCCTGGAGATCCTCGAGCCGCGCCTTCGCCTCGGCGGCCTGTCCGTTGTTCAGATAGAGCTCGACCAGCAAGGCGCCGAGCTCGGGGCTGTCCGCGAGTGATTCGGGCAGCGACACGACGTGTTCGACGGCCTCTTCGCGGCGCCCGGCGGCCTCGAGCGCGCGTACGTAGCCCACGTGCAGAGCCAGGTCCTCCGGGCTCTGGGCCAGCGCCCGCGCCCACACGTCGTCGCTCGACCCACCCATCTGCTGGGCGAGGCTGGCCAGCTGACCCCAGCCCTGGACCGCTCCCGGCTCGGCGGCCACCCAGCGCTCGAGGGCCCAGCGCTGGAACTCGAGGTTCGAGGTCGCGGCCGCGAGGCGGCGGGCCGTGCGCGCGACGGCCCTGGTTCCGACGCTGTCCTGCGACGCCTCGGCCAGCTTCATCGCCTCGCGGATCGAGGCCTCGGTCTGTGCCTCGTGGCCCGGCCAGTCGGAGTAGATCAGGGCCTGCTCCATGCGATCCTTCCACGGCCCGAGACGCTCCTCCTGACCGGCCGAGACCTCGGCCGCCCGGTCGGCGGCGGCGAGCGCTGCCTCGAAGACCTCGGGATCGGGCGTGTCCTTTCGGAGCAGCTCGGCCCGGATCCGCGCGCGCTGAACGGTGGTCACGATTCGCCGCGCGGCGATGTCGTTGGGCCCGAGCTCGACGCTCGTCCGGGCCGCCGCGAGCGCGCCGTCGACGTCCTGGCGCAGCAGCCGCAGCTCGGCGCGCCGCACGTAGGCGTCCACGTTGGCCGGCTCGCGTTCGAGCACCCCATCGACCAGGGCCTCGGCCGCGTCGAGGTCGCTCGAGTAGAGGAGCGGGGCCTGGAGCAGCGCCGCCTCCGTCAAGGTCGGGTCGAGCCGGTACGCCTCGCCGTAGAAGAAGGCGGCCTCGGGCCTTCCCAGCTCTGCGTAGACCTTGCCGATCCGCAGGCTCAGATCGGCGCTCTTGGGCTCGAGGCTGAGGGCCGAGCGCAGCTCGACGAGGGCGGCGCGGAAGTCATCCGCCGCCTCGAGCTCGTCGGCGGCGGCCACGTGCTGGGCCACCTTCTCCTCGTTGGAGGCGCAACCCAGCGCGAAGACGACGGCGAGCAGACCGACCCCGAGCCAGGCCGCTCGCATCAGGAGGCCCCCGGCTCGAGGCGAGCCAGCTCGGTCCGCGCCGCTTCGGCCTCCGGGAACGCCCCGGCCGCGAGCGCCGCGTGGAAGAGCTCCGCCGCGCGATCCCGCTCGCCGGTCTCGACCAGCGCCAAGGCGAGCCGGTAGGCGATGGAGGGCGAGGCCGGATCGAGACTGTGAGCACGCTCGAAGGCGGACACCGCGTCGGCCGGCTCCCCGCGCCGGTAGTGGACCCAGCCGAGCGTGTCGTAGACCGTGGCCGAGCCATCCACCTCGCTGGCTCGGGTCGCCAGGGCCAGGGCCTGATCCAGCGACTCGCCCCGCTCCGCCAGGATCCAGGCCAGGTCGTTGGCGGCATGGGCGTGGGCGGGCTCCCGCCGCAGCGCCTCGCGCAGCCGCTCCTCGGCCGCCGGGATACGCCCCGCGGCCAGCTCGATCTGCGCGGCCCGGTAGGGGTAGGAGGCGTTCTTGGGATCGAGCTCGGCAGCGCGGTCCAGTAGCTCGCGCGCCCCCTGGGCATCGCCGGCGGCCTGGCGCAGGCTCGCCTGGCCCTCCAGGGCCGGCGCGTTCTCGGGGTCGAGCTCGAGAGCTCGCTCGAAGTGGGTTGCGGCCTCCTCGCTGCGCCCGACCGAGGCGAGCACGCGGCCGAAGGCGTCGTGGAAGCTCGCCTCGTCCGGGTGGGCCTTCACGGCCGCCTCGGCGAGCTGCACGGCCTTGGCGCCCTGGCTCGCCTGCACGAGGTCGTCGCAGGCCTGGCGCAGGGCCGTCTCGTTCTCGGGATCGGTCAGGTCGAGCGCCGACTTCTCGATGAAGCGCGCACCGGCCGCAGGCCCGTGGTCCGCAGCCTCGAAACGCGCACCCTCGAGGACCGCGGTCTGCGCGAAGCCGGGGACGGCGGCCAGCCGCCCGGCCACCTCACGCGCCTCGTCCTTGTTGCCGGTGGCCCACTGGGCGCGGCCGAGCACGACCAGGGCGTTGCCGGCCCGCGGCCCGTTCCGGAAATCCTCGTCGTTCAGCATGATGCTGGCCAGCTTGAGCGCCGTCGCCGGACGCCCGAGCTGAAGGTACAGCAGACCGAGTTCGCTGCCCGCATCGGTCTCGTTCATGCCGACCCGCATGGATTCGCGCAGCTCCGAGAGGCCGCGGTCGAGGTCGCCCAGGGCGATCGCCGAGTGGGCGGCCAGGTAACGGGCGCCGGCGTTGTTCGGCCACTCCTTCAGTCCGGCATCGAAGTCGCCGAGGGCCTCGGCGTAGTCGCCGCGCAGGTAGGCGAGCCGCCCGAGGATCACCTTGCGATAGGTGTCGCCCTCGATGTCGGCTGCCAC
>Ga0114931_10009710_pt1 | contig 11503 bp, 18 predicted proteins | sample 2SBtaG_FD_89579 | JGI IMG/M metagenome (GOLD analysis project Ga0114931, IMG submission 89579) | Deep subsurface microbial communities from Kolumbo volcano to uncover new lineages of life (NeLLi) - 2SBTROV14_V59a metaG | ecosystem: Environmental > Aquatic > Marine > Volcanic | place: Kolumbo...
TGCCCTTTCGCTAACCTTCGGCTCTGCGAATACCTGGTATCAGTACTTTCATCTGACTAGTTAAGTGCCATGCCCGGCACACACGACCAAGCTGTGCGGCGCAAACGAAGCTGGCGTCGGCTGCGGCGCCTGGTTATAACGCAACTTGCTCACTCGTAATTTCCATAAAACGCTGCCACACTTCATTTGGTTCCCAAGTAGAAAGCATAACTTTTCTCGCTGTTTCTGGTGTGGCACCGTGAACCAATCGCTGATACTGATAAAGAAACGCTGATACTCGGTAATTAACCACACAGTGGACCCATACCTTTTTATCTGCGATTGCATCCATAACGTTTATGAAGCTTTTTAAGTGGCTAACAGCAGGCGCCTCGAATGGTACTGGAATGTGCACATATGTCATATTTAGCGCTGTAACAATATTACCCTCTTCCGGGATTGCATTCTCAGAATTTGCCATAGCAAGGTTAACTACTACTTCATAGCCGGCAGATGCGATATCCTTAAACTGGTCGTCCTCGGGTTGTCCGGATGATGCTAGAAGTCCAGATACTTGAATGAAGTTAGTTACTGCTTCGATACTCATGACCTTGCGTTATAACGTCCATCTTAACTCGCAAAATAAAGGAGTGCGGAGCACAGCTTTATTTTGTCGAGTTTAAGTGCTGGTTAGATTTCATTTTACGATATAGTTTTCGATTAATAATGCACCGTGGAAAACGCCAAGTATAGTGATGTCATTATTTGAACTGGCTAGATAGGTAATTCTATAGTGCCCGTAGAGGAGAATACGAATTTCTTCTTCTTCGTGCTCGTATATGTATCCGATTTTGGGTTGTTCAAGGAGTATTTGGGCTTTTTCGTAAATTCCGTTTATTACTTTTGCTGCTGCTGTTGGACTATCTTCAGCAATATGGTCATATATTATTGATAACCATCTCTCTGCTTCACTCGTCCATATTATTTTTGCCATTCCTTAATTCTTTCCTTCATGTCTTCATTTGAAATGACATTGCCATTGCGAACATCAGCCATGCCTCTAATTACCATGCTCTTAAATGCTAATTCCCGGAGGATATCATCATAAGTGCTATCTTCAGGCTGGCTCTCAAGCACTTGTTTTATTTGGTCTTTTGCAGTAGACATATATCACCATTTGTTGATTAACTCGCCTATTATAGTATCTATTGGGGTATTTATAAAATCTAACGAGTAGCGTTAATTTGCGAGGTACCGCACAGCGGCATCGAGTCAAAATTAAACCGCTGGTCAGATTTCACTTTTTCTATAATCTACACTGTGACTGCAATTATACATGGCTGACGTATCATGTTTGCGAAGTTTGTACACCTGCTCCCAAGTAGTATCTCAGTCAGATTCGTCAGTTATAGGCACTCCAGGATACGCTTCGTCCACTCGTTTGAATACGCGCCAAATTGGTAACTCACAACTTGCTTGTGAATCAAAATATGCTTCAACAAAGGACGGAAACCAACCACTATCCATTCCCATTGACATGCAATTCTCATCTCCAGTTAAAAATACCAACCCCCAGGGATACGTTGGCCCAAATCCATGCTCGGAATAGGCAATGCCGGTATTAGAACTCACGTGATTCAGAACCGACCAACATGGATATTTAGTATTTGGCTCGCCATAATCCCATTGCCTCATAAAAATTACGGGCGTGCCCAATAAGCTACGAATATGCTTTATCACACGTGAATCATTTATAGTAGAAAGTTCTTCTTCGACTAGTTTTAGTATTTTGTCAGCAGAGATATTCATGATGAAATCTAACGTTTGAATTCTGCGGAAAGCATGGCGGGCACGCGGCTTGCGAATGCAAGCCAAGTGACGGCCTCGCTTGTCCGGCTAGAATGACTTGTTATGCGCTCTCTCTAATTGCACTTCTTAAATTCCAGCATGAATGTAGATTTTGCAAGTTTTGTATCCCATAACACCGGGTTAAATGGACCGCTATTTATTAAATCTTTTAATATTTTCTTATTATCTTTATCTATGTTGTTACCAAAATATACATTTAATATTTCATCACCTCGGAGAATAAGTGATTCACCATCATTATCTGGTTGTTTTTCTGCGTAAGGTACAAATACTGTTCGAAATTCATCTTCATACTCCCAGTGCTTTGACTTTATCAGTGCTGGTTCAAATCCTCTGGCATCAGTAGGAATGGGGTAATCTACAACAGGGTAATTATCTTGATAGTGCATCTTATACGCAGAAACAATAGGCATTTTTGTTGCGTCAAATTCTATACAAAAACCTTTATGTGAATCAGCATAATGAGACCAGAATAACAGATTTTCCTTTTTTGTAGTAAAACTACATATACGTATTTCTCCAAATGTCTTTAACACTGTATCGTTAATAGTATTAGCAATGAACCCTGAATCTTTCATATTTTGTAATATTAGTTTTTCAGCATCTTTTTTTGAACGCCCCTTTTCTCTAGCTACATTTATTAGGTGATCACGTATCCTTTGCTTTTGTTTCTTAGAATTCCTCCATGTAAAATGCGGCCTACATTCAAAAGGATCATTTAATTGGTTTGGCAATGCGTGATAAATTTTGCGATCAATAAATATACTATTTAATCTTTGTGTTTTATCAACATCAATTTTGTAAAACCTAAATAAGGATGTAGCTCCATACTTATCAGGAAAAGGATGTAAATTATTGAACTCCTCTATTTCCTGTATATCTGACATAAATTCTCACCTAATGGATTACTGCGCATAACTACAATTAGGGTGCCTAAAACGCCCGTTGCAAATGGGCGTTTTAGGCCCTTTTAAAAATTTCTCTTTTCTTTTATCAACGCTTTAGTGATTTTTAACGGGCCTGTTTTATTTAAAAACTACTGCAAGGAGGCGGTTATGGCCAAGTCACTTCTGATGGAACAGGCGCGCAACACATTACGCGTACATCACTATAGCCTGCGTACCGAACACGTTTATTTGCATTGGATTAAACGGTTCATCCTTTACCATAATAAACGTCATCCCCGTGATATGGGCGAGAAGGAAATTTCTGATTTTCTGACTTATCTCGCCGTGAGAAAGCATGTCGCAGCTTCAACCCGGAATCAAGCCCTGTCGGCTTTATTGTTCTTATATAAGCGTGTGCTAATGCTTTAACTCGATTGGATCGATGACGTTGTCCGGGCTAAACGCCCTTGTCATTGACCTGCAGTGCTGTCCAGGCAACAAGTTGCCCGATTGCTTTCTTGTATTCCAGGACAAAAACAACTCCTGGCAAAATTGCTGTATGGCACAGGCATGCGTCTTATGGAAGGAGCTCGTTTGCGTATCAAGGATATAAATTTTGAGTACAATCAAATTATGATACGAGGTGGGAAGGGTAACAAAGACCGCACTACTGTTCTGCCCTCCTCACTCATTCCTGAGTTGAAGGATCAAATTGAATATTCGCATGCCTTGTTTTGGCAAGATCGTGACAATAACGCTCCCGGTGTAGAGTTGTCTTTTGCATTAGACCGCAAGTATCCTGATGCGGGGAAGGAATGGCCCTGGCAATGGGTATTTCCTTCTAAAAAACATTCAAAAGATCCACGCAGATGACGACTTTTTTATTCTAGAGTGACAGCGTCTCCAATATTGATATCCAGTACGTGATCCGCACGCCCTTTGTTCACGGCGATTTCCACCAGGCCATTCGCATTTTCATACCATAATGTCTGATCATGCTCAACGTCGGAAAAGGTGCGCGCATGTGAAATAACGTGGTCGTTTATTTTGAGTGTTTGATCTTCAGAGCATGACGAAGCCCGAATACCGGTGATGGCGTTGCCGAAATGATCAATGTAGATCACCCGGGCAAGATCAGTCGGCCAGTTGGATGCACCCGCTGGCGGATCAATGATCTCGCCCGGAGGTGGATCGCCCCTGGCCAACATGGCAGCTACCGGCGCGAATAAATCACGTCCATGAAAACTGGCTGATAATTTTTCAGGACGCCAGGTGATTTCCCACCACTTAACATCCTTACCAAGTGCTGCGACTGTGTTGAGCACACCATTATCGGGGCCTACAAACCAGCGACTATCAGCATGCATGATGACTGCATCACGGTCACTCCCCACACCCGGATCAACAACTGCCAGAAAAACTGTTTCGGGTGGGAAATCGACAGCGTAGGCTGCCAGCAAATATGACGCCGATGTTGGGTTGCAGACGGGGACATCCGAAAATAGATCGATGACTTTTGCCTCAGGTGCGCCCTGATGCAAAACCGCCTTCATTTGGCCGATATAGGGTCCCTCAAGCCCAAAATCAGTAAACAGCACTATCATCGTATAAATTCCCTGATTTCCCTCATTTTCTGGCTCAAAACACCGTTACAGGCTATATAATTTGAACCTGAATTGCGAATTCGGGTACTTACTGTGTGGAACCAAATTTCAGACACAAGGTCGTATTACCTGATGAATACTTATCAAGACCATCTCCGCCACACAGGCGGCTTACTCCTCGTAACCATATTATGGCTGGCGGCGATTGCACCTGCTTCTGCGGATTTTAACCTGGGTATGAGAGCCTATAATAATTATGATTACGACCTTGCCCGCAAGGAATTTCTCAAATCCGCATTGCAAGGGCATACTGAGGCGCAGTTTTATCTCGCCGAAATACTGGAAGGTGGTGTGGGCACTGCTATCGACTACCCGTCAGCCATCAAGTGGTATACAAAAGCGGCGGAAAAAGAGCATAAATTCGCCCAGGCAAGGCTTGCCTCTCTTTATCATCGCGGCCTGGGTGACATCAAGAAAGATCACGCTAAAGCGTTCAAATGGTACCTGCGTGCGGCTGAAAATGGGCATTACATTGCCCAATACCACCTTGGCATGTTATATGCGAAAGGAGAAGGGACTGAGAAAGACCCTGTGGAAGCCTGCAAATGGCTGGGAATCGCTAGTTCCTATGGTGACTCGGATGCGCCGGCTGAGCTTGAGGCATTACAAAAAACGCTGACGCAGAAACAGGTCGATCGCGCTTCCCGTCTCGCTGCTGAATGGGAAAAACGCCGTGAAGCGAAACTGGGTAACAATCTGTAACCCTAATCGTTTACTTAGCGTGCTCCCACTTATTCCATATAAATTTCAGGTAAATCCAGTTCCTTGATCTTGATCAATGCTTCTGCACTGAAGAGCTTGCTAAGATGCAACTGTCATAGCAAGTGACACCAGTCGACGGGGGTACTGTTAGCACAAGTTTGAATGGCAACCCATACCATGACAACGTCCTTCACAGGATGAAAGAACCCTACCCAGGTTCATGTGTTAGCAGCCGTTGACTGGTTTTTCTAACTTACTTTTGTAAGGAGGAATAATCATGAGAATCAGTACCACTGATCCAATTACTCTGAATGAAGTCACCCACCCTGAAAACCGTCCTTTTGTAGTAGAAGGAAAAGGCGATTCAGCGCTGAAGATCTACTTTGAATCCGAGGCCAATAAAAAAGCCTATCTGGATATCAATGTGGAGCATCCAGGTAAGGATTTTGAGCATAATCTGGATAACCCCTCGCCGATGGCGGGTGATGAAGTAACCCACTAACCAGAAACGATCAACACGTAATTTGTTGTGCCACGTAGTCGGTCAGTCGCATAACGATTGCACTGTCATTAATTTTCTTTCTTGAAACGCCACGGCCAAACTCCTTGATCAGTTCTTTTTTGTAGGCCTTGAAAAATTCCTTGAACAACCCGGCACCAATGATCCCGTTAGCATGCAATTCATCTGTCTTTATATCATATTCGAGGACAATAGCTGCCAGTGGTTGTCTTGCCGGCCCTGATAACACCTTGGCACCGGCAGCGGGATCATAAACAGAATCATGGGCACAACACACGATCACACCCGATCGCTCCGCCACCGGGCTGTAGTCCTGCCGGTAATTGATAACACTCAGATTGTTGGATGGGTAGGATAACTGATGGGCGCAAATGGCAGAAAATGCGACGATAGAACCCTCTGGGCCCACACCACCCTTCCATTCGTAAGACTGCCCATACGTCGTTGCCAGCTTTACATCCCTCGTCGTGGCGTTCGGTAGTTTGAGCAGAAAATTGGGGGTACCGGCAAAGGGATAATGGAACAGATAATTGACACCGACCTTGAGGTCAGCCGTCTTGATCGGTCGGCCGTTTTTATCGACCAGCTTCGCACGGGCATAAGGTGCCACACTGGCATTCACGGGACGAGACAAGGCACTGCTCGCCGCCAGTGTCAGAGCTGAACCGCAAAGTTTTACAAACTGTCGTCGTTGCATAATGGTTAGATGTATCAGACCAGATACTGAAAAGCCAGCGAGTGCGAAGCTTGCTGGCTATCGTAGAGAATCCTCAGGCAAACATATCGCGGTACAGGCCACGCGCCCATTCCAGGTTGGCCTGACCACGGGCTGCATCCCATTCCTGGAACATCTTTACCTTATCAAATGCAAACGAGTCATTCCCGGCGTCATATTTATAAAAAGCGTTGACACTGATCGATTCAATGGGATCACCCTTGACGGCTGAATAACAAATTGTGTTGGGGCTTTCCCACGCGATTTCCTTACCACTTGCCTGTGCAGCCACCAGTCTGGCAACGTGTTTGGCCTCTGAATTGGCTGTGTTGCCGCTCTTGGAAAATGGCATCGGCCGTGCATCACCAGCAACATAGACGCGGTCATCGCCAATAATGTGGTATTTAAGCACATCAATATTAGCTTCTTTCTGCGGGCTCTTCGGGTTGACCAGCCCCAGTGTTTCGATCAGTTTTGATGCGCGCACCCTGGGATAGATCGCGGCATCATCAAAATTGAATGTCTCGAATTCCGAACTGACGGTTCTTGCATTGACATCAACAGACTTGATGTCAACACTGGTCTTGTAGTCAATATAATCCTTATAAAGATTATCAAAGGCGGCATGGAAACCTTCTTTCTTGATGGTAATGTCAGGATTGGCATCCAGTAACAGCACCTTGCCTTTGATCTTGTTTTTCTTGAACACACTGGCCACCATGCAGGAGCGTTCATAAGGTGCGGGCAGACAGCGGTAATTTCCCGCCGGCACTGTCAACAGAAACGTGCCCCCTTCAAATTCATCCAGCTTGTTCTTGATGGATAAATGTTCAGAACCCGGCATGAACCCGGCGGGATATTTTGTTTTTATTGCATTAACATCCACAGGATCGACAACACCGATGGCCGCGTAGTCATAATCTATGCCGGGGGATAGTACCAGGTAATCATAATCGACAAAGCCCTGCTCGGTATATACCTTGCGGCTGTCACGATCAACATCGACAACGGTCGCGTTAAAGAAAATATAATTATTATTTTTCGCGGCATCGATAAAGCTATGGCTGAGAAATTCAAGATCAACCATCCCTGCCAGCCACAGATTACTCATCGGGCACGACATGAAGGTTGCGCGTTTTTCTATCAGCACAACATCAAAGGACGGATTTTCCTTCTTCAGGTATTTGGCGCAGGTTAACCCTGACCAGCCCCCGCCCACGACCACAACGCGCTGCCCGGTCGCCTTGGGCAATTCAGCGGGGCTACCCATGACTCCCCGCAATACAGACGTTGATGACGTTGCCGGTGCGGCGGTTTTTTCAGGGGGTTCGGTTTTATTACAGGCGGTCAGACCGGTCGCCGCCAGGGCGGCAGCCGTTGTGCCTGTTAACTTAAGAAAGTTTCGACGGGATAATATGTCCATGATACTCCTCCTTACAACATAATTATTCGATGGATACCTTGTCCTTTGAGATTATGATCCTGTACATCTGCTAACAGCATCAGGCTCCTAGAAAATGTAAAAAGCAATGCCCAGTATCGAGATCACGCCCAACACGATCAGGTTAATACGAATGGCATCGTTATCACGACTGAGGCGGCCTGCGTTGATTAAAAGTCCTGACACACTCAAACACAGAACAATGATCATAATGTAGAAAATGTAGGCGGTCAGTTCTTCGTTCCATGTGGTTCGCAGTTCAAACGGGATTTTCGCCTGTTCGTAAAGATGTGGATCAGCGGTAAAGTTTGCATCATCAGGTTTGGCTTTGCCAAGTAGCCACATGGCAACTGCGATAAGTACCCACCCGGTTATGCCGAGCCATTTGAACAGCCGTATCCAGATATCCGGTCCGCCGCGACGTTCGGATTTTTTACCCCGTCTTTCTGCCATGATCAGATTCTACTTACAAGTGTGATTAGTGTGTATAAATATATCGGACACATCGAAAAAGTGCCAGAAAAGTGTAAAGGACTTTATAAAATTACCTTATGGTCTTTCGACCCTGTTTTCCAGTCTGGGGGACAGGTAATGAAGGTCACAATAACAAGCAACGAAAATAATGTGTAAACCAGCATAAATACCCACTCTGGCGCTGAATAAAAAATAAGCCTGTCCAGCCAATAGGCGATAAAGCTTTGGTTATAACCATCAATACCGGCCAGTTGACGAAAATGGTTTTCAATTGTCGTCAACGGACACAATACCTCCAGCCAGACTTCGAACACTACAAACAGGATCGCGAGCAGATGGAGGCTACGGAAAACCCGGTTGCGGATCCAGTGCCAATTTGCAGCCCAGCCAGCCAGTATCATGATCTGCCCGCCCACAACAAATGCTATATAAAAGGTGTGAATGATGACCGTCAGGTCTGCCAGGAATCCGTACAAAATTCTTTATTCTGTTGAACTTACAGGTCAACCTTCTGTGCAACTAACAACGCTTCAGGCACACACATCTTGATCGCTGTGGGCAACTCCAGACATATTCCGGGAACGGGCTTGACGCTGACCCAAAGCACATTCAGTTTTACATTGAGGTCCGCGAATACGACCACTGATTTATATTGAAGCAAAACCATCTCAATGTCCCGAATGATTTTCTTCATCATGTGAGAAGGTTTTGATCGCAACGCTGGTATCAACATCATGAAGTCGCTGACCGGCTTCCCTTGTTTATCAGACGTAGGCGCACGTTTCCACAGCGGTCCGGCTGGCTCCATACTCATACTGCATGATAACTGAAAATCAGTGGTGCTCATGAATGCTCCTTCACTGATTAAGCCCTGAGGCAGCGCTTGATGAATTTATCAAAGGCCCCCTAAGAATACATAAATACGAGCGTAATATCGAGATTGAATATTGAGGAGTCTGGTGAATAAATTGTTTTGCGTTATCCCGGGCGAAAAAGCTGTAAAGGGTATTATCAGCCCTGATAACCGGCAATGAAATCCTCAATGATCTTCTGGGTAACGGCACCCACCTGAACGGCCACCAGTTTACCTTCGCCTGTATACACTAGTGAGGTAGGCGTACCTTGCAGTGGTCCACCACCAAACCTGGCAACAACTTCAGCATCACCAAGCAAAATCGGAAATGTGATGAAATAATCATCGACAAATTGCCTGACTTCATCCTCCTTTGCGTAGCCAAAGCTGGGGTAATCAAGTGCCATGCCAAGAACAATCGCGTCTTTGTCTTTGTGGGCGTCATGGAAATTCTGCAACTCCGGCATTTCTTCTACGCAAGGTGGGCAATTTGGTCCCCATACATTTAAAACAACCCATTTACCCTTGCCGATATATTCACTTAAGTGATGGTTCTTGCCATCCAGACCTTTCAGCGTAACATCAGGGCTATCGGCATTGGTGACCGAGGGTGCTACAAGTAACATTAACAGGTAAGAACAAAAAATATTTCGCATATCTTAGTCCAGACATTTTTATTGTTAGAGAGAGTGGATAATCATACACCAGATATTGTATGAAAGAAAAATTTTACATAAAGAATATTTTTACTGAGGTGTTGTGTAGGCGCCTGCTGTTTTCTGTAAATCACCAAAACATGCTTCGTACATCCTGGTTGACATTATATGGGGACGTCGATCAGGACTTGTATTCAACTCATAGTCTTCCAATGAAATAAAAACATCCTCTCCAGCTGATTTTCCGCTGCATTGTTCATAGATACGCTCACCTGACGCATCAAACTGCCTGAACCCGTGCAGTTCACCATTATAATAATGTAGATTGATCAGGGTCTGCACTGGTGCATTACGTGACCATGGCAGATAGGCTGCCAGAAAATCCCGTGTAACTCGACCAGCGTTATCATAAATAAATACTTCAATGGTATGAATAGTATCAGGGTGTTCTCGCTCCCACTGTATTTTACTGAGGAGTCTGCCGGTGTCTGCATCAATGTAGCTGATCTCTTTATAAAAATCAGCTTCACCCAGACGTCCGCCATAGCCGCCAGTATGCTCGGTCGTCTTTATTTCACGGCCCTGCATGCGTTTCTTGTGTAATGCGAAAAGTGCTTCTGAAAATCCGTTCCAGTCAGATACCTGACTTATATCGACTTCCATGCGTTGTTGTTTCTGTTCGGCCGCAGTAGAAATGCCGACTCCGGAACACAGACCTATAAAAAACAAACACTGAAAAAACAAGCGGGAACTACCTGATGTATTTTTCATAGAAACTCTCATCTTTAATAGTAATGTAGAATCACTGCTGTCCCGTTAACTCCCTCTCCCACAGGGAGGGGGAGTTAACGGGACAGCAGTGATGTAGAATATATAATCATTGAATTGGCGCTTGCTCTGACCAGTTACCCCCTGGTAAAAATTCGGCCTCCTCCTTGACCGCGATGGCCTCCTCTGCTCTGCCCAGTGCCCCGAGAATTTCACTTTTTAATAATAGTGAGCTTCTGTTTTCCGGGCTAAGTTTCAAAGACTGTTCAACCGCACTTAATGCTTGCTCATCGTTGCCGGTAATGAACAGAACCATTGCCAGGTTGTGATAACCTTTTTGATAGGTAGGGTCCAAACGAACTGTTGACGAGAAATGCTCGAGTGCACTTTTGTGCTCGCCTCGCTGTGCGAGGACAACACCAAGGTCGTCATGCGCTTCAGCGTTATCAGGATTCAGTTTTATGGCTTTAGTCAGGTCCTTCTCGGCATTCTCACGTTCGCCTAACCACAAATAGCGCACACCCCGTTTGGTATAAGCGTGTGAATCATCGGGATTACGTTTGATAAAAACATCAAGATCTGCAATGCCTTCCCGAATGTGGCCCTGTCGACCCAGCGCCATGCCGCGACCAAAATAGGCCTGATCAAGCGAATCATCAAGCTCGATCGCCCTGGTGAAGTCCTCAACGGCTTCGCTAAACCGACGTAACATTAAATAAGCATCGCCACGTTTAACATGAAGATCAGCGTCATCCGGATTCCTGGTGATAGATTGAGTGTATTGAGCGACTAACCTTTCCACCTCGCCGAAAGTATCGGGCGCAGCTGGAATCGTCATTGAATACATCGACATCACCACAAGGACTGAAACCATCAAATATTGATGCACATTACCTGCTATAGCTATGAAAACCCTGTTATTTTTCATATCTTCCGCGCCTGTACAGTCAAAACCATAATAGTAAGTAACTTAAA
>Ga0114931_10009711_pt1 | contig 11503 bp, 10 predicted proteins | sample 2SBtaG_FD_89579 | JGI IMG/M metagenome (GOLD analysis project Ga0114931, IMG submission 89579) | Deep subsurface microbial communities from Kolumbo volcano to uncover new lineages of life (NeLLi) - 2SBTROV14_V59a metaG | ecosystem: Environmental > Aquatic > Marine > Volcanic | place: Kolumbo...
AAGTCGGATGTGGAAAGCCTACTAGAACTAGGCTCCGGGGTACGACTTGACTTTGTGAAGGCCCGGCATATATCGGTTGCATTCTGCTGTTGAAGCAGAAGCCCAACCAACGAGTCCTGGAACTGATTGACGAGGAGGAAGCGCCCACTGTCGTCGCTCGCGAACGCCGCCTCCAACGCACTCCCTACCTGCTCATCGTAATCGATCTAGACCGATCGGTGCACGAGGCAGGTGGCTACGAAACGGAGGATGACTATCGCCAGAAGGACCGATATTGGTTCGCCACTCTGGATGAGGTAGAGCATCAGCTCCGGGCGTGGGGGTACAGGCTCGAGGATGCACGGGACAGTCGTGAGCTCGACGCGCCGTAGGAATCAGTGACTGTCGCCCCTCCCACCTTCGACTGGGTGTGCGCTGAGCTGGCGTGCCCGGTGTGCAGCACTCGCGCGGTTGCTCCGTGCGCGATCGACCTGCAGACCAAGGGCAAGGGCAAGTAGGGCAAGTAGGCCGCGGGGCGACCTAACGGGAACGGGAGGCACGCGTGCCCCCTGCCCCCGCACTGTCTAGATGCCGAGCACGTCGAGGCTCAACGAGCGCAGCGGTGCCTTGCGGGTGAACGTCCCGCTCCATTTCGCCTTCGCCATGTCGTAGCCGATCACCGTGCCCTTGCTGGCGTGGAAGCTGACCGACTTGCCAGCACCGGCGCTCGCGGCGATGTACCAGGTGCCGGCATTGTAGGTGGCCTGACCGTTGGTCTGCCACGTTTGCGCTTCGGATTGCTTGATTACGATCAGGACCGCGGTGACCACGCGCAGGTCCTTTTGCGGCATGCCGAGCATCCGCCGGCGGTAGCCGGGGTGGTGATTGATGTCCCGGGTCAGCTGGGCGTACGAGTCGATGGCGATCACCGCGACGCGAAGCCGGCCGGAGCGGAGTCCGTCCCGGGTGGCGCCGAGGCTCAGGCCGGCTGCCTTGACCGTCCCGGCCAGGTTGCTGCTCTTTACCTCGTTGATGCTCAGCACGGTCACCTTGCCGGCGGCGCTGGAAAAGTCGTTGCCCGGGCCGTCGCCCGGCTCGCAGTACGGCGTCTTGCCCAGCACATTGCGCTTCTTGCAGATGGTGAACATGTGGACGCGGTGGGCGTTGTCGCGCCGGTAGGCATGGCCGTCGTACTTGATCTTGTTGTTGGTCACGGCGACCTGGGCGGACGCGCTGGCGGGTAGGATCAGCGCGCTGGCGATCAGCGCTGCGGCGACGAGGCCGGCGCGACGCGCGACCGAAACGGGTGTTGCCTGGGTTCGTTGGTGAGTCATGAGTTTCTCCTGGGTTGTGCTCGAACGACGGCTCGCGCGGTCGTCCAAGCTCGTTGTTGTGCCCGGAGAACACCGGCCGGCGGCCGAGGTCGCAGCCCGGCGCGGTTTTTTTTGCGGTCAGCGCTCAGTGGTGTTCCGCTAGCCAACTGCGGACGCGCACGAGCAGCGGCGCGGGGGTCTTGGCGGTGCTCACGGCGAGCGCGCGCCGGGCGCTGGCGATCGCGGCCCGGTGCATGCCCGCGGCCCACTGGGCGTGGGCCAGGCTCTCGTACACTCCGACGTGCAGCGTGACGAACGGCAGCTTGTGGGCCTCGAAATACGCGGCGGCGTTGCGCAGCACCTCGACGGCCTGCGCCGGGCGCCGGGTCTCGACGAAGTTGCGGCCGAGCTCGCTCATCAGAATGAAGACTTTTCCGGGCAGCACCGGGTTGCGCCGTTTGGACAGCGCCAGCGCGCGGGTGACGAGCGGCTCCGCGTCGCGCCAGCGCCTGGCCGCGGTCATGGCCATCGCGGCTCGGACGAGCACGCGCAGCGTGGTCTTGTGCGTTGCGCCGAGAATGTCGCGGTACAGGGCGGCGGCGCGCGCGCCGTCATCGCCGGCTGCGCTCGGGTCCTTGTGCTTGCGCCACGCCCGACAGCGCAGCGCGAGAGATCGCGCCAGCAACAGCCGCGCGGGTTTCGTGCGCGCCGTCCCCAGGCTCGCTACCACTCGGTTCAACCGGGCGATCGCTTTGCCGGCGTGGTGGTGCTCGATCTCGCGTTTCGCGGCGGCGAGCTCGGGCCGCAGCTGCGCGAGCGTCGGCTTGGAGCGCGGCGGGCTGCTCGCGACGGGCGACGAGGTTGTACCGGTCCGGTTGGTGCCCGTGTGGGCGCCAACCCAGACCAATCCGCCGGCCACGGCGATCGATACCATCGCGATCGCGCCACCGAGCTGCAGCCGCCGGCGGCGGCGCCGGCCCCGAGCCAGGCCCTCCACCAGCGCGGTCATGTCGCCGAAGCGTTTGCGCGGCGCGGGGCTCAGCCCCCGTGCGATCAACGTGCGCAGCCAGCGCGGGACGTGCCGTCGTCGGGGCTCACACGCCGGTCGTGGCTCCTGGGCCGCGCGGAGCGGTCCCGGTGTGGGCAACGGCGGTCGTTCGCCATAGACAGCCTCGTGCAGCGCCACGCAGAAGCTGTACTGGTCGGATGCGGCGTTCGCAGCCCCACCGGCCAGAAGCTCCGGCGCCATGTAGGCCGGTGTCCCGGCCACACAGCTGGCCTGGGCCGCCGCGCCGTCGCGCTCCCCGTCGTCGCCGCCGGTTGGTGCGTGGTCCGGCTCGTTGATCAGCTTGGCGAGACCGAAATCGCTCACGCGGACCTGGTCGTCGTCGCCGATCAGCACATTCTCGGGCTTGAAGTCCCGGTGAACCACGCCGGCCTCGTGGGCGGCCGCGAGGCCCTGACCTGCCGCCTCGAACATGCTGATGATGTCGTGGAGAGAGCGCGCTTGCGCGTCCAGCCACTCACGCAAGGTGTCGCCGGCGACCAGCTCCATGGCGATGAACACCTCGCCGTCGAGCTCGCCCACGTCGTAGACGCTCACGATGTTGGGATGCGACAGCCGCGCCAGCGCGAGCGCCTCGATGCGCAGCCGATCGCCACGTGCGGGCAGTGGCTCGTCGAGCCGGTCAGCGTCGATGATCAACGTCTCGCCGACGCGCGCGCCACCACGTGGATGGAGGATCTTGAGCGCGACCCGGCGATCGAGCTCGGTGTCGCGCGCCAGGTAGACGGCGCCCATGCCGCCCGAACCGAGCTGTTCGATGATCTCGTAGCGTTCGGCGCGGGCGTCTGGCGGTGCGGCAGCGTCCCGGGCGAGCGCAGCCAGAAGCTCGCGGCAGTCGGTGCAGCCGTCGACGTGGGTCTCGAGCGCAGCGCGCGCGGCGGCATCGAGGGTGCCATCGAGGTAGGCGACGATCTGCTCGTCAGTCACGCACGCCACCCCCATGTGCCGAGTATACTCGATCCCTGCCGTGGTCCCGGTCGACCCACAAATTCTCGTCGACATGTTCATAGACGCGTTGCCAGCGGATTGGCGAGCCGCGTTTCGCGACCACGCCGCGTTGGCCGGCGAGCTGGCCGAGTTGTGGCGCAAAGCGAGCGCCGCGGCGCTGGACATCGATGCGTCGCCGGCGGTGTTCGCACGGTTGCTCGCGCGCGCCCTGCAAACGCCTGCGCCACAATCCCTGGCCCAGCTGCCCGCGGCCGAGTTCTACGTGATCGCCGGCTGCCTCGCCCACCAGGACCGCGCCTTGCGCGCGTTCGAAGCCGGCCACTTCGGCGCCATCGATGCGGGCCTGGCGCGGATGAATCTGGACCGCGACACCCGCGAAGAGGTCAAGCAGCAGGTCCGCGAGAAGCTCTACGTCGCTCGCGCCGACGGCACGGTGCCCCTGGAAGAGTATGCGGGCAAGGGCAGCCTGAACAGTTTCCTGCGCGTCATGGCGACGCGGCTGGCGCTCAACCTGATCCGCGGGCGCAAGGCTCACGACCGTGCGAGCAAGCGCCATCACCAACAGCTGCCCGTGGCCGCCGCGGCGACGTCGCCGGCGCTGGCCCTGATCAAACAGACGCACCGGCGGGCGTTCGAGGAAGCGCTGGCACAGTCGGCGGCGGCCCTCGACGCCGCTGAGCGAAACCTGTTGCGCTTGCATCTGGTCGACTGCCTCAGCATCGACGAGTTGGCGGCGCTCAAGCGCATCCATCGGTCGACCGCGGCGCGCCGGATCGCGCGAATCCGCACCAAGCTGGGCGAGCGCACCCGCGACATCCTGGGCGCGCGGCTGGCGTTGAACACGGGTGAGTTCACCAGCATCGTTCGGCTGGTCCAGAGTGAGCTCGATGTGAGCATGCGACGCCTGCTGCAGACGCGGCGCGATTGAGGGCGACACGGGGCCGGCCGCGCGACCGGGTGCGGCGAGCTGTGATTGCGGGCGGTCATCGGCAGCGTTGAAAACGCACGTAGCCCATGCGCACTTTGGTGGCCCGCTGGAAGCGCCCGTGTCCGCGATACGTCTCGGTGTCGGTGAACGAGCGCAGCTGGCACCACCTGGCGCCGGGCAGCCGGAACAGGATGTAACCGCCCTTGGACCGGTGAGTCGGAATGCCCAGACCGTTCCTGTAGATCCTGAAGCTCTGGCGTTTGAGCGTGATCTTTTTGATCGACGCGCGCGGATGCCAGCGCTTGATCGTGCGCCGGGCATAGCTGCATGCGTAACCCCGACAGCGCGTACCCGGCGTCTTGAAGCTCGGCGCCAGGGCGTCCACGGCGGCGCGCAGCTTGGCCAGCGTCTGGGTCTGCAACCGGAACAACTCCGGGTCGTCGAGGCTGGTGACGCCGGCGGCATCGAACAGCGCTTTGAACTCGCTTCTCAGCTTGGCCTTGGCGGCGGCGGTGAAGAACAGGTGGGTCTTGTAGCTCACAGGCCCCTCCATGGCGATCCAGCCGTCCTTGTGCTTGACCCGTTCGGGCCGCACCTCGCCGGCGCGAAGCTTGGTCTGGAAGCGCACTTCGTTCAGCACCGCCTTGCCGAGCAGCTTGGTGCGCATCGCCGCCGCCCGACACCACTTGGCCATCTCGTATTTGCGCAAGCGCTGCTGATAGGGACGGTAGAGCATGCCGCACTGGTCGCCGATCGTCTTGTACACGGGTCGGCCACACACACTGGCGACGTAATCGAGCGCCGCCTTGTGCGCGTTGATCGACTTGACCGAAGCCAGCGTGCCGTGGCCACCCACCATCAGGTTGATCATGTAGTGCATCGGCGCGCGATACTTGGCTTCCTGCACATCCTTTGTGAACCGAATGCAGGCGGCGCGGGCGGTGGACATGGCTACCTTGTTGGCGGCGACCGCCGCGGTTCTCGCGTTGGCCGCTGCGCGAACGGCGCGGTTGTAGATCGGGACCGCCGCGCGAAGGTAGGTCAGCAGCGCGGCGTGACGGTGAGCCAGGCGCCGCACCTCGGGACGCGCGCGGCCTTTTGCCGACAACTGACGGTAGTGCTTGACCACCAGGCGCAAGGTGGCGTTGAGCCGGTTGATGTACTTGCCGACGTCGGCGAGCTTGGCCCCGGCAGGGATCCGCTGGCCGTCGAACAGCGCCGGGTTCTTGCGGGCGTGGGCCATGGCGCGCTTGATGACGCCGATGTTCCGGTTGTCCTTTTGGTCCTGATAGCCCGCTCGAGCCGGGCTGGACAAACAGACGCAGGCAGCGGTCGCTGTGATGACTGAGGTCGTACGTAGCATGAGGTTCTCCTGTGTGAGCGGTTGCGCCGCCGGCGACCGATGGCGCGTTTGCCCGGGGAACACGGCTCAGCGCTCCGGGTCGCACGGCCGCGTACATTTTTTTCTTCAGCACGGGAGCGCCACTCCCGGGGCGCGATCTCGGGATCACTCCTACATTGCTCTTGCAGCTCAACGTCCACGATCTCTCGGTCATCGCCGACGGCGTGTTCGCCGTCGACGCCGTCGGCCAGCTCACGTTCTTGCCGTTGCCGCCGCCGAGTGACGTCGAAGCGATCGCGCTCGGCATCGCCAGCTGGCCTCGATCGGTAGCAAACGCGCGCGGCCAGCGCTCATGGCTGCCGCGGTACATGACAGCGACTCGATAGTAAGGAATGGAGCACTCTTCGCACTCACGCAGATCAAGGATCCAAAAACTGTCCATGAGCTAATCCGCCTTTGGGAAACGGAGGACGACGCAGAGCTTCACGCCGGGATTTCTCTCGCGCTCACCCAGATGGCCCCCGTCGCCTTCGAGGCGTTGATCCAGGCGCTCGACGACAAGCACTCGCGGGTACGCTTCTACGCATGTCTGACGCTCAGATCAATTGGTGACTCACACCCCAAGCCCAGCCCGACGACACCTCTCGATCGCTATCGAAAATGTCGCGCGGCCGAGCCGGACGCGGGACGACGAACCCACCAACGAGCGCCTGCGTAACAGGGCAGTTGTCGCCAGCGGAAAGTTAGCGCTGGCCTGAGCGAATCTACTTTGCGGCCGGGCAGGAGCGAAACGGAGGCGCGACCTATGTCGACGCCAAGAGCAGTGGAGACAATGCCACTGGCCCCGGCGACCTTGCCCGGCGGGGACGCTGGTTTCTGAAGAATGTGCGAACCGTCGACCAAATCCTCGCCGACGTTGCGCCATTAACTATTCCTAGTCTTCGAACATATCCAGGGCCGAGGTGATTGCCTCGTAGCGCTCCACGATTGTCGCCGCGGCTTTGTCCTTGCGCAGCACATCGATGCGCTTGCCCAGCACCTCGCGCAACTGCTTGCACGACGCTTCCCACTGATCTTCGAGCACCGCTTGCTGCGCGGCCAGCTCGATGCTTTCGTCTTCGATGCGCTTCAGCTCGGCGCGGGTCTCGGACAAGAGCTCGCCCAACCGCTTCCCGAGCTCGGCGATCTGAAAGTCCAACTCGGTGTGCACCTTGCCCGGCGCGGACTGGCGATTGAAGTTGAGCTCGCCGAGGGCGAAGCGCAACGAGCCCTCGCGCTCGCGTGCCAACTGTTCCACCTTGCCCTCGAGCGCGTGCAGCGTTTCGCGCTGGGCCATGACTTTGACCAGGTCGTCTTTGTACCCCCGAACTCTGGCCAGGCTCACGACCACGGTCTGGTCCTGGGCGCCCGCATCGAGGAGCCGCTCGGCCAGCGCCATCAGCGACTCGTACACGCCGGCGCAGGTCTCGTTGGCGGTCGCCGACGCGGTATCCGCGTGGCCCATGTCATCGTGGATGCGTTGCAGCCCCGACTGGGTCGACTCGGAGCTGGTGTTGTCCTCGTGAACCTCGACAGGCCACGCGCCGGTCGCCGGCACCGCGGGGATCCACAGCTTGCCGGTGCGCACCCCGTCGTTGCGCCCGGGAAAGCCCACCACCTGACGCAGCGCCGAGCTCAACTGCTCACCGGTTTGAAACCGGTCATCGGGATCCTTGGCCAGACACTGCATGATGATCGAGTCCAGGGTGGGCGGAATCAGCGGCTCGCGATCCTTGGGCGGGACCGGTGTCTGCTCCATATGGGCGTGGATCATCTGGATGTGATTGCCGGAAAACGGCGGCTGGCCGGTGGCCAGCTCGTAGGCGATACAGCCCACCGCGTAAATGTCGCTGCGCGGGTCGGTGGTGGTGGCGTCGAGAAGCTCGGGCGCCATGTATTCGGGGGTACCGAAAACCTCGCCGCGTCGCGTGAGATTGTCGCCCTCGAGGCCGACGATCTTGGCCATGCCGAAGTCGAGCACCTTGAGCACATCGTGCTGGCCGCGGTGCTCGACGAGCACCATGTTGCCGGGCTTGAGATCGCGATGCACCACGTGGTGGCGATGGGCGTGGCCGATGGCGTTGGCCAGCTGATGCAGCACGCGCAGCGCCCGCGGCGTGTTGAAACGGCCGCCGTCGCGCAACAGGTGCTCGCAGCTGGGCCCGTCGGCATACTCCATGGCCAAATACAGCCGCCCGTCGGGCAACATACCGAAGTCGTAGATGCCGATGATGTTCTGGTGCTGGACCCGGTTGATCGCCCGGGCCTCGCGGCGGAACCGCTGCACGAACGCGGGCTCCAGCGCGACTTCGGGCTTGAGCACATTGACCGCCTCGCGCCGGCCAATGTGCGCGTGCTCGACCAGGTACACCTCGCTGGTGGCGCCTTCGCCCAGCTTGTGCACGACCTTGTAGCGCTCGCCAAAGATCGCGCCGCTGAGTGACGTGGACCGAGTCATCTCCCCCGGTTCCAAGGATACGTGTTAGCGTCGCCGTGTGCCATACCTCAAGCGGGACGGAGCCGAAATCTACTACGAAATCTCCGGTGAGGGACCACCGGTGGTGCTGGGGCACAGCTTGCTGTGCGACGGCCGCATGTGGGAAGACGTGGCACCGCGACTGGCCGAGCACTACCGGGTAATCAACGTCGATTTTCGCGGCCACCGCAACTCCACGGCGCCTGGCGAGTTCAGCTTCGACGATCTGGCGGCGGACTGGCTGGCCATTCTGGACGAGCTGGGCATCGAACGCGCGGCGCTGTGTGGCCTGTCCATGGGCGGCATGACCGCATTTCGCTTCAGCCTCAGCTACCCGGAGCGCGTCGCTGGGATCATCGGGCTGGACACCAACGGAGACGCCGAAACCCGGAGCAATCGCATCAAGTACAGCATCATGGCCGCCATCTACCGGCGTTTTGGCATGGTCAACGCGATCCGCGGCACTACGCTCAAGCTGATGTTCGCCAAGACCACCCTCGAACAGCGGCCCGAGCTGGGCGAACGCTTCAGCGAGCGCGTCCGGCAGCACGACAAACAGCAGCTCAGCCGCGCCATCCGCGCCGTGTTCAGCCGTCCAGCCTACTTGCCCCAGCTCCACAGCTTGCGCTGCCCGGTGCTGATCCTGATCGGTGAACAGGACCAGGCGACCCCGATGAAGTGGTCCCGGCGCTTACTCCGCGCCATCCCGGGCAGCGCCGTGCACGTGATTCCCCGCGCGGGCCATCTGTCGGCCATGGAACAGCCGGAGCTGGTCGCCAAAGAGGTGCTCGAATTTTTGCCCCGGTGCCAATGGGATGGCAGCGTAAAGGAGTCTTCTACGCGCTCCGCTCGATGATCCGCTGGATCGCCATAACACTCACTGCCCTGCAGCTTTCGGCGTGCCTCGCCGACCAGGGCTCGTTCGATCCCGACGAGAACGACTGGCGCAAGCAGGTCAGCCATCGCAACCCGCACATGCGCCGTCACGCCGCCGAAGAGGCACGACTGCTGCCGCTGGCGGTCGTGCGCAGCACGTTGTGGAACCTGCTCAAATACGACAACGACGATGAAGCGGTCGGCCGCGCGGCCAGGACCCTCGGCTACATGGTGCAACAACCGATGAACAAAGACATCGACGCGTTGCTCGTCGCGTTCGACCGGGTCGACGAGTACTACGCGCGCGGCCGCGTCGCCCTCGCCCTGGGCGCGTTCGCGCCCAAACTGGACACGGCACAGAGCCAGCGGATAATCACCCGCTTCGTCAAATGGCTCGACGACGGCGGCAACGCCGAACGCTACGTGGCGCAGGCGCTGGGCGATTTTGGCGCCCGCGCCGCGCCCGCGATCACCGTGCTCGAGAAGATCAAAACCACCCACAAGTGGAAGACAACGCGCGAAGCAGCCGCGGCCGCCCTTGCCCGCATCAAACACTGATACCGTGTTTCACGTCGACGAAGATATCCGCCGGGCCACCACACCACCGCCCACCATCTACACGGACCCGGCCGTGCTGGCCGCCGAGACCCGCACAGTGTTCGCCCGCGCGTGGCAACTGGTGTGCCGTGCCGACCGCTCGAGCGAACACGGCGCCCAGCTGGCGACCGATCTCGCCGGCCAACCCATCGTCATCGTCCGCGACGGCGACCAGCTGCGTGGATTCCACAATGTGTGCCGCCATCGCGCCGGTCCGGTGGCGCTCGGCTGCGCCACCCGCAATAGACGAGGTCCAGGCAGAGGACACGTGGATCTGCGAGCAGGTTCAGCGCAACCTCGGTTCGGTGGCATGCCGCCCGGGGCGCTACAGCCCACGCAGGGAAACCGGCGTGCATCATTTTCATCGCCTGCTGGGCGAGTTGTTGCAAACCGAGACACAGGAACAGAGCACATGAAGACAGTGGCGGGGGCAATCGCGATGGTGGTCGCGCTGTGCGCGGGTTGCAGCAACTCCAAATCGAACGACGACAAGGCCGCGGCAAAACCGAGCGCCGAGCCCAACACGACCCCACCCGGCAACCACGACCGGCGCGGCATGGCGCGACCGATCAAACGCGGGCCCAAGCGGCGCAGCGCCAAGCAGAAGCGGCCCAAGCAGTACTGGAACCTGTTGCGCAAAGGCCGCGCCCAGCAGCGAGCCGGCGACAACACCGCCGCCATCGCGAGCTTCGACGCCGCCCTGAAGCTGGTGCCCAACGATCCGCGCTTGCTGTCCGAGCTGAGCTGGGCTGCGTTCAACGCCAAGCAATACGAGCGAGCCCAGAGAGCGGCGCGCACCGCCATCGCCGAGACCACGCGCAACACCATCAAAGCCGAGGCGCTGTACAACCTGGGTCGCACCCTCGAAGCGCAGGGCAAGCCCAAACAGGCGCTGCGCGTCTATCTGCGCTCGCAGGTGCTGCGGCCGCACAAGGTTGTCGCGGCGCGCATCGAGACGCTCGGCGGCAGTGTGCCGCCCGTCATCGTCACGCCGTTGCCGACCACCGCCCCGGGCACCCGGCCCAAGTTCGACCCGAACGAGTTGTGGGGGGTGCAGCTCGCCAGGCCGGCACCGCCGTTTTCCGCCGCGTTCATCCAGGAGAACGACGAGGCCATGTGTGATCTGTTCATGCGCATCAGCCACAAGTGGCGCGCCGCGTACAAGGTCGCCGACTGCCCGGGCAACAACAAATACTGGAACACGGCGGCGACGCTGCGCACCGTCAGCGTCGGCGGCCAGACGCTGCTGCGCCTGGACGTCACCGAAGGTGAACGCGACTACCGCACCGGCAAGGGCAACGCGAAAGTCTGGCAGGTCGAGCACACCAAAGCGGTCGTACTGTGTGGTGTGGGCGCGTCCACCGAGCTGAGCTGTACGCCGCGCATCGTTACCGAACGGGCGGTCCAAATCGAACGCAAGGGCGCCAAGCCCAGGGTCAGTGAGCAACGCGTGCTGAAGCTCGCACCGGGCAAACTGATCGTCACCGAGAACGGCAACAAGATCGAATACCCGCTGACGTTTCGCTAGTCATGACCAGTTGTCCCCACACGGAGCGCAAAGACGGCGTGTGTCCCGCGTGCGGCGACTGTCTGCACGCGGTCATCCTCAACGGCGCCTGCTACTACTGCGGCGAGACCGACCTTGCCCCGCGAGTCGAGCCGCCGGCGGCCGACCGGGACATCGTGCCGGCAGATCGGCTCAAGCGGCCCAAACAGAACTAGGGACAATGCCGGTCAGCTAAGCGAATAACGTGGGAATCTCGAACGCTTGGCGACGGCGTCGGTATTGCGGGCGCGGCGCCGGGCACAAAGTGTGAGACGCGGCGCTATTGCGGCTCCCGCCCACCCCCAATGCCGTCGAGTCACCGGGCCCCCACCGCCGGGTGGGGCTGGGGACGTGGGTGCCGCAGAGGCCCGCGGCTCGAATCGCGGCCGTGCT
>Ga0114931_10009712_pt1 | contig 11502 bp, 8 predicted proteins | sample 2SBtaG_FD_89579 | JGI IMG/M metagenome (GOLD analysis project Ga0114931, IMG submission 89579) | Deep subsurface microbial communities from Kolumbo volcano to uncover new lineages of life (NeLLi) - 2SBTROV14_V59a metaG | ecosystem: Environmental > Aquatic > Marine > Volcanic | place: Kolumbo...
ACTGATCGCACGTTGGCGCTCGAGGCGGTGCAGGCGTCGAAAGTTCTCCTCGAGCTCCGCGTGCTTGGAGGACACGCGCTGCTCCAGCTCCCGGTTGAGCTGCTCCGACTCGTGCAGCGCGCCGAGGAAGTGGTCGATGACCATCCACGCTCCCCAGAAGGCCGCCAACAGGGAGAGGAGCGGTGCGAGAAAGACCGACACGGGGACGGGGATCCACAGGCCGAGCAGCAGGTCGTGCAGCCCGATCAGGGGCGCGGCGAAGCCGAGGAAGGCCAGGGCGCGCGCGCGGCAGGGGGGGGCGGTCCGAGAAGATGAAGACCGCCCCGAGATAGACCCCGATGGTCGCGCAGTATGCCCAGAGGACGAGCGAGGCGGCCTCGAAGCGGCGGTCCGGCACGAGCGCGAGAAGGGCGACGATGGCGGCGAGGATCAGAACCAGCACCGCCTCGAGGCGGGGGCGGCGTCTCTCGAATGCCCGGTGCGTGGACTGGATGAAGAGGAGTACGCTCGCGCCGATGCACCCCATTACCAGGACCTGCCACCAACGGCCGGGGAGCGGTGGCTCCTCGATGAACAGCTCGCTGCTGGCGGCCGCCCACGCGAGACAGCCGCCCGCGAAGAAGAGGAACGGACGGAACTCACGCCGCTGGAGCGCGATGAAGCCGAGGATGGCGGAGATCGCGACCAGCAGCGCAGCCCCGTACCGGGCGCACGTGATCTGCAGGAAATGGCGCCACCGGTAGGCCGGTGCGAGCTCGCTCTCCGGTCCGACGTAGACCGCGCTCAGGAAGGCGGGCACGGTCTTCTCCACCGCCAGATGGATCTCGATCTCGTTTTCCCCCGCGCGCAGGAGATCCCTCGGGAGGGGGAGCAGCAGGGGGCGGTTCCAGCTTCGGGTGAGCGGTGGCGTGACCCGTCCGCTCCGGCCGATCCACCGGCCGTCGATGAGGACCTCCGCGCTTTGCGCGAAGCGTGGAAGGTACACCGCCCAGGGCGCCCGGGGTGCGGCCTCGAGGGTCCACCAGGCGCGGTACCAGGCCGACTGCACGACCTGACGATCGGCGGTCGCCCAGAGGTCGGGAAGCCGCCGTGTCGCGCCCGCGTCGAACTCCGCCGGCGTGGGCCGCGCCCCGCCGGAGACGCGGCGCAGGTCCACGATCCGGTGGACGTCGGCTCCGAAGTCGTCGAGGCAGCCGCCGGTGAGGAGAAGGCAGAGAAGGCCGAGCGGCACGGCGACGCGGTTTTCGATTGCAACCACCTCGGACGGCAGTACCCGACCCGGTCGGGCAGGTCACGCCCGAACTCGCGGAGCACGCTTGCCCGGCGGCGCGAACGCCGTCGAATCGTCGAGGGCGCCGTCCCGGCCGATCGATTCGAAGTCGGCGGCAGGCGGACGTGCCCATGGCGCTCGTCGAGGAGGCGGGGCAGATCAGGATGGACCGGGAGGGCGCGGGCCTGTGTCGCTCACCAGGGACAGGTCCCGCTGTCCGAGCTCGTGCACGATCTCGAGCAGGTGGTCGGCCATGGCCTGCGGGCCGCCCGCGCGGGCCCGGAGATCTCCGCAGCAGAGGGCCGTACCCCAGTGCATCCTGATGTCGGGGCCGGGATCGCTCTTCAGGCGTTGGCCGACCTCCCGGGTGAACTCGTTGCTCAGTCCCAGGATGAAGAAGGGGAGGATCGAGGTGTCGGGATGGCATTGTTCGATCAGGCGACCGACGCCGGGCCGGGCCGCGCCGAGCACGTAGGGGTCGTCCCCCTTCTGGCGGGTTCCCTCGGGATGGATGCCCAGGACGGCGCCGGGTGTCGACAGCGCGTAGGCCATCTGTCGGAGGCCGATCGGGTTCAGCGCGGACCTGCGCTCATCGCGGAACATTGGCGGCCACATCGCATAGCCGCTCATGGTGAAGTTGACCAGCGCGCCGAGCAGGCTGTCGTAGAAGAAGTTGGAGCGAACCGGAAAGTACAGCCGCTCGATGAAGCTGCCGTGGCGGAAGATCGCGGCCGCCGCGATGTACATGTCGAAGAAGGTACGGTGGTTCGAGACCAGGATCACCCCATGGCGGGGGCGCAGGTTCGCCATGTTCTCGAGGCCGAAGAACCGCCAGCGTCGGCGGGTGGCCCAGGTGACGAAGTTCCGCGGGACATGGTAGCCGAACGCGGTCGCGAAGCTCTTGAGTCCCGGTCGGGTGTTGATCGCCTCGCCGAGCGCGATGGTGTAGCGCTCGGCACCGCGGAGCGGCGCGCGCGGAAATGGCACGAACGCTGGCGGGCTGCACGGCCCTTCCTCGTCGGACGACTGGTCCACCGCGCTCGGTCTCATCCTCATTCCCCGGGGCCGATCGCATCCGCCTTGCCGATGCCTCGTCGAGCCGCCCCTACTGGTGGTCGTTGACCGGGCGGGAGTCAATGCCCGGCCCATCCCCAACGTCGCGGTGCCGCGATCAGCGCAGGGAGCGGGGTGCGCAGCAGACGACGGCCACCTGGGCCTTCTTGCCCCGCAGGTTGAAGCAGCGGCCGGCGTCGACCGGCGGCTCGTAGGTGGCGTGGATCTGGCCCGCGAAGCGCTCGCTCCGGCGCAGCTTCGCAAGGACGGCGTCGCAGTCCCGGCCCGCGATGGGAAAGTCGCTCGGGGGCAGGATGCCGGCGGAGATCGCGATCGACACGACCACCGACGCGGAAGCGCCGGCGAGGGGCGTCGGGTTCTCCCGGGGAAGCGCCGGCGCGGCGGCCAGGAGGAGGGTGGCGAGAAGGGGCGCGACGACGGGGGCACGCATGGCGTCATGCTGAGCCGGCGGGATGTCGCGGTCAATGGAATCTTATATTGATGTCTGCGTTGGTCGTCGCTGGGTCGGCTGCCAGGGCGCAGTCTATGGACGTCGGATCGTTGGTTGCGCATTCGCCCGGCGGGGATGGTAGTCTGGTCGGGCCGGGGAACCAGGGGAATGCGCGGGGTCTTGTTTCGGATCGCGGCCATGGTGGCCGGCGTGGCCGGCGCACTGCTGCTCGGCGAGATCGCCGTTCGCATGTGGGTGCCGCCGCCGGAGCGCGCACGCCTGACGGTTTCCTCGGGCTACGCCGAGCGTCTCGATGCGGAGAACGCCGCTCCGGCTCGACTTCGCATGGAGGGCAGCGTCGAGGGCCCGGGATCGGGGCCCGTGCTCTACTTCTACACGCCGACCGGGATGCGGCTGCGTGCGAATACCCACGCGGTGATCGAGCACCACCGCCTCGGGGGCGGGACGGTCGAGGTCCGCACGAACTCGCTCGGTTACCGGAACCGGGAGCTCGGGCCCAAGCGCCGGCCACGGGTGTTGTTCCTCGGCGACTCCATCACGGTGCAGGACTATCTTCCCGAGGAGGAGACCATCGTGCGCCTGGTCGAGACCCTTTCGGAACGGACGCGGGCGCCGTTGGAGACGGTGAACGCCGGCGTCGGAGCGATCGGCTCGGGCACGGAGCTGGCGATCCTGCTGGAGACCGGCTTCTCCGTCCATCCCGACGTGGTGGTGCTCGACTGGTACCTGAACGACGCGCAGCCTTCGGCGGGAGTCGAGGCAACCGTGCCGACGGGGTGGCTCCGACACAGCCGGCTGGCCGAGCTGCTGCTGGCGAGCGTCGCGACCTGGGCGCCCGGCGGGAGGCGTCGGGACCTCTCGGTCTTCTCGGCCGAGATCGATGCGCAGTGGCGGGCTCAGGTGGCCGCCGACTTCCCGCCGGGACCGGGCCACTACCTGTCGTCTCCGGCCGCCTTCAACCAGAGGATCCAGGATCTGTTCTTCGACTGGGGGAGCGCGTGGAGCGACGGGGCCTGGGAGCGGATGGCTCCGATCATCGCCGAGATGAAACGGCAGGCGGATCTGCACGGAGCGCGCTTCCTGATCGTCGCGTTTCCCGTCGCCGAGCAGGTCCGCGCCCGGTTCCTCCACGATCATCCGCAGCGGCGGCTCCGGGAGGTGGCGGGGAAGCTGGGCGTTCCCGTGCTGGACCTCCTCCCCGTGTTGCGGGCGCGGGTCCGGGAATCGAGCGAGCGGGTGTTCTGGGACTGGTGTCACCCGAGCCCGGAGGGCAGCGAGATCATCGCCGCCGCCATCCTCGAGTTCCTTCAGCGGGCGATCTGATCGACGTAGATCGGCGAGGACCAGGCCCGCTCGTGGGTGGGGGCCAGGCAGTCGTCGTCGGCCGGGGTGCGGTAGCCGCCATGGCACTCGTCGATGCGGATCGCGTTGCCCTGCGCGTCGAACCGGGTGCGCAGGCCGGCGGCGTTGATGGCCGGGGTTTCCTCCTGTAGCGCGCGCACGTAGTACACGGCGTCGCGGCCCGAGGCGAGGTAGTCGGGATCTTCGAATCGGACGCGGCAGCCCTCGGGGTTCGGCGGGCAGTCGAAGCGCCGCCACGGATTCTCGATGAGCGGAGCCACCGGCTCGCCCGCGCGGGTCTGCGGCCGGATGCGGATCACCTCGATGGCGGAGATCGGGTGCCGCTCGTCGCTCGGGAAGTAGCACTCGTCGCGACAAAGGTGGTGGAGCCGCCCGGCCGACAGACCGGCCGAGGCATCCTCGGGGCAGCCCGGCCGTTGCTTGAACGCCCCGACCGCGCGGACCTCGAAGCGTGGCATCCGGCCGAGATCGACCTCGCTGCCCATCGGCGCGGTGCCCCCGGGCGCGTTCTCGAGCTCGAACCACAGCAGGATGCGCGGTCCGCTCGTGCCGTACACCTCCCGCCGCATCAGCGCGTTCCAGATCGAGCGGCGGTCGCGCCCTTCGGCGTGGACCGCGACGACGCCCCCCGGGTACATGAAGCTGGCCTTGCGTTCGGTGTCGAAGAGCTCGAAGAGGCGGCTCGGCCGGGCCGCCTGCGGCTGCGCGGGGTCTTCCTGGCTGGGGCCGAGCCAGCGGCGGATCCGGTCCTCGGTGGTTTGGTCGGTGAGCCCCCGCGAGTCCGTCATGATCCGGCGCGCGTACTGCTTGTAGCCGGTTCCCGGCCGTGATGCGTGGTTGTCGGTCGAGCTGATGAATCCCCAGCGGAAGCGGAGCGGGCGGCCGCGCTCATCGGTGGCCTGGGTGTTGGTGATGGCCGCGCCGTACTGCGCGCTCATGCCCGGACGCAGGGTCATGGCGGGCTTGAAGCAGTCTCGGCACTGATCGCAGTCCAGCCAGTCGGCGGCGCGCGTGTCGGGGAAGACCAGGTCGGGGCTCACCCCGGCGTCGAGCGCCAGCCGCTTGGCTTGCTCGACGCGTCGATCGCACTCGTCTCGGGGCAGGTCGCCGCAGCGGGCGCGCATGATCTCGCCGGCGCGCCAGCAGCAGGGGAGGTAGTCGGCGGTGGGCTCCGGACAGACGCGCCGGCCCTGGTCGTCGGTGACGTACTCGGGGACGTCGCGGAACTCCTCGCTGTTGCCGTGTCCCGAGCTGATCTCGACGAGACGCTGGCGAGCCGGATCGTGCTGGGCCGGGGAGAGCTGTACGTCGAGCCGTCCCCCCGGCGGCGCGTGGATCCCCCACGCCAGGCCGTGCGGAATGACGAGGCTCTCGAGGCCCCATTCGTCGAGCTTCCGGAAGAGCTCCGCGGGGGTGGCCGCCGCCTCCTGGCAGTCGGCCGGGAGGTCCTTGGTGTGAACGTCGCGGGCGCACGCGGGGGTCTCGGCGAGGCGTCCCACGAAGGAGAGTAGGTCTGCGTACTCGGGATAGCCGAGCAGCCGGGTCGCCGCGGCGGCGCCGCGCATCGCCAGGGACGGCGGCGGGCGTTGTTCCTCGTAGGTGGCGATGTCGATGGAGGAGATCGGCCGGGCCGGGATCTCGTCGTCCGCGAGCCCGGGAAAGATCACGTTCTTGTGGCCGAAGTGGGTCTCGGGGGTGCGTCCGGTCTGGGTCCATTCCCATCCGATGAAGGCGACGAGATCGGGGTTGTCCGGGTCGCCGGCGAGCGCGTTGCACTGCCGGATGCTGCGCTTGATCTCTTCCCAGAGGCGGGGCGTGAGGCTCTCGGCGTGGTCGTTGATCGAGAAGAAGTCGAGGCCGGCGCAGTAGCGCGCGAAATCACAGGCGTCCGCGGGCGGATGCGCCCCTTCGCCGCCGAAGATCGGCAGCGAGTAGATGAAGGCGTCGATCGAGAACGTGGAGTGGACGTGGAGGTCGCCGAAGAGAATCTGCTTCTCATGCTCCGGCCCGGTCGTCGGGCGAGCGCCCCCGGGCTCCCGGCGGGTGGCGACGCGCGCCGCGATGGTCTCGGGCGAGCGGGCCGGCCCATCGATCCGGCCGGCGGTGGGCTCCTCGGAGGTGCAGCAGGCGAGCAGGGCCGCCGACAGCAGGAGCAGCACGGAGCGGAGCATCGCGCGACCCTATCAGACGCGACGGGCGGGGTCAGGCCGATCGTGAGACGAAGGTGCCCCGGCGCCGGTGGAAGCGGACCTCTACGAACTCGACTCCGACGAGGAAGGACCGCTCGCCGATCCGGCGGATGTTGCGCACCAGAGCACGGGCGGTCAGGGCATCGCTGGAGACCCGCAGGGGGGCGCCCCGGGCCAGTCGGATCTCAGTGACGAAGCTCAGTCCGCGCGGCGAGAGGTCACGGACCCGCGACGAGCCCGAGGTTCCGTTCTCGGTCGTCCACCGGATCCGGCCGTGGCGCGGGATCCGGGCGATGGTGCGTCGCTCCACCGCGCCGCTCGCCGGTGGATCGGCTCGGGCGGATTCCGCCCGGGGGCGCGTCGCGGCTTCGGGCGAGGAGGCCCGGGGCTGCGCGCCCGAAGCCGCAAGGGCACGTTGGGCGTCGTAGCGGGCCCGTTGCTCTGGATTGGAGAGGACCCCCCATGCTTCGTTGAGGGCGCGGGCGCCGCTCCCCGTGCCCCCGAGGTCGGGGTGGGCGCCGAGGGTGAGCATGAGGGTCCGATAGCTCGAGCGGATCACCTCTAGGGGCGCCTCGGGCTGTACGTGCAGGATGCGGTAGTAGTCCGGAGGAGAACGCATGGCTCTCTGCCACCATCGGCCGGTACGGCCCGGGGATTGAGGAGACGCGATGGGGCGCGACCGCCGCGGCCTCGAGGCCCGGAGCGTCGGTCTGGCGCCCCGACCGGCCGCGGAGGCGAAAAGATCGGTCGCGACGCACGCACCGGGGCGGCGCCGTCGGGCACGGATCGGATCGGATGGGAACCGCGCCCGGCCAGGGATCATTCGTGCAGCGCGGGTGACGCGATCATCGTTCGTGCTCCAGCCCCGGCCGCGGAGCACGAGTTGCGCGGCCCGGCGCACTCTGGACACGTCGGACGAAATCTGGTGTCGACGACGTGTGACAGTGACTGCTCGCGGCGGCGTTCCTTCCTCCACGCTCCGATGCCCCGGCCGGCGCGTCTTGCCGCTTCGCGCCGCAGACGCCATGGAATTCCGTTCGCGTATCTCGCCGGCCGATCATGAGTGACGAACGCGAGCAGTCCGCCGAGCGTATCGAGAACGCCGCCACCGAGTTGTTCGCCCTGCACGGTTTCGATGCGGTGGGGGTGCGCGACATCGCACGCCTGGCCGAGGTGCCGGTCAGCGCCATCAACTACTACTTCGGCTCGAAGGGCGCTCTCTACCGCGAATGCACGCGCAAGCTCTCCCGCGAGTACGTCGCCGAGGCCCGTGCACGGCTCGACGCGGGAGCGAGCCTGAGCCAGGTGCTCGAGCACTACGTCGACTTCGCGGGTCGGAGTTCGCGTCTGATCAAGGTCTGGCTCGATCTCCAGCTCTCCGGAGACCCCGACGCCCGCGCGTATGCGGACCGCGAGATCATGGGGCCGATCTGGCAGATCCTTTGCGAGGCGCTCGAGGCCGATGGCGATGCGGGGGTCGAGCGCCGGCTGGGCATGCTCTCCTTCATCGGCGCGGTCGTGCTCGGAACCGTTCTCACCGACGACCAGCTGGACTCCCTGATCGATGCGCCGGGGGGCGAGGTGCGCGAGCGCTGGCGGCGGGAGATCCTCGATCGGTTCGCCCGCCCGCGGATCCTCCTCGGGGCGCTCGGCGCCGCTCGCTGAGCTCTGTCGGGGCGCTCGGCGCCGCTCGCTGAGCTCTGTCGGGGCGCTCGGCGCCGCTCGCTGCCCGCAGCGTCCGTCCCGGCCCCGGTGGGTTGCCTTGGGTCCCCGGCGCGGTCACGCTCGATGAGCGGTGGGGGGAGCGAAGCCTTTCGGTCCGGGCCCGGCGGTCGCGGTCCTGCTGCTCGTCGGGAGTCTGGCGTCGATGGCGGTCACCATACGCAGGGCGGCCGCGGTCGATTTCTACCATTTCTGGCTCATGGGGGCGGTCGTGCGTGCGGGCGAAGCGCAGAACGTCTACACCCCGGCGGCGCGAATCGAGATCGGCGAACGAGCCTACCAGCGGGCTGTCCGGTCGGGAGCGGGGCCGGCGCTGCGGCGTGCTGCGACCAAGTTTCGGCGGCTGGAGACCACCGCGACTCCGTTTCTGTACGCCACCTTCTTCCCGTTCGTGACCGGCCACTACGAACGCGATCGCACGGTATTCAATGCGCTCGGACTGCTGGTGTTCGTGCTTGCGCTCGCTGCCGTCGCGTGGCGGCTGGGCTATGGCACGACGGGTACGCTCGTGCTGGTCGGCCTGGTGCTCCTGGTCTTCGAGCCTCTCCGGTCGGACGTGCGCGTGGGCAACGTGAATCGCCTCCAGTTCGGGGCGCTCGTTCTCTACGCGTGGCTCCTGTGGACCACCACGGCCGGGGATCGGGTGCGGCCCGCGCTGGCCGGCGGTTGGCTCGGGATCGCCGCACTGTGGAAGCCGAACCTCGTCTTCGTGATCGGGACGGTGTCCTTCGTCTGGTGGGTCCGGGGAGAGCGGGCTCGGCCCTGGAGTCATCTGGCCGGCGTCGCGGCGGGCGCGCTCGCGGCGGCGGCGTATGCGATCGCGTTCTTCGGCACGGCTCGGGTATGGCTCTGGTGGCTGCAGGCAGCCGCCCGTCTCACCCACGACTTCCCGGTTCCCGTGGGCGAGGGAAACTTCGCTCCCACGCGGGTTCTCGAGCAGGGCTTCGGCGTTCGCCTGGGGGTCGCGTGGCCGATCGCGCTCGTCGCGTTGCTCGGCCTCGCGCTTCGGCGGACGGCGTCTTCCCGGCGGGGAAGCGCACCGGTCGACGGCGAGATCCTCGTGTTGGTGGGAATCGGCTGCGCCGTCTCGCTTCTGGCCGCGCCGCTCGCCTGGTTGCACTACTACCTGCTCGGCGTGTTCCTGGTCGCGTGGGTCTTGCGGCCGGCCCCGCGCGGGGGGGCGGTTCCCTGGCCCTACCGGGTGGCGGGCGTGGGCGCGGTGGTCGCGCTGTCGATGGGGCCCCTGCTGCAGCTCTTCGTCCCCAGTGCGCCGTACCGCTGGGCGGCGTTCGGCAACGGAGGGCTGCTCGTCCTGCTGTTGCTCGGACTCTACGATCTCGGCCGGCTGGAATTCGGCCCGCCGATCCGCGATGCATCAGTATGCCCGTCGACGAATCGCTCCTCTCTCCCAACGAAACCCGGATCCTCGTCGCCCTCGGCGACGGCGAGGAGCACACCGTGGCCGCGATCGCCGAAGGGTCGGGGCTCGACCTGGCCCAGGTCCGCTCCACCATCGAGAGTCTGAAGGCGCGCGCCCTCGCGGAGCTCACCCGTGAAGACGTCGAGCGTCGCGCGGTGGCGACCGATCTCGGTCGTCGCTTCGCCGAGGTGGGCACTCCGGAGATCTGCATTCTGCGCAAGATCGGCGAAGGTGCGACGACGGTGGCGGATTGTCAGGAGATCGACGGCTACGACCGGCGGACGGTGGGCACGGCCTTCGGCTTTCTGAAGAAGAACGGCTTCGTCGAAGTCGCCGGTGGGAGGGTCTCCGTGGTCGATGGCAAGGGAGCCGATCTCGAGGAGTCGCTCTCGATTCTGCGCCGCCTCGTCGAGGCGGGCGAGCGGGGCCTGGACTGGGACACGCTGCCCGAGACCTTCCGCCGGCGCTATCAGCCCCGCAAGCGTGGCGGCTCGGATGCGGTGCTCGAGTTGCGCGAGACGGCGACCCGCGGTTACCGGCTGACGGCCACCGGGAGGGAAGCGGCGGTGCGAGCGGGCGGCGCCCGCGACGCTCCGGCCGCCCTCACCCGCGACATGCTGCGCACCGGGGAGTGGCGCGAGATCCTCGCCACGACCGGTTTCCGGCCCTATCAGATCGGCCGGCCTCCGGTTCCGGTGGTGGGGCGGCGTGACGCCTATCGCGAGTTTCTCGACGGCGTGAAGCTGAAGCTCCTCTCGCTCGGGTTCGAGGAGATGGCGGGCTCTCTGGTCGAGACCGAGTTCTGGGACATGGACGCGCTCTTCCTGCCGCAGTTCCACCCGGCACGCGAGATCCACGACGTCTACTTCGTCGACGACGGCGACGGGCACGATGCGTTCGAGCAGGGAGGGGATCCCGCCGAGGAGGCGTCGATCGCGGCCGTGGCCCGGGAGCATGAAGGAGACGGCTCCTCCGGCTCGCGCGGCTGGGGGTACGCCTTCGACCACGTGCGCACCCGACGTCTCGTGCTCCGCTCGCAGGGAACGGTGCTCTCGGCGCGCTGGCTGGCACGCCCCGATCTGAAGATTCCCGGAAAGTACTTCGGAATGGCCCGGTGCTTCCGCTACGACACGGTTGATTCGACCCACGCGCCCGACTTCTTCCAGGTCGAGGGCATCGTGGTCTCGGAGAAGACCAGCTTCCGTCATCTGCTCGGGCTGCTCGAGCTCTTTGCGGTGGAGATCGCCGGCGCGAAGGAGATCCGCTTCGTGCCGGCCTACTTCCCCTTCACCGAGCCGTCGGTCGAGATCCACGTCGAGCATCCCGACATCGGCTGGATGGAGCTCGGTGGCGCCGGGATCTTCCGGCCGGAGGTCACGAACCCGCACGGCGTCGACGTGCCGGTGATCGCCTGGGGGCTCGGGCTCGATCGCATGGCGATGATCGCGCTGGGGATCAAGGACATTCGCGAGCTCTTCACGAACAACGTCCCCAGTGGATTGCAGGCGCTGCGCGACCGGAGTGCGTACTGATGCCGACCATCGACGTGAGCCGATCCGACCTCTGCACGCTGGCCGGGGCCGAGATGAGCGTCGACGAGCTCGACCATCGTCTGGAGCTGGTGAAGGGGGAGCTCAAGCGTGGGGAGAGCGACGAGGACCTGCGCGTGGAGCTGCAGGACACGAACCGTCCCGACCTCTGGTGCGTCGAGGGGATTGCGCGCCAGATCCGCTTCCACCTCGAGGGGACGCGTGACTGGCGTGGGGACTACGGCTTCTTCGAGCGCCATGCCGCGCTCGCCGGACGGATCGAGGTCGATCCGTCGGTGGAGAAGGTGCGGCCCTACGTGGCTGGATTCGTCGCGCGTGGCTGGACGGTGGACGATGCGGGCCTGCGCGCGTTCATCCAGACGCAGGAGACCCTCGCTCGCAACTACGGACGGCGGCGCGCCACGATGGCGGTGGGTCTCTACGACGGCAGTCGGATCGAGTTCCCGGTCGCCTACCGCGCGGTG
>Ga0114931_10009713_pt1 | contig 11502 bp, 13 predicted proteins | sample 2SBtaG_FD_89579 | JGI IMG/M metagenome (GOLD analysis project Ga0114931, IMG submission 89579) | Deep subsurface microbial communities from Kolumbo volcano to uncover new lineages of life (NeLLi) - 2SBTROV14_V59a metaG | ecosystem: Environmental > Aquatic > Marine > Volcanic | place: Kolumbo...
CCGCCCTGCTTGGCGAGCGGGATCCCTTCCGCCAGGACAGCGCCGATCTCGAAAGCCGCATCGAGCAAATGCGCGGGGGACGCGGTGGGCCTGGCCGCCGCCTGCGTGAGCAGGCCCGCCGGCTGGCGCGTCTGGCCGACGGCCCGGCCACAGAGCCGGTAGCCGATCCCGCCGATTCGCGCTGGCCTGGCCTGCTGGTGGCCTCTGCCTGGCCGGAGCGCATCGCCCGCCGCAGCAACGCGCAAGGCACCACCTATCAACTCGCCGGCGGACGCGCCGCCGCCCTGCGGGAAGGCGATCCCCTGCGTGGCCACGCGTGGCTGGCCGTCGCCCATGCGGGCCGCCTGCAGGGCCGCGGCACGGACCGGATCTTCCTCGCCGCCCCCCTGGATCCGCTCCTGTTCGATGATCTTTTGGCAGAACACGTACAACGCCATGAAAATGTCGAATGGGATTCGGCCGCCGGCCGCTTCCGGGCCGAGCGGCAATGGCGAGTGGGCCGGCTGGTTCTGCGCCGAGAGCCCCTGCCGGAAGTGCCGGCCGGTGTCCGGTGCCAGGCCCTCATTGCCTGGCTGCGTGATGCGGGCCTTGCCCCCCTGCCCTGGACGGAGGAACTGCGTCAATGGCAGGCCCGGGTGCTGCACCTGCGCGCCGTCGAGCCCGAAGCCGGCTGGCCCGACGTCTCCGACGAACACCTGCTGGACAGCCTGGATGAATGGCTGGGCCCGCAACTCGAAAACGTGAAAACCCGGAAAGACTGGCAACGGCTGGATCTGCGCGGCGCCCTCGCCGCCCTCCTGCCCTGGCCCCTGCCCCGGGATCTGGAGGAAAGGGCCCCGGAACGGATCCGCGTCCCCTCCGGCAGCCGGGCGCGCATCGACTACACCCGCGATCCGCCGGTGCTGGAGATCAAGCTGCAGGAAATGTTCGGCTGCACCGAAACCCCGAGCGTGGCCGGCGGCCGCCTGCCCCTGCAAATCCACCTGCTCTCCCCCGCCCGCCGCCCCCTGGCCGTCACCCAGGATCTGGCCGGTTTTTGGCGCAACGTCTATCCGCAGGTAAAGAAGGAAATGCAGGGCCGCTATCCGAAACATCCCTGGCCCGAGGATCCGCTCGCCGCCACCGCCACGGCGCGCACCCGACGGACCAAGTGAAAAGGTTCCTGAAGCAAACCTGAGTCCATCACTTTCGGGCGAAACGCAGGTGACTTACCCCAACAGCCTCTTCAGCCGCTGACGGATTTCGGCGCTGATCCGACTCAGGTGTTCGCGGTTTGCCTCGGGCACGTCAGTGAGGGCCATGATGCGTTCAGGGTACTCGCGGGTCGCGGCGAGGGTGTCGTCGATTATGGCATTCAGTTGGGGGCGGCGGAAACCGAGATGGCGGGAGAGGTTGACGAGAGCCTCCGCGAAGCCGATGGGCTGGCCATGCTCGTCAAAGTCGCCATAGCCGTCGAAGGGCATGGCGGCAAGGAGATCGTGGCGGCGCCAGGCGCGCATGGGGGTGGGATCGTAAACGGGTGAGAAACCGCGCTGGTCGCCGTGCTGGATGAATGACAGATTTTCCAGATGCAGATCGCCGTTGCCGGTGGCGAAGGCCAGCAGCAGGCGGCGCAGCAGATGTTCCTTGGCTGCGCGTGGCGCGCTCACCAGGGGCTCGGGGGAGACGTCGATGGCATGGCCAATGGCGTCGTAACTGGCGCTGTAATGGTGGGTGATCCGTCGATCGCCTGCGGCCAGCACGGCATACACGCTTTCGGTGAAAATGGGCTGGTTGTCGGCATCACGATCATAGCGTTCGATGGCAAGTGACGGCAGCCCGCCCACCTCGCAGCGCCAGTGACGGGGCACGTCGAAGCCGGCCTCGGCGTGCACTTCCAGGGCCAGGGCCTCGAGCGCCACGATGCCGGGATAGGTTCCCTTCTCGAACTTGAGCACCACATCCAGACGGTCCGGAGCCGGCCCGCGGGTCGGCAGGCCCACGCGCCCATCCCAGCCATCTTTCGGAATCGACAGCAGCAGCTTGGGGATGGCCCCACCCACGCTCGGGGTGGGTCCCAGCGCTTCAAGCAGCCCTTCGGCATCCTCATCGAGCCATGTGAGAAAACGCTTGAGGGAAAAACCGATCCGCTCGCCGATCGGGAACAGCTCACTGTCCCGGCCGGCCGCATACCACTGGGCGGCAGCCTCATCGTCGGCAAACACGTCCAGATGCCCGATGCCGCCGTGTCCGGCCACCAGCAGGATGGCCCAGTCGGTGTCGAAACCCGGGGCGGGGTGGATCCCTCGGCGTTCCAGATAGCGCAGGATCAGGCGGCGCTGGAAACCGCCCTCGGCCTCCGGTGGCACGTGGGCCTGGAGCGGAGGAAACAGATCAAACCAGGCCGTACGCTGCCAGACCAGCGTGTGCCCTGCCACTCGTGCCGGTGGATAGAGCAAACCGAGACCGGGCAGACCACTGGCGGGATAGTCCGGATCATAGGTGAAACGGCATTCCCGATCGGTGATCACGATGCGGGCCATACGCCGGGGAGTGCCGCCGAGACGGGTCCAGATCACTGCCTGCCGATCAGTCGCCATCGTCCGTCATGAACAGATCGCGGGCCTGCAAGTGATTCAGCAAACGCTCACGCGGCCCCAGAGTGACGGTGAGATCCACGGCGTTGGCCAGCCGTTCCAGGGTAGACAGGCGTGCATCCTCGGCCCGCTTGAGCTTGGAGAGGGTGGTGGGGCCGAGTCCGGCGCGACGCAACAGGGTTTTCTGGTCCCAGCCCCGCTCACGGGCAACGGCGAGAATGCGAGACAACAGTCGGTCGAGTTTGTCCTGCACGAAATTACCTAATCAGGTAAATAAATATTATTTTATAACAATAATTACCCTTTAAGGAAAGTTATCGTCTTGAAGACAAGCGCTCTCCCTTCAGAAAGTACCACGGCCGGATTGTAGTTTTACCTTATCTGGAAGATATAGGAAAATTCTTATAACAATTACCTTACCAGGTAATCATTCTTTCCTCTGAAAGCGCATTTCCCGGCCATCAGCCAAAACAAGCACGAGATTCCGGCCTTGGCGCCGGTAACCGGTGATGCGTGCCAGATCAGACAGGTACCGGACATCCCCCGACTTTTGCCGCAGAAGGCGCGGGTGGTGGCAAGGTGGAAGAAGTGGAGGCGGCTGCCCTGGACCCGGTAGCCGCCATTGAGGCGATTGCAGTCCACCCGGCCGGTCAGCTTGTCGGCACGAAAGTTCAGAAGATAGGCATGACCCGGCCGAGGGGCCTGCACCACGGACTGGCCGTCGCGGGTTACCCGCCACTGCCAGGTGATGCCCGCCAACGGCGCGGGGCCGCCTGTAGCGCAGGCAGCAGACAGGAACAGTAAAAGCCCTGACACAATCCCCCTGCCCACGAGGCGGAAATGATGGTAAGGTTCCCGACCCCCTGCACGAAATGCTGTCCCCCTGTCCATGAATTCATTGCCTTCAGGCTTGCAGTCCTGCGTTGAGGAAATCTGCTCTCACGGCTGCACCCACGTGCGCAAGATCATCCGCCTGCTCGAGGCACGACAGCCGCCGGCAGAACTCCAGTCACTTACAGCCCACGAGCGTGAAACCGTGCTGCAGGAACTCAAGGCCATCATGGCCGTCTACGACGCGCGTTAACCGGCACTTCTTTCCGCCTCCGGCAGGTAGCGGGACCAGTCGATGGAAGTGTCACCGAACACCAGGAAGTGGGGATTGAGCAGGCTGTCCTTGGTGTTGTAACGCAGCGGGCGCATGGCCGTGTCGGTAACCCGGCCGCCTGCCTCTTCCACGACACACTGGGCAGCCGCCGTGTCCCACTCGGAGGTTGGCCCCAGACGCGCGTAGAGGTCGGCCTTGCCCTCGGCCACCAGACAGGACTTGAGCGAGCTGCCCATGCTGATGACTTCGTAGTCCGGCAGATTGTCGAGAAAGGCCTGGAAAGCGGTACTGCGGTGGGAACGGCTGCCAGCCACGACCACCTTCTGCGGACAGTGGTCACGCACGTGGATCCGCACCGGGGCCTCCAGCTCCGACTTCTTCCAGGCACCAAAACCCCGTGAGGCATAGTAGAGGCTGCCCACCACCGGGGCATAGACCACCCCGATCACCGGTTCGTGCTCCTCAACCAGGGCGATGTTGACCGTGAACTCGCCGTTGCGCTTGATGAACTCGCGGGTGCCGTCCAGCGGATCCACCAGCCAGTAACGCCGCCAGGTTTGCCGCACCGCAAAAGGGGTCGGCGCCGATTCCTCGGAAAGGATGGGGATGTCGGGAGTGAGCGCCGACAAACCTTCGACAATGGTGCGATGAGCGGCCATGTCGGCTTCGGTCAGTGGCGTCTGATCGGCTTTTTCGGAAACCTCGAAGCCTTGCTCGTAGATCTCCATGATGCGCCGGCCGGCGGTAAAGGCGATCTGCTTCACGGGTTCATGGAGGGCCTGCAGATCCTCCGAGGTGGCTGTCTGGGTCATGCTGCCGTGTCCCTGTTTACGTGAGTACCCCATTGTGCCAGTCTCGGCGGAGCCCTGCCATCCGCCATCAGGGGGAATACGCCGGCGGCCGGACATGCCCCCTCCACAAAACCGGGATACTCACGATCCCGTCTTGTCTGGACATTCACCATGTGGATTCCCGACCGCGGATCCGGTAACGTGAGGATCCGATCCCTACCGCCCCGCAATACCCGCATGCTCGACTGGAACCGAATCGACACCGTCCTTCTGGACATGGACGGCACCCTGCTGGATCTGCATTTCGACAACCATTTCTGGCGCGAACACGTGCCCCGGCGCTATGCCGAAAAGCACGGCCTGAGCCTGGAAGCGGCCCGCGCCGAGCTGTTTCCCCGCTTTCGGGATGCCGAGGGGACCATCGACTGGTACTGCGTGGACTACTGGACCGAGCAGCTCGGGCTCGACATTGCCCTGCTCAAGGAAGAAGTGGATCACCTGATTGCGGTCCATCCCCACGTGCTGGAGTTCCTCGAACGCGTGCACGAGCGCGGTATTCCACGGGTGCTGGTGACCAACGCCCATCACAAGGCCATGATGCTCAAGCTGGATCGCACAGCTCTGCGCGATCACCTGGATGAAATCGTCTGTGCCCATGAATTCCGCATCCCCAAGGAGGACCCGCGTTTCTGGAATCGGCTCCAAAACCGCCACGTCTTTGACCCGGCCCGCACCCTGCTGGTGGACGACAGCCTGCCGGTACTGCGCTCTACCCGCGACTACGGCATTGCCCACCTGCGGGCTGTGAAACGTCCCGACAGCCACAATCCGCCCAAGGACACGGAAGAATTCGAAGCGCTCAGCGACTTTCGCGACATCATGCCTGGTTAAATACAGAGGAAAGGGGAAAGAGGAAAGATACAAGGGTGGCGGGAGAACACCCGTGGCTTTTAGAGACTGTCAATCTTTCCTCTTCTGCTCCTTCCACTTGTCCCAGCCCTTGAAACGCTTTCTGCAGTAGGCGTCGAGTTCCTCGTAGTTTCGGAAGTACTGCTTGAAATCGTCTGCCGGATCGGCGTCGAATTCACACCAGTTGTTGTCATGATCGCGGCAGATCCGTGGACGGGTGGCGTAGATGCCACAGCGTCCGTCTGCCTCGAGAAAGCGACAGGGGGTGAGAAATGTGAGATACCAGCCGTCCTCATCCTGGTATACCTCTACCTTCTCATGGGCAAGCTGCCAGAGGAGAATGTCGAAATCGGCCATGGCACGGGGCGTGTCGATGGCCTGGGTAACGTAGGTGCAGCAGCGACTGCCGGGACAGTGGGCGCACTTGACCTCCGGCGGAAGGGCGGCCGGATCGGGAAAACTTCGCTTGGCAGACATGTGGAGCGACCGGTAAGATTGAAAGTATTCCATTATAGCCTTCTCACGTGCACCCATGGCCCTTACCCGCAAGCTGCTGGCCCGTCTCGGTCCCTCGCCCCTCAAGCACAACATGGAATTCAACCAGGCGGTCTCTCGACTCCTGATCTGGGTGTTCGCTACCTGGCTCATCGGCGCCGGGATGAAGGCCAACTACTATCCGACCGATTTCAAGGACTATCTGATCTTCGCCAGCTTCTTTCTGATCTACACCTTGGTGGTGTTGCTCAGCATTTTCATCGTACCACGCTCGAAGATACGGCCCTATCTCACCATCCCCTTCGACATTGGCGCCATTGCCGTGGCCATGATGCTGACCGACGCCGGTCCCTTTTCTGCCTTCTTCCTGTTCTTTCCCTGGATCTACATCGGCTACGGTGTCCGCTACGGCCGTCGCGAGCTTTTCACCGCCACCGCTGCCGCGGTCCTGGCCTTCAGCATCGTGCTCTCGATCACCGACAGCTGGTGGTCCCATATCTATGACGTGGTGGCCTACATGGTGTTTCTGCTCGCCCTGCCTTTCTTTCTGGATGTGATGATCTCGCGCATCAAGAAAGCCCGCGAAGAGGCGGATCGGGCCAATCGGGCCAAGAGCGAGTTTCTGGCCACCATGAGCCACGAGATCCGCACCCCCATGACCGGCATCATGGGCATGACTGAACTGCTTGAAAAGACCCCGCTCAATCCCCTGCAGAAGGAATACGTCGAGGGTCTCAAGGAATCTTCGGTGACCCTGCATTCCCTGATCAACGACGTGCTGGATCTGTCCAAGATCGAGGCCGGCAAATACCAGCTCGATCACTCGGCCTTCAACCTTGAGCGGGTGATCAAGGGGGTGATCAACATCTTCGAGCCCCAGGCCAGAAAGAAAGGCATCCGTCTCACCTGGCACATCGACGACGAGTTTCCGGATATGGTCATGGGCGATCACAACCGTCTGCGCCAGGTGCTTCTCAACCTGATCAGCAACGCCGTCAAATATACCGACGAGGGAGAGGTGAACGTTCAGGTCCGTCGTGCCGCCAGCCATGACGGCCTCAACCGCCTGCGCTTCGAGGTGCGGGACACGGGCATCGGCATTCAACCGGATCAGCTCGAGCACATCTTCGAACCCTTCTACCAGTGCCGAACCGATCCGACCGAACAACGGCACGGTACCGGCCTGGGTACCACCATCTCTTACAAGCTCGTGCATGCCATGTACGGAGACATCGGCGCCGAAAGCACTCCCGGCGAAGGGAGCCTGTTCTGGTTCGAGCTCCCACTACCGGTGGCCGCGGAAGCCATGCGCAGGGCCGAAACGCGCAGCGACAACAAAATCCATGGCGAGAAGAAGCGTCTACATGTACTGCTGGCCGAGGACACGGCCATCATCGCCAAGGTGATCACCACCTTCTTGCAGAAGGAAGGTCACCGGGTTACCCACGTGGACAACGGACGTGCGGCCTTCGAAGCCTTGAATGCCGGACACGATTTCGACGTGGTGCTCATGGACATGCGGATGCCCGAAATGACCGGCCTCGAAGTCACACGCGCCTGGCGGGCAAGGGAACCGAACGGCCATCACGTGCCCATCATTGCCCTGACAGCCAATTCCACCACCATCGAACGGGACCAGTGCTTCGCCGCCGGCATGGATCACTTCATCACCAAGCCGGTCAGCCAGGCCCGGCTCATGGAAGTAATCCACGAAGTGATGTGAGATGAAAGCGGACTCGTCTCAGGACGTCCACCGACTTCGTCGCCGGCTCAAGGCCTTTGTCTCCCAGGCCAGGGAAAACGAGCACAAGTTACAGCGCTTTTTGCAGCAGGAAATGGCCTTCATGGCCGCCGATGGCCTGGGCGAGCTGCTCGACACCCTCTTCAATGACTATCCCCAACGCTTCGATCTCGATGCCGTGTCCCTGCGCCTGGCCGATCCCGATCACGAGATCCGACGGATCCTCGCCGAGCTCGAACACCCGACTCCTCCGCAGCTGCTGTTCGTCGAACAGCCATTGCCGCCGGATATCTGTCCCCGACTCGGTCCGCTCGAGCCGGCTGCGCTTGCCGAACATTTTCCCGGCGTTGCGGGGATCGCCTCCGCCGCCCTCCTTCCCTTGTGGCGGCAGCATCACTGTCTCGGCCAACTGGCCATCGGCAGCCGCCGGAGTGAACGTTTCATCAGGGGTACCGCCAGCGATTTCCTTTCGCGCCTTGCTGCGGTCCTCGCCGTGTGCATCGAAAATGCCCTCAATCACGAACGGGTGCGCCGTCTCGGCCTGATCGATCCTCTCACCGGTTTGCACAATCGCCGCTATTTCGATGCCCGTCTGGCCGAGGAAATCGGACAGGCCAGGCGTAGCAGCCAGCCCCTGAGCTGCCTAATCCTCGATATTGACCACTTCAAGCAGGTCAATGACCACCATGGCCACGCCGCAGGCGATGTCGTGCTGAAACGCCTTGCTGACGTGCTCAAGCAGCAGATGCGTCTCAATGACGTGCTCGCCAGGCTGGGTGGCGAAGAGTTCGCCGTCCTGCTGGGGGGAACCGATCCCGCCATGGCCATGGACATCGCCGAGCGGATCCGCCTTGCCGTCTCCCATGCACCCTGTGACACGGGCAACGAATCACCGGTACCCATTACGGTTTCGATTGGCTGCAGCAGCCTTCAAGCCGAGATGGTGAATCAAGACGCGGAGAAGGAACTGTTGGAAGCGGCCGATGCCGCCCTCTATGCGGCCAAGCACGGGGGGCGCAACCGGGTAAACTACCAGGCCATGCACAAGAAAGGCTGACGCCACCGGAAAAAGCGGCGCCGGCCGATATCGCAGGAAGGAAGCGGGCGCGATCCGATACGGATCGCGCCACGGAAGCCTTCAGGGCTTTTTCGGGGTGGTGTAGGGGACTTCCTTCTGAAAGGATTCCCAGATGGTTTCGTAACCCACGAAACCCTTTTCGGTAGGCTCCTTCTGACGGGTCCGCACGAAGCGGGCGTGGCCTTCGGGTACCTTGGGTCGAGTCTTCGGTGCTTCGCTCATGATCATGCTCCTCAATGGCTGTACGGGAGGTCAGAAAAACGTTGGCCAGCCCCTCCCTTAAGGCTGACATTGTTGTTCAGCGGCGCGAGTAATGCGCCTTGCGGGGAATGACGTGACGCACGCCCCCCTGCGGATTCTCCACATCCCCCTGGTAACGAGGGATGAGGTGGATGTGGACATGAAAGATACTCTGGCCGGCCGCCGGCCCCACGTTGACACCGACATTATAGCCATCTGGCGCATGCTCCGCATCGATCTGCGCCTTCTCCTGCCGCAGCAGATCCATACAGGCCTCCACTTCCTCGGCAGTGAGATCAAAGAAACTGGCCACGTGCCGGCGCGGGATGATCACTCTATGTCCGGGACTGACGGGGTTCGTATCCCGGGCGCTGTAAGCCAGGCCGTTTTCCAGTGAAACGCCCTGGGGATCGGTACAGAACAGGCAGGGATCGTTGGGATCCCGCTTGCCGGCGGGTTTTTCCTTTGCTGCCTCGGCCATGCTCCCTACGTCCCTTCAGGCAAGCGGTACTTTCACGGTCCCATCCACATTGGGAACCTCTTCCACCTTGCCGCCGTGTTCGATTTCTTCTTCAGTGGCATCACGCACTGTCTTGATCTCCAGGCGGAAGATCACTTCCCGGCCACTCAGCGGGTTGTTGCCATCGATGGTGACGGACTTCTTGTCCACCCGCGTGACATAGAAGGTCCGGGTCTCGCCGCGGTCGTTCTCCATGAGGATGGACAAGCCGACTTCCCGATACTCCTCGGGCACGTTTTCAATGGGCTCGATAATCACCAGCGATTCGTCACGCGGGCCGTACAACTGATTGCAGTCGATGGGCACCTCGATGACATCCCCCGGCAGCCGCCCTTCCAGTTCCGCCATCACGGCCGGGGCCAGAATCTCGTTGACGCCGTGGACGTAACCGATCGGGTACTGGACTTCTGTCAGCAACGAACCGGTCTTCTTGTCGATGACCTTGTACATCAATTCGACGTACTTGTTCTCGCCAATGGCGTCTTCAAGCTGTGGGGGCTGCTCTGTGGCCATGCTGATTCGATGCCTCGTTTCGCGACCGGATGGGACCGCTTCAGAAAATGGATGCGCCGAAGATACGGATTTCGCCGTTTTCGTAGCCGAGCACCAAACGACCCAGCCATTCCCCTTCGCGCTTGGTGCTGCGGACGCGATACAGCACCGTCACATGCTCACCCCGGCGGATGATGCCAAGGTAATCGAAATTTGAATCGAGATTGCGGGCCAGCTCGCTCTTGGCGAACTGTTTGCCCATCTCGACTTCATTCAGGCCAAACAGCAGGTTGTAGGAAAACTTCCGGGCAAACTTGCCGTACTGGCCCTTGTTGGAATACTTGATGAGTTCGGCCCACATGGGGTGGGCGACTTCCTGGATTTCTTCATCACTCAGATGAATGATGTTCTGCCTGTCTTCTGTGGTCGCTTCGCTGCTCATGTTCATCTGTCGGTTCAAGACTCTTGTAGATTAACGGATGGAATAGCTGATGATCCAGTCCTGCGTGCAGCCACAACGGAAAGGCACCCGCAGGACCTTTGACAAGGCCCTGCGGGTGCCCCAGGCTGGACGAAAGAGTGTTTACTCCTCGTCTGCATCAACGAGATGGTAGCACGGTGCCTTCTCCATCGTGTATTCCCCGGTCTTGGGATCACGACGGGAGACGGTCAGGACGTGCCAGTTCTCGTCATCGAGCTTCATGGCATCGCCACGGTAGTAGTAACCGGGCCAGCGGGTCTCCTTCCGGAACAGGGTATGATGCAGAACCGCTTCCGAAGTGCGGAGACGGTGTTTCAGTTCCCAGGCCCGCAGCAGCTCGTGGTAGTCCTTGGCAGCCAGTTTCTCCAGATCCTCTTCCATGATCTTGAGCTTCTTGAGGCCGATGTGAAGGAGCTTGTCGTTGGTGACGTAGCTGACGCTGGCACCACCGCCGTACTCGTCCATCAGCTTCTGCAGACGGTCGAGGCCTTGGCGCGGGTTGATGTAGTTGGGGTTCACGTCACCGGCGACAACCTCGTTGCGATAGATGCGATAGTGCTCCATCGGCTTGTAGATCTCGGCCTTGCGATCGGCGATCTGCTTTTCGGAGACCACGATGCCTTCGGCCTTGCCGTCGTCGATGTACTTGCAGGCGGCCTTGGCGGCCAGGCGGCCTTCGGTGAAGGAACCGGAGGAGAAGGCGTGGGGAGTACCACCCACGGCATCACCGGCGCCGAACAGACCTTCGACAGTAGTCATGCGGTTGTAACCCCAGAAATACTCCGGCGGGGAGACGTCTTCAGTACCGGATCACCAGGCACCGCATCCGGTAGCGTGGGAACCCATCACATAGGGCTCGGAAGTGGTGAGTTCCGGGTTCTCGTTCTTGGGATCCACATCGGTGGCGGCCCACAGTACGGCCTGGCCGACGGTCATGCCCAGGAAGTTGTGCCAGCCGATCTCTTCCAGGTGCGGATCCTGGAAGGCTTCCATGGTAACCATGTGGATCGGGCCGCGACCGGCGTTCACCTCGGAGATGAGGGCGTGGTTACGCAGGCAGGTCGGGATCGGACG
>Ga0114931_10009714_pt1 | contig 11502 bp, 11 predicted proteins | sample 2SBtaG_FD_89579 | JGI IMG/M metagenome (GOLD analysis project Ga0114931, IMG submission 89579) | Deep subsurface microbial communities from Kolumbo volcano to uncover new lineages of life (NeLLi) - 2SBTROV14_V59a metaG | ecosystem: Environmental > Aquatic > Marine > Volcanic | place: Kolumbo...
CCTGTGGCCGTCGAGCAGGCTGCAGCCGACCCGGGTGCGCAACCTTATCGATTTCCTCGTTGAGCGCTTTGCCGGCCAGCCCCACTGGGATCTGGCGACCTGACCGGTTGGTGCGGCGGCCGGGAGAATTCAGACGAATTCGTCGAACCGCCTGATCGCGGTTTCAAGAACCTCGCCGGCCTCGCGCAGCCACCAGTTTTGTGCGGAGAAGATCTCGACCTCGATAAACCCCTCATAGCCGGCCGCCGTGACCCATCGGCTGATCTGTCTGATGTCGATAATGCCGTCGCCCATCATGCCGCGATCGAGCAGCATGTCGGTTGTCGGGACCAGCCAGTCACAGACGTGGAACCCCAGAATTCGACCCGAGGCACGGGCAATCTCCGCCTCCAGATTGTCGTCCCACCACAGGTGATAGACATCGATGGCGACACCGACGCCCGGACCGAGTTCGTCACACAGGTCGTTGGCATGGCGCAGCGTGTTGATACACGCGCGCTCCGCCGCATACATCGGGTGCAGGGGTTCGATCGCAAGAGGAACATTGCAACGACGGGCGTAGTCGAGCAGGGTGGCGATGCCGTCGTGGACCTGGCTGTGCGCGGCCGCGAGGTCCCGCGAACCGTCCGGCAGGCCGCCGACCACCAGAACCAGGCAGTCGGCGCCAAGGGTTGCGGCCTCATCAACGGCACGGCGGTTGTCGTCGAGCGCCCGCTCGCGGCCGGCCTTGTCTGAGGCGGTAAACATGCCGCCGCGGCACACGCCTGAGACCGCGAGACCGCTGTCGCGGATCATCCGGGCTGCCCGTTTGAGCCCGGCGTCGTGAATCTTGTGGCGCCAGGGAGCGATCGCCAAGATGGCGCGCCGGGCACAGGCATCAATGCACTGTTCCAGCGACAATCGATGGTCGATGGTCGCGCTGTTGATTGACAGGCGGGCGAAATCCGCCATTTTTTCAGCCCCCCACACCATGAACCGCCATGACCTGTGCTGCGCGGGCGCGGGCCAGCTCTGGATCGCGCAAGATCCCCGCCCTGTCCGCCAGCCGCACCAGTTCCGCCAAATGGAGCAGCGAGCGCGCGCTTTGCTGTCCGCCGACCATGACAAAATGGTCCTGGTGCCCGTTCAGATAGGCCAGAAAGACGATGCCCGTCTTGTAGAACCGGGTGGGCGTCGCGAACACATGACGCGACAGCGGGACTGTTGGCTCGAAAATCTCCCAGTAGCCGGCCATGTCCTGTTTCGCCATGGCCTGAAGAGCGGCACTTGCCGCCGGCGCAATGGCATCGAATATGCCGAGCAGGGCGTCGGAATAGTCTTCCCGGTCACCGGCGATCAGTTTGGCGAAATTGAAATCATCCCCGGTATACATCCGCACGCCGTCAGGCAGGCGGTTGCGCATGGTGACCTCCCTGCGCTCGTCAAGCAGCGATATCTTGATGCCATCCACTTTGTCGGCATTCCCGTTGAGGACTTCAAGACAGACCGCCATGGCCTGATCCAGGTCATCATGGCCCCAGTATCCGGCAAGCGCTGGATCGAACATGTCGCCCAGCCAGTGGACAATGACCGGTTGGGTGACCTGTCCGAGGATATGATTGTAGACCCGGATATAGTCGTCCGGTGACGTCGCGCGGGCGGCAAGCGCGCGGCTTGCCATCAGAATAATGCGCCCGCCGGCGTTTTCGATCGCGCTGCATTGCTGCTCGTAGGCGGCGATGACATCGTCGATCTCCCGGCAGTCTGCGACATCGAGATGATCGGTGCCGGCGCCACTGGCGAGCAGCGCCGGGCGACCGGTGCTGGCGGTAAAGTCGGCAGCGGCGGCAACGGAGCGCCGGATCAACTCAAACGAAGAGGGCCAGTTCAGCCCGCTGCCGCGTTGCGCCGTGTCCATGGCTTCCGCGACGCCCAGTCCAAGACCCCACAAATAGCGGCGGTAGGCAATGGTCTTGTCCCAGTCGATCGCGGTATCAAGCCAGGGATCGCCGGCGCCCAGTGGATCGGCGACGACATGGACGGCCGCATAGGCGATCCGGGGCGCCGCACCGTTGGTCAAAATGTCAAAGTTGCGCGCCGGCGACAGCTTGTAGGTCTCAAGCCCGCGATCCACTGTTGGTAAGACGATGGCTGGCATGGTCATGCTGCTCCCGGGCGGGCCATTTCGACCCTCTGTATGAGTTCATGGCCTAGAGTGTCAGGTTCGGTAGATCGACCCAGCGCCGCTCCTGCCAGCTTTTCAGACCGGCTTCGGCCAGTTGCACGCCCCTCGCCCCTTCGAGCAGGCCGTGTTGCCACGGCGCATCTTCGAAGATGTGACGGATGAACATTTCCCACTGCACCTTGAAACCGTTGTCGAAACTCACGACATCCGGCACCTCCTGCCACTGCTCGACGAACCGCATGGTCCGGGGCTGGTCCGGATTCCAGACCGGCTTGGGCGTGTTGATATTGGACTGGCTGACACACCTGTGCAGACCGGCAACCGCCGAGCCCTTGGTGCCGTCGACATGGAAGGTGACCAGATCATCCCGGTTGACGCGGGTGCACCAGGACGAATTCATCTGGGCAATGACACCGCCTTCGAGCTCGAACGTGGCATAGGCGGCATCGTCCGCGTCGGCCCGGTACGGCCTGCCGTCTTCATCGACGCGCTCGGGGATATGGTTTGCACCAAGACATGACACCGACCTGACCGGCGCGATCGTGTGGTCGAGCACATAGCGCCAGTGGCACAGCATGTCGAGAATGATGCCGCCGCCGTCGGCCTTGCGGTAATTCCAGCTCGGCCGCTGAGCCGGTTGCAGGTCGCCCTCGAAAACCCAGTAGCCAAATTCGCCGCGCACCGACAGGATGCGGCCGAAAAACCCGGCGTCGCGCAACATCTTCAGTTTGAGCAGACCGGGCAGAAATATCTTGTCCTGGACAACACCGTGCCTGATCCCGGCCTTGTCGGCCAGGCGCGCCACGCGCAATGCATCTTCGAGCGTATCGGCGACCGGTTTTTCACAGTAGACATGCTTGCCGGCGGCGACCGCGCGTTCCACCAGGCCGGCGCGCAACTGCGTTGAGGCGGCATCAAAGAACAGCGCGTCATCTTTGTTGGCGAGCGCGCCGTCAAGATCGGTCGTCCAGCGTTCAAGCCCGTGGGCCCGGGCCAGACGTTCTACCTTGTCGGCGTTTCGCCCGACCAGGACCGGATCGGGCATGACCCGGTCGCCGTTCGCCAGCACCACACCGCCCTGCGCGCGGATCGCCAGAATGGAGCGCACGAGATGCTGGTTCGTGCCCATCCGGCCGGTGACGCCGTTCATGATGATGCCCAGACGCTGTTCGGTCATATTCGCTCCTACTCCAGTCCCAGCAGCCGGTAAATCCGCTGGGAATATTCGCCAAATTTCCTGCTGGTCTTGATCTCGAGCCGGCGCGGCATGTCCAGTTCGACCTGAAAATTGTCGGCCATGCGTGCCGGGCGGGCCGAGAGGACCGCAACCCGGGTACCGAGAAAGATCGCTTCCTGGATCGAATGGGTCACAAAGACGATGGTCTTGCGGCTCTCCTGCCAGATCCGCATCAGCTCCAGGTTCATTCTGTCGCGGGTCAGGGCATCAAGCGCACCGAACGGCTCGTCCATCAGGATCAGTTTCGGGTCGTGCACCAGCGAACGTGCGATGGCGGCACGCTGCTGCATGCCGCCGGACAGTTCGTAGGGATATTTGTTCTTGAACCCGTCCAGTCCAACCATGGCCAGAAGGTCCCTGGCGCGGTCGCGGGCCTCGGCCATGGGCAGGCCGAGAATTTCGGCGGGCAACAGCACGTTGTCGATGATCTTGCGCCATTTCAGCAGCAGTGCGGCCTGAAAGACCATGCCGACATCGCGTGACGGATCAAACGAACCGCCGCCACCGATCTCCACGATGCCGCTGTCATGTTCGTGCAGACCGGCAAGGATTTTCAGCAGGGTTGTCTTGCCGCAGCCGGATGGACCAACCAGTGAAACGAACTCGCCCTGTTCGATGTCGAGGGTCACGTCCGAGATGGCAACGATTTCCTCGTTGCGGGCGTGATAGACCTTGCGGACCTCTTCGAGCTTGATAAAAACTTCAGCCATCTGTCTACCGCACCCGGGAATCACTGATGACCAGGAAGCGCTCCAGTCCCAGCACCAGCATATAGAGCACCACACCGACCAGGGTGATCAGCAGCACCGCCATGAACATCGCGGCGGTATCGAGCGTCACCTGGACCTGCAGCATCAGGTAGCCGAGGCCTTCCTGCGATGCGATAAACTCGCCGACAATCGCACCGGCGACCGCCAGCACGACCGCGACCTTCATGCCGGAAAAGATATAGGGCAGGGAGCCGGGCAGCTGGATCTTGGTGAATATCTGCCAGCGCGACGCCTTGAGGGCGCGGACCAGGTCGACCAGGTCAGGCTCGATTTCCCGCAGGCCCCGTTCCGTGGTCAGCAGGATCGGCAGAAAACAGATCGAAAACGCGATGATGATGTTTGGAATAACGCCATAGGACATCCACACGATGAACAGCGGCCCCATGGCAACCTTGGGGATCATGTTGAGGGACACCACCAGCGGCATGACCGTGCTGTTGAGGATCTTCGACCACGAAAAGGCGAGCGCCAGTCCGACGCCGACAAATACGGCGATAAAATAGCCGCCGAAGATCTCGATTGCGGTCACCCGGGTATTGGCAAGCCAGTTATAGTCGATGCTGAGCGCCGCCAGCGTCGCCTGCGGTGTCGGCATGACATAGGCGGGCACGTCCCATATCTCGACAAACAGATACCAGATCAGCACGACCAGCGCGTGGACAGCGATGATAAAGCCGTAATGTCTGCCCTTGTCGGCCAACCAGGTCGTCATTTCGCCCACCCTAGCGTTAATTGTTCGATAGCCACCATTCTGGCGTCATCGTACTCGAGGGCCGGGCTTGTGAACATCGTCTCCTTGTTGATGTAGTGGAAAGCCGCCGCGCGGCGCCAGTGCGCGCTGGTGTTGGACGATGACTGGTGCAGGGTATTGCCGTGATGAAAGGATACCCCGCCCTTCGGGACCGGCGCCGGCGTCATCTCGAATGCGCGCGCCTCCTCATCGGGGATCAGCAGATTGAACGGTTCGCCGGCCGGTGCCTCATGGCGCAAGACCGGCCCGTTATTGGTGCCGTCGGCGAAATACAGACAGCCGTTTTCAACCGTCGCCTCATCGAGCGCGAGCCAGGCGGTGACCATGCCATCCTTGTTGTTGCAGCCAAAATAGAAGTTGTCCTGATGCACCGGTTTGGGTCCGCCGCCTCCCGGCGGCTTGAAGAAAATCTGAGAAAAAGCAACCCTCAGGCATGGACCGATGATGGCTTCCACTGCCTCGACAAGTTTGGGGTTGCTGGCGAGCTTGCGAAATGCCGGACGATGAAACACCGGATCATCCAGCTTGCGCAGGACGCTCGCGGTCTTGACATTGTCGTCGACATACCACTGCCGTGTCTCGTCATCCATGCCTGCGAGGGTCTCGTCGGCCCAGGCCATGATGTCGGCGATTGCCACATCCATCTGATCCCTGGAGAAGATATTTGCGATCGTGACATGGCCATTGCGGGCATATTCGCGCAAGTATTCGGTCATTTGCGTCATGACAGCCACCTCTCCAGATTTTCGCGCACGAAGTCATCGTCATTGAGATGCGGATAGGCCTGAATGATCCGGTCGATTTCATCCGCCTGGCCCGGCCCCAGGCCCTCGTTCGGGTTCAGGCACCAGATACCCTCCAGCAGCCCTTGCCGGCGCAGGATTTCATGGCAACCGGCGATCACGCCGTGAAAGTCGTTGGCAACGTCGAATATGGCGCTGTTGCAGTCGGTAATCTGGGCGTCGAGACCGAGCAGGTCGGGATCGACCGGGCCGTTCCCGACGGCCTGCCGGATGCGCTCAAGCAGCAGCACCGCGCTGCGCGTCCAGACGCTCCAGTGGCCCAGAAGGCCGCCGCGAATTCGCACTGTTGCCGGCCCGCTGGCGGTACCGACCGTAAACGGCGTGAGCAGATCGAGCGCGATGTGATCGTCATTGCCGGTATACAGCGCGACCCGGTCTTCAGCGCCGGCATCGACCACGCCACGGATCACATCGAGTGTGCGATAACGGTTGAACGGTGCGATCTTGATGGCGATCACGTTGTCGATTTCCGCGAACCGACGCCAGAAGGCAGCCGACAGGACCCGGCCGCCGACCGCCGGCTGGAGATAGAACCCGACCAGCGGAATTTCCGCCGAAACCGTGCGGCAATGGACGATCAGGTCGTCTTCCCCGGCATTGCTCAGTGCGGCAAGCGACAGCAGGCCGGCGTGGTAGCCTTCCTCCACCGCAATCCGGGCCTCGCCGACAGCCTGCGTCGTCGGCCCGACAAGGCCGGCGATCCTGATCAGATCGTGGCTCGTCCAGGTATCGACCTCACCGGCGGCGAGGCGCAGCACCGGCTGGTAGAGGCCGGCTTCTCGAATTTCGAACTGCGTGGTGTGAACGCCGACCGCCACCCCGCCGCAGCCGGCGTCGATATAGTAGCGGGTCAGGGCGCGCTGGCGCCGTTCATCCAGCTTGCGTTCGCCCGTCAGCGCCAGCGGATGAGCCGGAATGACCTGCCCGGCGTGCAGGGCATCCAGAATGTTCGCCGCTATGTCGGTCCTGTGCAGCCCCATGCCCGCGGCGCCCGCCTGTGATACAGAAGTAACTAAATAGATACTTATATCACCCGTCGGCGAAAAGCAAGCGGACAAATGCGGCTCTCATCGTGACCGCTCTAAAACATGCCGTCGCGCACTTCATAGTGGCAGGGCATGTTCCACGAGAGCCCGTCATTGTCGACCCAACGGGAAATCCATTTCACCATCTGGCTGACCGGAACCATCGGATATCCGAACAGTCTGGCGGTCTCGCGCGGGTTGACGACAACGCAACTGTCGGCCTCCTCACCGGCAAACCGCGGCGCCTTGCCGAGTTCGGCGCCAATGGCCAGCGCCAGGGCGCGGATGCTGGTGGTTTCGGGGCCGGACACAATCAGCGGGGACGACGGCCTGGTGCAATGCAGCAGGGTGCGCAGGGTCTGCGTATTGGCGTCACCCTGCCAGATGACATTCACATGCCCGGCGGTCAGGTCGATGGTCTCGCCATTGCGAACCTGGGTCGCGATCTCGTGCAGCACGCCATATCGCATGTCGATGGAATAGGCCAGCCGCAGCATCCGGCCGGCGGACCCGTTGAGGTGCGAAAAATGTTCGAAAATCCGTTCGCGGCCAACGCATGAATTGGCGTATTCGCCGGGCCTGGCATGTGGCAGGTCGGCGTCGATCGAACCCTGGTGGCTCACCCTGGTGTAGGGATAGACCAGGATGGTCGAAAATCCGACGATGCGGCTGTCGGTCAGATGTTCGGCCACCAGGGCCGGAGCGTAGGTATTCATCGCCCAGGTGAAATGCTCATTGCCATCGGTGCCGAACTTCTTGCCGGCCATGAAGATCACATTCGGAATTTTCGGCAGTTTCGCAACTTCATTGCGGTTGAGCAGATCGCATTTGAGCGTCTCCACTCGCCAGCTCTCAAGGCGCTTGCGCACGTCCTCGTTGGTGAACCGCGCAACACCGATGATCCGCTTGTCTGGCGCCGCCCGTCTCGCCAGCCGGGCCAGGGTCGGCCCCATCTTGCCGCCGACGCCAAGGATCATGATGTCACCGTCGAGGCGGGCCATATCGTCGATCAGCGCCTGACTGGGCAGCGCCATGAAATCTTCCAGTTCGGTTTCATCGGCGAACTTTTCCGGGAACATCGATTGGGTGAGCACGGTCATTGCTGGACCTCCCTCTGAAATCAGTCGGACAACCACCGGTCGAGATTGCTGCCGACGAACTCATCATCGCTGAGTTCCGGATAGGCCTGACAGACGCGGTCGATCTCTTCCACCTGTCCGGGGCTCAACACCTCGTCGGGATCAAGACACCAGGTCCCGCCCATCAATCCCTGACGCCTGAGAATCTCGTAGCACCCGGGAACGCAGCCTTTGAGGTTGTTGGCGCCGTCATAAATGGCGCCGTTGGCATCGGTGGTCCGGGCGTCGAGCGCGACCAGGTCGAGGTCAACGCTGCCGGCCTTGATGGCGCGATGAATGCGCTCCAGGGTTTTCACCGCCCGCCGGGTCCAGAAACACCAGTGCCCCAGCAACCCGCCGGTCATGTGCACGGTGACTTCGTCCCCGCCACGCATGAACCTGAATGGTGTCACGAGATCGAGCACGATGTGATCGTCGTTTCCGGTATACAGCGCGACCCGGCCGGCGGCCCCGGCCTCGACGACCCCGCGCACCACGTCGATCGTGCCATAGCGGTTGAAGGGTGCGATCTTGATGCCGACGACGTTTTCCAGTTGCGCGAATTGCCGCCAGAAATCAAAAGACAGCGCAATGCCGCCGACTTCGGGCAACAGGTAGAACCCGATGAGCGGGATTTCGGCGGAAACGATCCGGCAATGGGCGATGATTTCGTCCTCGCCCGCCCCCTTCATCGCCGCCACGTTGAGCAATCCGGCGTGATAGCCAAGCCCCGCCGCCGTCTGCGCTTCGCTGACCGCCTGCGCGGTCCTGCCCGCCAGACCGGCTATCAGAAATGTGTCCGCTTCGTTCCACTCACGCGCTGTTCTCGCCGCCAGGTCCAGCACCGGCTCATAAAGCCCATGCTCGCGGATCGCGAATTGTGTGGTGTAGACCCCGACCGCCAGACCACCGGCGCCGGCATCGAGATAATATCGTGTCAGCGCCCTTTGGTGGATGAGGTCGAGTTTGCGGCCCTCATCCAGCGCCAACGGGTGCGCCGGGACAACCGTGCCGCAGTGAAATGCCTCCAGCGCCGATTGCGGTATGTCACCAACTGCAAGGCCCATTGCGATCACCCGTTCGAGTAAGTAACTATTTGGTTACTTTATGGCAGGAGATCAGCGCCGGTCAAAGCGACCTATTGTCGCACGGCAAAGAGTGGATCGGTTTGCAGGGTCGGCGCGGCTATTGGGGCCGCAAATATCCCAGTACAACGTCGACGGAATGAGCGTCGCGGGCTTCAAGTTCTTCCGCGGCAAACAGGTCCCGTCCGAAAATCGACGACAGCGTATAGTGATTGGAATGGTAGAAATAACCCAGCGCGGCAATGGTTATATAAAGCTGGACCGGATCGACGCCGGCACGAAAGACGCCTTCTTTTTCACCGCGCTTCAGCAAATCCTCGATGGTCGCGACCAGCGGCGAATGCAGTCTCGGAATATTCCTGGACTTCTTGATGAAACGTGCCTTGTGCAGGTTTTCGTTGTTGAGCAGGTGAATGAATTCAGGGTTCCTGAGATAATAGTGCCAGGTGAAGTGAACCAGCTCGCGCATGCCCGAAACCGGATCCATATTGGTGAGATCGAGGTCCAGTTCCTCGGCGCGGATTTTCTTGTAGGCGGCCTCCATTACCGCCAGGTATAGATCTTCCTTGGAGCCGAAATAGTGGTACAGCATGCGCTTGTTGGCGTTTGACCGGCGCGCGATTTCATCGACCCGGGCGCCGCTCAAGCCTTTTTCGGCAAATTCCATGGTTGCCGCCTCCAGCACTCGCTGGCGCGTCAGCTCCGGGTTTCGTTTTCTCGGTTTTTTCAAGAGCCCCGCCCCGATTGCATCCGCGCCGCGACCGCCGGAATTCTTCCGGATTTTCGGCCCGCCCCAAGCTGCGTTGACATACCAACATAATCCATATATCGTCAAATAACCAGTTAGTTACTAACACTAGGTCGCATGTTTGACCGTAATGTCTTTTTGCCGAACGGTGAGAATGGCAGCGTTAAGGGAGGGTCCAATGAAAAAAGTTTTGGCAAGTCTGATGGCCGGTGCCGCAATCCTGGGTCTGGCGGCCGGTTCGGCGCAAAGCGCGGAAAAAATCAATTTCATCCTCAACTGGATCGCCGGCGGCGATCATGCGCCATACTATTACGCCAAGTCGTCGGGCATGTATGCCAAGGCCGGGCTCGACGTTAATATTGAGCAGGGCAAGGGGTCTTCGATGGCGGCGCAGCGCGTTGGTGTCGGCAAGAACGACATCGGCCTGGCCGACATGCCGCCGGTGTTTGCGGCCATCGGCAAGGGTGCCGACATTGTCGCGGTGATGAACATCTATGCCAATTCGCCCTACGGGTTCTACTGGCGCAAGAGTTCCGGCATCAAGGGCGCCAAGGATTTCGCCGGCAAAAAAATCGGCAATCCGCCATGGGATGCGGCGCGCAAGATGTGGCCGGCTTTCGCCAAGAATGTCGGCATTGACGCAAAATCCGTGACCTGGGTCAATGTTCAGCCGAACGCGAAACTGGCGGCCCTCAAGTCAGGCTCGATCGATGTGACGACATCGTTCTACAACATCCATCACATCTTCCAGAAACAGCTTGGCGACGATATGGGCTATGTCTCGGGCAAGGCCCATGGCGTCAACCCCTATGGCAATACCATTATTGTCAACGGCGACTATCTGCGCGCGAACAAGAAGGCGGTCGCGGCCTTTGTGAAGGTCAACCAGCAGGCTTTTGCGTTCTGCGCCAAAAACGCCGCCCCGTGCATCAAGGCTCTTGTCGAGACCAACAAGGGGCTGCAGACCGCCAACGAGACCACCAACTGGGGTCTGGTGAAGCAGTTGATGACTGATGAAACGTCGACCACCAAGGGTCTGGGTTACATGGACAAGGACCGCATGATGAAATCTTACGCGCTGTTCGTGCCCTATCTGGACAAGCCGTTCGACATGTCCAAGCACTTCACCAACGAGTTCATCGACACCAGTATCAAAATGCCGAAATAATACTCCCTGGCACCTGACCTGAAGAAGACCGGTTGTATCATGCAGCCGGTCTTTTTTTATCCGAGCTCAGGCCCCGCGATTGCATAAATCTTCGCCGGATCATCAAATGGCCGTGACCGCCCGTACAGCATGCGGACGAACCTGCGCTGCGGCTGGAACCCGATTGAAGACAGCCATCGCATCATTGTTTCATGGTGGTCGGGGACATCGATAAATACCGGTCCGGTGATCTGGCTCAGCGCAGCACCCGCAAGGTCGATCGCCGCCTGGCCGTTGCCGGCGACAACCGGACCGATCTGGGTGGCGTCGCTGCCGTCGCGGCCAAGGCAGTGGCCGGCACCGCTATCGTGACGCCATGCCAGATGCGGCGCCCGTGCGTGAAGATGGGAAAGCAGGGCCATCCTGTCGCAGCCCGAGGCAGTCCGGTCACCGGCCAAGAGATCGCCCAGGTCGCAAGACCGGAGCGTTCTGACGTTGTCGGCCGTGGCGATCCCCATATTCGTGCCGGAGCCGCGTTCCATTCGGGTCACCGGGTAAACATCCTGAAACCCGAGCGGCAGATAGACCGGCCGGCCCGCTTCGGTTGCATCCAGCCCCGGCGTCCGGCCGTCGGCGAGCAGGCTTTCAACGCAC
>Ga0114931_10009715_pt1 | contig 11501 bp, 8 predicted proteins | sample 2SBtaG_FD_89579 | JGI IMG/M metagenome (GOLD analysis project Ga0114931, IMG submission 89579) | Deep subsurface microbial communities from Kolumbo volcano to uncover new lineages of life (NeLLi) - 2SBTROV14_V59a metaG | ecosystem: Environmental > Aquatic > Marine > Volcanic | place: Kolumbo...
AAAAGCGAGGACCCTACCGTGCGCTCGTCGAATCGCCAAGCATGCGTCAGTGGACGCGTGCGACGGCATGCTTCGATGTTGCCGCGGAGCCTCCGGGGTCGGGCGTCCGCGGTCCGCGGCAATTCAGCGTTCATCCATTTGTTGTGAAGAGATGATCGAGTGCTGTCGGCTTGTGCGCGAGAGACCCCCACCTCATGGCAAAAGCTAAAATCCTAATTCAGCTCGACGGCGACACACAGCCGAGTGTTTTCGACAGTGTGGTGGCAATTGACAGCGGAGCCGATCGGCTTCTACGACACGGCGGAGTCACGCCGTCGGCGGTGCGAGACTTGGTTTACGGTGCAATTTTCACCCGGGCTCCCGACGATCTTAGGCATACGGCAATTTTTGTCGGTGGCCAGGACGTGCTCAGCGGCGAGGCCATCTTCGAGCAAGTTTTGGCAAGTTTCTTCGGACCGCTCCGGGTTTCGGTCATGCTGGATGCCAACGGTGCCAACACGACCGCAGCGGCCGCCGTCGTGGTGGCGGAAAGCCATCTGGACTTGGAAAAAAGTACGGTTGTAGTTTTTGGCGCCACCGGACCGGTCGGTCAACGAGTTGTGCGGTTGTTGGCCCGAAAGCAGGCTCAAGTGCGGGTGGTATCGCGAAATTTACAGCGTGCCGAAGCGGTTTGTCGCCGCGTCCGAGAATAGGTTCCCGAAGCCGAGCTTCAGGGGTTCGCGGTCGCTAACGCTTCGCAAGCGGACGAAGTCCTTCAAGGGGCACAAGCCGCTATCGGCGCGGGGGCCGCGGGCGCCGAACTGATAACGACCGAAACACGCCGTCGGGTTGGCGGTCTGCGCCTGGCCATCGACCTGAATGCCGTTCCTCCAGCAGGAATCGAGGGAATCGAACCGGCCGACCAAGCAGCCAAGCGAGACGGACAAATTTGCTACGGAGCCATCGGCATCGGCGGCTTGAAGATGAAGATCCACAAAGCCGCCATCAAGCGACTTTTCGAGACCAACGACCAGGTGCTCGACGCCGAACAAATCTTCGCCTTCGCCGAGCAACTGCCAAACCGCTAGACCGTCGCTCCGCGGGCAAGTCGGCGCAAACCGCGATTCCGCGATCGTATCGTTCGACGGGCAGGCAGCATAATGTGTTGCTTGTCGACGGCTGCAGGGCCGATTAGACTGGCACCGTCGTATGAAGATTTTGGCCAGAGCTAAAGATTGACAGAGCGATCCTGCGGCCCGCATCGGCCCTGTGCGCCGAAAGCGGATTCATGCCTGGCTCGAACAACCTCGCATCACCGCCGCGCCGCTTGACGCAATTTGCACAAGGAATCAAGCCGAGCAAGGTCGGCGCTTCCCGCATGTTTTTCGCCATTCGGTGGCACGAAAGCGGATGATTCGCTTCGCGGTGTGCCACCGGCGTTGGCTTTTCTGGCACAAGACGTCAATTCCGCATAGGTCTTCAGCTTGGCATGTCGAGTGGAACTGAACCTCAACAGCGCCAGAGATCGCCTCTGCCGCGATCGATTTATCGCGAGGTCTGGTCCGAGCCCGCTCTCGGTTGCGCCGCCTATCGAATTGATACCGAACCATGGTCGGTTGATAAGCTCGCCACGGAATTGACCGTGTGGCTGGCACAACTTGGCGGCGCCGGGCCGTGCCTGGTTCGGACCGCCACGGTCACGCGGGACATCGCAAAGTCGCAGGTTCTTTCGCGGGCAGGCTTCTACCCGGTCGGGTCGCGTCTTGTACTGATGATCGATTCGGCACATGCCGACAAGCTGCATCAAGGCGTCGAAACACGTCGCCTGCGACTTGCGTCGTCTGCCGATCTTGCCGGAATCACGGACATCGGCGTGCGTTGGAATGAACGACATGCCGGAAACCCTGCCGATCCGCGGATCGGCGCCACGTGGGCACAACAAGGATTCGGCCTGTGGTTGGATATGGCCTGGCGCCGCGGGGCAAGGCTTTACGCCTACGAACGTTTTCCCCAAGTACGCCTTGACGGCTTCGTCCTGTTCGAGCCGATGGGTGCGCGAACGGTATGTCTGCAAAGTTTTACCGCCGCCGAGACGCCCGCTTCCGCAGCGCTTGCCGCTGAGTTGCTCGGCATCGCAACGCGGCGCTGTTTCACACGGGGCAGCGAGATTGTCAAAGCCCAAGTTCCGTCGGCGGACTTGGAATCGATCAATACGTTGTTTGATTTGGGATTTATCCTGGATCGTGCTATGACACACTGGCACCGTTGGCTCGATGTGCCACAAGAGAAACCTTGCGTCGCGGAGAGTTGACTTGGCCGGTCGGCTCGAATTCTAGAAGGCTAGTCGTCTTGCCAAAGGCCATGTGCCTTGGCCTCATCGGTCCATTACAAGCGAGCTGTTTCCGGTGGACCTTCAGTCGCCGGCGCCAGGGCGTGTGCGATGCTTCCGCGCGCCGGGGCAGCAGTTTACACTGGGTAATTGGATAATTGCTGCCTTGACGAGAACCGTGAATCGTGTGGCGAACTCGCCGTTGACGTCGTGACGCGTCCGCTGGCGTGAGTTCCGAATGCCACGATTTTACCATCCGCATGAAACCCGGGAATGGCGATGCGCCTTCGATCACACCCAAGCATGCGGCCGGCAGGTTTTTTTCTGCTTACGCTCGTGGTGCTGGTCGTCTGGCGTTGGCCGTATCTGAGCCGCCCTCCGTATGAGGATCTTGCTTGGCTGTGGCAGGAAGCCAACTTTCTCGCCGAAAACGACTTCGACTACCACAAGCTTTGGACCGAAGAACCGAGGGCGGATCAAGTGGTCGGCGGGGGTCGATCTTACCTGATCAGCATCATGCCCACGCTGTTGGCAACGTTGATGAAGACGTGCCGCACGAACGACGAGGTTTTCCTCGTCTATCACCTTGTTTACCTTGCCTGCGGCAGTGCCGTGGCCACGATGTTGTTCAATATCTTGCGCCCTCGAGCGGGCGATTTTGGCGCCGCGATGATTTCCATGGCCGCACTGACCACGCCGGCTTTCAGCGTGCGGCTCGAACAAATCGGCATGGACTTGCCGATGGCCACCGTGGCAATCGCTAGCGGCGTACTCATGTGGCGAAAGCGGTACATTTGGGCCGCGGCGTCGTCGCTGCTGGCCTTTCTGATCAAACCGACCGGCGCGATCATGACGGCGGCCAACTTGGCGTTTCTCGCTGTGGCGGTCTTCTCAGCAAACGTCGTTGCCCGAGAGGTGCGACGCGTGCGATGGCGCGGGTTGGCCGCGCACGCGGGAGTGCTGCTGCTCGAGGTGGGGTTGGTTCTTGGCAGCGGCATGATGCAAATCGACCAGCGTTGGAGTCCCCGCGCCGAGGTGAGCGTTCCGCGACTTTGGAGTGCGCCGTACTGGGTTCCGGACGTGATGATCCTGTTCGCGGTGGCCGTCATTGCCTCGCTGGTCGGCGCCGCGATCGTTTTCGGCTTCGCGCGCCGGACAGGCCAAACGTTGTCCTTGGCTCGGCAATTTGAGCGGATCGTATCGCACCATGGAGTTCTTCTACTTAGTTGGTTGGTCGTGCTTGGCAGTCTCGCGGCGATGACCAAAGTGCTTTTCATGCCGCGATACCTGACGTTGCCGCTTCCGTTTTTGTACCTGATCGTCGGCACGTTGGTATTTAGTTCCATACGATGGCGTGCGGCGGGAACGGCGTTGTTCGGGCTCGTGGTTGCCTTGAATCTCACCAATTCGCACGGGGCGTTTTACCCTTCGCTGGTCGAAGTGCATGGCCCCGAATTTCAGCGGACCAATTTATTCAGCCCTCGAGCGAGCATCGCGCTAGAACGCAGCTTGGAGTACCGCAAAGACCATCAAGCCACGATCGACGTCATGCGCCTGCTTGAAACGCGGTTTCATGACCGGCCGATCTTTACCGATGATACGTATTACGTTTATCTCACGATGCCGCGTCTGGGCTACGTACACCGCCCGCTTCAGGCATATCAGATCAGCGACTACGCCACGGCGGTCGAGCGATTTCTTGAGTTGACCTCGCCGAAAAGCCGAACTAGGCCGATTTTTGTCATTGGAGGACTGTCGGGCTTTACCGTCGGCGGGCCGGAAGAGGGGGATGAGATTCTGTATAACGATCATCAGCCGATTCCGCTCGTAGCGTTTTGCAAGGTTTGGCCGAATCGGACTCCCGGCGAAGAAGCCCGGGAGAAATGGTATTTCGAGCACCTTTGTCCCGGCGGCCGTCTGAGGCAACCCGCCTCGGCTATCTCGGTGGCCAAGGCAAGGCTGGCACGCGGCGACGTTGAGCGCGCTCGTCGTTCGCTGACGATGGCGTTGGAAAAATTCTCCAACCATCGAGGCTTGCTACTCACCGCAGCAGACGCCGCAATCCGTGCGGGTAAAACTGAAGAGGCCGAGAAGCTTTGCGATCGGGCCTTACGGCTGGACCGTGGCGACCTGAGAGCGCTCGGCCTATTGGCCACTCTTTGGGCGCTTCGTCCGGCTGATCCGACCGCTGCCGCGACGCCGCGACACATTGAACCAGAGGCCGGCGATCCTGCTGACATCAGGCGGCTTTTGCGCGCCGGTCGACTTGAAGAGACCGTTTGTGCCTGCCGGGCGGGGCTACGGCTCGATGCGGCGAACCCGCAATTGCTTTTCCTGCTGACCGCCGCCGAACTACGGCGAACCGACGCACACGAGGCGCAACGCCGTTTGCAGCAACTGGTCGAGATCCTGCCGCATCAGCAGCAGGCAAACCTCCTGTTGGCCGCGTTGGCAGCCCGGCGGGGCAAGGCAGTCGCGGCGATGGATTGCCTTACGCGAGCCTCCTGCGATGGTCCGGAAGGATACCGGCTACGGCTGATGCGCGGTCTCGTGCGATGGCAACAAGGATTACTGGTCGAGGCACGCCGCGATTTCAGCCAATCGCTGGTGCTGGATAACCAATCGTCCGACGCACATTATTTTCTGGGGATAATCCGTTTGCAGCAGGGACAGTTCGCCGAAGCGGAGGCCGAACTGGCTGAATCATGCCGCTTGGCGCCCGAGTTCAGCGATGCGACCAACGCGTTGGGCGTCGTCTGGGCGAGGACTGGCCACCCTGGCCTTGCGAGACGATGTTTTCTGGATGCCATGCGGTACGACTCGTCGCACGAAACTGCGAGGCAAAACCTAGCAGCCCTCCAGCGGCAATTCCACCTGCTCGCCGAACGCTATTGACAACAGCCGGCCGCTGCCCACGTCGAACACGATAAGCCAAATCAGCCCATTCGCCCGTCAGCCGGGGTTGGAATTATGAAATCGCCAAGGATCGAAGCCACCCCGCCAAGGTTCTCGTACAACGTTAAACCAAGATCGGTGAGCCGACGTCCACCGGTACGAATTGTATGAAACACGATTCCCCGCACAATGTCCGATCGCCCGCAGAGCGGGCGAGGTCGCGCGGCGACTGGCTGGCGATGGGGCTGATCCTGCTTGTCGCATGGCTTGTTCGCGGCGCGTGGCTTGATTGGCCCGCTTTCAATCCGGACGAAAGCATCTATGCGGCAAGAGCCTCGTTCCTGCTGGGTGAAGGAGACAGTGCCTTCACGCGGCCGATTGGCGTGGAGCACACGGTCGAACTTTATCGACTCATGGGGCGGGTGTTCGGACCGTATTGTCTTTTCGAGATCCGCACGCTCATATTGCTCATCAGCGCAACCGTGGCCGGCGCGGTTTATTGGCTGGTCCGCCGAGAAGCACAATGGCCGACCGCGCTGACCGCGGCGGGCGTCTTTCTCTACTACAACCTGTATTTTGAAGGGCTTTCGGCCAACCGTGAGTGGTTTGCTCTCTTGGGAATCATGCTCTCGGCCGTGCTTTTCCTGGCCGCCGAAGATCGCCCCGTCCGGACGGCGCTCATTTTATTGATGATGAGCGGGCTGGCCGCGGGCAGCGCGGTCTGGTTCAAACACCAAGCCGTGCCGCTGCTGCTTCCCATTGCCGTTGTGCTGGTTTGCGGCATGGGCGTGCCTCGGTCGACAAGACCAAGATTGCACGACTTGGCGGCTTATCTGGCCGGCCTGTCACTGGCCGCCGCGCTGTACCTGGCACCGTTTTTGGCGGCCGGGACGTTGCGTGAACATTTGCATTTCATCCTCGACTTTCGCATGCGTTACGCCTTCGACCAAGACGGGGGCACGATTACTCAATCGGGCACTGCAGGGTGGCTGCGGTTCTGGTATTTGTTTTATCAAGCCGTCCCGCTGCACCGGATTTGTCTGATGGCTTACGCTTCGGCGGTTTTTTTTGCGGTCACCTCGCTGTTCCACCGGTGGCGAGGTGATCGCCATGCCAAGTCGACGACACCTGTTTTGTTCGCGCTCTATTTGCTCGCGGCGCTCGTCGCAATTCAGATGGGCGGGCGATACTTTGCACATTATTTCTTATTTCTGGTTCCGGTCGTAGCCGTGCTTTTCGGCTTGGCCATCGATCTGATTGTCCGGTTGCTGCGAAACCCTCTGACCGGCCCATGGTGGTTAGCAACGCTGGCCTTGTTGATGATCACTGATGTGCTGTTTGTTCCCGCAACCGCCCCGGTCGAGCAATTCGAGTTCGCGGACAGCCCGCTTGGAGTCAGCGCGGCTGGCGAACGATTGGCGGCGGTGCCATCGTTCCCCACCATGTCGGCTGCCCTGCTGGTTGGCTTTGTAGTATTCAGCGCGATCGCCTGGGCCGCGCGAACGCGCCCGCGGTTCAAGTCCGTGACAAAGGCCGGATTCGCGGCGTTGGTCGTCGTGATCGGCGGCATTGATCTGGGTTGGTTGGTGGCCAAGGTGCACCTCTATCCCTCGGCGGTCGCGCGTGCCGCGGACGAGCAACCAGCATGTGCCGCTTTGTTGAACTATCTGACAACCACCGCCGTGGCGTCGGACCGCATATTGGTCTGGGGACTCTATCCAGAGATCTATACGTATAGCCGGCTCGAAGCAGCGTCTCAGTTAGTCACGGCCGTGTTGGTGCTTGGCGATGTGCGTGGCATGACCGCCGGTCCGCCAAGGATCGACGCTTACTATTCCGGACTGCTGATCGACGATCTTCAGCGAAAACCACCACGGTTCATTCTTGACGCCGCGCCGCGGAGCATTCACGCTGAGTTTTACGCTCTGGATCATTTCCCCCCGCTCGTCGAAATTCTGCACCAGAACTATAAGCTCGTGGCAACCCGAGACGGTATCGACGTCTATCAATGGACCGGTAACCACCGTCGCTGAGTGCCGAAAAACCCACGGTGGTAGCAGCTTTTTTTAGCGGCTCGCAGCGGCCGGGTGTTGACGGAAGTAATCGAGCAAGATGTCCGCAAAGGCCTTGGAACCACGATGATTGAAGTGAAAATCATCGTAGAAGAACATCTCGTTGCCGTTCATCCGGCTGGCCGCATCGATTGATTCGACCCCTTCCTCTTGGGCCACTTGGATCAGGGCGTCGTTGTAAAGTTCGATCGCGTCAACCAGATCCGCGGAGTTCAAAAAATCCCACTTGCGAGGATAGGGGGTCACCCGGGCCAGCCAAAGCCGCTTGCTTCCCTGCGTTGTGAGGAAGTAATCCCAGAGAACCGGATGCGTTACCAGCACAAGCCGCACGTGGTGCTGCTTTGCCGCGGTCGCAATGGCCCGCAACCGTTCTTTGTACTCCGCGGCGCGTTTCGGCAAATCGAGCGGATGTGGTGGAATGTGGCGTCCCAGTCGCAGTAGCGTCAGGTGCTGCCCGGTCCGGTCGACGTAGTAGCCCTTTTGCAACACGGCGTTCCAGGTGTATTTCAATGTGTTGAACAGTTTCGAGCGATACCACAGCGGCCCGGCGTCGGACGCAAGCGGCAAGCCCATGACATAGCGGGCCAGATCGTTGGCTCCAACGAGCAACACGAGGCAGTCCATCTGTCGTGGCACTTCGGAGCAGCGAAGAAACTTCAGGTGATCGCTGCTCGTGAAATCAATAATCCCCGCCGACCCGACCCAGACGGGCTTGTCCGCGGATTCGTTGAGGCCGGCCATCAGACGATGTGTCCAGGTCTTCTGATCGTCAATGAATATACATTCGGTCGCGCCGCCCCCCACGCAAAGAATGCGATATGCCTCGCTCCGGTCGGGTAGCTCGGGTCCTCGGATCCCTAACGAGTTGGTCGTGTAGGTCGCCTTGCCAAAGACGCCCGGCATGGTGTAAGGATCAGGCTCGAATTGATACTTCGCGCTGGGCGTTCGCCGATGAAATGGATGAAACGGTGGCAGCTTTACGGCAACGTCAAGCGCCACGTCAGCCAACCCCCAGGCAACGAGCACCGAGACGCTGAAGATCCACACCGATGTGGCACGCCCCCTCAACAATCGGCGAAAGGGACCGACGACCAAAGCCAACAGAACGAGCAGGGGAAAGCCGGCCGCCGCATAGACCAAAAGACCGATCGTACCGGCCGAAGCCGGCGACCAGCCGCGCGAAACGGCCACCGCGCTATCCGCGAGAATTAACCACGGGATCGCGGTGATCCCGAGAAAGCCTAGGAGCAGGTTGCCCTTGGGTTCCTGCGGTGCGGATTCAGTCATACGTGGATCACAAGAGAATTCGGCGGCCGTTTTTCCAACCTATCATGCCCCCCCTCGATGTTCAAGCTTGGATGTTCAAGTATCCTGCCGCCGGCTTTCCTCAGGCGGTTTGCACAAGAAGCACGGTTAGCATCGCTCGACTCGCCGCGGGCAGACTTCCATGTTATGCGGCCACCCACCGCGTGCAATCATCGCCGGCTGAAACTATGCTATGGGATTGACGCTTGCCCAGAGGCCGCGAGAAGGAAAGCGAGAGCGGTTTCTTGTAAAACGACAATGAACGTCAAGCTGCGCGATCTCGAAGTTTGAAGACATCACGTCAATTTTGCTCACGCGGGCAACTGTCGGCGAGGTGGGCCAGAACAACCGATGAAGGCATCGACCACGAACTCCAGCGATCCCGCCGCTTCGCCGCTTGCCCATCCGCGACGTTTCACACACGCGCCGCTTAAACAGGGCGTGCAATATTGCACACGCTGTGTGCTTGATGCGAGTGTGCCACGCATCCAGTTCGACGCGCACGGCGTTTGCACGCACTGTCAGGTCCATGATCGCCTGAACCGGCTGTTTCCTACCGGTGAGGCGGGCGAACGGTTCCTATGGAAGATGGCCGCCAAGATCAAACGCTCGGGCCGCGGGAAACCGTATGATTGCGTCGTCGGGCTCAGCGGCGGGCGAGACACTTGCTACTGCTTGTACAAAACGAAACAGCTCGGCCTTCGGCCGTTGGCCGTACACTTCGACAACGGCTGGGACTCCGACATTGCCAAGAGCAATATCCGCAAGGTTTGCACCAAGCTCAATGTCGATCTGCACACGATCATCGCCGATTGGGAAGAATCCCGCGAACTGACCAACTGCACGATTCGTGCCTCGGTGCCGTATATTGATCTGACCGACGACATCGGCATCGTCGTCGCGCTTTATGGCACCGCGGCCCAGGAAGACGTTCACTGGATCATCCATAGCCACTCGTTCCGTGCCGAAGGCATCAACCCTTTGCTGTGGAATTATGTCGACGGGCGATATGCCAGGAGCCTGATCAAACGCTTCTGCCGCATCGAACTGAAACACTTCAAAAACGCCGATCTGAGCGACTTTATTTATTGGGTGTTCGTCAAACGAATTCGCACGTTTACGATCACCAACTACTACCAAGATACCGGGACCGAGGTCGACGATCTTTTGCAGCACCAACTCGGTTGGGAAAGCACCGGCGGATGGCACTTCGACAATGAAATCTTTGGTCTGCAATGCTATTACTCGCGACATAAATTCGGCATCGACTGGCGATCGGTCGAGCTCTCAGCACTGGTACGTGAAGGCGCGATGACGCGTGACGAAGCGCTTGCCGAGTTGCAGACGATTCCTCCGATCGAGGATCCGGAAATCGTCAACTACGCCTTGAAGAAACAAGGTATCTCGCCCGGTGAGTTTGTCGAGCTGATGAACGCCGAGCCAAAGTACTTCACCGATTACCCAAGCTATTACACGATTCTCAAGGCTTTCAAATATCCGATCAAACTCCTTTGCCGAATGAATGTGCTGCCACCGCATGGTTACGAAAAATACTTCGAACTCTGATTCGCCGCTGCTCGAAAGCCTGTCGGTGGTGATCCCGGTCTACAACGAATCAAAGAAGTCTCGCACGACGTCGCAGACGCGGGTGATTTGCGGTTCGGTGAGTTCCGCGTACATCGGCAACGACAAGCTTGTCTGGCTTAGCCGTTCGGTTTCGGGAAAGCTTAGTCGCGAAAAATCTTGGTCGCCAAACGCCGAGTGGCGATGAATCGGCACGGGGTAGTGAATCCCGGTGGCAATCCCCTTCTCGCCCAAGTAAGAAGCCAGGGCGTCACGATGCGGCGTGCGGATGACGTACAGATGATAAACGTGTCGGGAACCGGGAATTTCCGTGGGGGTTTCCAGCGGAAGACCGGCCAGTCGCCGAGTGTAAAACGCGGCATGCGCGCGGCGGCGATCGTTCCACCGATCAAGCCAGCGTAGCTTGACGCGCAGGATGGCCGCCTGAATCGTATCAAGCCGATCATTCGTGCCGACGCATTGAACCTGGTGCTTTACCGTTTGCCCGTAATTGCGCAACATACGCGCTTTTTGGGCAAGCGGCTCGTCATCGGTAACGATCATGCCCCCGTCGCCGGCGGCGCCCAGGTTCTTCGAGGGATAAAAACTGAAACACCCGGCCGTACCAAAACCGCCCACACGGCGGGATTCGAACTCGGCGCCATGTGCTTGGGCGGCGTCTTCGATCACGATCAGTCCGTGCCGATTCGCAAAATCAAGGACGGACTTCATTTCGGCCGGATGGCCGTAAAGATGCACCGGAATGATCGCGCGGGTACGGGGCGTCACGGCATGCTTCAAAAGCTGCGGGTCAAGATTCGCGGTCGCCGGATCGACGTCCACCAGCACCGGCGTGGCCCCAGCGTGGTGAATGGCCAACACCGTGGCGACGAACGTGTTGGCCACCGTAATCACTTCATCTCCGACTCCGACCCCGGCCGACTCCAACGCAATCCTCAGGGCCGCAAAACCCGAAGACACTCCAATCGCGTAGCGCGTACCGCAGTAGCGCGCAAACTCGTGCTCGAAGTGATCGAGGTCTTCGCCGAGGATATAATCTCCGCGCTGAAGCACCACGCATACGGCCTGTTCGATTTCCGGCCCAATGGTTTCGTACTGCGCGCGAAGGTCAACCAACGGCACAACCGACTTTGAGCACATTATGACCTTTCGATGATTTGTTCGTGCAAGGCGCAGGCTTGATTCATTTTCTTCGAGCCGATGGTCATTTCGCCCAGACGCGTTCGAGTGGCAAGCATGACCCATGGCAAGACCGGTCGTACCATTTTAGGTTGCCTGTCTGGTTCGTCGCTATCCGGGAGCCGGAACCGCGTGAAAAAAGTCGCTCGTATCGCGTT
>Ga0114931_10009716_pt1 | contig 11500 bp, 9 predicted proteins | sample 2SBtaG_FD_89579 | JGI IMG/M metagenome (GOLD analysis project Ga0114931, IMG submission 89579) | Deep subsurface microbial communities from Kolumbo volcano to uncover new lineages of life (NeLLi) - 2SBTROV14_V59a metaG | ecosystem: Environmental > Aquatic > Marine > Volcanic | place: Kolumbo...
AACCCTGCATTCGAGACCCGTCAATTTTCAAGGATTCCACATATTCACCGGATCGCAGAACCTCAACCCCCAGGCGCTGTGCGATGCTCAGAACAAAAGCGTACAACTTGCGATCGAGTTGTCGGAATACGCTCCCAATCCCCCACGCTTCTTCAATATCGGCGGTGGGTTCGGAATTCCGTATTTTCCCGGAGACAAACGCCTCGATCTGTCTTCGGTGGTCGCCAATCTGGCCCGTCTGAAGGATGTGGTTGCACGGCACTGCAACGAAACCGCTATCGTTCTGGAACTGGGTAGATACCTGGTCGGAGAAGCGGGTATCTATGTCTGCAGGGTAATCGAGCGAAAAACCTCCCGCGGACATACGTTCCTGGTCGCCGATGGAGGGCTTCATCACCACTTGTCGGCATCAGGAAATTTCGGCCAGGTCATTCGAAAAAACTACCCTGTGCTTATCGGGAATCGCGTACATGGAGAAACACTCGAGAAGGTTTCTGTAGTGGGTCCACTGTGTACGCCACTGGATATCATCGCCGACAAGGTCGAATTACCTCGTGCGCAACCCGGTGATCTCGTAGTGGTATTTCAATCGGGTGCTTATGGTTATACAGCCAGCCCAAGAAGTTTCCTGAGCCATCCGGAGCCAGACTGCTTGCTGATATGAGGACCGGCTAGGCCTGCGTATCCTTGAAAACTGTTTTCAACTTGTTTACCTGTGCTAGTGAAACAACAGCCAGAGCCTAATATAATGACCCTCGTTTCCGATGTGGTTCAAACTGATGATGGAAGTTAGCCAAGAGATCGTACAACTCATTTCCAATGTGCTGCAATTGCCGGGAGGCCGTTCGGCTCTGTGTTCGGATTCCGCCCTTCTCGGAAGCGTGCCGGAATTCGACTCGATGGCAGTGGTCGCGGTACTGACAGCTCTGGAAGATGAATTCGATATCACTATCGAAGATGACGAAATTTCAGCTGATGTCTTCGAGAGTATTTCATCCCTTTCAGAATTCGTGTCAGAAAAACTGAAAGCTTGAATCAAGCGCTCAATGGAGCCTTTCTTCCTGAGCACCAGTTCCGGCAGTTTGTTCTGTGTGCTATACCCCGGTATCTCGAACCACGGTGTGCCAAAAAAACGTGTTCTTCTCGTACCTCCTCTGTTCGAAGAGCTCAACAAAAGCAGAAGAATGATCGCGCTGCAGTGCAGACACCTGGCTCAACATGGGATAGACGTTCTGCACGTAGATCTCTTTGGGACGGGTGACAGTGAAGGGGTTCTCTGCGAAAGTTCCTGGGAGATCTGGCACTCGAATCTGCAGGAAGCTTCCCGCTGGTATGAGTCGGAGCGAGGGCCGATCGATACCTTATGGCTGGTTCGAGGCGGGGCACTGCTGGGTGCCGGAATAGCACTCTCCGGGCATCTTAGGAGTCTACTCTACTGGCAACCGGTGATGAGCGGTACCAGCTACGTCAATCAACTCATCCGTCTGCGCATTGCAAACACACTCGACAGACAGGCAACACCGCCGACCAGAGAGGAGATTCTAGCTGAGATAGACCAAACCGGAACCCTTTGTGTCGCGGGTTACGAGATACCCGACAGTATAATCACCGGCTTGAGCACCACACTTCCCGCGACCCCCGCCATCGAGAGGACACTCGCCATTCACTGGTTCGATATCACATCCAGCAGTACTCAGCAATTATCGAGAGGTAATCAGAGAGCTGTACAGAACGCCGGGTTCGAGCAGCACGACCTCCACATCACATCCATTCAAGCGCCACCCTTCTGGCATACCCAGGAAATTACCGAAGTACCGGAGCTTCTCGACACCACCCTGAAAGCGATCAGCCCCAAATGAAGCCAAACCATCTTCAACCAAGAGAACTACCTCTGATTTTCCAGGTCGGCCGGGAACAACTGGTGGGAATTCTCCATGCACCAGAAGCAGCTGCATCGACCGCAGTACTCATCATCGTTGGAGGCCCCCAATACAGGGTGGGCAGCCATCGCCAATTCGTACTGCTCGCCAGAAAACTGGCAGAGGAAGGTTTCCCCTGCATGCGCTTCGACTATCGCGGCATGGGAGACAGCGAAGGTGAACAGCGCAGTTTTGAGTTCATTCATGAAGACATTCAAGCTGCGGTTAATTGCATGATTGAGCGCTGCCCGAATATTGAAAAACTTGTGCTATGGGGTCTCTGCGACGGAGCCACTGCCGCCGTCTCCTTCGCCACCGGGAACAACCAGATCGCAGGATTGGTGTTACTGAACCCATGGGTACGAACAGAACAGAGTGAAGCGGCAACTTATGTAAAACACTACTATCTGCACAGGCTGAGGCAAAAATCCTTCTGGCTGAAGTTCGCCAGGCGAGAACTCAGCCCGAGCAAAGTTCTTTCAGATTTCACGGCGTTGGTGAAGAAAGCCGCTCGAAAAAAAACTGAAGACACCGATACCAAAGTCGATCTTCCTACGCGATTCATCGAAAACCTGAACCGTTGTGAAATGCGCACCCTTCTGATACTGAGTGGCAACGACCTGACCGCAAAAGAATTTACGGATCTGCGTGATTCATCGACGAAACTAGGGACCCTACTCGCTCGTCAAAGTGTCAGCGAGTATGTTGTTCACGAAGCAGATCACACATTTTCCGAGCCGGCCTGGTCCTCCGATGTGGAAAACCAGACCGTTCACTGGTTAAAAACTCACCTGGCTCGATAACACTATGGCACGCGGATTAATTCACCCGCAAGGTGATTGTCGCATCGGAACTTCGTAGAGTACCTGTTCCGTCACCTACACCCGGAGCGGGAATCATGGATGTAGAGACCAACACCTCATCGATCCAGGCCTGAGTGAGTGGCTTGTCTGCCACCGAAGAGCCCCACGCCAGATTGGTGAACCAGACCGCTTCGAAAACCGTCGGTTGTGAGCTGCGCCAGTCATTCGGATTGTAGGAGGTATCCAGCATCAACTCATAGGGCTGCCCTTCCTGGGCGATCCAGGTTCTCAGGCGGGTGTCAACCTGTCCCGGAGTTCCCACAGTAATTTCCTGTAGAATTGTGTGCCATTCCCCGAATGCGAAAGGACTTTCTCCGCCAAGCGGATCAGGCAGTCCATCGGGATACCCATTCGCCTGATAGTCATACAGACCGCCGTATCTGGCACGATCCTGTTGACAGGACGTCCAGCTACGATCCTGGCCATTTCCAGTTGAAAATCCCGGGTCGACGCCATTCAGTGGATTCGCCCCACGATCAACCTGTGGTTGGAAAACGAAGTCTGATGCCCCTCGGCAGTTTGTTGTTCTGCCAACCTGCCAGGGCCGCGCTCCCGACCCGCTGGGACCGTTGTAGTACCCGTTCAGATATCCGTTGTGCAGGACCGTAACCACTTCCCAGCGATTTACCGTGGCTCCACCCGGAAACCCGGGCAGCATATCGGTAATGCTGATCTTGGGGTTATTGCCAGGTTGCCAGCCCCGATACTGCACGAGGTTTCGGTCCGGCAAATAAGCAAACTGAACATAAAATTTCTCTCCCGGAAGGAACCCACCCTGATCATCCCAACTGGAAACAGGTTTCGTGGGAATCATCCAGTTAGCAGCATTGGTACCACCCACGCCCGCCGGCAGGTACTGTTTAAGACTGCCAGGCCCACTGCGCTTTGCACCAGTATCCCAAACCGAATACTGGGATGTACCACTTAAGTTGTCCGATACAGAACGAACCGTATTTGAATCCGAAAATCGTTCTGAGTTGAGGGCTCCAGTTTGGCGAGCAGACCAGCTACCCTCCGGATCATACTGTCCGGAGTAGGCGCGCACACGCAGAGCATACACACCCGCCTGGGTGGGCGTGCCCGTTATTCGCCCGGTAGATTCATTGAGTGTCAAACCTGCCGGTAATATCGGTTGATTCAACCCGTTACTGGTTCCGATGACCCTGAAGCGTTGAGCGTTGTTCACAAAGTCATTAAGATTAATATCGACAGCCACTCCGGCTGTCAAATCGTGGAATTGTGCAGCAATCGGAAACTGCTGCCATGCAGGCTGCACCGCGGTACTGTTACCACTTTCCGGTACCAGCGGGTTCGGGTCATCTCCATCATTCAGGCCGTCTCCATCGGTATCCGGGTTTCTGGGATCCGTGCCGAGACTGATCTCGTCGACATCGCTCAATCCGTCGTTGTCGTCATCCGGGTCCTGATCATCCGGAATACCGTCGCCGTCCAGATCCGGTCCGCTCACTACCTGGCTGGGAAAGCGAAAATTGGGAGGAGATTCGGCTCGCACAACCACCGGTGCCCCTTCTCCACCCAGGCGATACAGAAATACATTCCGGTCAACGCTGTCTACTACGACGAATACATTCAGATTGGCAGAATAAGCAAATCGGCCAAATACACCACCCGAGGCAGTGACGCTACCGGGATTGGCAACATTGGTAGAGGCTGCATCGATTCGTGTCCACTGATTCTGATCAACATCCAGAGCGTATACAGAAGTACCACCAGACCACCCCACAACCCGGTCACTTGATGGATCATAGGCTAAGCCCGGATCATCCGCGTTCTGAATAGCTCGATCACCGGTTGAACTGATGTTCTGACGGTCTGACAAATCGGCCGAATTCAGATTCCAGTAGATCAGGCTGCCCCCTCCTGTTTCCACAATCAACCGTCGGGTGGGGTCGACAACAGCATTTATGTCGTTATTCGCGATAGCAATATTATTCAAAGACGCCCAGGCATTCTGCTGCACATCAAAGCTCGACCAACCGCTCGGCGACGGACCGAATCGGTAGAAAACTTTTCCGGTAACCGGATCGAAGACAGCGTAGTCATCACATTTGCTGGGCGGTTCATTTTGCCCACTATGTCGTGTCCATTGGGAGGTCGAATAGGACCCCGAACTCTCTCTCGCCTGTAAATCATAGGTAAAGGTACCCGAAATACCACAACCACCGGATTGCGAGTCAGGTGCACCGCCGAATGCAAATAATCTATCGACATTTTCCAGGTAAGCGAGGCCACCATAGGTATGGCGTGAAATTGGAGTACCGTCGTTGTTCTGAGGTACTGCCCTGTTCGGATTGACTGTAGGATCCGTCAATCGCATCCATTTCAAAGAGGGAAGATCGAACGCATAGATTTCGTTCCCTCCATATCCGTTGTGGCCCCCACCAAAGATCAGCAGGCGATCCCGTCTGGAATCGAAGGTTCCTCCGCTCCAGGCGGACATTATCGCAGCCAGGCCGAGATCACGCTGATAGCTATTGAAACTCTGTGAGGCGGACCCATTCCAGTCCGAATATTCCTGGGGTTTCTTCTCGACTCCTCGCAACAGCGAACTAGATACTTCGCACCAGTGACCGGCGGGAAGTTCAGCGATGTCTGCCTGGGTGCTACACTGCCCGGTATATCCCAGTACCGGCGCTGATATAATGCCGAAAAGTACCGATAACCAAAGGCTATTCACAACCTTCTTACAAAGATTTACAACCATATCTATCCCCGATTTCCTTTACTGTCCCGGTATTTCGGAGACCCGAAGTACCCATGAACAGAGCATAAGCGCTCCCACCTTCTCAATATGAGAACTGTTCGACAGTTTTTCCGCTTGCTTATCACCCTCATGACGAGTTTTCAAGCAGGCTCGCAGAAAGTATACGCCACTCCAGGTACAAATCCTGCACAAACAGGATAGTGGCAGATGTTAGAATTGATTGGTTTCAAAGGGTCAATTATGACACTCCACTGGCATTCAGCAGTCAATAAATGCCTTTACTTGCTATGTTTTATGATTACTCAACGAATCATTTCAGCAGCGCCCCAAGATAGCCGGTGCTCGAGCATGGGTATGCTCCCACATGCGTGACGTTCTGGTCACATTCGTTGTATTTGTCCTGCTGCCGGTTGCCATTGTCCGCCCATATGTCGGTGTATATCTCTACTCCTGGCTGAGCTACATGAATCCTCACAAGCTGGGTTGGGGTTTCGCCACAGAAATGCCCTTTACCGCCCTAGCAGCCGCCGCGACTCTAATTGGCATTGTCATCTCCCGGGACATCAGGCTGCCAAGACCAAGTGTCATCGTTGTTCTCTGGCTCTTGTGGGTTTTGTGGATGACCGTGTCCAACTGGTTCGCAATCTATCCGGATCTCGCGGGAGAGGAATGGAAAAGAACCATGAAAATACAGCTTATGATCGCGGCCACTGTGTTACTGATCTATAACAGGCAGAAACTGGACGGTTTGATCTGGATAGTCTTCATATCCGTGGGGTTTTATGGCATCAAAGGCGGAATCTTTACCATCCTCACCGGTGGCCAATACATAGTGTGGGGACCTCCCGGTGGTTTTTTTGCTGGCAACAACTCCCTTGCTCTGGCTCTCTTGATGGTCATTCCCCTGGGGTTTTACCTCTACAGCCAACAAACCAATAAACCAGTACGCATGGCTATTGTCGGCTCGATCGCATTGTCTGTGCTGGCAGTTCTGGCATCCTACTCCAGAGGTGCCTTTCTGGGTGCAGTGGCGACCTTTGGCGTTCTCGCCTTGCGCAGCCGCTTCTCTATTCTGGCAATTCCGGCAACGGTGGTTTTGTTGCTTGGTGCGTTTCTGTTCATGCCGGATGACTGGAGACAGAGAATCGATTCAATACAGAACTATAAAGAAGATGGTTCGGCAATGGGACGAATCAATGCCTGGCACTTCGCAGTCAACCTCGCGAACGATCGCCCCCTGGTTGGCGGTGGCTTCCAAACATTCGAACCCAAACTGTTTTACAAATATGCCCCTAATCCAACAGATTTTCATGATGCCCACAGTATCTATTTTGAAGTTTTGGCAGAACACGGATATGTGGGACTGATACTGTTCCTTCTGCTGGGTCTTTCTACCTATAGAGAAGGGGGAAAGATCACCAGACTCTGTCGGGATCGAGAAGAGTTAAAATGGGCAGAAAACCTCTCACGAATGATACAACTGTCACTGGTTCCCTATGCCGTGTCGGGTGCTTTTCTTGGATTGGCTTATTTTGATCTCTATTATCTCTTAATCGCAATGACAGTAATTCTTGGCAATCATGTTCGGGAACAGATCAGGATGCCCGGAGAAAACTACCCATGAACCCAATAAAGGTCGGCTACATTACCGCATCGCAGTTCTCGGGGACCACCTTACTCTCTCTCCTCTTGAACAATCACCCTGAGATCGCATCCATAGGACACACGATGGGATGTCCGTTTGAGAATCCCGAGGAGTTTAAATGCTCCTGCGGCAGTACTCTGGAAAAGTGCCCGCTTTTCGAACACATTCACCGCCAACTCGACAGCGAAGGTATTCGTTTCCACTACAACGATTTCAATACGGCCTTCCGTCTTGCCAAATCATCCAGGATCAACCCCTATCTGGTGGAATCCTTACCCCGCGTACAATCAAATGTTCTGGACAATCTAAGGGATACTTTATGCCACAACTTACCACGTATCCGAGATAGAAAAGCCTCTCAGGAGCAAAGCAATATTCATCTGATGAGTTCAGTACTGGACTATTTCGATGCCAACATTTACATCGACAATTCCCACAGCCCGTATCGAATGAAGATGCTCAATGCTGTAACCGGCCTAAAACTGACGGCCATTCATCTTATACGAGATCCCCGCGCAGTAACAAATTCCATCATGAAAAATTCAGGCTGGCCCATCGGCCGAGCGATTCATTCTTGGATCAAGCGGCAGACAGAGATCACTAGAATTCTGCCTCTCATCGATACCAGCATTTCCATATTCTACGAACAGCTTTGCGGAAACCCCGATGAGGAACTGGATAAGGTGCAGGAGCTACTGGGCGTAAAGAAAATAATCTACAAGGAATGTCTCAACACCAAAAAAGAACACCACGTGCTAGGTAACAATATGAGGTTATCCTTCGAGCGGATAAAGCTCAACGAAGAATGGAAAATATCACTCTCTGGAGATGAGATTCACTATCTGAATGACGTGCTAAGACAGCAAACCACAAAACGACCGCACAGCAGATTGACGGAAATTATCGATTATTACCTCAACCAGGAATAATTTGTTCTAGATATTCAGCCAGCTTTCTGACACCAATTCTTCGGTCATATTGTCGCCAATCACCAGTCGCTTTTACAACTCCACTTCGAATCTCAGAGAGGAATCCCACCAGTTTCTGTTTGATATCCATGGCATCATGAATGTCTCCTAACACAACCTGAGGCACATCCCGCAAAAGGTTTGCCGTGTCACCATGCAATCCTACCAAAGCAAGTATTGGGCGTTCAGATCGCAAGTATTCATAAACTTTCCCAGGAATCTGGGAATCACAGTTATCCGCCTGCATCAGCAGCAACCCCTCTGCGGTCACTATTTCCTCCAGAGCCTGTTGATAGGGAAGCTGTTTTCCAAGTTTTATGAATCCAAGAAGGGATTCTTCGGTTAGAACTCCCTCCCAGAGTTTATCGTGTCCCGTTCCACGGAAAAGTATTTCCAGTTCACCCTCCTGAATCAAATTTTCTTCAACCAGCTGCTTAACTGCTGCAAAGAGTTCTGTTGGATCTCGTTCCGATGGATACAGGATGCCGGAATGTACGATACGAATCGGCAAACCTGAAAAGTCATTCCGCCTGACCTGCAAGCACTGGAATGCACCCTCATCAAAACCGTTTTCAATCACTCTGAACTTGCTATTATTGATATACCCATAACGATGAGCATATTCCTCTCTGGCACCGGGAGTTGTAAATATCAGCAATCTTGCACGCTCAGCAGTTTGACGCTCTATCCACTTGAACAATTTTCGCTTTAACCCTGGTTCAGGATAGTATTCATCCGTCATGATATCTCGAAGATCTGCCACCCATGGTATTCCGGTCATTCTCTGAACTATGATAGCTATGAGATTCGTGGTAGCGATCGGATACGAACTCCAGAGCAAAACCGGGGTCTGTTGCCGGATGAGAGCAAGGAGCTTGGGTATCGCAGTGAATAGCCAGGTATTCCAGCTATCCGGCAGCGCAAGAAAACCCGGAAGGTATTGACTCAAATATTTCACTCTTCCAAGATCCTTACAATAAGTTCTTATCACCTTGACCCTTGGGTCGACCCTCTGAGTCTGCAGCGAGTCCAGAACACGATAACTGTTGGTACTTGCAGCAATAACAATAGGATCCCAACCCAACTCAGCCAGGTGATTTGCCGTCGCCAGTATGCGGTGCACGCCACTGCTTGAGCCGAAAGGTGGAAATTGAAAGGCCAGGAGCATAATTTTTCGATTTGGCAACGGCTTTACACACCTATTGTGGTTAACTAACGATTGACAGTATATGATCCTTTCAGATCTCGAAGCTCATTTGTCAATAATATAATGCAAGCCGTTGCTGACACAAAATACAGTGTGGTGCCAGCAAACAGCCAGGAAGCCTTGCGAATACTTTTCCATGCCTGATTTTTTTCAATCCGCAATATCCACTCTGCGAACGATCGGCTTGACAAATGCCACAATTTATTGGTTAGACCGTTCATTGGGTAAACTCACTGCCGGAAAACTGCGGGTCATAAAGTATTATTTTCTCGTTCAGCCACTCTCTTCAGAAATCTTCTCCACGAGAGGCGGTAGCTATTCATTTTCTCTGGCCACACCATCAGACTATTCGACTATAGAGTTTCCCAGGCCCAGCCACATTATCGATGAAAGAGTCAGAAACGGATATCAATGTATCATTGCCAGGAAGAACGATAAGCTCGTGGCCTTCCTTTGGTACAATGCTCGTTTTTACCTGGAAGATGAAGTTCGTTGCAAATACCTTCTCGGATGCCCCGATAACTCCGTATGGGATTTTGACGTTTACATCGATCCGAAGTACCGCCTTGGTCGGCTATTCAGTCAACTCTGGGCATTTACCAGTGAACATCTGCAAAATAACGGCATCGAATGGTCCTTCAGCCGAGTACATGCGTACAATCATTCCTCTCTCGGGGCTCATTCAAAACTTGGTGCGGAGACAATAGGATGGGCCAGTTTTCTCGTGGTAGGCCCTTTGCAGCTTTCAATCTCCACACACAAACCTCGAATACAACTCGGCCTTCGCACACATTCACCCACCTTCACTCTATTTCCCCCTGGAGAAGTTGGCTGATCACTCTGGAATCTCCACTCCTCTCTCATGCAATTTTCTTTTCAATCCCGGCAGGGGAAAGCCGGACCGATACGCAATCGTAGCGTAGTGAAGAGCCTTCTCCGTTTGCCCCAGCTTCAACAGCAACAACCCCAGATTATAATTGAGTTCGGCAGAATTCGGTTGAATCGACAGCCCCCTCTCAAAACTCTCTACAGCTTTTTCGGATTGTCCAACCCTTTCAAGATAGACCCCGTACAAGCCATAAACGGTAGCATCCCGTGGGCTGAATCGAATTGCCCGCTCGAACCAGCATTCCGGTCCATAATGCATCGGGCGCCGCTTTTCTGGAGGTAGTTCCGTATAAAATCTCAGCATGGTATAGAGTGCGCGATGATGATTCGGAAATGCCCTCAAGGTATAGTCGATATCTCCGGCGAGCATATTGAATCCTTTTCGGGCATGCCCCTTCAGGGATTCGACCCCCGCATCGAAATGATGAGCCTCGACCACGGGAAGTTTTGTCGCAAAATCCTCCGGATTGGTATAATCGAAAGGCCCATATGCGTTATCCAATGATCCGCAGTCGAAGCTTTCAGCCGCAAAAAATGCAGTGTTTGCCAGTACAAAAAAAGCACACAGGAAAGTTTGTAACCTTTTGTGATTCATCTACCTGTGCTCCACTACCAGCCGTGACATATTGTACTCATAAGTAACTGACATCATCAGCCTGATTTTCCTGATGTTGATGATACAATCATACGTCAATATATCCCCATTCTCAGGTTCCCAAACAAGTCCATGCCATTCTGCTTACGTCTCTCTTTCAAAGACAAGGAACTCTCTGTTAAAGCTACGGTTGAAGCAACCGTAAATCGAAGAACAGCTCCATTTGAACCGGGAAACAATATCTGTGGGTATCTAACCAAGGGAGCCCTGGAAGGGTATATTCTCAATCCAATCTCTCAACACTCCCTCGAGAATGCGGCCGAGTATCTCAAGGCACAAATGGCGGACTACCAGAATGATGCCAAACACTGGCCGAGAGAACACACAGAAGCCTGTGCAATTGTGCTCGTTGATCGGGAAAGGAGTTCTGTCAGCTTCTGTTCGGACAGACTCGGTTGTATAACCCTGTTATTCAGACAGAATTCCGAATCGTTAATACTGACTTCAGGTTCAGAGCCCATCAATGTCTCCCCGCCCAGTGGCCAGCTACTATCCTCCCAGTCGGTCTACGACTATTTCTATTACCATATCATTCCAAGCCCGAAAACAATATGGGAAAACACCCGGCGAACTCTTCCGGCTCACAGCTACCAGATCGGTAGTTCCGGCAAGGTTCTGAGCCATTGCTAC
>Ga0114931_10009717_pt1 | contig 11499 bp, 4 predicted proteins | sample 2SBtaG_FD_89579 | JGI IMG/M metagenome (GOLD analysis project Ga0114931, IMG submission 89579) | Deep subsurface microbial communities from Kolumbo volcano to uncover new lineages of life (NeLLi) - 2SBTROV14_V59a metaG | ecosystem: Environmental > Aquatic > Marine > Volcanic | place: Kolumbo...
AACTATTTTTGGAGAAAGATTATCTTTGAGCATTTTTCTGATTGCTGAGAGTAAAGGATATTTTTCTAAGTAATTCAATGACTCTATTGTATGAAGGCCTTCAACTAGGATGTGGTTAAATGATTCTTTTGTTTTGTTTATGTCATCCATTTGACCAAGTGCTTTTCCGAATCTGTAGTTTCTCGTGTTCGTTGTTGAGCTCATCCAGACGTCTCTTCCCCAACATTGTCTTTCAAATGCGAAGGTTTCGAGTCTTGCACCTTTTTTTACTGAGTATTCTTTTGCTTCTTTTGCCGCTCGTGTAATAAGAAATGTTTTTGTGCTTTGCGGATAGTTCTGTCCATCAAGTATTCCCGCAAACATACTCAAAATATTTTTGAATGCTGATGCGTATTCAAGACCTATTAGATCTGATACTTTATAGACTCTTAGAAGTTTGTTTTCCAGTAGTGCTTTTGCGAGTTCGTTTGTATTATCTTTACTTGCTACATCCACACCCATAGGTTTTCCAAAATCCTCAGCGAAGTTTGCACCAGCTATTGCTGCGTATTTTGTTATTTTATGTTCTTTATATATTTCTGATAATGGCTTTCCGGTTTTATGGTCAAGTGCTTTGCAGGTGTTTATTATGATTTTGTCTTTGGTTAGGTAAGGTATTATTTCTCTTGTGTGTTCTGAACCTGTTGCTATAAAAATTATTTCACAGGAGTTTATTAAGTGCTGCATTGATTTTTCTATTATTATTTTGTTGCTGATTTTTTCCCCGTTAGGATGGGTTCTTGTGTTTTTCAGAATTTTTAATAGAAACTCATTTTTGTCATAACAATGCAGATTACAATTGTTTTGTGAATCTAAATGTCTTAATATTGCAAAGCCAAAACTGCCAATTCCTAGAATTCCCACCTCTCTCATAGCATTTATAAGAATTTCTTATTTTTATTAATGTTTCTAATTAGACAGCAACAAAGTTAGATTTATTGCCTCTTTTTAGGTATTTTCATATCTTATTTTAGGTAGTTTGTAAATGTTTTTGTTATGAAATTTGTACAGTCATATTTTTAAAGAAAAATTTTATCTTGAATTAGACAGCAAGTTTTCTTATCATAAATATTCGGCAACAAGTGCTTTGAAGTTAGCATCGTTTTCAATCTTGGAGTAGTTCTTAAACAAATAAGCAACAATTCTTTCCTGATTGATGTCTTTAAGGAAATCAATGCTTCTTTTTTTGTTAGAGTATAAGCTTTTTGCTATGTTATTAATCTCTTCAGGTTTCAGTATATCAACAAGGTGTCTTGTTACGTATCTTAAAACAGGGTCTTTCCAGCCACCCTCCAAAGCGAGGTTTTCCACTAATGCTTTTGAAGCAACATCTTCTGTTATGGGGATATTATCATAAATTGATTTGTTGATAATGTTTGCATAGTAAGGAATTGTTCCTTCATCAACAAGAATCTCTGCTCTTACATTGTAATTTTGATTCATTGACAAAACTGGAAGGTCATCAATTGATAAGTATGCAACTATTCTTTCGTCCTTTTTGTTCTTCATTAAGTTGTTTATGTTTTTTATTATGTTTTTATGTCTGCTTTTATATAATTCTGCTTTGAGTTCTAGGGATTGTTTTGCGTATTTTGCTGAGAGGTTAACATCTTTGTTAAGAAATGCGCCTATTGCTTCTTTGTAACGGATTCTTGATGCGCTTTCTATTTGATTTAGAATAAATGCTTCTCTATTAGAGTATACTTCTACGAGTTTTATAGGAATATTTCTGTTAAGAAGCATTACGCTGATTTCTTCTTTGTACCCAGAGCCAAAAGGAAACATTCCCTGCATTACTGATTCGTTTAGAACATCTTCGATTGCTTTTTTATTTATGTTTGCAACTATGTTTTCAGAAATTCCTAAAGCGTTTGTCTTTTCTTCTGTTAATCTGGATAAGACACCATAGAGGTTATTGTCAAAATCCTTTCCAAAAAGGAATGAAACCTGATTTGTCATTCGCTTTGAACCAAAGTTAGAACTATAAAAACATTTCTATTGTTGACTACTATAAAGGAAAAACTGGTTGTATGATTATTTCACATTTGTCTTATTTCTTATAATGGGTTTTAACTCAGTTCTTATCCATATTTCTATTTCACCAATCAAATTGGTTTCTTTACTCTCAAGATAGGCCCATCTGTTTATTTGTTTTGAGTGTTTAGAGTATTCAAAAAAGTTTATGTTTAACTGACAGTCATTTATTATAAAAAATATCCACAAGACTGCAAATCCAGTCCTCTTGTTACCACCAATATAAGATGCCCTATTGCAAGAAATCTGCTGAACAGGTACGCGCCTATTGTTATTAATCTTTCAATTTTTGGTGCAGCACTCATCTGTTTTAATACATACGTCTGTATATCTTGAAAAGAAATTGTTCTTAACTACCTTTTTGCACATGTTAATTCTCTTAAAACAGAGGGTCATTAAATCCTTTTTAATTAGCTTTTAGGGACAGTATCAAACACGCTTAAATTTTGTTTTTAGCTGAATTTAGGTTGAAATAGCTCTTTTTTTGTCAGCGTCACGTTTAAGAATTTCTCATAGACTTTTAGATCTGTTATTATGCCTGTTTTTAAAAGGGTGGGGTCGATTGCAGGCACATATATTGTCATTGAATTCTTATTTTTCATTTCTTTCGGATTTAACTCCAAATATCTCGTAGTATTATCATATGCCGCCATTCCTATCATTATTGATTCATTGAATACCTGACCTGGAACATCCACATCACTTGTAAATATGCTTCCAGATGACAAAGTCACATTCGGTATTGTTATGTTGTTTGTTTCATTTAATGCCATCATGTCTGATATGAATACTCGGTATGTGCCTGGCGCAATCATTATTGATGGCTCTTTGGTTCCGTTTATTTTTGCAACTTTCATATACCCTGTTTCTGTGTCGCCATCCATTCTTGCGAACACTATTATTATTGAGTCGTTCGCATTTGGATACTCATACGCATTAACAGATGGATTAATGAGCCAGTTTCTGTCGCTGTTGTCTGCGTTTAAATCGCTCATTGCGACTATTGGCGAGTACATTCTTTTTCTTATTTTTAGTGTAAAATTCTGTTCAGGATATACTTCATAAGTCATTGGTCCTACACCATCGTATATGTCTGCTTTAAATTTGTTTGCAGTTATATTTCTATTAAGAACGTAGAAGTAACCTCCGATGCAAGGAGGTAGCTTCGTATCAACTCCTGCTCGTCCGTTGCTTATTTGTGTTATTCCAACTATTACGCTTGAGTCAACGCATTGGTATGCAAGTTGGACTCCTTCAAGTGGCACTTTATTGTAGCCATTAATTGTGCTTATCGTTACAGGAACTGTTCTTTGGTCATTTGCTGTATATTCTGAAGTTGAATTATCATCATATAATGATGAATTTACAAATATAGTTCCATTTGTATATGGTGCGTTGTTTCTTATGTTTGATTCATACGCATATTGAAAAAGATATCCTTCGTTGTTAAATGCCTGACTGTCTTCAAGTGTTACCATCACAGGATATGTTACATCATAGCTGAATTTGTAGTTTGCAAATGAGAATGTAAAGAATATTATGTTTTTGTATAATGTCTCAGGCATTACAAAATCTCCGTATCCAGGGTTTGTTTTTACATATATTGGCCAGTCAGGAAAGAAGTTGAATCTTGTTTTTACCTGCTGATAATAGGTATCGTCTGATACAAATGGCATCTGGAATCTTGAATATAATGTCTGATCATATGGATTATTTGAGAACGACCTGTAAGAGTCTTTTGTACCTTCCACCTGTAGATAATTTATGTTTTGCGATAAGTATTCTTTGAATATTTTTCTTACATCCTGTAAATTCCATGTCTTTATAGAATCAAATCCTTCAATCATAGGGCCATCATCCGGAGGGATTACTGCGTTCTGAGCTCCTGTTGAAAGCGTGTTTATTATTGTCTGCATTAAGTCTTCTGATATTCTTTTGTTTGGAAGCTGCTCTGATTGGAATAAAAGTGAGCGTGCATATGCGTATAATCTTTTGAACTGTAAATCAATTATTGTGTTGAATTTTGATGCTGATGTAGTTGTTGTTCCAATACTTGCTGTAATGTTCCAGTCAAGACCCACGAATACGTCATTGTCATCAAACTGAACAACTGATTTAGGTGAATCATATGAGATATTATATTTTTGTTTGTAGTCTGAAAAATCATTTAAGCAGCTAAGCAAATTTTCATTTATGTAGCTTTGAATCTGTGTCTGTACACTGTATGTTGATGTTCCTTCAAGAGGCGGAGAGTTGTCTTTGAATTTGCATGTTCTGCAATCTGGAGGGCTATCAATATATGACCAGAACGGCATTATTATTCCGCTTCCCTTGAATTCTTCAAGTCCGGTATTTTTATATCCAGGAACTACATCATATTGTATGAATGGTGGCGGGTTGATGAATCCTCCGTGAAGTCCTAATTCTTTGAATCCTTCTTTTGCTGTTTTTGCAAGGCAGAACTCAACATTATTTTTTAGTGGAACCATATCATTGCTTATTGTTTCTGAATATTTATCAACAAGATTTGGTTGGTTATCTGTTTTTTTTGTATTAAGATATAACAAGAGGAGAACTACAATTAATAGTACTATTCCTACTATTACAAATAAAGTTACCTGACCTCTTTTTTTCATTGTTCTTCGCCTGTTATTGTCTGACATAATTCTTTGCCCTGTATTGTTGATACATCGAAATATTCATTTAAGTAGCGGTTAAATTGTAAGCAGACTTTTGTGTATACTTTGTTTGACGGGAATATAAATTCTTTTTTTCCGCCGAACGCATACGGAATTCCTTTTACAACATCAGAATGTTTTCTCCTGTTATGTTGTATGTTATGTCCTCAATTCTTCCGTTTGCTGAGTACAATAGTATTTTGAAGGTTAATCCGTCTTTTTTATTTGTTGTTACTGAGCCACCTATGAAATAGTCATAGTGTCCCGGCACATCTGTTGATTCTACGTATCCTGAGCGTCTTCCTGATATGTATGCTCCCTGTCTGAACTGACCCACACCATATTCATTTAGGACGGTTCCCTGACCAACACCTAAGTCTTCTCTAAGATTTGCTTTACACATCACTTGTTCAATATTTGCAATATTTCCGAAGAATCTGCTGATATCTCCCATTATTCCATCTTTCCATCCCTGTGATGCGAAATCTGTATTGAATAAGTCCTGAAGGATTGTTATTCCATTTGACATTGAAAACATTGTTGCGAAAGTATTTTTGATTGAGCCGAAGTTCTTTCTGAAAGTTTCATCCGTTGCGATAGCATTTTGTGCGCTTTCAGCTTTACTTGCAGCATCATCTATTTTCTCTTTTGCATCATCTAATTTTTTCTTATTTGCTTTTGCAGCTTTATCTATTCTATCCTTTACATCTTTTGTGAATAAATCACCATAGGTAAGCGTTTCCTTAGTTCTCAATTTACGTATCTCCCTTGAATTGCCAAGCCAAAAACTTGAATCTGAATCTTTAACTACTTGGTCAGAAGTATCAAACGCTACAAATAGTTTAGCCCTATCCCCCGGAGAAATTACATCATTTGGATCCCTGTCCGCGTAATCTTGAACCGTTGCAAATGTTGAATCCGTTTTACTCGTGCTTGTCACTATCGGAGCATTATCTTTTATAACCTGTCTGTATTCATCTCCTGTTTCAAGTGCGTTTTTCATTACTTTGTAAGTATCTGAGTCTGTTGCAAAACTGTTCATTGTAGTAACGTAACTATCTCGCACTGCAATATTTGCATTTCCAAGTATTTCTGCTTTATCAGGATTGAAGCTGAGTACATTTCCATGCAAGGTATATATTCCCATATCTGAAAGGTACGGGTTTTCTGCAAGTATTTTTTTTGTATTAGCCAATTCTGTCGGGTTCAATCCTCTTGAAGTCTGCGTCATTGTTTGTTCATTACCTTTAGTTAATGAGTTTCCCATAAACATATTTGCAAAATCATCAGAAGTTAACGTAGGTGATGTTGATTTACCACCAACTGTGTTTGTTTTTTGATTTGTGTATACTGATGAAAGATCTTTCAAATCTTGATAGTTAATTACTGATTCAAGTTTATTTCCATTATATATTGACATTCCTGTTGCATCTATATTCCCGTTTTCATCAACGCCTCCAGTTGGCACAATTCGTATGTTTGTATTTTTTATCTGACAGTATCCGGTGTAGCATTCTATGTTTTTATTTGTTCCAACTGTTTTTATAGGCTTAACCTGTTGTTGTGAAAAGTTCTGGAAATTTGTAACTCGTTTTTTCATATCATTAAGTGATGCTCCGCATTGGTCTGCTGGATTTGGATTTGTGTTTGATAACTGTTGCTGTGTTGATTTAAAGAAGTTTAATGTTGCAGTTACAGTTACTGGAATATTACATACTGCCTGTGCTGTTGTTCCTGTACCAAATAACATGCACGCTAATGGCTCTGCTACACCAAAAAGATGCACTGGGTCTTTGAATGCCTGCGAAACAAAGTTCATCCCATCTCTTATTATTGAGATTCCAGGCATCGCATTTAATGCTGAGCCTGTGTCGTGTACGCAGGTCGCGTAATTTTTCTGATCCATACAGGAACTCAACGACGCTCCGTAATTTGTAACGCCCTGATCAAGGCACTGAAGGTAACTGCATTCTATTCCTTTTTCTATGTTTTTATGATAGACTATTGCTTCAGGGCATAATGATGCGTATGCTATATATTTGCTTTTAAAAGGATCAAGTGTTGATATAAAATCAGGTTTTCCTGAGATCTGTCCTGCGTCATTAAATGTTTGTGTCAGTGAAGGTCCTAATACATTTTCCATTGGTCCGTTCAGTGCTGAAAAGATTGTTTTCTGACAAGTTGCGTACTTACAGGTTTCTGTTATTGCAGCACCTGCAGGTCCTAATGTGAATCCATGTATTCCGTTTACTGCTGCACCTAATGCCTTTGCTGCTGCTTGTGTTGGTGGTGTTGGTATTACTGAAAGTGTTGATTCTGATAAAGTCATAACATTTGCTGTTCCTTCAAGAGTTGTCATTGGGGCACAGAAAGTTCTTGCAAATGATGCTAACTTATACCATGTTTTCATACTTTCATCAATGCTTTTGATGTTGTCAAGTGTGCTGTTTATTTCTTTTGGTATATATCCATTAAGTGAATTACCAGTTGACAAATGCAGTTTTATTGTAAAGTTTTCTTGTTCAGGCGTGGAGAATAATTCCTGTCCTCGCTTTGAAATTATTGAAAGTCCGCATTTGTATCTGAGATCATTCAAACCTGAATATCTGTCGCTTGTTGGAAATCCTGTTTCTCTGAGTGTAAATTTAATATATACTCTGCTGGTATTTGCATCAAAATAAATAACTCCTAAATCTGCTATATCTCCCTGGTGGCCTGATCTGTTCACAAAAACTGGTGTACAACCATTACCACTAGTTTTTATTGAGGTTAAGATTGGTTTTCCATTTATTCCGGTCATTTGGATTTGCGCATATATTGTTCTTGGGAAATTGAGGTTATCTTTTTCTATTATTTTGTTTGACTGCTGTACCGAATTTACTCTCCACAGTTTTACTGTTTCATTATTTGTTACAAGAAGAGGAAATACCCCTTCCTGATATGCTGAGTTTCCAGATGCATCAGTTACTTTTATTTCTAATTTATAGTCTCCTGCGACATTAATCGCGGGTTTTATTACCGAAGTGCATGTGAATATGTTATCTGTTTTAGTGCAGGTTCCTGATACATTTCCTGCATTTATTGAAGATGCGTCAATGCTAATGTTTAGTACCGGCGATAATGTTTCTGTTGCAGTTACGCGCACAATTACGTTGTCTTTTGTCGATATTGCATCAAGACCTGATGAGCTTGTAATATTTATGTTTTCAATTACAGGGCTTTCAGAATCGCATATGAATCTATTTGATGTCTTTCCTGTAAGCGGATTTCCCGCATCATCCTGACTTGGAGAACCTGAATATGCTACAATTAGGACATCCATTGTTTGTCCGCTTGTACACGTTGGAGTTACCGAACCATAGCAAGTTGTTCCATTGCATTCGTAAACTAGTCCTGTCTGGTCACCCATTTTGAATGCTATTCTTTTTCTTGCAAAACTTGCTGTTGAATCCTGCATTTCTATTTTGATTTTGTTTGGCTTTCCAGAAGATACGTAGCAATTTCCCTGAACGCAGTTTTCAGGTCCAATAAATGTTACCTGAGGTTTTGTGTTATCAACCTGAAATGTTTTTGTGAGATTTATTTGTGTTTTTGTACCGTTTTTAAATGTAAAGGTGATTGGAATAACAATAGTATCCTTTCTTAAATTCAATACTTTGCTTTTTACAACACAATCATAATTCATAGAGTTTGAATCATTTGTGCTACACTGAGCAGTTAAATCTGCATAATTACTGTTATATCTTATATCTGTGTTTATCCCTGATGCATCTACACTTACTGAAGCAACAAGGTTATCTGTGGTCTCAATAGAATAAGAAAACCCTATGTCCACAGGTATTTTGTGGTTGTAAGATATATAGTCAATAGACGTTCCTGCCCATGAAAAGTTGAGATTGTTTGCAGTTATTGCGCTTACTGATGAAGCAAAAACGAGCATTAAAAACCCAAGAATTACAATACTTAATCCTCTTTTTATTAGACTCTGTTGCAACTATCCCTACCTCTCCCTGTAAAATGAAATTAATTGTTTTTAAATCTTTCTAAGATATACGTATGAATTGTTCAAAAGTATTATTTAGTTTATCTGAAAAATTTATGACAATATAGAAATATTGTTAGTTAAAAACTAATATCAACACTTATGAGTAATAATAAATACAACATCCCTTAGGTTAGCATCCTAGAAATTCAAAGAATTTATGAGTTCGGTCAAGCAAAGCTTTTAAAACTTCATAAATCTATGATTTACTGAAGTACGAAGTATAAAACCCCCTACGCTAGTGCGCAATGAATTTATTTGACTTTACCATTTATTCCTTTATCCACAAGAATTTTTCCATCAGCAATTAATTCATATCCATCTGCAGTAACTGTTCCGTTATTTGCTTCCATTGAAACAGTGAAGAATTCATCAACAGTTATTTCTTTTGCTGGTTTTGATTCTATTCCTGAGAATGTAACCCGAGTTCCTTGTTTTGCATCTGGAACATGCAACACTCCCACTTCTTTTCCGCTTCCAGCAGCAAGAAGCATTCCTTGGCTTAATACTCCTCGGAGTTTTGCAGAAGCAAGATTATAAACAATGATTATTTTCTTTCCAACAAGTTCTTCAGGAGTATAGTGTGGAACGAGTCCTGATACAATTGTTCTTTTTTCATCACCTAAATCTAGTTTTTCAATGTATAATTTGTCTGCGTTTGGGTGTTTTTCTACTGAAATTATTTTTGCAACTCGAAGGTCTATTTTTGATGCATTTGATTCTTTTTTTTCCTGTTTCCCCGAGAATTTCTCTGATAACTCAGCAACTGTTGCATCTTCTAGTTTTGAGAATAATGCTGATGGTTCTCCAATATCCTGGTTTTTTATTTTCTTATCAAGTGCCTTAAATGAAAACCCATATGAAACATCAAGTTGCTTTTGAATTGATGTTGCAATCTCAGGCATTATTGGGTGAATTAGTATTGATAAGTCTTTTATCAGATTTACAAGAACGGCTAAATCATTCTTTGCTTTTTTAGGGTTATCTTTTATTGTTTTCCAAGGTTCGTTTTCTTGGAAATATTGATTTCCTTTCTTTGACAAAGCCATAATTAATTTAATTGCTTTTTTTAGTTCAATTTTAGAGTATGCTTTTTTTATGTCTTCAATTTCTTGATTGTAACCAAGAGGCGTTTCTATCTCATTCACTTTTGAATCCGTAAATTTTTTTACGAATGTGAGTGTTCTGTTCACAAGGTTTCCGAGATTGCCTACAAGTTCTGAATTTATTTTGTCCTGAAAATCTTTCCACATGAATTTTGTGTCTGTTTTTTCAGGTCTATTCATCATCAGGTAATATCGCCATGCATCTGCAGGTATTCCTGTTTCTTTTGCATCATCTCCAAATATTCCTATGCCTCTACTTTTTGAGAATTTCAAATCCTCATAATTCAGATATTCATTTACAGAGATTGTGTCAAGCAGAGTATATTTTTCATTTGTTCCAATTAGTGATGCTGGGAATAATATTGTATGAAATGGTATGTTATCTTTTCCCATGAATTGAACAAGTCTTGTATGATTAGGATTTTTCCACCAGTCTTCCCAATCATCCCTGTTTGCTTTTGTAATTGCAATATATCCAATTGGTGCGTCAAACCACACGTAGAATACTTTGTTTTCATATCCTGCCAGTGGAACTTTTATTCCCCAGTCTAAATCTCGGGTTATTGCTCTTTCTTTTAATCCTTCTTTAAGCCATGCTCTGGTTGTTGTTCTTGCATTGTCTGACCATTTTGATTCTTGTTCTGTTACAAATTTTTCAAGTAATGGTTGGAGTTCATTTAATTTTATGAAAAGGTGTTTTGTTTTTTTCACAATTGGTGTTGCTCCAGTTAATTTTGATTTAGGATTGATAAGTTGTGTTGGGTTCAAAAGTTTTGAACAGTTCTCGCATTGGTCACCTCTTGCTTCTTCGTATTTGCAGTATGGACATGTTCCTTCAATAAATCTGTCTGATAAGAATTTATTTGCTTCTGGGTCATACATTTGTTCTATTTCGCGTTCAACAATGTAACCATTTTTGTGAAGCTTCAAAAATATATCCTGAGTTATCTCTGTATTTTCAGGGCTTGATGTTCTTCCAAAACAATCAAAGTCGCAATTGAACCATGCATATATTTCTTTGTGAATATTAAAGAAGTGGTCAACTGCTTGTTGCGGGGTCATCCCCATCTTCATTGCAATAGTCTCTGTTGTTGTTCCGTGTTCATCTGTTCCAAGAACGGATATAACTTCTTCTCCATTAGCTCTTAGGAATCTTGTGTACACATCAGCGCTTACTATGCACATCATTGTTCCAAGATGTGGAACGTTGTTTACATATGGTAGTGCGCTTGTCACAATCGTTTTTTTGAATATTTTTGAAACCTTAATCACCCTAAATATTATATCTTATTGCGAACTTCACTTATCCTCTTTATCAACAACAACTGGAGCTGCTTTTCCTTTCTTTGCTTTTGGAGCTTTCATCTTTTTTGTGATGCCTATTTTCTCTCCACATTCTGAACACTCAAATACAAACGCTTTTACACCATGCCATGATTTTCTAACATAAGGTATTTCTGTTTCTCCACTATGCTCACATTTTGGACATGTGTATTCAACTGAAACCTTGAGTTTTTTTTCATGTTCTGCTTTTTGCTCAGTATAATTGCATGCAGGACAGACATATTCTGTCGCTCTGATTTTTACTTTTCCCTTAGCT
>Ga0114931_10009718_pt1 | contig 11499 bp, 10 predicted proteins | sample 2SBtaG_FD_89579 | JGI IMG/M metagenome (GOLD analysis project Ga0114931, IMG submission 89579) | Deep subsurface microbial communities from Kolumbo volcano to uncover new lineages of life (NeLLi) - 2SBTROV14_V59a metaG | ecosystem: Environmental > Aquatic > Marine > Volcanic | place: Kolumbo...
CGTGGAAGTTCAGGATTGTGGCTTTCGTCTTGCTTGTGGTGGTAGGGCTCTCTACTTGGCTCTACCTATCCATGAACCCTCACGTTTTGCTGCCGCTGACTTTCACGCCACCCGCTCCAGGGCCCATCTTGCCGGCTCCACGAGGGGACCCCTTCCAGGGCTTGGCCGTCGGAGAGTGGTACAGGATGGATTTCACATATGAGAAAGGCCACACCAAGATCTTCACGCTCCAGGAGACCAGTGGCTTCTGGAACAGTCTTTACCTCGCTGTAACGCCGGAGGAGCCTGAGCGAGTCGAGTGGGCGAGCGTCGGTGTGTGGAGTTTCAGGGTCATGGGGACCATAGGCAAGTATACATACGGGTATCTCATCAACAGCTACTGACGACAATGCGGAATGGGTTTAGCTGCTCGGCCCCATTCGGGGACCTGATCATGCTCCTGCCCTCTGCGCGGAAACGGGTTGACGTGAACCCCTGAAATCGGCCCACCAGCTGCAATGCCATTTGCCTCCCCTACGTCCCTGAGAGCCCCACAAGCGCACTCGGTCGTGCCTTCCTTGAGCGTCGCAAGCTCTTGGACCTTTCACAGCTTTTTGGATTTTCGTCTCGGATACACAAGTTCGAGGGCCATGTGGTCCACGATCAGTGCGACTTGAGAACGAAGTGGGGCTTCGAAAATCTGTGTGGGTGATTCTAGCCTGAGATCCCTCATCCTCAAGCTCGAGAGCTATCAGGGGGCCCCATCAGCTCCGTCACCACCGGCTTCGGGTCAAGGGCGACCGAAGCCGATGGTGACGGAGCTGATGGGGGCATCGGGACCATGTATGGTATGGCGATGAATGACCGCCAGCTGTATTCCCAGATCCTGGGCATTTCCGGCCCATGGAAAGTTCAAGACGTCGCCATGGATCTGTCCAAGAAGGAGATCGTTGTGGAAGTGGCTTCGACTGCCGCGAAGCACAAGTGCCCAGAGTGCGGCAAGAAGTGCAGTGGCTACGACAGCCGTGTCCGTCGCTGGCGACATCTGGATACTTGTCAATTGCAGACCATCGTTTTGGCCAAAGTGCCCCGGGTCGCCTGCCCCGAGCACGGCGTCCATCAGATCCATGTCCCTTGGGCAGAGCCAGGATCCAAGCTCACTGCCATGTTTGAAGCTCTTGTCATCGACTGGCTTCGAGATGCGTCAGTCGATGCTGTCCGTGATCACCTCGGACTCACCTGGTATCAGGTCGATATGGTCATGAAACGGGCAGTCGAGCGAGGCCTTGCACGGCGAGAGGCTACCCCAGTTCATGACATCGGCGTTGACGAAACGTCGTTTCAGAAGCGGCATGAGTATGTCACCGTCGTGACTGACACGACCAGGAGCAAGGTCCTCCACGTGAGTGATGGCAAATCAGCGAGTTCCCTCTCTGAATACTACGAGAGCCTCTCTCCCGAGCATCTTGCAGCCATCGAGACCGTCTCGATGGATATGTCTTCTGCCTACATTTCATCAACAAGGAAGCACCTGGAGGACGCAGACGACAAGATCATCTTCGACAAGTTCCACGTGGCCAAGATCCTTGGGGCTGCTGTCAACAAGGTGAGACGCGAAGAGAATTCAATGCTCAAGGAGCAAGGTGATCGGCGACTTGTGGGGACTCGGTATCTGTGGCTGTCGGGATCAGAAAACGTCAGCCTCAGCAACTGGAGAGGTCACTTCAAACCTCTGCGGGAATCCGTGCTTCGCACGGCCCGAGCATGGGCGATCAAGGAGGAGGCCAGGCGCTTGTGGTCCTACACGACCTACGGGTGGGCACGGCGGGGTTGGAACAAATGGCTCTCGTGGGCGAATCGCTGTCGCTTGCAGCCGATGATCAAAGCCGCGGCAACCGTCAAAAATCATCTCTGGGGCATTCTCAATGCGGCTGTCACCGGTCTCTCGAACGCAACCGCCGAGTCTCTCAACGCAGGCATTCAACGACTCAAGAAGCGGGCATGCGGATATCGGAGCAGGGCGAAGTTTCGCATTGCCATCCTCTTCAACTTCGGTGGCCTCGATCTCATGCCAGAAGGCGCGAAATGGGACTGAATCACCCACACAGTTTTTCGAAGCGCCAACGAAGTGCTTGGCGTTCGATGTATCCTGGAACTGGAGTTTCGGCTACCCAATGACCAGAACGGCGTATTGCGAATAGAGCGGGGCAAACTTGCCCAGAGCAGGCGAGGCAGTCCAGAAGCCCTGAGTTCTTCCCTTGGGATCCAGGAAACCGAGAAAGTTCACGAAGGGAGGCTGATTGAACAAGCCTGTCATGATCATCGAGTAGTTATCGATGTTGAGAGGGAAGAGGACAGATCCCATCTTCACGCCTGGCAATCATCAATCCTGGACACCCATAGACTCAGACGGGCTCTCGTTGGAGCAACCACCAGGGTTCGGCGCGAGTGTGGATCACGATTCTCTGGCCTTCCCTCGGTTGCGGGACAGTCTTGCGCCTTCATTGATCCCTCGCCGCTGCGAGGATCAGCCGACGGAGATCGATGGGTGTCCCGTCCTCGATTTCCTGAGACTCCAGCATTACTGAACCAAATGATGACCAAGCCTGATGCCGATGGTGCGGGCAAGGCGCTGGAACAGCTCGAGTTCTATGTGCCTTCCGACCTGTTCTCAGGGGATGCGGATCGTGCGCTGGGTCGTCGGCAGGATCACGAGCTCCTGGCAGTAGCTCTTGCCGGGTGCCGACCGGTCCGTGAGCCCGCTAGTTTGGACCAGGTCTGCGGCCTGCAAGTGGTAGGCCCCCGGTCGAATGCCGATGATGCGCTTGGGCTTGCCCGGCGTCAGGCGGATAGATCTCGACCAGGCCACCTTGGGCTTCTTGCCGCCCTGTGGAGCCTTGGCGTAGCGGATCAATCGGGCCACCCAGTCGGTCTTGCCGCCACCGGCTGCAGTCGGCGCCACGAGGCTGAGTTCGCCAGCCCTCCTGAGGGTCAGGACGAGTGTGCTGGCGGTCCCGCTGTCCTTTCCGTCCTTCCCTGGAGCCTGGCCCGAAGCATGCTTGCTCGCCAGCAGGTTCCTGACCAGGACTCCGGGGGCGTAGCCAGGTTTGAAGGCGTGGATGAGGAGCTGTCCCTTACCAGGCACCCGGAATCCTCCGCTCGCATCGGTCTGGGTCAGGACCTGGCCCCCGAACTGCTCGGGTCCCATGCCGGCGACGTACCCCGCCCAGAGCTTCTTCAACCCGGGGTCGAGACCGATCCAGACGCCTCCCAGTCCCTTGCCGGTCTCATCCAGGATCCGCCCTTCCCGCTCGGGCAGGTCCATGAGCCGCAACCATCCCAGGTCAGTCACCTGGCCTTCACGGATCACGGCCTGGACCTCATGATCCGCAAAGCGCGGACTCACGAAGGTCAGGTCGTGAGTCCCGGTCAGCATGCGACTCATCGACACGACACCCTTCTTGACCGGGAGGCGGAAGGTCCAGGACTTCTTGCCCGAACGCACAAGGATCCGGATGCGCTGCAAGGGTGGACCACTCTGCTGGATGCGGGCTCGCATGCCGCCGAATCGAGGGAGGGGGATCTGCCAGCGGAAGTCCGTGGTGCCGGCTATGGCTTCGGTCTTGTACTGCGTGGTGGGCAGCATCGGCTTGACCCCATCCGGACCGGGTTGGTCCAGGCGCAGCTCCCTCTTGAGATTCCATGGCAGGCTCGTCGCAAGGATGTACTTGCCCGGGCGGAGGCCCTGGAGTTCGAACTCTCCCTCCTGGTTGGTGCGGGCACTCGTCTTCCCGCCACCATCCGTTGGAGTCGGCTTGCCGTTGAAACGCGCGTAGACCCAGGTCTTGGTCAGGGGGCGACCCGAGTCGGTGACCAGTCGGCCGGAGATCGACAGGCCTGAAGCCAGGACGAAGCGTAGGTCTCCTCGTTCTTCGCCGGCGCTGACATCGACGATGGCGTCTTCACTCCGCCGGATGCGCCCCTCCTGTTTGGCGCTGACCTTCCAGGCCCCCGGGGCGAGTCCGACGAGGCGGAAGCGGCCGCCCTCGTCGGTCGTCGTGGCATGCCCGATGCCGATGGGTGTGCGCCAATACCTGGGCGCGGCAGTCTGAGTCGCGTCCTGGCTCCGCGGGGTGAAGATCGCGGAGACCGAGACACCGGCGACCGCGCTGCCTTCCTCGTCGACGACCTCCCCTTCGATCCAGGCTCCTCGGGTCAGGTGGAGGACCATGCCTTCCTGAGGCCGAGGCTGGTCCTTGTCCACGCGCACCGGATCCAGGCAGAAGGAGTAATGGTCTTTGGCGTCGAGGACCAGGGGTACAGCCGTAGGCCGAATGGGGGAGAGCCGGAATCCACCCTGCCCATCGGTCGTGGTCGAGCCATAGGCCTGGCCATCGCCCTTGGCAGATCGCAACCAGACCTTGGCGCCTGCCACGGCCTGTGCCTTGGCATCCACGACCCGGCCTGCGAAGAGGGCCGTAGGTGCAATCCTGAAGACCTGACCCTCCCTCCCGGGTGTGGCACCCACGAAGGAGCGCTTCCGATCGCCCAGCTCGAACCAGAAGCCAGGACTCTCCATATAGATCCAGACCGTCACGCCAGCGCCAAAACAGGCAGGAAAGGAGAAGCGCCCCTGGGCATCCGTCCGGACCCGATGCGTGTCGATGCCCGAACTGCCGTTGGTGCGCAGGATGATGTCTGCGGCCGGCTTGCCGTCCGGGTGCATCAGGCGCCCCGCCAGGCCCAAGGGAGTCGACCAGGCGATCCGCTGGGAGCTCTCGGTCTTGGTCGGAAGCAGCTCCACGCCATGATAGCGCCACTCCAGGTCGACCGAGCTGGCTGCCAGATGCACCTGATAGCTCCCCACACGAAGCCCCTTGAGGATAGCCTCTCCCTCTGTCGGCACATCGATCCACCGGATGGGGTCAGGCATAGCAGCGATCCCATGGTCGGCCATGAAGAACAACTGCGCCCGGACATCAGTCGGTTTGGGATCCCCTGCTCGGATCGGGTCGGCCAGACTGAATCGCAAGCGGTACGGACCCAGTTCGGGCAACTCGATGCGCCAGCTCCTGGCCTTGGTGGATTCTCCCTCGACCACGCCCAGGCTCCTTCCCTCGGCCCAAGCCAGGATGTGGATCTTCCCTCGGGGAACGGACCCGAATGCGAAGCGTCCTTGCTGATCCGTCCTCACTTCGGGCCATTGCTTCTGCGAGCCCCACTCGCGCGGCCAACTGACCACGACCCAGGCCCCCTCCACCGGCTTGCCACCAGGCTCCACGACGGTTCCCGTCAGAGCGTGGCCCCGGTGCAGGACCAACACCAGCCCCCTGTGCTCCGGACGGCGGATGGACAGGGAGACGTAGGTCTGGCGCTCCACCCAGCCCTCGGCCCGGACCCGCAAGTTCCACTGCGCCAGGGCGAGACCGCGGAGTCGGAAGCGCCCCTCCCGATCGCTCCTGGTCCGCGCGTGGACAGGTGCCAGGGCACCCTTGCGCCGGAGGTCATTGTCCTGCGCCAGAAGGATCTCCGCATCGGCGAGGGGTTCCCAGAGCTGGTTCACGACCTGCCCGTGGATCTCCCCCTGGGCCGGCAGCGTCGAGGCTGCTCCTGGAGGCATCGGCCTCAGCGGATTCCGCCTTGGAGCGGGCCGTGGCCCCAACTCCCTCCGGATCCTCCTCGGCCGTGCGTCCCTTCGGCGAGTCCTTGCCCAAGGCCGCAGCGCCCTCTTCAACGAGCTCGAAACCACCGCTGCCCCCATCGCCTGCGAGATCGAGCAGCCACCAGGCCCCGAGCGCCAGGAGGCAGAGCAGGACGAAAGTCGTGGTTTTCTTCATGAGTCCCTCAGGAAGCCGGCGCACATCCTCGCACGCTGCGAGCGCAAGGGCCAGGGCTCCCGGAGACAGGCCAGCAAGCCATCGGTCCCTCGTGACCGCGGGCGGTCCCTCGCGATGATCCAGGGGCGGCACCCCCGGGCCGAAGGAGCTCCTGGACCCGGTTCGTATCTCGACCGTCTCCCTGGCGTCCGAGGCTCTGCGATCGATGCCGCATCGTCTCCGGAGGAGCGGAACCTACGGACCCATGCATCCGGGTGAGGCACAGACTACCTCTGGATCTGCGCTATACTGGCCTGCTATCCGGGGTGGCGGCGTGCTATCCAGACCAACCCAATTGGAGTTAGACCGGAATGAAACGGGCATTCTTGACGATCAATCTGCTGTTCATCCCCATCGACGCCATTCTGATAGTCACGGGGTACTTCGATTGGAATTACATCGTTCATGGTCACCTGTTGGACATGTTCGTTGGTCAAGGAGATGGGAAGCTTGGATTGTATTGGCTCGTTTGCATGCTCCATGATCTACTGCTTCTCAATGCCCTGCTGATTGCAGTCCATTTTGCGACTTCATGGAGATCAAGAGCCTAGGATGCAAATCGGTCTAACAAGCCGCTGCAGCAGATGGCCTTCGGCCACTGCTGAGCGCCAGAGTCGTTAGATTGTCTTGAAGGATGCCCGCAAGAAATTGTTCTTTGATCTCGTGCGAGATGAGTTCGCTCCAAGACTTCGATCTGTGGGGTTCGTTGGCTCATCTCGGCACTTCTGTCGCGTTCAGGATGACGTCATTCATGCAATCTGGATTCAAAGCGCAAGCCAAGGTGGATCGGTTTGCCTCAATCTCGGACTTCATACGAGGTTGCTACCATTTCAATTGATCAAGGATGTGCCCAGCAACGGGCGCATCAAGGAGAGTGATTGCGAGTTCAGGTGTCGCTTGAGACAACCCAACAAGAGAGACCATTCATGGGACTACAGTCGGAGACTGCGGTCTCTGAAGAAACTGGTCAATCACATGTGGCAAACCTATTTCGACATCGGTGAGCCACAATTCGAAGCCTTCCGCAGTGTCCAGAGCATTGCCAACATGTTCAGCGTCGAAGACATTCTCAACAGTGAGCACTTCGGCACACCCTGGAATATCACGAATGTGCGTGCTGCATTGGCTATGGCCCGAATCAACAAGAGTCTTGGCAGGATTGATCTAGCACACGCGCACGCCAGGGTGGGGCTCAATTTGATCAAATCGTCGAGTTCTTTGAAGGAACTCTTTGAGGATGTATTGTGCAAAATCTAACAGCCGCTGCACCGGGCGAGCCTTCGGCTCGCCGTTGAGCGCCAGAGTCGTTGTTGGGCTGACCAAGCTAGGCAAGAGGGACGGAAGATGGAAGCCACGCTTCTCATGGCCCGCACATCTCAGTACGCGGACAAACTGCGTGCGTACTTGACCCTGTTCGACGGCACGAAAGCTGGGAAGATCAAGGACGGGGAGACGGTTACTCATTTGCTATCGCCCGGAAGTCACACAGTTCACGCCCGGAAGTCACACAGTTCACGCCCGAATAGACCCTGAAATTGCATTGCCTCTTCCCGTCAGGCGGCCTCTGGTGTCCCGTTCCTCGATTTCTCCGACATTTGTGTGCAAGGCGCTTCAAGCGCCTCCTCGACTGTCTCGTCGAGTGGAGTACAATCCACCCCATGTTACTGGTCCTCCTGGGCGCGTTTTCAATTGTTCGCCCGGGAGGGACATTGCTCATGTCGGCTTCTGCGGAACACCTAAAGCAGGTTGGGGATGTGAGTTATGACAGATGCGAATCGTGGACTCTCGTCTATCGTATAGATGCCACTTCACCCGGCCTGCTGCCGCGAATGCTCCACATCCCTGCCGCTTGTTGCCCGCTGAGTCGAAGGATACTCTAGGCAGTGGAGCAAGAGTCCCATGAACAGAATGCTACTTCTGATGTCAGTTCTCCTTTGCATTGCGACGTCTCCGTCCTATGCCCAGATCCGCTTCGGCCCTGAAGAAGCTCTTCCGCCGATACCACCCAATCAAGCGGGGGCCTTGAAGGTCGGCGACTTGAATGGTGATGGTCGACCCGACTTCTTCATCGGGCACCTGGGTAAGGGCTTGACCAATGACCTCGTCTGGATTCAGAACGCAGATGGTAGTTATCGTAGTGTAAAGAGTGCGGGCCTCGCAAAGCGCGTCAAGCAAGGGGTCTATTCCTCAACGTGGCTCGCTTCTCTCGGCGACCTGGATGGAGATGGCGATTTGGACATCGTGAGGGAGAGCACCTCGACCTCCACGTATGCAGGACATGTCAAGGAGGTGCTCTGGAACCGTGGAGACGGGAGCTTTCCCACTTGGACGCAACTTCCCAACAGCAACAGCTCCATTGCCTCTGTCGATCTGCAACTGATCGACATCGATTCTGACGGGGACTTGGATCTACTCTACGGTCAGTCTTACTACTACTTCGCCAAGTCCTGGTCCTTCGGAAAGGCACACCTGTTCTTGAACAACGGAAAGGGCAAGTTCACCGAACTCGCCCTGCCAAGTGTCACGGGCGCCGTCGTCCACACTCACATCGATGCAGTGGACATCGATGGCAATGGACGCTTGGACCTGTTCTTTCGTGTGCGTAAGGTTGCCTACGGATATCCGCCGCCCTACATCTACTACACTCGGGATCGCCCGGTCCTTTTCCTTCAGTCCAGGTCCGGAAAGTGGAGCGACGCTTCCAAATCGCTCGGCCTCCCCAGTGGGACCGAGGGGTACGACTCTGTCCTACAAGATCTGGACGGGGACGGAGATCCCGACCTTGCCCAAGCAAGCTCGGATCGAAAGTCGATTCGGCTCTTCGAGAATGTCGGAAAAGGCAGATTCAGAGCGGTCGCCGGGGGGCTTCTTCCCGGACTCAAGATGATATATCTGGGATTGGCGCCTTTGGACGTCACTGGAGATCAGCGCCCCGAGCTACTACTTGCCTACTCGGACACGAGCTACAAGCGGCATTACCGCGTCTATCACGCGGCGAGCAAGTTCGCATTACGACAGGAGCCAGTTCAGAATTGGATCCCGGGAGGAGTCGGAAACTTCTCTCCCGAGATCTTCGACACTTGCGACATCGACGGTGACGGAGACATCGACTTCCTCTACATGAACAGCACGCTGTCGCAGCTGTACTTCCGTCGTGGGCAAAAACGAGAGCTTATTGCCTCCGCACTGCGAATCGGCAAACCCTTCACCTTGGTCGCCGCCTCGGACCCCATGGGGCTCGTGAGGTCGCGCGTTATGATCGTTGCTGCGTCCGGAACGCCATTGAACAAGGGCTTCATCGTACCAGCCGTTGGGTCCTGGTTCTTGGCGCCATCGCGCATGATCTGGCTCGGCTCCATCTTGCTCCCGAGCCCGGCGGGTTTGGGCAGCTGGCAGATCGCAGTGCCTCCGCAGAAGGCACTGCTCGGCAAGCCGCTATCGCTGCAGGGCCTGATCTTCGATTTGAAGACCGGCGCACGATCGACGCGGGCAATCCTGCGCCTCTTCCAGATCTGAACCTCTGACTTCAGGGGCCGCTTGCGGCTTCAATCCCGCCCAAGAGTCCAATCAATCATCCTGCAATCAACCCTGGACGCCCATAGACTCAGACGGGCTCTCGTTGGAGCAACCACCAGGGTTCGGCGCGAGTGTGGATCACGATTCTCTGGCCTTCCCTCGGTTGCGGGACAGTCTTGCGCCTTCAATGATCCCTCGCCGCTGCGAGGATCTGCCGACGGAGATCGATGGGTGTCCCGTCCTCGATTTCCGTCCTCGATTTCTCGTTTGGCATCTCCGGCATCAGCCCGGGCACCGCATTTTCGTCTCCCCACGCAACGACGGCGATGCTCAAGACTCGGAATGGGGGACTCACGCAGCATGGGAGGGGTCTTGTGAAGGCGCTCATGCGAGCCAGGCCTCACGAGGGGGCTGACAAACCAGCCTTGGATTAGCTATCCTCAAGCTCTTCCTCGGACGCATGAAAAGAATCGGTCTCCTCATCCTCGTGCTAGCCCTCATCCTGGGCGGCGTATTCTTCCTGAGTCCCGGTGGTGGTGGGGATTCGGTCGTCTTCGACGAAGATGCTGGCTCTGGTTTCGAGGAGGCGGTCGGGGCCTCGGCCAGCCTCTCGGAATCGGAGGACGCGGTGGCGGCTCTCGATGCAGCTGCGAACGTCTCGCAGACAGGCCTCACAGAGGCAGGGCGACGCAGCCTGGAGACCGGTGCCGTGGGCGGAATCTACGGACAGGTCCTGGATCTGCTCTCCCAGCCTGTCCCTGGGGCCAAGATCTTCCTGTACGGTCGCCGAGAATCCCTCCAGCAGGGCGCCCAGGCACCCGTCCTGTCCCGGGCCATGAGCGACGACCAAGGCCAGTTCCGAATGCAGGGTCTGCAGCTTGCCAGCTACAGCCTGCGGGTCCGCGCTGAGGGCTGGGCGCAGAGTCAGACGGCGGTCGAACTCACCGCACGCTATCCCGATCGTCTGGGCCTGCGCATCCGGCTTCACAAAGGCCACTCGATCTCGGGCGTGGTCGTGGATGCGGCTGGAAAGCCCGTGCCCGAGGCCTGGGTCGTGGCGAGCGACTTGCGGAGCCAGGGCGGCGAGCTGATCTGGGAAGAGGTGCAAGCCGACAAGGACGGCCGCTTTGCCTTCTCGTCGTTTGCGTCGACCAAGCAACATGTGCTGGCCTGGTCGCCGGGGCATAGTCTGGGCCTTGCCGAGATCTTCGAGGCTCAGGCCGAGTCGGTCCGTGTCGAGTTGCCCGCCCTGGGCCCCTACAAGATTGCATTCAGCTTGGCAAAACAAAAGCCAAGCGTAGAGACCCAGCCGACCGATGTGACGGCCAAGGTTCTCTTGTCCGTAGGCGGCCGTTCGATACCGCTTCCCAGTCCTATCCGAATGCTCCGGGTGCCTGCCGAGGGAATGGTCGAGACCCGTGGCCTCCGCGAGGGGAGCTACCAGATCCATCTCCAATCCCGCGAGGTGGCGCTTGCCAAGACCTGGCAACAGGCAAAGTTGAGCCAAGACAAACCCACGGCCAAGGTCGAGCTGACCTGGACCGACTTCCTTGGACTCGAAGGCCAGCTCGTCTTCAAGAATGGACAACCAGCCCAGGACGTCATCCTTCAGACCTGGGCCACCGGCGATCGGGAGGCACTGTCGGCCAAGAGCGACAGAGAAGGCCGATTCGTCTTCCCCAAGCGATTCCCTGGGGGCAGGAACAGGACCTACATCTCCCTGGCCGAGCCAGGCTTCCTCTTCGAGTCAGGCAAGAACAAGGGCTACTGGATCCAGATCAAGCCCGGTGAGAAAGGCCAGGTGTTCACACTCTTGCCCGTAGGCACGATGGCGGGCGTGGTTCTCGATGAAAAGGACCGACCCGTGCCAGGAGCACGCGTCTGGCTACACACGCAGAACGGCGGTTGGGGCTCCTTTGGGCAAGTGCTGACCGATGCGCAGGGCCAGTTTCGGCTCTCGGCGGCCAATGTGAGCAAGAAGACTCTCTGGCTGGATGCCAGCTTCGACTCCCAATACTGTCCCAAGCCTCTCCTCATGGGGGACAAGGTGTCTCTGTCCCAGGAGGGATTGGTTCTTCGGTTGACTGTCGGGGCTTCGATTGCAGGCGAGGTGGTCGATAAGAAGTCC
>Ga0114931_10009719_pt1 | contig 11499 bp, 6 predicted proteins | sample 2SBtaG_FD_89579 | JGI IMG/M metagenome (GOLD analysis project Ga0114931, IMG submission 89579) | Deep subsurface microbial communities from Kolumbo volcano to uncover new lineages of life (NeLLi) - 2SBTROV14_V59a metaG | ecosystem: Environmental > Aquatic > Marine > Volcanic | place: Kolumbo...
CGCGGGCGGTCAAACGCAGACCAAAGCCATATCCGCGACTGGATAGACCTCGACAGCAAGCGCGGATGGAAATTGAAAAATATGGGCATGCGAAGAAGCTACAGGCTTAACTTAGTGCCATTCATCTATGCTATATATTATTAATATTCATTATGTTGAAGCCAGAGCTCAAGCATCATAGTGATCCATATTAATTCACCATAATAGGCAGCATGCCCCTCTTGATGTTGTTTTATGGATTGATCGATAAATTCATTATTCAAAATATTCCGCTCTCGCATCTTCTCCATGGCGCTATAAGCAATTTCAGTTAGTGGTTTATGGCTCTTCATCCATAAGCCGAACGGTAATCCGAATCCGTGCTTGCTTTTGTTAAGTATTTCATTTGGTAGAAATCCATGCATCGAGTTCTTATAGAATTTTCTTAGTGTTCTTGCATTAATGAGCTTGTTTGAAGGTATCCTGTTGGAGAAAGAAATCAGTTCGTCATCAAGCATTGGGTAACGAACATTTACTCCAGCCATGGCGCACATATTGCCGACCTTCTTCAAATCATTGTCTGCCAAGGTAAATTTCCAGTCAAGATGTAGCATTCTTTTGACAATATCACCCCCCTTAACTTTCTCGTAACATTCACTAAGTTGTTTGGTGGGTTGTTGAGGGTCTACCTGGTCGAGAAACTCATTCGAAAAAATATCGTCGAGTTTGGTGTTGTAGAGAAAGTTGTAGGTTTCAAGGCGTTCAGGCATGTCAATAATTGCCTGTTCAATATAGCGTGCAACCTTGCGTGTCGGCGTAATCATCTTCAATGGCGTACGTAAAAAAAGAGGCTCAAGGAGGGTGCTTCGCAGTACTTTTGGAATGCGCGCGTAGTGCGAAAAAATAATCTGCTTTGCATAGCGTGCATTGCCGGCAAAAATTTCATCACCTCCGTCACCTGCTAAAAGCGTATCTATACCATTATCTTTTGCGAGTTTGGCGCAGAAATAGGTGGGCAAAGCCGAGGAGTTTCCAAATGGCTCATCGTAATATGCTGCAATATCAGCGATGTTGTCAGTTGCAATTTCTGGGTTCAGGTAAAATTCGTGTGGAGTTGTTTTAAAGTGATTGGCAGCAATTCGAGCATATTCCATCTCATCATAGCCAGGCTGATCAAAGCCGATTGAAAAACTATCAGCTCCAGAGACATGCTTGGCCAGGTAGCCGGTTACAGTCGAGCTATCGAGACCTCCGCTGAGAAAAGCGCCGATGGTGCCGCTTCCTGACAAACAGCGGGAAACTGATTTGTCGAGTAAATTGTGTAGTTCTTTCTTCAGGTCTTGTTCGCTTGCATGGTGTTCTGTGAAATCAGGTATCCAATACTGATCTAATTTCAACTCCCCATTTTGCCATTCCAGCATTTGGCCCGGCTCGAGCTTAAACACATTCTGGTAGATAGTTGCAGGTGATGGAATCACATGGTAATAGAGGTAATTGAATATTGCTTGTCGTGAAATTGCCAGTGGTATTGGGGAAAGACTTTTTATAGTTTTGCATTCTCCAGCAATAAGTATTGTGTCTCCACTACAATAATAGGCCAGGTTCTGTGTTCCCATACGGTCAACAGCGGCAAGCAGCAGATCTTTTTGGGGATCAATAATTACCAGCGCGAAACTGCCATGCGTATGGTGAAGCAATTTGGAACCATATCGTTGGTATATACGTTCTAATTGTTGTGCTGTTGATATCCCTTGGGAATCTAAATCCTCCCAGTAAGGAGTGCCGGCAGTAATATAGGTCTTTCCATCGTCATCTTGGTATAGACAGGTGTTTGGTACTAAAGTCGCTGCTGCCCATCGCTGATTTGTAACACTTTGATAATAATTAATGTTATTAAGGTTTTCCTGATGCTTTCCCGTTTCTTTGCGGCTAAGCCAGGCTGCAACTGTCTTCATCTCATTTCCTTGTGGCTACGGTGAAATTATCAGTGGTACACATTAATTTTGTGGTTTTGTGATAATTGTAACAATAGTGGTGCTTAATCGCCCTTACAATGGCTAGCGTTGATGTCGATATAGTTACGATTGTAACGCAGAGTTTCTGTTGGATGATACTAACATACTGAAATAACTGGAGTATTTATATTTTGCTTGTAAGTAAAGCTGGTTGTAAGATTATGATTAGAATTATGTTGTTTTTCCTAGGGTTACTGTTTTTAGTCTCGAATAATTCCATAGCAGCTATACCCACCGCGCAGTATGCGAACATTGATTATGATGTGGTCTATGTTCGCTGCCCCCGAGGAAAAGAACCTGTTAAACGACCGACTGGTGTTGGCACCGATTTGCTGAACTGGAACGGTGTAAATGACTTGTGGCTCTCCGCTGCAAATAATATTTATCAGCAGCCGGGGTGTGACCTTGTTTTGCATAAATCTGCGCCAGGTTATGCCGGTGAGCCTACTGATGCCGGCTATACAGGAAATCCATTACCTGCAGGGGATATGAATCGTGAGCGGGTGTTGGTCAACTGTGATGAAAACAATACCAGTGCCCCCGTCTGTACAATTGCTGATCCGACGGTGTCATTTGATGGCAAATCGATAGTTTATGCAAAGTTTACAGATACTCGTAACTTTTTGCTTGATGATGGTGTGCTCGGTAACAATGGCAAAGTGTACCAGGGCCACACGCAGTCTTATATGCAAATATACCCAAACGGTGATGGTCCTAACGGTTACGCCAGTCGTATTGCAGGGATTAAGCCGTATGATGCCCCTGTTTTGCTATTTCGATATGACCTGACAACTGGTACCGATACCCAAATATCTCCTACTCCCAGCTTTTTGGGGACTCGCTACAATGTAGATAAAAACACGTACTGGTCAAGCAAATATCCAGTCATGGATACCGGGCCGATCTTCCTGCCCAACGGTAAAATAATGTTTACCTCTAATCGGGCAAGTAGTTATATGCGCTTCCAGTTATTTACCATGGATATTGATGGTTCGAATTTAACTCTGGAGGGTCATCGAGCCATGAACCAGCAGTTGCACCCGTTCATTCTAAAGGATGGGCGAGTGATCTATACCAGTCATGACACGATGCTTCAGAAGGCGCCAAGCAATAACTATTCATTATTCCAGATTAATCAAGACGGTTCGTTCCCATTTATTTTTGCCGGTAAGCACGATGCGACAATGGGCACCTATCATTATGGTACCCAGCTTTCTAATGGCGATGTAGTAGTCACGGTTTATTACAACCATAATAACAGTGGATTAGGTTCTTTTTTACGCTTTCCGGCTGATCCGGTGGGGCCAGATTTTGAACACCGTACCGGGACATTTGGCCATTCTGGACCTTATGTTGATAATGGGACCTGGATAAACGGCGCGTCGTTATTGCCATTTGCCCGTGTAGGTCAATACATGCTTACAGCGGATGCCTCGCCTCAAGATCGCCAGGCCGGAGTATATACTGATCCGGTGGAATACTGGATACACCCTGCCGATGGCCGTACTGTGACCGTCAGCGGTAAGTATTCCCATCCCTCAGGAGCTCCAGGAAACGATCTGTTGGCAACCTACTCTATCGGTGGGTCTTCATCCATGCCTAGTGGAATGTTTGCAGATTACAACAAAACAATGCGTTTGATCGGCAAAGATGCCGGCATCTGGCTGCTGCCATTGAGTGATCAAAATGCCAGGGACACTATTGGCAATGTCGCACGTGATGCAAGGATTGTTGTCGATCATCCTGAATATCATGAAATCATGGGGCGCGCTGTGGTTCCATACATGGATATTTATGGGCAACCCACACCTGATGTACAGCTGCCTACAAAGGATGATGGAACCGTGGATAATCGAATTTCAGCAGGTGAACCATATGGTCTCTCAGGTGCCGCGACCTTATATGACCGTGAAACACGTTCCTTGAATGGTATTCCCTGGGGGGCAAAGAACCCCGGTGGCTTTATGGCTGGGCGTAACTATATGAACCTGGAAGCAAGTGGGGCCGAGCTTGCCATTTTTGATAATAAAGAAGTGTATGGGGTGCGTGTTGTAATGCCAGTACCTCCGGTATCAAATAACGCCTATGGAGGTATCGAATTGTGGGCGGGCAAGGCTCAGCAGCATCATATGCGTATTCTGGGCGAGTTTCCAGTTAGAAAAGCTGACGGATCATTGATTGACGCGCAAGGCAATCCGGATACCAGTTTTCTTTTGAAAATTCCGGCCAATACACCTTTTCTGTTTCAGTCACTCGATAAAAACGGAATGGCGCTTGACATCGAAACCACTTCCCGTACCATGGCGCGGGGTGAACGTCAATTGTGTGGTGGGTGTCATGTACATACACGTGAAAGCCTTGACCCTGAACAGTCAATTGCAGTCACTGATACTTCCAATTATTACGGTTATTTGGGTGATTTATCCAGGTGGAAGCACGCTCCCTTATTTAATACGTTAGATGGTAACGGTATCCCTGTTGCTGAGGCAGCAGATAAAATCTATCCGGCGTTGCCAGGGGTCAATGCCAGGCGCACCTTTGCTGTTGATTGGGATAATGGTATTAAGCAAGTAATCCAAGTGCGTTGTGCTTCATGTCATGTGGAAGGTCAGTCAGGCTTTGATGTTGGTGGTCTTAAACTGCAGCCTGATGATGCGACATATAAAAAATTAACAACGGGCGCAGGGGGCTGCTGTAGGGCATCGCGCTGGCTATCACTTAATAGTGCTCGTTCAAGTATGCTGATATGGGCGCTTTACGGAAAACGTATGGATGGGCGTAACCCGGCCACTGGCAAGCCATGGGGTGCTGAAGGCGAGGCTATTCCTGCCAATATTCCCGAACGCTTGCGTAATTTGCCAATTGATAATAGGGGCTTGGATACGGTAGATATATGGCCTAACGTCGCTGGACATCTTGCGTATGTTTCAGCTATGCCGGAAAGTGAAAAACGCTTGATAGCACGTTGGATCGATATGGGTGCACCTAAATTGAATACGCATGATGATGCGATGGCTCCTGTATTGACGCTCACACCCAGGATGAGTAATGGAAGTGTGTCAAGTGTTCTGGTTGGTCTGTGGGATGATTCCGGTATAGATTATAGTAAATTCAGTGTTACACGGAATGGTGTCGAAATATTTAATGGCAGCACAATTTCTGGTGCGCCTGAGGTTGTCAAAGTGAGCCTGGGATTAACTATCTCCAAGGGTAAAAATGAAGATGCAGTATTTGATTTCAAGGTTTTCGATGCGACTGATCGTAGTTTAAGTCGTTTTGCGCTAGGGAAGAATATTATCAACAAGACCGAGCGAAAAATCACTGGTGCCGAGTTATTGCATTTAGGAAATGTCGCAATTAACAATCCACCAACCGAAGCAACAGCCGATGTTCAGGTATGTTCTCATCAAGCGAGCGTGATTCTGCCGCACGTGACTGATAAAGATTTAGGCGATAGCCACTTCTTTAGCGCAGATCCTAATGGTTCTCCGGCGCATGGTGACATTGTATTTAAGAATGGTGCAATTGAATATATTTCTGACGCTGGTTATACCGGGCCGGATGGTTTCCGTTATCGCGTTAATGATCTGTCAGGGATGACTACACTTCAGGATGACTCGATACTTGGTACTGCATCAATCGATGTGATCAGCTGTGGTTCAGCTGGTGGTGCCGGGAACGTCGGCACCTCGGTACCTGCTTCACAGTCTAGTAATACCGTTAATAGTCAAAAGAGTGGTGGGGGTGCCCTTGCGTTGATTGAGTTATTAATGCTTGTGCTCGGAGGCTGTCTGCTTCGATCACGCAGATTGTAAACCAGCCCATTTGATACCAATATGTGGCGGGATGCGTGGGGATAATTCCTATATTTCTGCCATGGATAGTTGATGGAATACGGGGTTATTGGGCATTCTTGATTGTGCTGTGGGGAGGGTGATGGCAATTCCTTTTAATCATGCCGCTGGCTTGATGGCGTTAAATAATAGCCGTTTAAGTGGCTAGATTAATTCAATTGTCTGTGCGAGTATTCGAAAATAATAAGTAAATACTCATGTGGACAGGGTGGGGCATACTGAATCTAAATGAAGCTGACGATGGAGTGTATTAAGAAGTACCTGTATGTCTATCTAATGCTCTCTGGCATGTTAGCTAATATTGCTGTGCTTGTCGGCATTATTGTAATTGTGCACCATTACACGGCTCAGGGTTACTCATTGTCTGAGCTGGCAGAGACGTCTGTTGAGAAGGTCGGGAGTAAATTGCCTATTACAATTCATGGGGCTGAAGCATCCACGCATACCTCGCTTTCACATTACGCTGGTATAGATATAAAAAAATGGGAGCATAGATTCTCGGGAAGTATTCTAAATCGCGACTACAGTGCATACGACGAGTCAGGCAGACTAATTCCATTACACTCAAGAAAAGAAAAAAGCATGGGTGCTCCGATGCGTGAAATAAGCGTAACTGATGTGCCCTCATTCTTAGCGGCATTGAAAAAGGCTACGCCAGGTACAGAGATTGTACTTGAGCCGGGACGTTACCGTATTAAGGGAAAGTTAATACATATTGGCCATCAGGGTAATATTTTAGCACCAATTTATGTTACAGCCCGTCACTTGGGGAGTGTCGTTATAGAGCTGGAGACATTAGAGGGGTTTTATATCGATAAACCCTATTGGGTTATGCAAGGGCTGATTATTAGTGGGGTTTGCAAGAGTGACACTCGTTGTGAGCACGCTTTTCATATCGTTGGTAATGGAAAAAATGCAGTAATACGAAATAATGTAGTCAGGAATTTCAATGCACCAGTAAAGGTAAATGGTACTAAAGTGGCGGGAAAGCGTACCTACCCGGATAATCTTCTGATAGAAAATAACTCGTTCTATAATGAGGCTGTCCGTAATACAGGAAGACCTGTCACATTGTTGGACATTTTAAATGTTAACGATTCTGTTGTCAGAGGAAATTTGATTGCAAATTTTGCTAAAGGAGGGGGTAACAATATTAGTTACGCAGCCTTTTTTAAAGGCGGAGGAGAAAACAATGTTTTTGAACGCAACCTTGTTATTTGCAATGCGAATCTCTCGCTTAATAAAGGCGCAAGGGTTGGCTTGTCGTTTGGCGGTGGGGGGACCGGACAAAGCTCGTGTCGGGAAGGCCACTGTGCTGCTGAGCAGGGCCGGGGGGTAATGCGAGACAATATTATTATGCACTGTAGCGACGTAGGGATTTACCTAAATAAGTCTGGTGGCACTCAGATCTATAACAACACATTAATAAATACATTAGGTATTGATGTCCGGTTCAAAGAAAGCTCGGCATTTATTGGCAATAATATTCTTACCGGACGCATTAAAGACAGGAATTCGGGGTCAAGCAAAAGGGTAGACAATCTTGTTGTAGATATAGACGACATTGATGATGTATTTGGAAATGCATTGGCTGGAGACTTTTCCCTGACCTCTCCCGGAAAGATTGTCAATAAAGGCAAGGATCTGCTGTCCAAAGAGAGTAGTTTTTGTGGCGATGATCGAGGGCCAGAGTCAGTAGATATGGGGGCAATAGAATATAATAATAGCACACCACCATGCGTTCCTCTTGCGGGGCTGGTTAAGTAGTACGTTGGCCTGGACTTTTGGTAGTCCAGACCCTTGAGTAAGGGGGGCAAAATAGATGTGGAAACTGAATCCGGTTAAGGGTGTAAATTCTCGTGGTTCTTAGCCAGTCATCCTGGCTTGTATTGATTTTTTTAGCAGAAGCTATTTTCTGCAATTAACACTTAGGATGCTGAATTATCAGCTGCTTTGCTTGCCAATTTTTCCCTCATTACAGTAATGATCTGTCTTTCACACCCTGGAGGTGATCCAGCAATTTTCCATAAAGCAAACTGGGCGGTAATATATGCACTGCCCCCTGCCAAGATGAGGACAATAAGGTCAAGCACTGAGTAATGATTGGCATGCAGTGAAATATAGTTGTTATATAAATAATTCAGAACAAGGCACATGGTGACACTCGCCAGGATTGGCCGTATATAGCGTGATGCGATTTCGTTAAATGTAATTTTTAAAATGCTGCATACTTTCCAGTACGAAATAGGGGTGGTGATGGCGGATACCAGAAGAAAAGACCAGGCTGCCCCAATTATGCCATAGTGCGTGACTGCGAAGTAGACAGTAGGTATCAGCAGGGCGTTTCTCAATAGCGCTATGAATGTAACAAACTTTGGTTTCCCTAGTGAGATGTAAATTGAAAAGTTGTTCCCTATGGCTCCAACCAGGAGTGCCACGGCCAGCGCTTGCATGACTGGGATGGCGTCCAACCATTTCTCACCCAGCAGTACGGGAACCACTACGGGGGATATTATTGCAAACCCTAATGAAGCAGGCGTGATAAGTAGCGCTATCATGCCCATAGTATTTAAATAGCTATTTTTAAGGGCGTGATAATCCTTGTTTAATTTTGAAAAGCCGGGTATCGCTGCCCGGTTGATTGGTTGAATTATACCCGCAGATGTCATGCGCGAAATATCGAAGGAGACATTGTAAAAACCCAATGACTTTGCGTCAGCCAGGCGACCAATAATCATTTCGGGGGCTCTTTGATTGATAAACATGAGTATGTTATTGAGAAATAGCCAGCCGGAGAATGCAAACAGATCCTTTCGCTCTGACAGGGTAAGTCTTGGGCGATAAGGGTGTATCATAAAACTCATAATCAACACCAGGACTTTCCCGATTAAGAAAGCATAAATCAATGCCATGTAGTCCCTGATGTAGAAAACGAGCCCCATCGCGACAACAAAGTTGATTACTTTTCTGCTCAGCATGTAAATAAAGTCTTTAGAGAAGTTCATCTCTTTTCTGAAGAGGACCACGCCAATGTTCTCAAAGCCCATAACAAACACGCCCAGAGCGAGAAACGGCATAATTCCTGCCAATCTTGGCTCACCATAAAATGAAATTGCTATTGGTGTGACCGCATACAGGACGATGGCAATCATCGTGGATGCAAGAATATTAAAAGTCCAGGCTGTGTTGTAATGCCTTGGCGTTGCATCCTGATTCTGAATCAGGGCCATTTCAAGCCCAAACGTGCGCATAAGATCGAGCAGGGCAACAACCGTCATTGCCATTGCAACCAAACCAAAATCTTCGGGCACAAGCAGACGAGCCAAGACGATTGTCGATACAATGCTGATGGACTTTTCAAGCAATCTAAACAAGACCATCCAGGCAGAGCCTTTTGCAATTTGCTTGTTTATATTGGCATTGCTTTCAGACATGTCATGCTTAATCTGGTTTGGTATGTAGGGTGATCCCTGCTTGGGGGAGCATGCTCAGTTAAACGCCATAAGGTTCATATTGAGTTAAGGATTAATAACTCTTTAGTTTGGTTGAACTCAGCATCAAGCTTTAAAGTTGTTTCTTCAGGTAATACAATCTTCTGGGATTTTTTTTCTTCTGTGTTGATTATCTTGCCAGCCTGTATGTTGCTGCTAGGATCACCCTTGCCTGCTGTTCCTGTATCATTAAAGACCTTGTAATTCTTGGTGAGGGGTTTTTTTAGTCCAAGGTAATTAGTTATTGTATTTAAATAGTGATCTGGTTCTCTCATAAAATCATCGCTATTAACGAACATATAATTCTTTGCATTTTTTTTTGCGAAGGCTCTTATATAGGCGAGTCTATTCAGATAATAAGAGACGGTCTTATCTACAGGCCATTCGTTATGGGCCTTTTTGTTCATTATATGAATGCTGTTGATCGTTGGGAGTGGACTTCTGATGACTATTATTATTTTGGGACGGAGTTTCTTGATGAACCTCTGCTTAACCACGTCGTGGTTATGCAATATCTTGTCATGTAAATATCTTGCATGATCAAAATTTTCTTCTGATATTAATTCCAGTTTGAGGCCAATATAGCTGGATCGGCCATGGTAGTTGAAATGTGTTTCATTGTGACCGCATATCTCAGGGGACGAACCTAATATATGAGAGAGCAGGGTAGTTCTTGCTCTCATATGCGAGATCAAAAAGAGGGGGGTCTTGGGGGCGACCAATCTTGGCAAGTGAACTGCAATGCCATATGCTTTCTTGACTTTTTTGGATAATCGCTTCATTGTAATATTACATATATATCATATAGTTATACGGTCTTGGCGAAAACATTGCTTCTGGCCCGCAGAGAATATAACAAAAAACGCATAATAGATATCGTTTAACAATTTGATTCTATTAGCCTCTAAATTCATTCAAAATCCAATGATGAAATTTACGAGGATTATATCAAAAACATATGTTGTCCATGGGAATATAAAATATAATGGTTTAATGTTGGCTATTTATGGCTGAAGTTTAGACTGAGAAGAATTTGAGGCCTTTAGTATTGGCTAGCAAAAATCGGGACGTAAGCTTAAGAACTTTTAGGGTTTTATATGAAGTTTTACAGAAAATGTAGGCGCAGGGTTGTAAAGGCTCTTTTTAATAGGAATATCAGGTTCACGAATGTAGAGAATAATAGTGACTATGATTTCACCTTGAGAAAGGCCGTCAAGCCAAAGGGGCTGTCAGCCATGATTCGGGCAAAAAATGAGGAATCGAAGGTGGCCCTGTCTTTGGAGTCTATGTATGACGCCTTTGATGAGATAGTTTTTGTCGATAATGGCAGTACCGATACAACTGTAGACATTGTTCAGAAGCTGAAGGAAAAAATTGACAAAAAAGATATAATCAAAATTTATAGCTACCCATTTCCCATCGCTCGCTGTGGTGATGAGCATTCGGTCACGGATGAAAACTCGGTACGCAGCCTTGCATATTATTATAATTGGTGTTTGTCCAAGGCCACATTTAATTATGTTGTAAAATGGGACGCAGACATGTATCTCTTACCCGATGCGAAAAGACCGTTTCGGTCTTTCTTGCTGGATTTGCAGGATAAGGAAGAGGGACGGGTTGTGATGCCAATCCAGACTGTGTATATAGATCTCAAAGGTGATGTTTATGAGTCAGAGGGGGAGATAAATCAAGAATATAGGGCTGCCCCAAACAGACCGTATGTCCGTTATCACAAAGGCGAACTATGGGAAGTGCAAAAAACGGATTTTTTTCTCCCGACAATTCGTTATCCTGATATTCATGTATATGAAATTAAAGATACTCGCGAAGACGAATTCTCTCATTGGACTACAACAAGCTTTACGACGCATAGAAAGAAAAAAGAATGGGAGAATTACAATAAAGTAAGGGATGGTCGTGTTGACTCCGATTTTAAAAAAATCGAAATGAATATTGAATAGCAAGAATATTCTATTGATACAACTAGGAGTCTGTCGGATTTAGGGTGAATTGGCTGCGGCAGCGGGAGAGCGGCCCAAATATCCCCGATTTTTCGTTGCGTAGAACCACTATGCGCCTCAAAATCGTGTACATTTGTACTCGCTCTCCCACTCCCTCGCTTCAATCCCCCTAAACCCGACAGGCTCCTAGTTGTCCAGA
>Ga0114931_10009720_pt1 | contig 11499 bp, 8 predicted proteins | sample 2SBtaG_FD_89579 | JGI IMG/M metagenome (GOLD analysis project Ga0114931, IMG submission 89579) | Deep subsurface microbial communities from Kolumbo volcano to uncover new lineages of life (NeLLi) - 2SBTROV14_V59a metaG | ecosystem: Environmental > Aquatic > Marine > Volcanic | place: Kolumbo...
GAATAGTAGATTTTTCGAGAAATTATAAGAATTGCCCTGCTTATCTGAATATCTTTTTAAAAACTGTTGATGAGATAACTCAAAATCTAAGAAAAGTATTTTTTGTCTTCCCGCTTCATTGGGATAATTAAATAAATTATCTCCTCTAGCTAAAGCTTCAGCTATCTGGACTGATAATATAGATTTTCCGCATCCTGTTGTACCAAACAAAATAACTAACTCATTTTCATGAATAATTTGTCCGAATAATTTTTTAATTGGTGGTAGCGACTTCGCATGTTCTAATCTTTCATTAGCTGTCATTACATCTTTTGTTGCAGTTTGTCTCACTAATTCCTGGATTTCGGTTTCATCGATTAATTTCATAACTAAATCTCTGTCTCCTCCCAAATAAACGTATTCCGAATAGTCTTTACCTGCCGGGAATTTTATGAATTTACATTTTATTGGCCTCTTACATTTGATTTGTCTTTTTATATATTCTATGCTTACATCATTATCCATGAAAAATATGTGTAATGCTTCTGGATTGCCAATATAAATTTTACTCCCTTTGTTAAATTTCGAGACTAATTTGAATTTTTCAAATAATCGAAAAGTTACTGCTGTTAATAAATCTGTTCGCCCTTCTAAATAAATTATTTTGTCTTCTATATCCAAAGGATTATATATTTTATCATCTGTTCCCCAAAATATAATTCCCTTTTGAGAACCTTTATGATGAATTTTTATACCCAATAACCTAAAGGCATCAATTTCAAAGTACTTATTCTGTAAGTTATTTATTTCATCAATATCTCCTTGTGTGACATCTCTTTGTTTTAGTTTATTTTCTTCCATAAATGAAAATCTATTCCCTTGATTCTCACTTATCCATCTTATTTGTTTTTTTTCTGTTCCATTCTTTTTGAACAATTTCTGTGGTATATCTTTTTTTAAACCATTAGTATCTTTCAGGTAGCTTAAATCACGAGGGTGTACCTTTCCTTTAGCAAAAGACGAAGGAACTGTATAGAGATACTCATTTTCTGGTATGGGTTCAACCATGGATTTAATAGCGTGGTAGATAGTTGAATTGATTTGTAATTCACTTGGTTCTGGCTCAATACCTAGGTTTTTCAAACCTTGATAAACTTGTCCAAGTGAAAAAACTGAGCTGTGAATTTGATTATTCCTGTTGCCTTTTTTTGCTGAAGAAATAGCCTTACAGTTGTTATCAATTGCTGACTTCCAATATTTTTGAGCTCTTTCTTCAAGCAAGTGCTGATTCTTGATTTTAGTATTTCTGCTCATTTCAGACCTCCTTTTTTGCTGTGTACTCTTTCAGCAATTGCATCAAGGTCTGTATTTGTTAATACTCTGCCTGTCTCAATCCATTTGTCTATTTCAGATTTTTTGAAATAAAGTTTCTTACCTCGTTTGTAATGAGGAATTTCCTTTCGACAGGTCAAGGCACAAATGGTGGATTGTTTTAAGTCCAGATAGTTAGCCACTGTTTTGACAACAAAGATTTTGTCATCTTCAGCTTTTTCATTCTTTATTCGTATTAATTTTTACGAACTTGTAGATGAGCATTGGCAGCACAATTAACAACAGGGGTAAGCCAATAACAAAGCCTCCTATAACAGCAATGGCAAGCGGTTGATGCATCTGTGCCCCGGTTCCTATTCCTAAAGCCAATGGACTTAACGCTACAACGGCAGAAAAAACAGTTATCAAAATGGGTCGCAAACGAGTTGAAACTGCTTGTTTAATGGCAACTTTTGCAGTATCTTCTTTTAGAAAATACAAATAACGGTGGATTGTAAAAATTGAATTTTCTCCAATAATTCCGATAATCATTATTATTCCTGTATAGCTACCAACATTTAGCGGTGTTTGTGTAAGGAATAAGGCTAAAACACTGCCCGAAACGCCTAATAACCCTACAAATAGTACAATTATTGAAAACAGTAAATTTCGGAACATAAACAGTACTACAGCGAACACTAGCAGAGCTCCAAGTATAAGAATTATCAATAATTCATTAAATGATTTTTGTTGCGCTGCATACGAACCTCCATACTCTATCCGATACGATTGTGGCAGGTTTATTTTTGACAATTCGGTTTTAATGTCTTTCATCACACTGCCCAAATCTCTTTGGTTTAACCGGGCAGTAACCACGCCCATTGTTTGCAAATTCTCTCTTTTTATTTCTGAAATACCTTGTTGTATGGTGTAATCGGCAAAAGTGCTCAAAGCAAAGAAATTGCCGGACGGAGTACTAATTTTTAAATCTTTAATTTTTTCGATAGGTGTTTTATAATTTTCAGGAAACATTAAATTGATGTCTGTCAATTGTTCTTTTTCAAGAATTGAACCCACGACAGTTCCTTGCAAATAGGTTTGAATTTGACTTTGTAAATCAGTATCAGTTAAACCATATTGCTTTAAAACGGCTTCTTTTGGGTGGATGCTAAACATAGGTCCGGCAATTACAATTCCATCGAACACATCGGCGGTACCTTGGACTTGTTCCACTTTTGCAGCCACTTTCTTTGAAAGTTCCTTTAATTTATTATGGTCGGTGCCAAATATTTTTATTTCGATTGGTTGCACGCTGCTCATTAAATCGCCCAGCATATCCTCAATTACCTGCCCAAAATCTACTGTTAAAGCAGGAACGGCAGCTTCAACTCTTTTTCTGATAATATCGGCTACCTGTTCGGTACTAAGTTTTCGGGTGTTTTTTAGTTCAATCAAATAATCGCCCCTGTTGGGTTCGGTAATATAAAATCCCATTTGGGTGCCTGTTCGGTGAGAATAGGTTTTTACTTCGGGAATACTCTCTAAAATTTTGTCCACATTGTTTAACATCCGGTCGGTTTCTTCCAAAGAGGTCCCCGGAGGACTGTTGTAATCCAACACAATAGAGCCTTCGTCCATTTGCGGCAAAAAGCCTGTTTGCAACTTTGGTAGGATAAGATAGCTGCTAATTCCCAGTAGAATTATAAAAACGTAGCTGATATAAGGTCTTTCGATAAAGAAACTTACCCATTTTTGTTCTTTAACAGCATAAGCTGGTTTTACTTTATTTTTTTTGCTCGAAAACAATAAATAAATTACCGGTAGTCCGAGCCAGGTAACAAAAAAGGAAACCACCAGCGTGATAATCATTGTTTCGGTTAATATCTTAAAATAAGCTCCGGCAACACCGCTCATCAAAACAAAGGGAAGGAATATTACAATGGTACTCAGCGATGAACTAACCATAGCAGGAAATAGAAACTGAATGGCTTTTCCTACCAGTTTATTTGGCGATTCTCCGGGATGTTCTTCGTGGGTACGATGAATTTGCTCGATTACAATTACGGCGTCATCAATAATTAATCCAATGGCTGCTGCAATGGCACCAATGGTCATAATATTCAAATCGTAGCCCAATGCTTTTATCAGAATAAAAGTAAGTGTCAGCGTTACCGGAATAGTGACAAACAAAACGCTGCTGGCTTTAAACGATTTCAAAAAAAGTACAATCACAATTATGGCCAGCAAAAGTCCAACCCAAAGCACATCAATAATGCTTTTTAAACTTTTCCCAACAAATTCCGACTGATTGTAATATTGTTTCAAAACAACTCCTTTGGGCAGTGTTTTGTTGAGTTCGGCAACTTGTTGCGAAACCTGGTTGGCTACTTTAATTACATTGCTGTTGGGTTGTTTTAATACTGCTATAAGCGGAATGTTTTTACCGTCTGCCTTAATTTTAATAAATTCAATTTTTTCGGCAATTTTCACCTCTGCAATATCCCGAATGCTAATTTTCCTTTTGGCATCGTTAAAAATGACTAAATTTTCAAGAGCTTCTTTGTTGTTAATGGTTGCGTCTGTAACGGTTAAATACAGTCTTCGGTAGTCAACCACATATCCGTTGGATTTGATAAAATCGGTTTGTTGAATGGCATTGATAACCTGTTGCGGATTTAATTTTAGCAGGCTCAGTTTCTTTTGGTCTAACAAAATTTGGTATTCTTTGGTTTTTCCGCCTATCACTTCAATTGCAGCAACTCCGTCTATCCTCGACAAATAGGGTTTTACAATATACTCGCCAATCATTTTCAGTTCTACTTGATTTTTGGTGTCAGATTGCAACGAATACCCCATAATGGGCAATATGGAAGGATTCATTTTTTCTACCGTAATAGCTACATTGGGCGGTAAAGTGTTTTTAATTTGAGCTATTCTCGATTCTATCTGTTGCCTGTCAATATCTATATTGCTACCCCAATCCATAAATGCCGAAATTTCACAACTTCCCATACTGGTAATGCTGCGAATTAACTTGAGGTTTTCAACCCGCTTTATGGCATTTTCCAAAGGCTTGGTAACCGTAGCCATCATTTTATCAACCGGTTGTTGCCCGTTTTCGGCAATAATCTTAATTTTTGGAAAGGTTACATTGGGGAATAGCGATGTATTCAGGTTTTTGTAAGTGTAAGTTCCCGTTATTAATATGAGAAATAAAATAACTGCTATTGGACTCTTATATTTAAAAAAGAAATTTTTCATTTTTATTTTATTTTAACCTTGGTACTGTCAGGAAGTTCGTAGCCGCCTGTTGAAATAATCTCATCTGAAAGGTTTAACGCCGGTTTTAATATTTAAATTTTGCCATTACTTTCCAAACCTTTTACAATGGGTTCTTTAATGGCTAAGGAGTCTTTGGTAACTTTCATAATCCAGAATTTATCCTGCGTTTCGTTTGTTAATACAGCATTTTTGGGCAGTAGCAGGCATTCCTTTTTATCGTCGATTACCAATGTAACGAGCAGATTGAGATTTTCGGGCAATATTGTATTATGTTGTAGTTTGAAAATAACCTGTTGCGTTTGCGAAATAGGGTCAACCACGGGAATTGCTTTGTAAAAGACAGCTTCGTACAATTCCTTATTCGGAAGTTCTATTTCAATTGTTTTTTTCTCACGCAAATGTTTTACATACTCAAACGGAGCCTCAACCTGAATGGCTAAATCTTTATTATTTACAAGAATAGCCATTGGATTTCCTTCAGTAATAAAAACATTTGCATCGCTTATATTTAGCAGGTTAACAAAGCCTGAAACGCTTGCAAAAATCGGAATAATCCCAAACTGATTTTGCTCTGCCACATTGCTATTTTGCAATGCTCTGCTCTCCCTGGTTTGTATTTTAAACAAAAGTTCACCTTTTTTTACCCAATCTCCTATTTTTGTGTTGACCTCTGTTACATAACCGGAAACAGGAGCCGTTATGGTTGTTTTATTCAGGTAAATGACTTGCCCGTTCATTTGAACTTTTTCCTGAATATGCCCCCTGACAGGATGGATAATACTGACAACCGGTTGAGGGAGAGAGGTGATTGTTTTTTCTTTGGTTGTGCACGACACTAAGGTAATTAAAACAAAAAACGGGAAGATATATTTATGCATTGTATTCATCTTTTATAATATTTAAAGATTCCAATAATTGTAGGAGTTTATTAATATTTCTTTCGAGATCAAAGTGTTGGTTTTTATTTGTTGTTTGGCAGAAATTTCCCTGATAAGGTTTTTTAGTTCCAGTACCGAAATCAGACCTGTTTTAATTTCAATTTTATATAATTCAAAAAGATTTTCATATTCTGAAAGCTGCGTGTCGATTAAGGCAAGTTGCTTGTTTAAATTATCAATTTGGCTCAGTATGTTTTTCTTTCTAATATTATTTTGGTTTTCAAAGTATTTTCGATCTGTTTCGATATTTGATAATTGAAAGATAGCCTTTTCATCATTAATTTTTCTTTGATGCCCGTCAAACAACTTACAGGTTATAGATAGGCCAACACTAAATCCTAATCGGTCAAATCCGGGTTGGTAAGTGGCATTGAGTCCGGCATCGCCAAAAGCACTAATTTGAGGTAAATATTGAAGGTTGAAAATTTTCTGTTCGGATTTGACTGTCAAACTATCTAATTTATACTGCTTGGAAAACAAAGATGCTTTTTGAACCGGTGAGTTCAAGTCTAAGTTAATTTCATCCAAATCAAATATTGTTGTATCAGTTATTCCACATAATAAATTTAGGACATTAAAATTATCGATGTAGGAGCCCTTAAGTCGCTCTTCTTCGATTTGATTGTTTTTCAGTTCAATTTCCAGCAATTTTAAGTCGGTTAGTTTGTAGATTCCTGCTTTTACAAGGGCTTGCATTTGCTGAATTTGCTCTTTTAATACTTGTATCGTTTTTCGTATATTTTTTTTCTGCTTTTGAGACTGGACACAGAGTAAGTATTGGTGGGTTACTACTTGTTCTAATTCAGCTTTAGTGAGTTTTGCAGAATAAGCGTTTTTTTCTTGCAACAGCTTTGCATTGTTTTGATGTACAGACATATATTTTTGGGTAAACAAAGGTTGGTTTACCGAAATTAGTGCCTGGTACTGTCCGCCGTTTGTAGCTCCCAAGTCATATCCAATATAATTTAAACTCCCTGATGAAGCCCATTCCAATCTATTTGTATTGCCATCGGTAGATATTATTGGTGAAAACAGTACATTGCTGTTTAAATTTATTTTCGGAGATTTGTAAACTGCGTTGAATTGCTTCAAATCTAATTCAATGATTCTTTTTTTGTTTTCCTGCTTTTGCAGTAAAGGGCTGTTTTGTTCTGCAAGTTCAATATAATTTTGCAGGCTATTTTGAGAAAATGCAACCGTACAAAAACAACTTGCCACTGCTAATATTATGATGTTTATTTTCATTACTTTATACATCAATAGAAAAAAAGGAGACTTGTTTTAAGTCTCCCTTTGGACTTTAACAAATACTATTAGTCGTTATCTTCCTCGTCTTCTTCTTTTTTTACTTCTTTTTTTACCACTTTACCATCTGGCGAAATAGCTACCTCCATTTTAGTTTCTTCTTTCTCCATTGCAAATTCATACACTTTACCTTCGGGAGTTTCCGAAATTTCGGCTTCTTTGATGTCATAACCGTTAAATTCGCTGTGCAAGGTTTGTTTTACATTGGCCGGAATGTCTGATTTTTTAATTTTGTATTCGGTTTCTTTCCAAGTGCCATCTGTTGAAAAGTTCGCCGAATACTCGCCTCCATTCATTTTAAACTCGGCTTCCCACTCTGTTTTGTTTTCTTTGTCCCATTTAACTTTTTGGGCAGTGGGGAATTTTTGTTCAAATGCAGTTTTTACTTTTGCGGGAACATCTTTACTTTGTCCACAGGCTGATAAACTGAAAACAGCCAAAATCATTGAAATAAGCATTAAAGTTTTCATAGCATTAAATATTTAGTTAATTAAAAAATTAGTTAATTAAAAATTCACTGCAAATATATAACACGATTTTGAAGAAATTTTGAATTTTAAAAATGTACAACGAAAGTATGATTTCTTTCAGAATAGGAATAGGAAACAGTCCAACCGTTTAGATCGGCAATTTTTTTTACAATAGCTAATCCCAATCCGTTACCTTGATTTGAAGTAGTTGCTTTATAAAAACGGCTAAATAGTTTTTCTTCTGACAATTTCTTGACTGTCCCTGTATTTTTAATACTTAATATTTTGTCGTGAATGGATATAATGATTTTTCCATCATTAATATTGTGTCGAATAGCGTTGATTAACAAGTTATTAATCAATATTTCGGTTAGCCCGGCGTGAGCGTTTATTCGTATTTCATTTTGAAAATCAGTACTTATTATTATGTTCTTTTTAATGGCTTGTTCTTCAAAAAAAACTAATTGTGTATTTATAAGGTTACGAATTGAAACCTGTTCTTTTTGAGAGAATTGCTGATTGTCTATTTTTGAAAGCAAAAACAGGTTTTTATTTAATTTGCTCAACCGTGAAGTAGTTTTATAAAGCGAACTCAGTATTTTGGATTGTCCTTCAGTAATATCATCTCGTTGAATAAGCGTGTCGATTTTCGCTTTAAAAACCGCAATGGGAGTTTGCAGTTCGTGGGCTGCATTTTCTACAAATTCCCGCTGATTATTGTAAATAATAATATTTCTTTCGATCAGTCTTTCAATGCTATTATTCAGCCGTTTGAATTCTTCAATATCAGTACTGGCAAAATTGAGTTTGTGGTAGTTGGCAATTTCAAACTTTTCAATTTGTTGCAGAGTTTGATAAAAAGGCTTCCATAAACGAGTAGAGAGGAATTTGTTTATGAGCAAAATTCCACCAAATAAAAGAGCGAGTATTGACATAAAAAGGAGTAAAAGGGTAAAAATCAAATCTTCAGTTTCCAGTAAGTTGGTTTTAATTGAAAGTGTATAAGGTCGTCCTTCAATGCTGATGGGCGAGTTTAATTCTCGATACGGCTCGTTTTCCTTTTCTATATTATTATAATATAATTTATTGAATAATGTGTCAGTTTTTAACCCGGTTGAATTTTGTATCTCAATGTTAGTATTAAAACGATTCCAAACAGGAATATCCTTTTCCTCTAATTTCGACATGGAATTATTTAAAAACGCTGATTTGGTTAGTATTAAGGTTTCGTCAATCTCATGTAAATAAAACTGATTCGTAATGAGGTAAAAGAGCGGAGCCATAATCGCAAAAAGAAGGATTATAAAATAGAGGTATGTCTTTTGTGTTTTATATAGTAGTTTTTTATTCATCTTGCCATTTGTAACCTAAGCCATATATTGTTTTAATATAATTTATGTGGCACCCGGCATTTCTTAATTTCTTTTTCAGGTTTTTAATGTGAGCATACACAAAATCGTGGTTATCTAACATGTCTGCCATATCTCCGGAAAGATGTTCGGCAATGGCTGCTTTGGATAAAACCCTGTTTTTGTTGCCAATAAGAAATAGCAGCAAATCAATTTCTTTTTTGGTGATTTCGATTTCATGGTTATTGATTTTTACCACTTTTGAAAGCATATCTATTTCTATTTCGTTAAAAATGATTTTGTTGCTTCCGTTGAATTGTTTTCGCCTGATAATAGCTTGTATCCTAACCAACAACTCTGACAAATGAAATGGTTTTGTCAGGTAGTCATCAGCACCCAAATTAAATCCTTCAATTCTGGATTCTAATGTTTCCCTGGCAGAGATAATAATTACTCCATCTGTTTTATCCAATTTTTTTAGTTCTGTCAGTAAGTCAAATCCATCACCATCAGGCAACATTATGTCAAGTAAAATACAGTCGTAACTGTAGATAGCTATTTTATCTATTGCCGATGAAAAGTTTTTAACCCATTCACACACAAAGTCATTACTCTCCAAATAATTTTGAATACTTTTGGCTAATTCTATTTCATCTTCAATGAGTAACAGTTTCATCCTGCAATTTTACTTTTCAATTTTGAATTAATCTTGAATTGTGTGTCGGCTAAAACCAAATCCCGAAAAATCGGAACAGGTTATGCTATTTGTGAGTTGGGCTTTTTAGTATGCCTCAAAACTCATTTTCATACGCAAATTACTTGTTTTTTACAAAATTTCCAAGTATCCTGCGCAAAGTATTTAAAAAAAGGTTTATAAAGAATGTTAAATGAAAAAATTGATGTAAGAATAGTAGCCGATTGCGTGGCACTCTCCTGTAAAGTTCCATAAAAGTTGAAGCGGGCTACAACCTTTGAATTTACGGCTATCTCGGCTATTATTTTTATACATTGTTAGCTGCTGGCTTTATTTTATCTTTATAATTTTATGGGTTTCAATTTTATCGTCTATTGCTATTTTTACAAAGTAAGTTCCACTTGCTAAACTACTTATATCAATTTCTGTTTTGTTGTAAATTGTTAAAACACTTTCACCTAAAATGGTAAATATGGAAATTGCAATTTTTTGATAATTAATTTCAGATTGTATTTTTAGTAGTCCATTTGTCGGATTTGGGAAAATGGTTATTCCAACTGGTTCTTTTAATGAGTTACTAACTCCGAGAGTCTGCGTAAGTGGGATAATAAAAGTAGTAATGCTCATTGCTTCTACATTTGCAAGAAATGAACCGTTCGTTGGAGCTGAAATATTTGCAAGTTGTGTAGTATTGTAGTCAGGAATGTCAGAAGTTGCATATTGTTGTATTGGAGAAAATGAGGCGGGACAGGAAAAAGTCACATTAGAAAGTGCTACATTGGTATCATTGATAGCAACAACAATCAATGTGTCTTGCGTTGGATTGAGATACCCAGAAACATACAAATTGCTATCATTGTCCGATACATTAATCCTAACATACCCGGGCTTTACAAAATTCACAAATTGCTTAAATCCATAATAACGTTTAGGAATAACCACATTATTGCTATCCCATGTTACAAGACCTGAAGTTTTCCCATTTACCAAGGGTTCATACAATGCGTGCATTAAAAAAGCAGTTGCATTTCCTTCGGTAAAACTACGATGTATCCACTTTGCTTGTAATACAGCATTTGGAGCATCAAAGTCAGGAGAATTAACTGTAGAAGCTTCTGTAACCCAAATAGGTTTGTTTTTACTAACATTTTTCAATTTCGACCAATTTGCTGTATTGTTTAAATCCATATAGTTATGAGTCCCTACAATATCAGTGCTATTAGTCGCTATGGAATCTGAGAAAATCCCTCCATAAGTAGAGTCTAAAAAATAAATCGTGTTTTTAACAGACAAATCGCCTATATTAAAATAAGAATTAGGAGGAATATAAGAAGTGTCGCTAACCACAATACAATCAGGAGATATTATATCAACATGGTCTAATATGTTTAAATTTTCAAGACCATTTAGTCTTTGACGCAAGTTGATAACAATATCCTTTGCTTGGTTTCTTGATGATGAAAGTGATTCATAAAATGTAGCAACACCTGGCTCATTAAATGGACTAATGGAGTTAATTGTAATATTATAACGGTTTTTCATTCCTCTTAAATAAGCAGATAGATATTCAGTAAATTCATTATACATATTAGGCAATATTGTATCGCCCCAAACAATGTTATTATTTGCTTTTTGCCAAGCCGGAGCTGAGTTGTTACTTGCTGTTATATAATTAATGCGATTATTACTTTTAATTAATGCACTTCTAATAGCATGAATATCTTTAGTAGTATTTTCATAATAAGTCCAATTGAGTTGTGCTGTATCAAGAAAAGTGGAACTATTGTTGTCATTTACAGGTTCAATATTTGGGTGACACATTACACGAATCATATTAATTTTAAGTTCGTTGAAACAAAGATTTTCAATTTGATTAATTGTATTAGTATCTGAAGCATATAAATCTGCAGTGTATCTCTTCAAACTACCACCAAAACCAAAGATAGTCTGATATGTAAGACTTGTATCTATCGCTACATTGATTTGTGAATATGCATAACCAGTAATTAAGTTAAATAGAATAATAAATGTTATTGTCTTTTGTATGTTCATTGCTATTATTTTTTTGTAATAATTACGCCTAACGGTTAGTATAAGAATAGTATCCGACTGCGTGGCACTTTCCTGTCAAGTTACACAAAAGTTGAAGCGGGCTAAAGCCCTTGAATTTA
>Ga0114931_10009721_pt1 | contig 11498 bp, 11 predicted proteins | sample 2SBtaG_FD_89579 | JGI IMG/M metagenome (GOLD analysis project Ga0114931, IMG submission 89579) | Deep subsurface microbial communities from Kolumbo volcano to uncover new lineages of life (NeLLi) - 2SBTROV14_V59a metaG | ecosystem: Environmental > Aquatic > Marine > Volcanic | place: Kolumbo...
CCACACGTCCGTTTCGTGGGCCACGAATTGGAGCGTATCGAGTACCGGTTGCAGGCGCCCTGAACAAATATCCCGGTAAAACCGCTCGCTGAACCCTTTTAAGTCGACATTGGCCGCATCCATGGCTCGAAAGAATTCCGCCCTTGGTTCGGGACAAATCTCGCCCGCCGTGACGGCAACCGTTCGAATGCCCAGGGCGTGGCATGCAGCCGCCACATCGATTGCATATTCGTGAAAAATAATTGGGTCGTTGTAGGTGAAAGCGACACTACGGCAACCCAGTCGGCTGGCGGCGCGGGCGATGGTGTCGGGCTGGGCCGCATCGGCCAAGGTATCGAAATGGCGCGACTTGCTAATGTCCCAGTTCTGACAAAACTTGCAGCCCAAGTTACAGCCGGCCGTGCCAAACGACAGCACCGGCGTGCCGGGGAGAAAATGATTGAGCGGTTTTTTTTCAATCGGATCGACGCAATAGCCGCTGCTGCGACCATACGTTGTCAAGACGATTTTCCCCCCCAGGTTGGCGCGCACATAGCAGAAGCCGCGTTGCCCCTCATGCAGCTTGCAGAAGCGCGGACACAGATCGCACTGGCTGCGCCCATCCTCCAACCGGTGCCAATACTTCGTCCGCGCGACATGCGGCAAATCGAGCCGGAGCTGCGAATCGTCGTCGCTGCGGGCATGCGCGGGCCCACCGCCATTCGCCTGTCGGTTGCGCATCACAATCTCCTTTCTCCCCCTCCACTTTAAGGTGCAAGGCGCATGCCAACTTAGAGGAGACCCATTCGCAGTGGCCAATGTTTGTACCGGACAAGCAGATGCTTCTCACACAGATTGACAATCAACGTCTATGCTACTCTCATTTTCTCCCTTGAAGGGCACGGTTTCACAAGGCCGAACCGTGTCAAAACAGCACACCTTTCCCGTTTCCCCACCGGTGCCAGGCCACCGCGGAGATCGTCCTGTATCCCTGTCTCGGTCCGTGGGCATTTCCTGGAACCTATCCCTTTCGCTGCTCCGCGCCAGCATTAAGATCCAGCATAAAACAATGCTAACGAACCATTTAAAATTATGGGGAAGTTATTTTTAAGCCATCCCTAACGCGAGTTCCGGGATAGGTTCCAAGGATGCCAATGATAAAATTGTGCCCACTGCGGCCACCTATTGGCATGTGCTTTGCGGTATCATATCAGTCGTTCCGAGCAGTGGCCGAGGCGGTCCCCCCCGAGCGATGTTACCGGCAGATTAAAACGCCGGTTTCCGTACAGGCTTATCGCCTTGCGTTATCGTTGGGCAGTGTGGCAATTTATAAGTGGTGAATTTGAGTGAAGGGATTCTCTGGACAGGCAACAGCCGGTGAGCATCGCGATGCGAGATCTCAAAAGACAAAACGCGACCCTGCAGATTCGGCCGCCGGTAGCCGCGGGCTTATTCTATCCGGCCGACCCGGATGTGCTAAAAAAAGAAATTGCCCGTTTCTTGCATGAGGCCGTCTTGCGAGGGGCCAACCACACGGGACTGGTTCCCAAGGCGCTGATTAGCCTCCATGCCGGCTATCCATATTCCGGCCCGGTGGCCGCCAGTGGCTATGCACTGCTGGAGCCCATCCGGCATCGAATCGAGCGGGTTGTTCTGCTGGGCCCTTCGCACCGGGTACCCTTTCATGGCCTGGCGGCAAGCCATGCGGATGCGTTCGCCACGCCACTGGGCCCGATAGCGGTCGATCCGGAGGCGTTGGCAACGGCGCTCGCTTTACCACAGGTGCATCTTCTGGATGAAGCCCACCGGCAGGAACACAGCCTGGAAGTCCAATTGCCCATGCTCCAAGTCTGCCTGGACAACTTTTCGCTGGTGCCCCTGGTCATCGGCCTGGCCAGCGCCTCGGAAGTGGCCGAAGTGATTGGCCCATTTTGGAATGATAAGACCCTACTGGTCGTTAGCTCCGATTTGAGTCACTACCACGACTGGCAAACCGCCCGGGCCATCGATAGCGAGACGTCCCGCCTGATCGAACGCTGCCAGTGGCAGCAACTCGACGGAAAGCGGGCCTGTGGCTATGGCGGCATCCGTGGCCTGCTAAAGTTTGCTGAAGAACACCACCTGCGGGTAGAATCGGTCGATCTGCGCAATAGCGGCGACACTCAGGGCGGGAAAGATCGCGTGGTGGGGTATGGCAGCTATGTTATTTCCTGATTACAAGCAGCAGAAAAAACCGCTCACACCTGACGCTGGCGAAACGCTGTTGGATCTGGCCCAGGCCTCCATCCGGCACGGGTTGCGCCATGGCAAGCCCACGACGGTTCGCATGGCCGGGTTACCGGCCGCTTTGCGCCAGCTAAGGTCTACCTTCGTGACCCTGCGTCTGGGTTCTGCCCTGCGCGGTTGTATCGGCAGCATCCAGGCTCGGCATCCCCTTGCCGAGGACGTGATTCTAAACGCTTTCGGCGCGGCCTTTCGTGATCCGCGCTTCCCACCACTGCGACCGCGGGAATATCCCGCCTTGAACCTGCATCTTTCCGTTCTCAGCGACTTGGAAACCGTCGGCTTCGCCAACCAGAGCGAGCTACTCTCTCGGATATGCCCGAACCGGGACGGATTGCTGCTGGAGGCCGGTCTGCGGCGGGGCTTGCTGCTGCCGTCAGTTTGGCAAGACTTGCCCGACAAGGAGCAATTCCTCCGGCACTTGAAGATAAAAGCCGGGTTGCAAGCCGATTTCTGGTCCGACCAAATAAAAATCCAGCGATTCACTGCCCAAACCTTCGCGCGTCAACAGGGGAACCCTGATACGGCCCAATGAACTCTTATAACGAACACTTGGCTTGCGAAGTCAATATAGGGTGGTATATCAGGCCAAAATATGTTTACATACGGTGAGTTCCATGATACATTCAATTATGGCTGGATCGGTCATACGATGCCTTTTTAAGTCTTTTGTGAGATATATAAACAAGCTTCGGTCGCCACATCTTTTTCCTCAATCTTATCGATAATCGGCACATCTTCCGCGGGAGTTCTCTCATGCGTCCTCATTACCGGCACGGTCGCCGTTGTTTATATGGCTTTACCCTAGTTGAGCTTTTGGTTGTGATCGCGATCATTGGCATTCTGGTCGCCCTCTTGCTGCCGGCCATTCAAGCAGCTCGCGAGGCGGCCCGGCGGACTCAATGCCAAAGCAATATGAAGCAGATTGGCCTGGCGGTCCTAAACTATGCATCGGCCCATGCCGACGAACTCCCCCCAGGCGGCATCACCAATGGCCCCTGCTGCGGCACCCGCAGCAAGGAAGGCTGGTCGATTTCGATTCTCCCTTACCTGGAGCTACAGAATCTCTACGATCAGTACCACTTCGACAAGTTCAACGAGGACAAGTTAAATTGGCCCGTACTGCAACAGATCGTGCCGGTTTATCTTTGCCCCAGCGACGAGGACACCCAAACCTTGGAAATGCCTGAAAGTGGCCCAGGTTCGCGCATCTTGATGGCCCGGGGTTCCTACCGGGCCAACACGGGGCGTTGCGGAGATCCCCCGCGTGGCTTCTGGGACAGTCCGAGCGAGACGAATAGCTTTGGCCCGCTTGCCTCACGTTGGATGGGTCCATTCCACGCGACCGGAAATCCGCCACGCGGCCGGATCTATGAAAACGTGACGAAGATTCCGAAGCTCAAACAGATTACCGATGGACTCTCCAATACACTTTTTACCGGTGAAGGAACCAGCCAGTCCAGCAAATCGAGCGAAGCGGTCCTCATTCAGGCGACGATTCGGCGACGTACCTTCTGGGCTTATACGTACACTTCCTACAACAAGTCTTGCGTCTTTCCTCAGACCAGGACCATGTTGTTCGATTTCGGCCGTTGCGTGGAGGTGGGCGGGCCGGGAGGTTCCAACCCATGCAAGAGGGCATGGGGCTCGCTCCATCCGGGTGGGCTTCATTTCAACTTTGGTGATGGTTCGGTCCGTTTTCTCAGTACTTCCATCGACATGCAAGTGTTTGCCGCCATGGCAACCATGGCGGGCGAAGAGATAATCGATAACTAGAGGCTGTCCGGAAATGCCGCAACGCGGTGGTGGACCCAGGTGAGGCCCGTCACGCTTGGAGTGGGTCCGAAATGTCACACGAAGCGACTTTTCGGACAGACACGGAATCGCGTTTGCTAAAGCCTGATCTCGTTGTATTAACGAAACGATGGGAGACTGGCGGGGCCATAAAGCCCAGGTGTGCCAGTCCTAATGATACCAGTCCCAAAAGACACCTGTCCCAGAAGATCCTTGGGGCAATCACATCGGTCCTAATTCAAGGAGACGGAAAATTGTCACTGCAATGGCGAACCCTGACGATCGTATTGGCCCTCATGCCAGGGATGCTTGGTTGCGGGTCGAAGCTGGAGGTGGCACCTGTTTCGGGTACCGTTCTGCTGGATGGCCAGCCGCTGGCCGGAGCGAGCGTCAACACCCAGCCAATCAGCACGTCTGCCAAGCCCAATCCAGGCTCCGGTTCATTCGGCAAGACCGATGCCCAGGGGCATTATTCTCTGGAAGTGGTTGACCCGCCGATTGTGGGAGCCATGGTGGGCGAGCACCGGGTGACCATTACCCGGGGTGATAAGGTGTTGTACCGTTCCAGTGATTTGCCGGTGAAATCTCAGAATGGTCCCTGGCCCGACCGCTACAGCGATGGCAGTCTACGGCTTACGGTTCCTCCCGAAGGTACCACCGAAGCCAATTTCGAACTGACGCTGAAGTGATATTTGTCCGACTGGAAGAGCCTTTTTGTGGATATCAGTTTTTACGTTTTTTAGCGGGCAGAGCTGATGCTGATGGGACTTTAAAGTCGTAGGTGCCCGACTCCCGGGGGAAGTCGACGTGGACCTCGTATTCCGGAAAGAGTGTACGGCCAATGGGAATCATGACTCCCTCCTCTGTCTTGAACGGTACTCCATCGGTACCGGTGATCTTAACCACGTGAGGACCGCCGATAATTCCCGTATCCTTCGGCGTTTGATACTGTCCATCCCGAATCGTCGCACTAGCACCAGGCCCACGATTGCCTTGCTTGCGATCGGGCACAAACTGCAGATAGCCAGATGGAACAGGATTCCCGTCGAATAGAACCTTTCCGGAAAGTTCATAGCGGGCAATTCTATCTCTGCCTCCGCAACCGGCAAGGCCGGAGAGAACGCCCAAAACAGACCCCACCAGGACAAGTTCGAACCAATTCAATCTTCTCTTTCCGTCTAGACGGTCGCCAACCATCGCCGTGCCACCTCCTTGATTTCAATATTTGGTATTTATTAACCGAACTTTACTCGGGCGGAGTGCCCGCTCTGATTTCTGCTGGCTTCGAACTTGCCCTGGAGCCGAAACAAAACGGACTCCTGTTTGCCCTGGAACCGAATTACAGTTCATTCATATTGTATACGGAACCATCGTCACGGCTACAGACAAGCTTGAACACGGCCAAATCGACATCATAAGTGATCGAACGGACCGAGCCATCACAGAAGGTGGCATTGAACACGCCCGCATGCGATGAACCAAATGCCGACAGCACCGGCACGGGAGGTTCAAAACTGGAATCGGTAGAATCGGGCGTGGGCTGAAAGTAGCCCCAGCGTATGGTGTCATGATCCCAGCCTTCCGTGAAACCAGCGTCATCATTCCCTTGCCTTCCACCCAACAGGGCGTCATTGAGGTTCTTTTCCCCGACCATTAGCGTAAAGGACGTGCCATCTTCAATCTGCCGGCCGGGTATCACCGTGGGGCCGTAGGTCACATTTGGGTGATTCGAGACACGCACGACCACGCCATCCTTGCCATTTCCCATCATCGCGTAAGCGCTGGCACCTGCATTTGAGGAGCCGCCATTGCCGGCGTAATCAATCATGGCACGCATACCGCCCTGGACCTCGAACACCCGATTTGGGCCGCGGGTGGGACAAAAGTAGGCCGCAACGGGTACCGGGAGAACATCTTCAACCCTCGATCCCCAGAGGGCCTGCTGTTCGATGTAGGGAAGAATCTGATAGGCCCAGCCCCAATTTTGCTTCGGTGCGATCAACGGGCGGCCTCTATTGCCGAATTCCCTTTCTTTTGGAGAAGTGCCGTCGGTCATCCGTTTAGCCCATTGCCCAAAGCCGCCAGTGGGAAAGATTTCCTGCGCATCGGCGTGAAGCTGGAATGCCAAACCGATTTGTTTGAGGTTGTTCAGGCACTGCGTCCGACGGGCTGCTTCACGAGCCGCTTGGATGGCCGGCAAAAGCAGGGCCACGAGTATGCCGATGATGGCGATCACGACCAGCAACTCTACCAGGGTGAAGCCTCGCAGCGACACCTTCCGCGGGGCGTGTCGGGATGCCTTCCGCGGGGCGTGTCGGGATGCCTTCCGCGGGGCGTGTCGGGATGATAGAGGACTGGAAATGCGACTCCTGAACATCTTCATCTGATTTATCTCCTATCCATCACGAATGCTGGGCTGACCCCGCCGGACTTTCACTCAAAGCAGCAGCCGCGGTATGGCTGCTGTATAGAAAAAAATGGCCGGTCACGCGATTTGCATGACCGGTCACTGAACTTGTCGGCGCGCTACCCCATTGCGCCGAAAAGAACTGTTTCAGCAAATTTCTAATGGTCTGAAAAATGATCGACAAAGCAAACCACATCGATACTGCAAGCCCCAGGGTAGAAAATATATCCGCCGGCAGCTGGGCCCATGGTTTCCCATGGGCCCGGGAACTGCAAGGCGAGGATCCTAGAACTGGCGCCTCCTGACCAGCAGGGCCAGGCTGCCCATCATGACCATCACCAGCGAGGCCGGTTCCGGAACGGCTGCCACGAGCGCCTGTCCGCCGACATTGCCAAAATTGGCCACGATATCAGCCAGGCCCGCCGCGCTCGCATCGTCGGTCTGCCATTTCAGGAAGTCGTTGCCGTCCACGTCGCCGTCCCCGTCCAGATCGCCCGAAGTGCCAACCATGGCGAGCTTTGCGATCTCACTCGCGTCGAGGGCCCGGTTAAAGACATAGAGTTCGTCCAACAACCCATCAAAACGCCGACCGCCACTGTCGTAAACCGCACCGAATCCGGCAGCAAAGAAATCGCCGAAATCCTTCTGGCCACCCCAGTCGCCGAGGTTGCCGTCGGTTCCTGGCTCGGAGGCACCCGATGCTATCGCCACGCCATTATAGTACATCACCCACGTGTCGGTGGACTTGTCGTAGGTTGACGCATAATGGAACCACTCATCGACCGGATACTTGATGCCACTGTCCTCAGTGCCATCGATAAATACTTGAGGCGCATTGACAACCGTATCACCAGTCTGGTTACGGAAGGTCGTCCGTAATTTTCCGTTACCTTGCAGCTGGAAATGCGGGACGCCATGGCCAGCATCGCTAGTACGTGCCTCGAATATTCCCTGGTCGCCCGAGTCGTTTTTCGTCGTTTTGATCCAGGCCGCGTAGGTCACCGCGTTGGTCGCGGCCGGCAGCTTGTCGAAATGGTCCGCGGTGATAACCTCGCCACGGACGTCCGCATAGACCGGCAAATCGAAACTATCCTCCGATTGCACGAATTGGCCCGCCCCGACACCACGGAACGGATCGGAGCCGTCAATCCCGAACGTACCGGGCGTGAGATCAAATTCTGGATCCCCCACATGGATGTCCGCGTCAAAGCCATTCCCAGAACCATCCGCCAAAACCCCAAAGACTTCATTCCCGTCGCCTGCTCCCAAGCTTTCAAAATCGTAGTAGAGCGTCAAGTTACCTGTCACCAAGGGCTGTGCTACTGCTGCGCCCGGACATGCCATGGCAGCCAAAACGGCTATCACCAAAGCAAAACATCCCCATCTTGTCGCCAATCTCATCGTGCAACCTCCCATGTGTGCGGGTGTTATGAACTAGTGTCGAATACCTGCCCCGCGAGTCTCAGATATCCGTAGCTTACAAAAAAATGCTTCTTCTCGATTCCAGTAATCCATCAATCCATTCTCGATCGATTTTCTGACCTGCCCCAAATCGATTTCCCATCCTGCCTCTAACACAACTCTGCCTCCAACTGAACCTTGCCCCTCAAAGGAAACATTCTGTGGCATACGCCACCAGACTGAAAAGCCGCTTCAAAACATTAAAGCTCCGTCATCATCAAAAAAATGCCTCTCCAAAGTAAAAAAACTCCGCCAACATCAAAAGATCAAAAGATGCTGTCATCAATGGCCTCTTGCATATAAAAATCTTCCGTATCGATCAAAAAGCGCTGTCATCAAAAAGCGCTGTCATCAAAAAGCACTCTCATCAAAAAGCACTCTCATCAAAAAGCACTCTCATCAATGGTCCGACCATCTTCACGATTCCCTAGCCATTTATGGATAAATGGATCAATCGAATAGGTTACAAAGTGGACCGATCCATCACAGAACACAACATTCCAGCCCCCCGGATGTGGACCGCCAAAGGCGTAGGTGAGGATTAAACCGGGGGTATCTGGCACCGGCACCCACCCCTTTCCTGCGTCCGAGACGTAGGTCGAACGCAAATTGTCCTGATCATGGCCGTTGTACATGCTTTGGTCATCATTCCCGACTGTTCCAGTTTCGTAATTGTTCGGATCCTCATTCTTTTCGCCAAAAAGATAGGTGTGCGTCGTCCCATCGGTGATTTGACTCATTCCGATCTCACTCCGCTGAAACACAATCCCCGTATGCAAACCAAAACGCCTTTCGATCTCTGGCCCTGAGTGCTGCCACCTGTACGTTTTGGCCGCCTCCAGACTTGGCGGGCCCGGATCATTGCGAAAGTTGTTCACATCCCCCATGTTGGCCGCGTAATCGCTCCGCCCCGCAACCGTTGGAGTGTCTGCATTGCGAAAGCCTCCGCCATGCCGGAAAGGATAGGCGATCGCCGCCCTGCGGCTGGGGCAATAGAAGCCTGGAACCGGCGTTTCGATCATCGCTCGGGCGGCCGCCTTGCTGAATGCAAACCCCTGACCCCGTCCCGCGTTGCGGCGGTTCGACTGCTCCATGTAAGCCAACAGTTGATAGGGCCACCCACCGGGCTGCGATTTGCCTGACCCCAAATCTGGAGATCCAACCCATTGGTCACCCCAGCCGCCGGATGGAAAGAATCCAAGAGCGTCGACATGAAGTTGAGCAGCCAACCCGAGCTGTTTCAGGTTGTTGGTGCACTGGCTCCGCCGGGCAGCTTCGCGGGCCGCTTGGATTGCCGGTAATAAAAGTGCCACAAGAATACCGATAATAGCTATTACGACTAGTAACTCAACTAGTGTAAAACCGAAACGGGCGTTCCGTCCCAACGCACTATCACCTGAATTCATTTCCCTACCCCCAGGGTCTGTAAGCGATCCGCCGCAAGAACAGTAATAAAGGACTAGGACAGCGTTAACACCAACGACCCTCTGGCATGAGCGACCAACAAAACAAACCCCAGAGCACCTGCACAGGCCTCAAGATTTTGAGACAGCAAGTAAAGTACAAGCCCTATGCCGGCTCATTCTTAACACGTGAATTCACGTTTGTCAACTACTTTCCGGCAACTACTTTCCATTGAGCACCACGACGGCTATGGCAGTATCCATAACTGTCCATGGGGGATTGGATTAAGGAGCTGTGGAGGCATCCTCTCAAGCGATAGCAAGTCTATTTACGGTTATTTTGGCCGCAGCAACGGGTAAGTTCTGATCGCTGGCAAACTTTTTGTTGCCGAGCTGCGTGGAGCCTATGATGCGAGCGGGTGAACCCCAATATTTCATAAGCCTTCTACGACGCGTCGGCTAAGTTCTTGCCTGACCGCGTCCGACGGCCCCATGGGACCCTCCATGGATGAACCATACGTATCCGGTCCAATTGCTGGCCTTCCTTGCCAGGCAAGCACTTACCGCCGCTCGCCGACCAAAACAAGTTTCGGTGCCCGAGTTTATGAAATATCCTGGCTAAACATCCAGCAGTTACTTAAGAATCTGCCGCAGCGGAATGCTTGCAAAGCGCAAAGAGGCGCTGGATAGGATCTAAAAACGAGTGTGACCGCCAGGCCACACTCGTTGTTTGATCCTTCAGTATGCCGTAGCCGAAGGTAGGCTACTAGAATTTTTCACCGAGGTTACCGTTTGGTCCGTGTCCCCAGACCCAACGCCAGGAGAGTCAGCACGGCCAATGCGCCGCTGGCCGGTTCCGGCACGGCGGAAATTGCCGGTGCGTCGCCAATGTGGGTGCCAGATGCTTGTACGTACCTGAAGATGCCGGGGGTGTTCGCATCATCCTCATTGTAGATGACTCCAGCGGTCCCCTCGTTGATGGAGGCACTGCCCCCCACGCCATTGAATTCATCCACCCGGGAGAAGAAGGGTTCGGCCGGCATCGGCTCGTCCGGCTTCCAGAACCAGACTTCCAGCAAAGTGCTGTCATTGGATCCGGTCACATCGAGCTGCATCATAATATCGGTCTCGGCATTGATGGGGAGACCCGTATCGGGATCGATAGGGGGAACATTTTCGCCATCACCGTCATTGATCTGTCCGACTACCGCGAATCCCTCGGTAGCGATAAGGTTCCATTGCGAACCATCGTCGATGAGCAGAATGTAGCCATTACCGTTTGCTGGATTGAACCGAGCCGCGACCCCGACGTTGCCGCCTCTCAGGTTGGGGGGCAAGCCGAACTGGTTATTCCAGTCGGACAAGTCGTTGGCGTTGACCTCTGCGTCGAAATTGGCATCCCCTTCTGGCTGTGTCGCTGGATTTTTTCCATTGCCGGTTTGCCAGATCAGAAAGTCGCTACCGGTAACCAGACCACTTGCGTCGAAGTCCGCGTTATGGTTGGGATCGGGAGTGTCTGAGATCCCAACCTTCGCTCGAGTTCGAATTGAAGTGTTGGTAAACGAATCGCTATTGACCGTTGAAATCAGAGTTTCATCATCGGTACCAGCCGGTTGACTGGGGTCATCGGTGGGAGTCAAAACATAGTCGCCACTGGAGGCATCGTAATCTCCCTGAAAAACCGGACTTGGCGCCCACTGAACGGGGGGCGCGTCGGCGTTGCCGTCGGAAAAATCGTCGAACCAATCCGCCGCGTTTCCTTGAATGCCCCAAGTCATCAAGATGGCCACGGCGACCAGGCCAATGCAATGTCGTATTTGATTCATCAATGCAACCTCCCAGAACTACGGATAAAAGGCCAGAATACAGATAAAAGGGATGACGGAAACGACCGGCTGGGCCAGGGATAAGGCGACTCAACCAGGGTGACTGGCTCTCCTGCTCTCGTTTGCAGGCGGGAAAATCGCTGGGTGACCTGTAGACCGGAACCTACCGATGTCTATTATGATAGGCCGGTTTCAAAAAAGCAAGTAAAATGTCTGGTTCCGTGAGGCGACGCAGGATAAGAGCACTGAAACCGCGTTTTCTACCGCTTACACCTGGCGTGTCAACGATGTGCTGGAATCTCGCCGGACCTGCAATCCATTACCCATCTGGAGGCACGGAAACCA
>Ga0114931_10009722_pt1 | contig 11498 bp, 10 predicted proteins | sample 2SBtaG_FD_89579 | JGI IMG/M metagenome (GOLD analysis project Ga0114931, IMG submission 89579) | Deep subsurface microbial communities from Kolumbo volcano to uncover new lineages of life (NeLLi) - 2SBTROV14_V59a metaG | ecosystem: Environmental > Aquatic > Marine > Volcanic | place: Kolumbo...
AAAAAGGAATCCAAAATCGCAAGAAACCGGCCGCTAAAATCAACCGTTCTTGCAAATCCCGTTACTTCAGATCAACGAAAACACCCGGCTAATCAACGCCGTAGGGATTCTTAACAGCGGACTCATTACATACCTTCCCGGAGTTGACAGGGGCGGTGTTTTTGCACTCAAATCCCACGCCACAATCCGCGTTTTGCGTACATTGGCCACAGAAGGCGAAACTGTCGGACGGCCACAGTAACACCGGGACCGACACGACCACGCCGACGCCCGCGGCCCGCAGCAAGACCCCGAGCGCGCGGCGGCGGCCAACATGGTTGACGCCCAGTTCCGTCCGAGCCAATGCGGGGCTGATCATACCGGGACGCTGCGGTTGCTCGTCCCCGCTCCGCATCTCGGCCACGGCCCTCGCGGCGTAAGTCGCGACATGCAGTATCCACAGGATGGTCAGTCCGAATGTCGAAAGGCCGAGCAGGTCCTGCGCAAGACTATCCGGCCACATCAGCGATCCAACGCCAAAGACCCCCCACAGCGCCAAGGTCGCCGCCAGAGATTGCCGCATGCATGTCCGACAGCGACCGACCTTGGCCGTGAAGAAAGCTCGGGATCTCGAAATCAGATCACGCATTTCTGTCTCCATATACGGTTAATTTCATCGGCATTTGCTATTTTGCTCGCCAGCTTTGCAGATTCCCAGGTCGCTCGCCAAGTTATCTTCCGACAAAGATCGCTTCTCTCTTTTCGAGCAGCGAATCGACGGCCTCCTCGTGATCCTTGGTCTGGTGACACGCCCCCTGAAAAGCGGCGGCAAGTTCCAGCACCGTATTGAGGCGGGTGTTTAGGCCTTCTCGAATTAGACGTTTGGCCATGCGAAGTTGGTTTGGAGGATTCTTCGCGATCCGGGTAGCCAGCGCGCGCGCTTCGTTCAGTAGCTCCTCGGGCTCGACCACCTTCGAAACCAAACCCCAGCTGAGCGCGGTCTCGGCATCCACCGGCTCGGCGGTGAAGGTCATCTCGGCCGCACGGGAAAGCCCCACTTGGCGCGGCAAGAGCCATGCGCCACCATCCCCCGATATGAGGCCGACCCGAACAAAGTTCTCAGCGAAGATCGCCGTCGTGGAGGCAATCCGGATATCGCAGGTACACGTCACGTCACAGCCGGCGCCATAGGCCGGACCATTGACGGCGGCGATGAGCGGAACCTCGCAGTCCCAGAGCGCACGGACGACACGCTGGATTCCACCTCTGTAGCCATCGCGGACTTCAGCGGCGTCGCCCGCAAAGGTACCCGTCTTGTCTCGCATATGTTTGAGATTGCCACCCGAGGAAAAGGCTTTCCCGGCACCTGTGATGATCGCGACACGCACAGAGTGTTCGCGCTCAATCCTCTGACAAACAGCGACGATCTGGTCGCAAAGGTCGTGATCGGTGAGGGCATTCCGCGTCTCGGGTATGTTGAATGTGAGCGTGACGACGCGGCCGTCCTGTTCATAGAGAAGCTTGCTCGGCATGGGATCACTCCAGAGGAGAGGAAAGTATCATACGGGCGTCGACAACCGTGTAGCCGTCATCGTGGGCGAACACCGGGTTGAGGTCGATCTCGGAGATCTCCGGATGCGCCTGCACCAAGGCCGAGATCCTCATCATCAAATCCACCAGCGCTTCGCGATCGACCGGGTTGGTGCCGCGCACGCCGTCCAGAATCTTCTTCGCCTTGATGCCGTCCAGCATCACAGCAGCGTCGCTACGGCTCAGCGGGATTGCCCGGAAGACCACGTCCTTCAGAACCTCGACGAAAGTCCCGCCGAGTCCGAACATCATGACCGGCCCAAAGATAGGATTCTTGCTGACGCCAATGATGATTTCGACACCCTGTTGCGCCATAGGTGTCACCAGGACGCCCTCGATATCGGCGTTGTGCTTGAAGGCATGCGCGCTTTCCATGATGTCTCGGTAGGCTTGGCGCATGGTCTCCTCGCGTCGCAAGGTGAGCTTCACGCCGCCGGCCTCGGTCTTGTGCAGGATATCGTGCGAGATGATCTTCATGGCGGCCGGTTGGCTTGCGAAAGCAGCTGCGACCTCGGCCAGATCTTCTTCCCGGCGGGCGACCATATAGGGTTGCATGGGAACGCCGTAGACCTTGAGGAGGTCCATGGTCTCGTATTCGAAAAGGACGTTGCGACCGCTCGCCCGGCATTGGGCGATAATGGCCGAGGCCGCCGCTGGGGCCTCGTTGCACGCTGTTGGCGGGTCGTTGACATTGCGCCGCTTGGCACAGCCATAGTCGATGAGCGCGGCAAGACAGGCCACCGCCACCTCGATCGAGCTATGCACGGGGATGCCGCTGCTCCTCAGCGCCTCAAGAGCTTCCGTCCTGAACGGCGCGTAAACACTCTGGAGAATGATCGGCTTGCCGAACCGGCGAAGCAAGGCACCGAGGCGTATGGCGGTTTCATTTTCAATCGGTCCTAGGCTTTCGGCGAAGCGCAGCTTGTAGCCGCCGAACAAGCCGACCACGAGAAGCGCATCCACGTTCTCATCCTGGAGCAGAATACTTGCACAGTCGGCCAACACGCCGGGGTTGGCGTCGGTTCCACCCGCCACATCGACCGGATTGGCGAGGGAGGCGGCCGGCGGCAGGACCTTGGCCAGATTCGCCCGGGTTTCCTCGGCCAGGGTGGCAAGGACACTGCCGGTCTCGATGAGACTGTCCGCGCCGATCGTCGCGTGTCCCCCGCCGTCGGCGAGTATGGCAACGCGGTTCGAACTCGGTGCCGTCAACAGGCGCAGCGCCACGGCTATCGGCACGATGTAATCCGCCTGCCGCGCGACCGTCACGCCGGCTTGGCGGAGCAGATCGACCGCCATCTCATAGCTGCCGGCGAGCGCCCCCGTGTGGGATTTTGCGGAGGCTTGACCGGCCTCGGTGCGACCCGATTTGTACACGACGACCGGCTTTTTCTGCGTGACCTCGCGCGCCACTTCGAGGAACGTGCGGCCCTGCTTGAAGCCCTCGACATAGAGGATCGGTACTTTCGTGTTGTCATCCTCGCCGAAGTATTGAAGGTACTCGTTGAATCGCACATCGACCTGGTTGCCCACGCCGACATAGGTGCTGAAGCCCAAGGGACCGCCGGGCGCTGCGTCATTCACAATCGACAGCGCCATATTGCCGGATTGTGAGACAATGCCGAGCCCGCCCGACTTCACGTTCGGCATCCCAACCAAGTTCATTCTGGAATGGAGATTGAAGACTCCCGAGGTGTTTGGCCCAATGATCCGCACGCCGAGCTCCCGGGCAATGCGAAGGCCCTCCGCTTCCAGCCGAGCGCCTTCCGGGCCGGCTTCGCTGAACCCGCCGGCCAGCACGACCACGCCCTTGATGCCTTTCTTGCCGCATTCTTCGATGATTGCCGGCACGGTCTTCGCCGGCGTACAGACGAGACCGAGGTCGATCTCAGCCGGGACCGCGGAGACCGAAGGGTAGGCCGGGATGCCCAGAATCTCCGGCTCTCTGGGGTGAATGGGATAAATGCCGCCCGCAAAGTTATCCGCGATCAGATATTTGAGGGCTTGGTAACCACGCTTCGTAGGGTCCTTCGAGGCACCAATGATGGCGATCGAACTCGGCGCTAGAAATTGATGGAGTTGACAGCTCATGATCTCCGTCCTTGTCGTCTAGGGCGTTTTCCGATCATATGGATTCGCTGCCAGCCCGCTCCCGCGCCCGGCCCGAGGATATTGGCATTGGGCGGTTGGGCGGGGGAGCGGGCCAGTGATGCCAATTGATCGGAAAATGCTCTAGTGTCCCTTGAAAACCGGCTTGCGCTTCTCGGCGAAGGCGGCAATACCCTCCTTCCAATCCTGGGTCACCATGCAGGCCCGTAGCGCCTCCAATTCCGTCACGAGTGTTGCCTCGTAGCTGCGGCCGGCATCGTTGAGATGCTGTTTTGCGAATCTCAGGGAAAAGGGTGCCTTTGCGGCTATGCTGCGCGCAAAGTCTTCAACACCGGTTTCGAAGCCGTCATCGTCGAATGACCGTGTGGCGAGGCCAATTGCCACGGCTTCGCGGCCGTTGATGCGCCGCCCGCTGATGATGAGCTCCCTGGCCTTGGCAAGTCCGACGAGACGGGGAAGAATCTGCGTGATCCCGCCACCTACGAATGTTCCTATCGAGACCTCCGGAAATCCAAGCTGAGCACTCTCTTTCATTAGGATGAAATCGGACGAGACGGAGATTTCGGCCCCTGCGCCCAGGGCATAGCCGTTGACCGCGGCAATCACGGGCTTGGAAGACATGTAAATGCGCCGGCAGACTTCGTTGCCGAGGAGCAGATATTCTCGCTTCTCGAGCGGGCTGCGTTCTCCCTTACCGTGTGTTTTGAGATCGGCACCGACACAAAAGGCGCGTCCTTCTCCCGTGATCACGATTACGCGAACCTCGGCGTTGGATTCGGCCAAGTCGATGCCGGCGATCACATCGCTGTACAGCTGTTCGACCACCGCGTTCAGCCGATAAGGTCGATTTAGACGAATTTCCGCGATGGTGTCGCGGATGCCAAAAATGATGGTTTCGAATTCCGTCTTGAGCTTCATGGCGACACCCTCGTTAGATCTTCCAAACGTTTTGATTCACCCACCGGCTTTGCCGTTTCCGAAACGGCTTCATCCCGGCTTTCCGCCGTAGAATTCAGAGAAGTGAATGAGGGATGCCTTTGATGCCACGGCGCCGCCTGTTCCAAGCAGCCCGCAAGCCGCAACAGCGTCGCTTCATCGCCGTAGCGTCCGGCGAACTGAACTCCAACCGGAAGACCGCTGCCGGTCCAGTGCAGTGGGAGCGACATGGCCGGCTGTCCAGACATGTTGTAGGGCCAACAGAACGGCGAGTAGGCGGCCACGGTCTCGAAGAAGCTTGCGGAGTCCGTATAGGTCTTGTCGTACTCGCCTAGGCGCCAAGCTGGGCGAGAGAGAACTGGAGACAGCGCGACATCGTAAATTCTGAAGAATTTCGAAAGCTCCCGCCCGAATCGGTGCATCGTGTCGAGCGCCTTGACGTAGGCAGTCGCAGATATTTCAGCGCCCTCCTCGGCCAAGGTTCGACTGATCCACTCCAGATCGGACGGCCCCGGCGTGCTTCCCAGCGCCGTGCTTGTTCGGGCAACCGATTGCGCGGCGCTCACCTTCCATAGAATGGCGCTAACTTCGATACCTTGTTGTCCGTCGATCTGTGGGCGTGCTTCCTCGACAACATGGCCTAAATCTTCACAGAGCTTCGCCGCGAATTCGACGGCATCGATACATTCGCGATGCACTTCGGTTTTATGGTGCGGTTCCCTATGGAAAGCGATCCTAAGGCGCCTCGGCGCCCGACGTATCGCATCGAGCAGCGGCTCTTCAAAACTCAGGGCCGGGTAAGGATCACCGGCCACGGGACCGGCCGTTGCATCGAGAAGCGCCGCACTGTCACGAACTGTCCGTGTGATGGCATGGTGCACCGCCATCCCGCCAACGCCGTCGAAAGTCTCCGGTCCAAAGGGCACGCGAGTTCTGGTTGGCTTGAGCCCGAATACGCCACAGACCGAGGACGGGTTTCTGATGGAGCCGCCTCCATCGGTCCCATGCGCCATGGGGGCGTAGCCGGCGGCAACCGCGGCGGCCGAACCTCCGCTTGAACCCCTGGTTGTCCGAGACAGATCCCACGGATTGAGACATGGTCCGAAGGCTTTGGATTCTGTCGATCCGGAGATGGCAAACTCGGGCGTGTTGGTTCTTCCGAATATAACAAGTCCAGCAGCTAGATAGCGCTGGGTTAGGGTGCTGTTTGTGGTCGCCGGCCGTTCGTCTCGAAAACAGCTACCATCAAAGGTCGGAGAACCTGCGACGCTCAGGCCGTGGTCCTTGACAAGGAACGGCACACCTCTGAAGGGACCCACAGGCAAGCCGGATTCGATCCTGGCCCTTGCCACGTCATGCATATGGTAGACGACGGCATTGATTGTCGGATCCAGCGACTCGACGCGTTTTATGGCAGCCTCCAGCAACTCGATGGGCGACGTCTCACCTCGGCGAATCAGTTCTGCAAGGCCGATTCCGTCGAATTCCCGATATTCAAGGAACGTCATTTGCTCGCTCTCGTCGTGCACGGCGCACCATAGATTCTGGTCCTTTCGGCTTAGAGCCCGTATCGGAATCAAATATTATTAATCAGTGGGTTGCGGTGTTTTTCCAGCCGGTGTCATTGTCGCGCTCGACCCGGCGGTCCATCACGGCCGGAGTCTCACTCGTTGATCAACTCCGTGATGAAGCCCGAGGGCGATAAGGAAGGGGCGCGTGAATTCCGGTAGGCCGTTGAAATCTGACCCATTCATTTCGCATCGGACACTTGGGTTGCTTGCGGGCTTTTTTTGCCCCTCGTCATTAGGTGATAGATGAGAAGCATCCCGACCGTGATAGCGATGATCAGTGTTGATGCCGCATGGAGCTTCGGACTGAACTCAAACCGGATCATCGAATAGATCTTGAGCGGAATGGTCACCACGCCGGACCCGGCATTCATATAGGTCACGAGAAAGTTGTCGAAAGACACCGTAAATGCGAGCACCATTCCAGCGACGATTCCCGGCAAGGCAAGGGGCAGCGTCACTTTGAAGAACGTCATCGGCTCGTTTGCGCCTAGGTCTTGTGCTGCCTCTTCAAGCGTCGCGTCGAAACCGTGGAGGCGCGCCGAAACCACCGTGACCACGAACGGAAAACCAAGCAGGGCGTGGCCTCCTATGATTACGAGCAAGCCGCCTTTGAGGGTCAGCGTCGTCGAAAGCGCAAGCAGCGCCACCGAAATCACCACTTCCGGAATGATCAAGGGCGACATGAACAGCGCACGCAGGATCTTTCGGAATCTGAACGAGTAGCGTACCAGCGCGATCGCCGCCAAGGTTCCTAGCACCGTCGCAATCAAGGATGACTGGATTGCGATCAGCGTACTCGTGCCAATTGCCTGCATGATTTCCGGGTCGTCGAAGGCTTCGGCGTACCATTTCAGAGACCAGCTGGTTACGGGGTATGTCGAGAATCTCGACTGGTTCAACGACATCACGACGACCATGGCGATGGGCGCGAAGAGGAAGATGTAAACCAGCGTCGTCCATACCTTTTGCACAACATCGCGGGGCATGTTACTTCCCCTCATCCTGCTCGAGGTTGAACATTCGATTGTAGATGACGACAAAACTAAGAGCGAAAACCAGGAAAACGATGGCGAGCGCACTTCCGAACGGCCAATTGAAGGTCCCGAAGAATTCGGACTGGATGACGTTCGAGATCATCGCGTCGCCCGCTCCGCCTAGGATGTCGGGGGTAAGAAACGAATTGACCGTCATAAGGAAGGTCAGCATACATCCGGTCGCTACGCCCGGCATGGTCAAGGGCAGGACAACCTTGAGGAAAGTCTGGACGCGGTTCGCCCCCATATCTTGCGCGGCCTCCTGGAGGCTGTCGTCAAGGTTCTCGATCGAGGCGTATAGCGGAAGAATCATAAAGGGCAGAAAGACGTGAACAAGACCGATCACGACGGCAGTTGTCGAATAGAGAATCTTCAAAGGTGAGTCGATGAGTCCGATATCCATCAGGTAATAGTTTAGCACTCCACTACTACCGAGCAGAATTTTCCAGGCATAAGTCCGTACGACCAAGCTGGTCCAGAATGGTATGATCAGTCCGAGAAAGAGAATTTCCTTGTTTCTCTTGGCCTTTCGCGCAATGAAATGCGCAACTGGATAGCCAAGCAAGAGACACAGGAGTGTCACCGCGAGTCCTGTCAAAAGGCTCTTGAACAGGATCTTTGCGTAAAGGCTTTCCGTGAAAATCCGCTCGTAATTGGCAAAGGTGAAGTTCTGCACTACTTGTGCATCGACGAAGGAATTGAAACTGGCGCGGAGCACAATCACCATCGGCACGGCGAAGAACACGAACAGCCAGAACGTCCCCGGTGCGATGAGGCCGAAGATTCGGTTTCTTCGGCGCCGCTCGAAAAGACGCGCGCCGTCGGCGGCCAGGGTCGCCGTATCGCCGGCGGCCGACCGCATCATGCCGACACCTCCATTAACGCAACGCCACGCTCGACCGGCCAACCGATCTTAACTCGCTCGCCCTCCGCGGCGATGCGATGACCGCTGCTATTGGTGATATCGACACCAAACTCCAAGCCTTTGTCCGTGACGACGCGGTAGTGGACCACGTTGCCCTGATAGATCATCTCGCGGACAGTGGCCGTGAACAGGTTCGTCCTGTCGCTCGCACCACTTCCCCAAGCTATCATCTCGGGTCGTATGGAGACGCTGCAATGCGCGCCGATTTCGGGCGTGCGATCGACCTGAACGTGAATTTCTTCTCCTTCGCAGACCAGCGTCATCGCCCCACCGCCGGCCTTCACGATCCGGCCTTTCAGGAGATTCGTTTCGCCGATGAATCCGGCCACGAATTCGGTCTTCGGACGTTCATATATGTCGCTGGAACTCGCCATTTGTTCAATGACGCCTCCATTGATAACAGCAATCACGTCCGACATGGTGAGTGCTTCCTTCTGATCGTGGGTGACAAATACGAACGTGGTGCCAATTTCGTTCTGGATGCGCTTGAGCTCCAACTGCATCTGTTCGCGCAGCTTGAGATCAAGAGCGCTAAGTGGTTCATCGAGCAAAAGGACGGTTGGTTCATTAACAAGCGCACGGGCGAGCGCAATGCGCTGTCGTTGTCCGCCGGAAATCTGACTAATTTTGCGATCCCCGACGTCGGGTAGATGGATCAACTCAAGCATGTCCGCGACGCGCCTTCGGATATCCTCGCGTGGCAACTTTTTGATTTTCAACCCAAAAGCGATATTTTCGGCCACTGTCAGATGAGGAAACAGTGCGTGATGCTGGAACACGAGATTGGTTGGGCGCTGAAAAGGTTTCTTGCCGGTCATGTCTTCGCCGGCAATCCGGACGGCGCCCTCGGTAGGCTGCTCGAAACCGGAGATCATCCGCATAACGGTTGTCTTGCCACAACCGCTTGGTCCAAGTAGGGAACAAAACTCTCCCTTCTTGACCTGGAAAGACATATCTTTAACGGCGGTGACGTTGCCCCAGCGCTTGGTAACACTTATCAGCTCAACATCTATCTCGCTCATTGATGCCTCTGCGATCCACAACCGTCTACGACGGTTCCTGCTGCAACAGAGTGGGTGACATTGCGCCCCGGCAAATGTGCCGAGGCGCAATTTCTTAAGCTTTCACCCGATTGAGAATCGTATTCCACTCATCAATATGTGCTGCTTGGTATGCAGCGTCGGGAAATTCGGCGTTTTTAAAGATCTCGGGCGTGGCGCCAAGGAACACTTGCTCTTCCTTGCTCAGATGCGCCTTAACATTGGAGGGTGCGTAGTTGATGCCCTTGGTGCAGAAATTGCGCTGCACGGTCGCATCCAGCATGGTGTTGATAAACGCTTCGGCCGCGGCCCGGTTTTCGCAAGCCTTGGGAATCACCATCGTGTCGACCCAGGAGGGCGCGCCTTCCTTGGGCACGACATATTCGATTGGCACACCTTCTTTCTTGAGATTGTTGACCCGCCCACGCCAAAAATCCGCGATCCAGACCTCTCCGGATGCAAAGAGTTGGCTGAGTTCCGAACCACTTGACCACCATTTTAACAAGTTGGGTTTCAATGCCATCAACTTGGCTTCGATGGCGGCAAGATCGGAAATATGGTTCATGTCCTGACCGAGAGCCATCGCCGTCATGTAAATTGGACCCGGGTTTGCACCGAAGACGGCGACACGGCCTTTGTAGGTCGGATTCCAGAGTGCGGCCCAGGAATCGGGCGCTTTCTTGATCTTTTTGGTATTGTAGGCTATCGCCTGATCGCCCCAGACAAGCGCGGCGGAGTAGTTCTTCCCGTCGCCGGTTTCATATGTTGGAGACTTGAACTTGGGATCCTGATCGGAAAAATTTGGGATATTGTCCAAACGCAGCGGAAGCAAAGCTCCGCCCTTGATAGCCACATAAACGCCGTCACCATTTATCGATGATACGTCCACACGGCTGTTTCCAGCTTGTAGTTTTGCCAGCTGTTCGGCATTGTTTCCGAATGACCCCAATCGAACCTTGACGCCATACTTGTCCTGGAATGGCTTGACGATGTATTTCTTCATCGCCTCGGCGTAGGCACCCCCAAATGTCTCGACGAGAAGCTCACCTGAGATATTCTCCTGAGCCCGCAAAACCGATGGTGCGAACACAGTTCCCGCTGCCACAACTCCTGCCGCCTTGATGAAGTTACGGCGGGATAGATGCCGGTCCACCGCTCTTGAGACTACAGACCTGCTCATGGCTGCCTCCATATGTTAAATGTTAATATTTAGTGTTTAATAATAACACTATTAATTCGTATGCACAACCATCATGTTGGAATGGTAAGATCTGAAGCGTGTAACGGGAACGAGGTATGCGATGGGTAGAAGAAGCGGGTCTCAAGTTTCCGGCCCCATGTTTGTGGCCTCCTTGGCAAAGGGCTTTCAGGTACTCGAGTGCTTCAGCAACGGACGGCGGGAACTCGGTATTACCGAAATCTCTCGTCTAACGGGGCTTGAGAAGAGCGCCGCAAACAGGCTCGTGAGTACACTCAATAAACTCGGTTATTTGACCAGAAATCCACGAAGCCGGAGATATTCGCTCTCGCCGAAACTGCTGACACATTCATTCAATTTTCTGAACGGCAACCCGGTGATCGAGCTTGCGATGCCAAGGCTGGTCGGCCTCGGTGACGCCACCGGCCGTTCCGTTTCGCTTTGCATCCTGGACGATACCGACATCATTTACGCGGTTCGCCTCGAGCGGCACGAGTTTTATCATCCAACGGGTCATATCGGAGAGCGGCAACCGGCCTATTGCACATCCGGCGGGAGGGCCTTGCTTTCCCAGCTTCCGCGGGATGTTGCGCTGGACATTCTTGAACGTTCGGATCGTCGCAAGATGACGCCCCGAACGAAAACTGATCTGAACGAACTGGTCGATGAGTTACGAACGATTTCGGAGCAGTTCTATTGCGTTCAGGCCGGGGAGTTCATCCGAAACGAAATCAATTTTTCCGCGCCTGTCGTGGACGGCAACCAGAATCCCGTAGCAGCTGTTGTCATATCGCTGCTTTATAGAGACGGAGAAGTGGATGAACTTGAGAAGGAACTCATGCCCCTCCTGCTACAAACTGTCAAAGAGATATCGGGTGCACTGGGAGCCACACACTAGGGTGTGGACTCAATTGATCCATAATCTTATGGCGAAGATGTGGATCATAGCGAGGAAGTTTCGGCTGAGTTTTTCGAAGCGTGTTGCCAGCCTTTGCATGTCTTTCATGGTGCAGAAGAAGCGTTCGACGATGTTGCGCATTTTATAGAGCGCCACGTCATGGGGGATAGGCTCTCTGGCGTTGCTCTTCGAGGGGATAACCGCCAACGCCCCGCTAT
>Ga0114931_10009723_pt1 | contig 11498 bp, 10 predicted proteins | sample 2SBtaG_FD_89579 | JGI IMG/M metagenome (GOLD analysis project Ga0114931, IMG submission 89579) | Deep subsurface microbial communities from Kolumbo volcano to uncover new lineages of life (NeLLi) - 2SBTROV14_V59a metaG | ecosystem: Environmental > Aquatic > Marine > Volcanic | place: Kolumbo...
AGGGTAGCGTCCCCTTTTATCCTCCCCTTTTATATCCCCTTGCTGTGATTTGCCGATGGAGTATATCCGGAAGTTATTTTATGAGGAAATGACGTGAAATCGTATCCTAGAGGATGTCTTCTTTTTATCTTTTTGATCTTTGCGAGTCCAGTGTTTTTGTTGTGGTTTACCTTTGCCCAAGTTAATCACCTGAAGGAGGAGGCTGGTGAGGTATTAAAGTACCGGATAGGCTTGCCTCCCGGGGTAATCGATGTTCAGCCGGTCAACTCTAACAATCTTATGGCTATTATAGACGCTACCAATAAGATTGGTGAAAAGCTCAACCCTATCATTGCCAATACACCTTGGATTATGCCGGTTACCGAGATGCCGATCGGTAATCGTACAAGGAATCGCCTCAAAGACACTCTTCTATGGCTGCTGACTTTTTCCATCCCAGCCGATCAGGTTCTTGCAAACTATCGTGTATTATTACAGGATAACGGCTGGCAATTGAAGGAAGAGAGTAATGTATTTCTCCTTGCCCGACGCGGCAGCGAAGTCGTGACGATCAGCTATATATCTGGAGGAGGGACTCAAACGCAATATGCCGTGACGATCAAGGAGACTGCAATGGAACCTTGAACTAAATGGAGTCGAACTCGATGGGACAGAATAAAATTAAGAGTTTCGGCAAAAAACGCTTACCGCTCGATCGTGAATGCCCCTAAGGCAAAGCCCGGATCGATGCTGCGGCCCTTGCTGGACCCCAGCCAGCGACGCCTCGCCCTTGTCGAAACGGATCGGAAACAGGCCAAGTCTTTGTCTTTTGAAAAAAGGGAAAAGGCGTCCAGACTACAAGCCTTGAACCAACGCCCAACACAAACACCCAAAAACCGAAACCCTGAACACAAGACGATGCTTCAGCGCTTGAAAAGCGATGTCGAATGATTCACGCTTTTCGATGAACCATCCACTCCAGGCAGCTGAACAAACCGCTTCCATATCCGTCCAGCCCCATTCGCAGCGCTTGCCGACTGGCCTGTTTCAAGGCCGGGCAATGGCACAGAGTTCGGGGACCGCTCCTTGCGGTGGCAACGGTGCTGCTCTGTTTCCGGCTGGCGCCCCGCGCCAAACCAGCACAAATCCGCCTGCGGTTCGAAGGCATTACCGAGCTTTCTCTGACCGCCCGAGGCGATCTGCACCCGCAAACCCCCTTCGGCTTGCTGCGGGCGGCCGTAGCCTGTGATCAATGGATGGCGGCCACTGTGTACCGGTGAAATTCGGCTACCGGCTGCCGGCGGAGAACCGGGTCGGGTTCGAAGTGCGCGGCTACCGCATCGCCCCGAGCCCCTGGGCATCGACCCGCTGCTCGAACTCGCGGCGACACTGGGGGGCGTTGCCGCCGACGCACTGGAAAGCAAGTTACTTTTTCTAAGTGTCTTATAGGCCTCTGTTCGCGTCGGCTGTCTACCATGTTCTTCCGATGGTGATTGCTTCGACCACTTCTATGCCGCCAGTTCAGAAAATCCACAGTTAGAATTGCTGCGCGTCTGCGGCCGAGATTGCGCCAACTGCCCATGCCTTTTAAAATAAGGCGTCAACACTGTTCGATCAGCCGTACAATCAGCTTGTGAATCGCAACTTTGGGCCGGGCGCAGATATTGGATGAAATTGGCAGTTCATTTAGTTTCGCTGGCTGATCAGGATCCGCCCAATGCTCAAAGTATTCCACCGGATCATTGATCGCTATGTGATTCACGAGACATCCAGACCGCTGATCGCGATCAGCAGTTTGCTCGTGGCTCTGTTCGCCAGTTACAGCTCAGCCCATCTGTTGACGGAGGCGGCCGACGGTCTGCTGCCATACGATACGGTGGCCAAGCTGATTTTTCTGAAGACACTCATTGCGACCGAGGATCTGATTCCTGTTTCGCTGTATCTGGCAGTCGTCATCGGACTTGGTCGGCTTTACAGCGACAACGAAATGACCGCTTTTTTCGCCTCCGGCATCAGTGAGATGCGAATCCTCGGTTCGATCGTGCGCTTGGCGATTTTGATCGCGCTTCTGGTTGCCGCTCTGTCGCTGTTCGTTCGTCCCTGGGCTTATCAGCATACTTATTCCTTAACCGACGAGGCGGCCGAGGATTTCAGTCTCGATAAAATGGAGGGCAACCGATTTTACGTTGGGCAGGAAGGGGATGAAGTCATTTTCGCGGAACAGATCGACCACCAGGATGCTCGAATGAGCAACGTTTTTTTTTCGAGTCGGCAGGAGGAGAACATCACATTGGTGATCTACGCACAACACGCATTCGAGCTGCGCCAAAACCCCGGTGAACCCAGAACGCTGGTGTTTTTGCAGGGGCGCGGATATCTGCTGGATCGGGAAAGGACGCGCGATCTCGTGATCCAATTCGAGCGGATGAATATTCAGCTAAATGAAATGCGCAGAAGCGCCGTCGACCGTAGCAAGATGACGGCGACCGATGCTCTGTTCGGGGCGAATGACCCGCAGGCGATTGCAGAGTTGCAATGGCGGCTGTTTCGTCCGCTTTCCACTCTTCTATTGGCAATGCTGGGCGTTCCCCTCAGCCGGGCGCGGCCGCGGCAGGGCCGCTTCACCCGCGCGGCCATCGCGGTAATGGTGTATGCAGTTTATTATAATTTATACGTGATCGCCGAATCGTGGGTCAGAAACGGCACCGTCGGGCGGATACCGGGGCTGTGGTGGCCGGATGCGCTGCTGGCAACCCTGCTTCTGGTGCTGCTGGTCGGCCCGACTGTGTCGCGCCATTTCACGCGATAAAACGATGCGAATGGTTACCATACTCGATCGCTATATCGGCAGCCATCTTGCTGCAAGCTATTTTTTGGTGATGCTTCTGCTGCTGACTTTGTTCGGTGTGCTCGACTTGGTCAGACAGCTGCAGGACGTAGGTACTGGCAGCTACCAACTGAAGGATGCTATCATATTTGTCGTTCGAACGATGCCTATGCGCATGCTCGATCTGTTGCCGGTGACAGCGTTGATGGGCAGCACGATGGCGCTGGCAGGACTCGCCAATACCAGCGAACTCATCGCCATGCGTGCCGCCGGCATGTCGGTAGTGCGCATTGGCATCGCCATCATGAAGACCGGTGCGCTGTTGATTGTGCTTACGGTGATATTGGAGGAGTTCGTGGCGCCGCCGTTGAAGCAGCATGCGATTCGACAGCAGTCGTTTGCTCTTTCAGGGATCACGCTGCATACGGAACACGGCCTTTGGTCCCATAAAGGGCTTCGCTTCATCAATGTCCGCAATATCCTGCACGGGCGTGTGCCCACGGATATCGATATCTATGAGTTCGACAAGGAGGGTGATTTGCATGTTTATATCCACGCCGGAGAAGCGGATATCAGCGACCCCGCGCAGTGGCGGCTGAGCCGGGTCGATATAAAAATTATCGGCCGACAGGAGATCACCAATCGACACCTGCCCACTCTGTCGTGGGCATCGTTTTTGTCTGAAAGGGAGGTCCACGCGCTTGAGTTTCCGAGCGATAGCCTTGCGCCGTCGACGTTGTACTCTTACATCGATTATCTGAGGAGTGCCGGTGCGCCTTCCATTCGCTATGAATATGAGTTTTGGAAAAAACTGTTTCTGCCATGGTTGACCGTCTCCATGATTTTACTGGCAGCCCCCATCGTTTTCGGCTCGCCGCGGTCGGTCAACAGAGGCAAGCTGATCGCGTTGACGACAGTGCTCAGCGTCGGGCTCTATTTTTTCAATGAAATTATGATCAACGTTGGGCTCTTTTATGACCTGAATCCGCCGCTGGTCACCGCTTTTCCGGTTGCACTCATACTAGCCGTTGCTGCTGCTCAATTTCGCAGGGCGTTTTGATCCGGTCGATCGTCGAGGACAATGGCCGGTCTTCCTGTCTGTTTTTGCTGCAAATCTTTTTCACAACGCGCTCTGCCTTTCACACACAATGCTCCACAAGATTGCCACATGTCGACTGCACTCAATGAACAAACGATAACAGGTTCGCTCATGAAAGATGCCAGGCCGGCCGACGGCGGGACCGATTTTCTGGGTTTTGAACGCTGCCCCGAATCGGTCTGTCGCGAGCTTGAAAGTCTTGCGGAGGAAAAGTTGACCCGGTCCGATACAACAAACCGTTCTTCCGAACACGGCTTGAATGGATTCGGTGAATGGGTGCGATCTGTCGACGCCCGACTCGCCGGTGAAAAACGCGCCCTTATTCTCCATTTCGAGCAGGAAGGCAGAGACTCATCCGATTACGGTTTTCAAGAGCTGATCGCTCGGCTTATCGGTGAAGCGTTGGGCGAGTTGCTGATTCAAAATGAGCAGGGCGACAGAGTGATTGTCGTCTATGATCGCGATCGAACCGGCAGCATGCATCAGGGTGCCCGCTATCATCAGACCCGCGAAGGCGGCAGCATTCACACCGACAACGTGAATATTCCGCAGCCGTGGGATTTCCTCCTGCTTGCCTGTTTGGCCCCGGCCGAGGTCGGCGGGGAAAATATTCTGGTGGATGGCATCGCCGTGCATCGGTTCTTGAAGGCGCATCACCCGCAGGCGCTGCGGATATTGGAAGGCGATTTTTTCTGGGAGATGCGGGGCGTCGCCGATTCGCTCTATCAAGCACCTATTGTCACCTACAACCAAAACGGCGAGCCTCTGTTTCGCCACCTGCGGCCCTACATGGAGTCGGCCCACTGCAAGGCGGGTCGGCCGTTCACAACGGAGCAGCTCTATTCAATCGATCTGCTCGACGCGGTGTTGAACAGTTCGGAGTTTCAGACCCGCTATAGAATGCGCAGTGGTGAAATCCTTTTGACGGTCGATGCACAGGTGCTGCATGGTCGGACCTGCTACTCGGACGCCCTCGATGCCGTCACTCTGGAGGAGTTTCGAGCCGGCAAGGGTCGAGTCCTCAAAAGAACGATGGAGCGCTTGTGGGTCAGACAATGAACCATTCCTGGGCCGCACTTATTTTGGCCGCGGGATCGGGGTCGAGAATCGACGCCTTGACGGATGCTCCCAAGTCTCTGCTTTCTATCGGCAACGAAACGATCCTCGATCGCCACGTGCGCATCTGGAAAGCAGCCGGCATAAAAAAAGCGGTGGTGGTCGTTGGCTACAAAGCCGAAATGATCATCGAGGCGTTGGAACCGTATCGCCATGATCTGGAGATTCGCTTCGTAAGGAATGAAGACTACGAAAGGCTGGGCAATACTTATTCATTGTATGTGGGGCTGCAGCAGATCGAACGCAATCTGGCTGTTTTTGATGCCGATCTGGTATATGACGAACAAATATTGATCGATTTTCTGACGGACAAGAATCGAGACCAGATTCTCATTGGCGGGGGTGTGCTGGATGACGAAGAGTGCGCCAAAGCGTTGCTGGATGAGGATGGAATGGTGCGCATGACCATCGACAAACGCCATGTCACTGCGGATGAACTGAGCCGTTTCCGGTTCGGCGGCGAGGCGGTCGGCATCTTGAAATTCTCGTGCGAAAGCGCGCAGAGGCTCAGGGAGAAAGCGAGTGAATTTCTGGCATACGAGGCAAATCGCGGGCTCAACTGGGAACATCTGATGAACGCCTTCCTGGCCGAACATTCGATGGCCGCTCACACGATACGGGCAGGCCGGTGGATCGAAATCGATACGCCGCACGACTACCGGCGGGCCAAGCGGATGTTCGAGGAGTGAACGCAGATGATCTCGTACCGTGACTATCGGGCGAACGTCAGGGAGTTCCGTCTGGAAGAGCCATTCGATTTCATTCTCTACCGCCCCATTGCCTATTTGATCATCCGGTTGACGGCGCCGCTGCCATTGACGCCCAACCATTTTTCGCTCTTCTCGCTGGCGAGCGCCGTTGCTGCAGGCTGGTTTTTGGCGGAAGGCGACTTTTTTTGGGGCGGGGTCGGCATTTTCGTTTTCAGCATACTGGACTGCTGTGACGGCATGCTGGCGCGAATGAAGAACAACGGGACGCGGCTGGGCGTTTTCATCGACATGTTTGTCGATGCGCTGGCGAACATCGCCTGTTACCTGGGTTTGTACCTGGGCCTGTCGGATACGCAGCACTCATTTCCGATCCAATATCTCGTGCCCTTGTCGATCGTTGCCATTACGGTTCAGGCCAGCGCTTATCACTACCACAAAAAACAACTGCTCTGCTACATCAACCGCAATCCATACGGAAGGAAAGAGGAGATCGAAGCCTACCGCCAGGAGTATGAGCAGTTGAAAAAGAGAAACGGGGCCGTCGGCGAAAAGCTCCTGTTCAGGCTCTTTCTGCTCTTTTCCAGGCTGCAGAAGGACGAGCAGACCATGCCGTTGTTCGATATCGATCGCTATCCAAAAAACAATAAAAACATGCTGGCGCTTTGGGGACTGATCGCCGGCTCCACCCACCTGACGGTACTGGCGGGATCGCTTCTGGCCGATGCCGTGACTGTCTACTTCTTTTACGCGCTGATTCTTGGCAATGTATGGTTTGCTGCCATGATGTTTTTTCAGCACAGAATCAACGATAACCTGAGGGAGGTTGTATGATCGCTCTTTTTGTGGGTTTGACAATCGGTTTTTTGATGTGCATTCCGATCGGCCCCATCAACGTCTGGGTAATTCACACCTATTTGAAAAAAGGGTTCCCGCATGCATTTTCCATTGCGCTCGGCGGCTCATCGATGGATTTTATCTATTTCTTTACGATCATGACCGGGCTCTCCTTTGTCACCTATTCGGAGGACTTCGGAACGAACCTGCAGCTGTTCGGCATCGGATTCATCTTCATCCTTGGGCTGATCGAAATGTCGCGCAAATACGAAGGCATCGCCCTGGGCACAGTGGACAACGCCGCCCACAAGCTGTTGGGCTCGGTCTTGATCGGTATCGTGCTCTATACCTCGAATCCAACGCTCGTCGTGACGATGACCGGACTCGGCGCCTTCGTCAAAAGCTTGGGCTTGTTCGACGCCACCGCCTTGAACCATCTGTTGGTCGCGATCGGCCTGGCGCTGGGCTCCGCATCCTGGTTTCTGTTTCTGCTCGCCATGCTGAAGCGCTACGAAGGAGCGGTCAAGGCACGGCTGCTGCTCTTCAACAAAGCGAGCGGCGTGCTGATGGTGCTGCTCAGCCTGGTCATGAGTGTTCGCCTCTATGCCAAGGTGTGAACGGCCGCGTATGTTTTTGGAAAATAATGTTGCGCGTCATTCAGGCATCACCATACCAGCCCAATGAAAAAGACCACACAGCTGAAAAATCTGATCCAAGGACGCGATCTCGGGTTCCTCATGGAAGCGCACAGCGGCCTTTCCGCACGCATCGTCGAAGAGGCAGGGTTCCCGGGGATCTGGGGTTCCGGTCTTTCCATCAGCGCCGCGATGGGGGTGCGGGACAACAACGAAGCCTCCTGGACGCAGGTGTTGGAAACGGTCGAATTCATGGCTGACTGTACCAGCATCCCGATTCTATTGGACGGAGATACCGGCTACGGCAACTTCAACAACATGCGCCGGCTGGTCCGAAAACTCTGTCAGCGCGGCATCGCCGGGGTCTGTATCGAAGACAAGGTGTTTCCCAAGACCAACAGCTTCCTGCGGGGCGAACAGCAGCCGCTTGCCGATATCGATGAATTCAGCGGCAAGATCAAGGCCGGCCTCGACTCGAGGCTCGACGACGACTTCTGCATCGTGGCGCGCATCGAGGCCTTCATAGCCGACTGGGGGCTGAAAGAGGCCCTGAAGCGTGCCGATGCCTACCATCGGGCGGGCGCGGCAGCGCTGCTCATTCACAGCAAGCGCAACCGCCCGGATGAGATTTTCGCGTTCATGAAGGCATGGGGAAACCGCTGCCCGGTCATGATCGTCCCCACCAAATACTATTCGACGCCCACGGAAGAGTTCAGGCAACGCGGCATCTCGACGGTGATCTGGGCCAACCATCTGCTGCGCTCAGCGGTCAAAGCGATGCAGAACACAGCAGGCGAAATTTTCGAGCAGCAGAGCCTCATCGACATCGAAGACAAGTTGGTCCCGGTCAAGGAGATATTCCGTCTGCAGAATGACGACGAGCTGGCGGAAGCGGAAGGGCGATACCTCGCCTCGAAGCGGGATATGGCGGCGATCATACTGGCGGCCGGCAGAGGCAAAGAGCTGGGCGATCTCACCCTAGACCGTCCCAAAGCGATGCTGCCGGTGAATGGTACGCCGATCATCAAACAGGCGCTCGACCAACTGCACGCCCGCTCGATCAAAGATGTGACCGTGGTGCGAGGCTACAAAAAAAAGACCCTGGCACCGCTGGGCTGTTCGTTCGTGGACAACGATCATTACGATGAGACAGGAGAGCTCTACTCGCTCTATCTCGCAAGGGCGCAGCTCGAGGGCCCTGCGGTGATCAGCTACGGCGACATCGTCTTCCGCAGCTATATACTCGACGAACTGATCGGCCATGCGGGCGACATCGTCGTGGTGGTGGACAGCTATATCGGCGAACGCAGGCCTGACTACGTCGGCGATTTCGTACGCTGCTCGGAAAAGAACAGGAAATCGTATGACCAGGGACATGTTCAGTTGCGCGAGATCGAACTGGCGGAAAAGGGCTCGTTTGCTGGCCCCCAGGATGGAGAATGGATCGGGCTTCTGAAAACGACGGAGGCTGGCTCGCGCGCTCTGTTGCAGACGATGGAACGGCTGCAAGAGCAGCCGGACTTCAAGCAGATGAAGCTTGCCGAACTGCTTCGTCAGGTGCTTGCCGATGGTGGCGTTGTCGATGTCGTCTATATCGACGGGCATTGGATGGATGTGGATAATTATGAGGATTTTGCGAAGAGTCAGGGGTTTTAGCAGGCTGCTCGACAATCGTCACGACATGATGTGCGGATAACTAATAACTGGAATAACCGGGGTCAGAGTAAAATTAAACATTTACTCTTACTCTGGTTTCTCTATGATCGAAGCAGACGATTTTCTAACCGCCGCCAAACAGGCCGGCTACGATTTTTTTACCGGTACACCGTGCTCTTACCTCAAGCCGCTGATCAACAGGGTGATCGATGACGACGGCATAACGTTCGTGCCGGCGGTGAGCGAGGGCGACGCGGTTGCCATTGCTGCCGGTGCATGGCTCGGTGGTCGCCGCTCGGTGGTTATGTTCCAAAACTCCGGACTGGGGAATGCGGTCAACCCCATCACGTCGCTCTCGCAGACCTTCAAGATTCCTTTTCTCGGCATCGTGACCTGGCGCGGTGAACCTCGAGGCGCGACGGATGAACCGCAGCATGAACTGATGGGGGCGATCACCACCGATTTGCTGGAGCTGATGCGGGTGCCGTGGATGCCCTTTCCGAACGAACCGCATAATATCGGACCGGCGCTGGCGGAGGCTTGCACTGTGATGGAAAAGCAGCACACACCTTTTTTCTTTGTCATGAAAATGGATGATGTGGTGCCCTATGAGTTGAACGATCGCGCAGATCGGTGCGAACCGCTCCGTCCTTCCGCCGCGGACGTCGAAAACCGCATCGGCAGCGATGAACCGGTTTCGCGGACCGAGGCGCTGCTGGTCATCAAGGATTCGCTCGACAAAAAGAGTTGCATCGTCGCCACCACCGGGAAAACCGGGAGGGAGCTGTTCGAAATCGGCGATGAGGCGCGACAGTTTTACATGGTGGGGTCGATGGGGTGTGCACTTTCGATCGGGCTGGGACTGGCGCTGACTCGAAGCCGTCAGCCGGTGTGCGTCGTCGATGGTGACGGCGCCTTGATGATGCGGATGGGTGCGATGGCGACCGTCGGCCGCTTGGGTCCCTCCAATTTGATCCACATCGTGCTCGACAACGGCGTTCACGACTCGACCGGCGGGCAACGCACCGGCTCCGAGGCGCTCGATCTTTGTGGCGTTGCGCAAGCCGCCGGCTACAGGAAGATTTTATCGACCGATGACCCGCAAACACTCGGCCGCTTCATCGAGGCAGCACAATCGACTCGCCAGCTCGCATTCGTTCACTTCAGGATCCGGCCCGGATCACCCAAGAAGCTCGGGCGGCCGACCGTCGTGCCGCCGCAGGTGGCTCGAAGGGTCCGCGCATTCCTGTCGGAGCAGCGGCCATGACCGAGTGGATCGGCAAAGAGCTGTCGCGAAAGATACTGCTGAACCCGGGACCGGCGACCACGTCCTCCGCTGTCAAGCGTGCTCAGCTGGTCGAGGATATCTGCCCGCGTGAAGCGGAATTCGGCGATCTCATCGCCCGAGTCCGGGAAAAATGCACCGCCGTCGTTCACGGCCATCCGGACTATGAAACCGTTCTGCTCGGGGCTTCCGGTACCGGAGCGGTCGAAGCCTGCCTGACCTCATGCGTGGATCGCGAGCGCGGCGCTGTCGTGATCATCGAAAACGGCGCTTACGGCGAGCGAATGACGGCGATCTGCCGATCGTCAGGTATTCCATGTGAGAACATCACTTTCGATTGGGGGACGCCGATCGATCCGGAGATCATCGCAGCGCATTTGGCTGAGCGGAACGGGCGCATCTCGGCGCTCGCTTTTGTTCACCATGAGACGACCGTCGGTATCCTGAATCCGCTGGATACGTTGACAGCGCTCGGCAAGCCGTACGGGCTCGATGTCATCGTCGACGCCATGTCCTCGTATGCCGGAGTTCCGATCGACCTGCGCTCGACGCCGGTCGATTACCTGATCTCTTCGTCGAACAAATGCATTCAAGGCATGGCAGGCCTCGGGATCGTCGTTGCCAACGATCAGGCGCTGGAACGGAGCAGGGAGCACCGCAACGCCAACTACTATTTCAATCTCTACAAGAATTACCGCAGCCAGAAGATGGAGCGGCAGTTTCTCTTTACGCCGCCGGTGCAGGTGCTGTATGCTCTGGAAGCGGCGCTGGACGAGTTTTTTACCGAGAGCGGCGAAGCCCGATTCGAGCGCTACGCATCGCTCTACCGGATCCTGCTCGAAGGCATGACGCAACTCGGCTTCAAGACCCTGGTGGAGCCGGACCATCACGCGATGTTGCTGACCGCGTTCATCGAACCGGACCATCCGCGCTACGATTTCGATGCCATGCATGATTTTTTCTTTGCCCGAGGCATCACCATCTACCCGGGGAAATGCCCGCGGCACGACACTTTCCGGATCGCCAATATCGGCGATCTCGTGGCGGGCGACATGACTCTTTTTCTGGTGCTGATGGGCGAGTATCTGACGAGCGAGGGCATCAGCCCCCTTTACCAGCTTTGATTCTGCGTCGAAAGGATGAGGCCGTGATGTTCGAAAAAGAAAAAATCGGCCGTTTCATCGGCTTGAGCCTCTTCTATCTGATTGTCGTCTTTCTCCTGCTGGAAGGCAGTCTGCGCGTCTATTATGCCGTCACCGACAAAGTGCCCCCTTACTTCGACTATTCGCTCCGCAAAGAGTGGGAGTGGGTCAAGCAGCGGGCAATCGACGGCAATGCCTCTTTCAACAAGGCGTTC
>Ga0114931_10009724_pt1 | contig 11497 bp, 5 predicted proteins | sample 2SBtaG_FD_89579 | JGI IMG/M metagenome (GOLD analysis project Ga0114931, IMG submission 89579) | Deep subsurface microbial communities from Kolumbo volcano to uncover new lineages of life (NeLLi) - 2SBTROV14_V59a metaG | ecosystem: Environmental > Aquatic > Marine > Volcanic | place: Kolumbo...
ATACTCGCGGCCGGCAAAAAGTCCTTGTCGGTGCGCGCGGTGACGTCATCGGGACCGACCACGCCGCTGCCGAACGGGCTGCCCGAGGTCAGCTCCTGGTCGGACATCTCGAAACGCACGCCGCCAACAGCGCGCAGCTTGTCGGTGATGCCGACGTCCGCCTCGGTGTAAGCGCCCAGCATGGTCATGTGGGCGTCGTAGGCGTCGGTGACCAGGGTACGCTCGCTGAGCATGAACTCCTCGCCGACATTTTCGTCGGATAACATCTGCTCCGGCGGCAAAAACAGCACGTTGGGGTCCGAACCGATGAACGCGTAGCGGAACCGCCGCGCCGAGAACGTACGCTTGGAGTACTGAGCAGTGCCGCCGCCGCGCACGGTGACGCGGCCGAGCTTGACTTTCACGTCGGTGCCGGCGCCCGTGGACAGCTCGCTGAGCTGCGAGAAGAACCGCTCGCCGCTGCCGGTCTCGTTCTTGAAGCGGAGCCGACCGTCGTCGAGCAGGTTGTAGGTGATGTCGCGGGTGTCCGGCTCGTCGCGATGGGTGAGGCCGACGTTGGCCTGCCAGCGCAGCTCGACTTTCTTGGCGAACTCGTGACGTCCCTGCAGCTGCGTGAAGTTGAGGTAGCGCTCGATGAACTTGAGCCGGGTAGACTGCACGCCCTCGCCATCGCTCTCGTTGAAGCCGTCCTGGTACGTGGCGCTGGACACACCGGTGTGGGTGTACAGCCAGAACAAGCTGAGTTCGTGGTCGATGCTGAGCTGGTAGCCGACGTTGAGCAGACCGCCGACCTTGCCGGTCTCGTTGCCGCGCACGGACGTGAGTTGCTCGCGGTATTCGACCGCGTCGCCCATGGTCTTGACCTTCGAGATCTCCGACTCCCTGACGCTGAGGCTGTTCGAGATGCCCAGCGTCGCCAGATAGCCCAGCTTCTTACCGGCGACCTTGGTCGTGTCGCCGACCGTGGCGCCGATGGACAGGTTGGGATAGGAGGTGCGGTTGCGGGTCTTCCAAATGTCGGGGAACGACTGGGCCACGGTCTCGAGCGCCGACGCGTCCATCACGCCTTCGCCGATGCGCAGCGCCTGGTCGCGCGGTACCAAGTCGGGCAGCGCCCGCGTACCGTCGTCGAAGCCGAAGAATTGCAGGGAGCCGCCGCGGTAGTCGCGCCGATCCTGCAAGGTGGTGAGCGAGTCACCGGCCGTCGATACTTTCACTTTGAATTCGAAGTCCGACGGGTACGAGTTGGTCTCGATCTGCAAAGTGCCGCCGGCGAAGGTGCCGGGGTTACGCACGCTGTAGCTCTTTGCCACGGTGAGGTTGGCCAGCAGGCTGGTCGGGAACATATCCAGCGGCACGGCCTGCTTGTCCGGCTCGGGGCTGGGCAACAGCGCGCCGTTGAGCAACGTGGTCATGTAACGACCGCCGAGCCCGCGCACGAGCACGTAGCGGCCGCCGACGACGGTGGCAGACACGACGCGCTTAACCGCGCCAGCTGCACTCGAATCGGCTGAGCGCGACATCTCCTGGGCGCTGAGCGAGTCCGACACCGTGGACGATTTTTTGCGCAACTGCAGCACGCCCGCTTCGGTGCGCTTGACCGCGCGTCCCGAAATAACCACGACCTGAATCGCCTGAGTCGACTTGGACATCTTGACGTTCAGCCATACCGGCCGGCCATAGCCGACCACGACGCGCACGCGCCGCGACTCGTAGATGTCGTAGACGATGCGCAGGTCGTAGGTACCCGGCTTCAGCTGCAAGAAGTACTTGCCCAGGGCGTCGCTGCGGGTCTCGCCGATGCCGCCCTTGACGACCATGATGCGCACGCCCTCCAGGGGCAGCTTGTGCTCGATGTCGACGATGGTGCCGCGCACCCCCGTCCACCGGTTTCGACGCTTGGGCGGCGCGCTCTTGGTCACGGTGCCCGCCGCGGGTTGATCCGGTGACGCCATCAGGTTCGCGCCCGCGCCGGGCTCGTTGACCGGAGCGGTCTTGGCCGGAGCGCTGTCCGGCTTCGCCGGGTTTTGCGCGAAAGCCGTGGACACGAGCCACAGCAGCGCACACAACGCGAGCGTGGCCGCGACTGTCAGGCGACGGGAAACTGTGTTCGTACTCATTGCGATCTCTCTATTCGACCTTGTCGGGAAGAACGGCGATGGTCTTGAGACCGATGCCGCGCGCCAGGTCTAAAACTTCCATCGCGCGGCCAAACGCCAGATTGTCGTCGGCGTCGAAAAACAGGGTCTGGTCGGAGCGCGCGGCAAACACGCGCTTGAGCTTGAGGGCGAGGGTGTTGTCGGGGATGTGCGTCTTGTTCAGATAGGCATTGCCGTCGTCACGCACACGCAAGATCACCTGGGGCTCGGAGTCTTTGTTGTCGCCCTGATCTTTCTTGATGTCAGTCTTGTCGTCCTTCTTCGGCACGTTGACCGACAGCTGCTTGACCATCATCGGCGTGATCACCATGAAGATGATGAGCAGCACCAGGACAACGTCGACGAGCGGCGTAACGTTCATGGTCGGCTTGGGCCGACCGTGGTCAGATCCTCCCAGGTTCATACCCACGGCTTAGCTCGCTTCCTTTTTCTTCTTGTCGCCGACCTGCAGGCCAGCGCCCGGGAACCCAGCTTCCTGGCACGCCTTGTATGCTGCCCGGACGTAACCGTACGGCGCGTCTTTGTCCGCCTTGATACGAAGACGGCGGTACGGGTCGCGCTTGCGGAACTTCTTCAGCTCCGGCAACACCTGGGCGGACTCGACTGGCGACTTCTCGAGATAGTAGCTGCCGCTCTTGGTCACACTCAGGGTCAGCGGCTTGTACTTGGATTCGACGCGATCGTAGTGCTTGGCGCCCGGAACGTCGACCGTCGCGCCCGCCGCCATCTGCGGCACGATCACCATGAAGATGATCAGCAGCACCAGCACGACGTCCACCAGCGGTGTGACGTTCATCTCTGGCATTGGCGGTTTAGGCCGCATTCGCAGCCCCCAAGTGAACCGGCTTGCCCGTCCGCTCTTCGACGAACTCGGTGTGGTGCGCTTCGAGGTGATCCAGATACTCGCCGCGGAACTGGTCGAGGCTCTGCAGGATGCCGTCCGAGCGGGTGGTCAAGAAGTTGTAGACCAGCACCGACGGGATGGCGACCATCAGACCGAACGCGGTAACCACCAGCGCCTCGGCGATACCGGCCGACACGGCGCCCAGACCACCGGAGCCTTCGGAGGCGATGCCCTCGAACGAGCCGATGATACCGATGACGGTTCCGAGCAGACCGACGAACGGTGCGGTCGAACCGACCGACGCCAGCACGCTCAGCCCGCGGCGCAGCTTGGATGCCTGCACGTCGGCTTTGCGCTCCAGATCGCGCTTGGTGATCTCGATGGCCGACAGGTCCCGGCTGGGCTTGTCCACCGACTTGATGTAGGTCTTGCTGCCAGCGGAAAGCATCGAAGCCAGATAGTTGGGCTTGCTCTCCTCGGCGTCGTTGATCAGCCCCTCGTGGTCCGAAGCGGCGAGGCGCTTCGAAGCCAGCGGGCCGAACTTTTTGGCGCGCACGCTCTGGCGCCAATACACCCACAGGCGCTCGGCAAAGATGCTCAGCGTCGCCACTGCCATGCAGCCGAGCACGGCCACCACCGACAGGGCGAAGATGTTCATCTTGGAGATGATTCTTGCTAAATCGAAATGCACGATTGACTCCTTGTTGCGTCTCTGGCGGCTTCGTTACTTCATGAGCTTGAACGGGATGGTGAACTGGCGAACCGCCCCCGTAGGCTCACCATCGAGCTTGGCCGGGGTGCAGGTGATTTGCTTTACGACCGCGAGCGCGGTGGCCACGAGCTCTTTGGGCCCACTGACGACGCGCACGTTGGACAGCTCTCCCGAGGCATGAACGTCCACTTTGATGACCACCGTGCCCTCGATGCCCTTTTGCGCGGCGGCTTTCGGGTACTCGGTGGGCACCGTCGGCGAGGTGCAGGTGGGCGGCTGGTAGTCGTCCTTGATGTAGCGGGGCTTGGCCACGCCATGGCCGGCGGTCTTGGGCGGCGCGGGCGGCGGCGGGGGCGGCGGGGTCGTCTTGGGGATGACCTTGGTGGTGGCATCCCCATCACCGCCGTCACCACCGGTCTCGGTCACCGACGTCATGTCGTTGTCCGAGCGGTTGAAGTCCGACGCGCTGCCCTCGGCCAGCTCCGTTGCCTCGATCTTTACGGGCACTTTGGGCGGCGGTGCTTTCTTGCGGCCCTTGCGCTTTTTGATCTTCTTTTTGGGCGGTGGTGGTGGTGGCGGCTTTTTCTTCTTCGGCTGCTCTTTGGCGACCGACTTGAATTTGACCTCGACCGGGCCCTTTTCTTTGTTTTCACGTACGACGCCGCCACCCACGGCGACCGCCACAGCGATCATCGTGCCGAACACAGCCACGCCCACGGTGGTGGACACGGCAAAGCGTTTTTTGCCTTCGGCGTCGTCGGCTTCGGTTGCGACCTCGAACACGGCGGCAACATGACAACGTCTCGTGACAGGAAATCGGCGGGGATGTCACACGCGAGCAACGTTGTGTTACTACCGTGTGACGATGCCCGGATCGCCAGGGCGGATCTCATTTTACCTGGAAATCACAAAGACTTACGAAATCGAGGGTGAGATCTCTTCAGCGCGCGCGAACGCCTTTTTCGTTCCAAAAAATGCGGCACAAAGGAGATCGTCACACCCGCGGGATAGAGATCTCCCATGCGAATCTACTTCGTCGGCAGTCACGCCACGGGCAAAACCACCTTGTGCCGCTACGTGAGCCACCGCTACGGGATCCCCATGATCACCGAGGTCGCCCGCGCGGTTCTCGCCGAAATGGAGTCCAGCTTCGACACCCTGCGCACGGATATCGAGGCGGTCGCCGAGTACCAGCGCCGGGTGTTCGAGCGCCAGGTCGCCATCGAAAATCTGCACGACCAGACGTTCGTGAGCGACCGCGCGTTCGACAACCTGGCGTACGCGGCCGAGCACACCACCATCCTGGCGGACCTGCTCGACGACGCCCGGTTCCGCGACTACATGAACTGGGTGTCCAAAGGCGTGGTGTTCTTCCTCCGCCCTCACCCTTCCTTATTGAAAGAGGACGGCGTCCGGGCCGGCGTGTCGTGGGAGTCGGTGCTGCGCATCGACGGAATGATCAAGCTGCTGCTCGAGCAGTACCGCATCTCGTACCTGCCCGTAGAGTCGGTATCGATGCAAGAGCGCGTACGCGCAGTCGAATTTGTCCTTCGGCGGTCGAACGTCGTGCCGGCGCAAGTGGGCAATGGCAAAGGCAACGGCGTCTCCCACACCGTCGCCGGCGACCTGCTGGCCACCCTCAACAGTTAAATAAGCCCTGGCGACGAGCGCCGGTTTTTGGTCCCGGGCCATTGGTGTCGCCCCTCGCTATCGTGCTAACCTCGCGGCTATACTGCGTTTTGGCACATGTCGATGAGGGACGACACCACGCCGACGAACCCCGAGCCGATCGAGGTTCTACAGGCACAGCTCGACGCGCTTCGAAAGAATCCAGACGATGCGGATTTGTATTTCGAGCTGCGGGTAGCGCTGCGTAAAAGCGGCCAGGCACTACCGCTCGCCGAGATAGGCGAGCTGCACGCCCCGCATCAGCGCGACCGCTTGCGCGCCGCAGACATCTGGAGCGAAGCCGGTGAAGCGCGTTTGCTGCTCGGCCACGACGAGCAGGCCGAGCAAGACCTGTTCGAAGCGCTGCGCCTGGACCCGGCCAATGAACGCGCCGCCGCGCGCCTCACCGAGCACCTGATGGTGGCCGAGCGCTTTGCCGAGGCCGCGCAGATTCTCGAGGACGAGCTGGCCGAGCTCAAACGCCGCGCCGACAGCGCCCGGCAAAACGACGACCGCAAAGCGCGGCCGTTTTCCGGGCGCCGCGCCCACCGTCACCGCATGCTGGCCCAGCTGTGGGACGAACGTCTCGGTCGCATCGACCGGGCGCTGTACCATTGGCAACAAGCCTGGCAGCTCGAGCCGCAACGCTCCGAAGCGCTCGAAGCCGCGCGCTCGATCTATCTGTCGTTGGGCGACGAGGCCATGGTGGCCAAGCTGTACGAAGCCGAGCTCAAAGTGCTGGGTGAAAAGGGCTCACGCGACCGCCGGGCCGAAATCGAGCTGGAGCTGGGCCGCATCAGCATGCGCCGCGGCGAGGCGCGCGAAGCGGCCAACCACCTGGAGATCGCCCTGCGACTGGCGCCGAGCTCCGCCGACGCGCGGGAAGCCCTCGCCGAGTGTTACGCGTCGGACGAGTTCGCCGACGGCAGTCACGATGATCGGCGGCGCCGCGCCAGCGAGCTGTTCGTCGAGCTCGGCGAAAAACGCATGGCCACCAAGGACGACGTGGAAGCCATCGGCTATCTGCGCCGCGCGCTGGGCGTCGACCCGTATCACACCGCCGGCTCCGAAACCCTGGAGCGCGCGCTGGCAAAAGCCCAGCGCTGGGAGGAGCTGGACAAGCTGTACCTCCACCGCATCGCGGGTACCGACGACGACAACGAACGGCTGTCGATGATCGCGAAGCGCGTCAACCTGTATTATACGCACCTCGACGATCGAGACACGCTCAAAGAGCTGCTCATCGAGCTCGCGGCCGCTCAGCCGCACACGGGCACCCACGGCACGCCGTCGGATTACTCGCGCCGGCTGCGCGAGCTGTACGAACAGGACGAAGAGTGGGAAAAACTGGTGCAGATCGCCGAATACGAGCTGCCCGCCCTGGAGGGCAACCCCGACGCGATGTGCACAGAGTTGCTCGAGCTGGCGACCATCCACCGCGAGCGCCTCAACGATCGCGACATCGCCGCCGAGCACCTGCATCGGGTGCTCAGCATCGACGCGACCCACGAAGAAGCCCTGGAGCGCTACGCCGATCACTTCCGCGAGAGCCGCGACTGGCGAGGCCTGGCGGACCTGCTCGAATTTGCGTTCGACCAGGCGCGGGAAGCCGGCGTCGATCGCGCTTCGCTGGTGCGCCAGCTCGAGGAGCTGGCGCAGATCGCCGAGCTGCGCCTGGGCGATGTAGACCGCGCTATCGCCACGTGGAATCGCATCGCCGAGCTCGAGCCGGACAACCCCAAGTCGCGCGAGGCCCTGCGCCGGTTGATGTCCCGGGCGAAGATGTGGTCGTCGCTGGTCGGCGTGCTCGAACAGGAGGCCGCAAACGCGCACCTGCCCGAGCAACGCGCCGAGGCGTTGCGACGGATCGCGCAGGTCTACCGCGAGCGCCAGGTAAATCCGCGCCGCGCCATCGCCCTGTACGAAGAAGTGCTGGCCACGTTCCCCGGCGACGAGGGCGTGCTCAAGGCCCTGGCCGAGCTTTACGAACGCGAAGGTGACGATGCGGGGCTGGCCCACACCCTGCGCCGGCAGCTGGAGCTGGACGTGAGCAAGCTCAACGACGAGCTGGCGGCCCAGGGCAAGCGCGCGCCGACCGCCAGGGAGTGGCCGGTGGCCAAGCGCGTCGAACGGCTCACCACGTTGCGCCGGCTCGCGACCATGTACGCCGAGCGCCTCGCCGATGTCGACGGCGTCGTGTTCGCGTGCAGCGGCATTCTCGAGATTCTGCCGGGCGACCGCGACGCGCTCACGCGCATGGAAACCGTGCTCGAAAAGGCCGGCGACATTCAGCGCCTGGAACAGACCCTCGAATACCACGCCAGCGCCGCCACCGGACCGGCCGAGCGCGGCACCGTGCTCAAGAAACTGGCCGAGCTCGCCGCCAACCGCGACGACGACATGGTTGCGATGGATTGCTGGGAAGATGTGTTGAAGGTCGCGCCCAGTGACGCGGACGCGCTCGCCGCGCTGTCCACGCTGTACCGCCGCCACCGCCGCTGGGGTGAGCTGGCCGCGGTGCTCGAACGCTCGCTGATGAGTCGGCGCGCGACCGACGAAGAAGCACCGAGCGCCGAGCGGATCGAAGAGCTGCGCGGCTACGCCCAGGTTGTCGACACCGAGCTTGGCGACTCGGCCCGGGCGATGCGCGCCTGGCAACGCGTGTGCGACGCGGTGCCCGCCGATCGCGAAGCCCTCGACGCGCTGGCCCGGCTGTACGACGACGCCGGTCGCTGGCGCGATCTGGCCGAGGTACTGGCGGAGCAGGCGCCGCTGTACGTCGAAGACGAGCCGAAGAAAGCGGCACAGGTCGCGCTGCAGCGGGCCGAGCTGTTGGAGGAACGCCTGGGCGCGCCGGCCGAGGCCATCACCGCGCTCAACACGCTGATCCACGATCTGGACCCGGGCAATCTGTACGCCCACACCATGCTGCGCCGGCTGCACGAGGCGCGCGGCGACTTCGACTCGGCGGTGCGCATCGCCGAGCGCGAGATGTACCTGTTGACCGAGACAGACCAGCGCATCACCCGCGGTCTGGAGATCGGTCTGTTGTGTCGCGATCGTTTGGGCGATCCCACCCGCGCGCTGCAGGCGTTCGAGCGGGTGCTCGAGCTGTCGCCGGATCACGAAGAAGCCATCCTGGCAGCGGCCGAGCTGTACGCCAAGGTCGGCAACTGGCGCCGCCACATCGACATGCTCGAGCGGCGCATCGAGCTGGCCCCGGCGGGTCGCGAGCGCCGCACGCTGATGATCCGCATCGCGCAGACCGAAGCCGAACGCCTCGGCGAGCACAAAAAAGCGTTCGCCTGGCTACGCAAGGCCCACGAGCACGCGCCGGACGCCAGCACCATCGCCGAGTTGCGCCGCGCCGCGGAGGCGTACGGCTTGTGGCGAGATCTGGCCCGGGTCTACGAGGACGAGCGCACCCGGCTCACGGCTAGCTCCGACATCCCCGCGGACGTCAACGCCTATGTCGCCGCATCGCGTGAGTTGGCCGCCATCGAAGAGCGGCGGCTCAACAACGCCGCCAAGGCCATGAACGTGCTGCTCGACGCGCTGAACGTTGCACCCAACGACGGCAGCCTGCTGGCCGAGGCCGAGCGGGTCGCCGCCGAGGGCGACAAAGAACAGCTGTGGACCCTGATGATCGAGTGCCTCAACGCGCCGCTCGAGGTCGCCGTTGGCGAGCCGCGGGTCGCACTGCACACGCGCCGGGCGCGGTTGCTCGAAGAGCGGCTGAAAGATGCGCGCGGCGCGACCGAAGAGCTGCTCAAGGCGTTCGCCCACATGCCCGAGCGCGAGGAAACCCGCCGGGCGCTGTACGATCTGGCCGACCGGACCAACCGGTGGAAAGACGTGATCTCCGTCGAGTCGGAGCTGGCGGAGCGAGCGGCGACCCAACAACACCGAGTAGCCGTGCTGCGGCGCAAAGCGCAGGTGCTCGAAGAGCACATGCACGAGCGCGTGCGCGCGTTCCGCACCCACCTGCAGGCGTTCTTGCTGGCCCCCGAGGATGGCGACACCACCGGCCATCTGTGGCGCCTCGCCAAGGCCATCGACAGCTATCGCACGGCCGAGCGCCGCGCCGCCCCCGAGCCGCCGCCCGCGTATGTGGAGCCCGCCCGCGCCACGCCGCGCCGCCGGCCCAAGCCCGCGGCGCCACCCCGGCAGCGCATCGAAGCCACCACGCGCAAACGTGAGATCACCGAGGAGATTTCCCTGGCCGACGTGATGCTCGGCGACGACGTGGCGCAGCCCCTGGACGGCGCCGAGCGCAAAGAGCACACGATGCCGATCGACATCAGCGACCTGGAGGTCGCGTTCGATCCGGACTTCGACACGCCCGAGCACGACACGGCGCCCCAGGAAAAGATCACCGAGACCGACAAGGCCAAGAACCGCGCCGACGCGACCATGGAGCTGCGCCCCGAGGATTTGATCCAGGCGCTCGGAGTCAAGGCCGCACCGCCGCCACCGCCGGCGCGCGCGCCGGCGCCACGGCCGCGGCACAAAGGTCCGCCGCCACCACCGCCGCGCCCGCCCCAGATCACGCGCATGAAGTCGCCGGCGCCACGCCGCGCCGCCAAGGCCGACACCGGCCCGCGGCCCAAGCAGCGCGTGCGCATGCGCGTCCCGGAGCTGCCGGATCGCGAGTACGAGTCGCCGTGGGAAGAGTTCGCGACCGCGTTCAGCGTGTTCGCCGCGCCCAACCCCAGCACCCGTTTGCGCTGGCTGTTCCGCGCCGCCGAGGTGTGGGAAGCGGGCGCCAAAGACATCGACAAGGCGTTCGACACCCTGGCCGAAGCGCTCGGCATCGCGCCCAACGGCGCCGAGCCCAAAGCGCGCCTGCACCGTCTGGCCGAAGAGCACAACGCCCACGATCGCCTCGCCGCCCTGTACGAGAGCGCCGCGGACAAAGCAGACACTCAGGCCGCCGCCGTCGGGCTGTTGATGGAGGTCGCGGACATCCGCGCGCACCAGCAGCGACCGCGCGAAGCCGAAGCGCTGTACCGGCGCGTCCTGGGCATGCGCCCGGACGACTCGGATACCCGCGCCAAGCTCGAAGCGCTGTACCGCGAGCAGGCGCGCTGGGTAGATCTCGCCGCGTCCCTCGAAGAGCGCACCGACGTGCGCCTGGGCACCGCCGCGCCCGAAGCCGAACGCCCGAGCCTGCTGCGCGAGCTCGCCGAGATCTACCAGGACAAGCTCAACCGCCCCCACGACGCCATCGACGCGTTGGTCCGGCTGCGCGACCTGACCCCGGAGGACAACGAGCTGCTCGAACAATTGGCGGAGCTGTACAGCGGCCTGGGTCGCTGGAGCCACGTCATCGATGTGCTCAACCAGCTCAAAGAGGTGATGCACGGCACCAGCGAAGCGCGCGAGGCGCTGCGCCGCATCGGCAAGATCTACGAGCAGGAGCTGGAGCTTCCCGATCGCGCCATCGACGCCTACTCCCAGCTGTTGTCCAGCTGGTCGGACGATACCGACGCTTACGCCGCGCTGGATCGGCTGTACAAACAGCACGCGCGCTGGCAAGACCTGGCCGACATCCTGCGCCGCCGCGCTGCTCTGAGCCGCGAGCCGATGGAACGCGCCCAGCTTCTGCGCCGGCGCGCCAACGTGCTGCTCGAATGGCTCGACGCGCCGGAGGAGGCCGCGGCCGCGCTGCGCCACGCCCGCACCATCGACCCGGAGGATCCGGAGATCGCCAACGACCTGGTTCAGGCGCTGGTCAAAGCGCACCGGGAGCGCGAAGCCGCGTCGATTCTCGAGGGCCGGATCAAGGCGATGCGCGACGCCAATGCGGGCGCGGGTGACATCGCCGCGTTGCTGGTACGCCTGGCCGATCTGCGCGCCGACTACCTGCACAACACCAAGGGCGCCCACGACGCGCTCGAAGAGGCCCTCGAGCTGGTGCCCGACTACCCGACGGGGCTGGTGTCACTGGCGAAGCTGGCCGAGGCCGAAGAAGACCCGCGCACCTACGCCGAAGCCCGCCTGCGCGAAGCGGACGTGCGCGAAGACCCCGAGGCGAAAGTCGAAGCCCTGCTCGACGCGGGCGTCGCCCTGCGCGACCGCTGTGACGATATCGAAGGCGCACGCTCCGCGTTC
>Ga0114931_10009725_pt1 | contig 11496 bp, 10 predicted proteins | sample 2SBtaG_FD_89579 | JGI IMG/M metagenome (GOLD analysis project Ga0114931, IMG submission 89579) | Deep subsurface microbial communities from Kolumbo volcano to uncover new lineages of life (NeLLi) - 2SBTROV14_V59a metaG | ecosystem: Environmental > Aquatic > Marine > Volcanic | place: Kolumbo...
CGCCGAGCGGTTGGACGACCTGCCGGCGGCCGCCGGAGACATGCGCGAGGCGGCCACGGCCGTTCCGGCATACGAGCACGCGCCGTTCTTCTGGGCCCACGTGGCCCGGTTGGCCGCGGCGATAGACGACGAAGCCGCCCGCACCGAGGCCGCCGACCGGGCGCTGTCACGAGCCCCGGAGCTGGTCACCATTCACCGCGAGGCGGCGGCGCAGTCGTTGGAGGAGGGCGAGCTCGGGGCCGCCCGCGAGCACGTCGCGCTGGCGCGCGCGCTGGCGCCGCGCGACGTGGCGGTGCTCGAGCTGGCCCTGCGGATCGGTTAGCTCGCGTGCTCCAGCTGGTGGGTCAGGGGCTTTTCGCCCGGGCTCCAGCTCGTCGGTCTGTAGGAATGAACCCCGGTCAAGACAAGGTCTAGACCGATGACAGTCGCACCGCGATTCCCGCTGGTTGCGGCGGACCGGGCTACTTCTTCAGCTCGACCTGACCGGTCGCTACCAGCGGCTGGCCGCTGGCGTCGACGCCCTCGAACAGGGCCACGACGCGCACGGCCTGCGCCGGCGCGTTGGCGCCCTTGCCCAGCTGTTTGCCGGTGCTCGCGCCGGTCACCTTGATGGAGCCCAGCGACGTGCGCACGCCGCTGGCATCGTCCCAGAACAGCTCCAGTGTGCCGGCGCCGGCGGGCGCGCCGGCGATCGCAGCCGAGACGCCGCTGGCCTTGGCGTAGACCGCCAGCTCGCCGCGGAAGAGGTAGTCGAGCAGGCCGGTGGCGTACGCGCCGGTCCGCGGCAGGAGCAGCGCCAGCTGCTCGAGCGCGCAGTCGTCGTCGGTGCTGAAGCGCAGGCGCGCATTGCGGATGCGATAGCGGGCCAGGCACTCGCCGCGCTCGCCGGTCAACGTGACCGCGCCCCGCGCGGCGCCGATGAGATCGAGCTGCGGCAGCGGCACCGGCGCCGGCCGGCGGACGCTGGCGGCCAGCAGGCGCCCCAGCTCGTCCTTGCCCACGCGCCCCTCGAGGTCGATCGAGCGGGGCAGGGTGTCCGCGGAGAAGTAGTCACGGCCGGTGATGTCGGCCAGGCCCTTGCCGTCCTTGGCGGTGAAGAAGGAGCGCAGGTCGTCGCGGCGGACCTCCGCGGTCGGCTCGGGTACGCCCAGCCGCCCGTAGGCCAGGCTGGCGATGCGCTCGAAGCGCGAGCCGATGTCCCGGTGGTCGCGCCCGACCTGCTGCAGGTGGGCCTCGTGGTCGTCGCGCACGTGCGACGGCGAGCCCATGTCCTCGAGCACGTGGAGGACGGCGCCGGCCGCCAGCAGCGCGCCGGCCAGGTGCCGCTCGCGCTCGCCCGGGGTCTTGGCCCGCACCGCCTTGGCGTACTGGGTGAGGAAGCCGCTGACCCCCATCGGGTTCTTCGCGTCGGCCACCCAGTCGACGGCCGACGGATGGTTGCCTGCGCCCTTCCCGGTGAGCGGGTCGAGGTAGTGGTTGTCGGCGAACGCCGCCGGGCTGTCGGCCACCGCGGAGCCGGCCACCAGCCACGACAGCGCCGACTGCCGCCCGCGGCCGTCGGGAACGAAGCCGTGCGCGGGGTTGTTCCGCCGCAGCACCTCGAACAGCGCCGGCGCGTCGGCGGGTGGGATGATCAGCTGCTGCAGCAGACCGCGGTCGTAGCCGAACTGCACGCGCAACCGCTCGTGCAGCTTGGAGTGCAGCGCCGCCTGCTCGGTGAGCCCGGCGTGGGTGGTGGCCGCTTCGTAGGCGCCGGCGGGACGCAGCGCCGAGGCCAGGAGGAGCGCCACTGCGAGGGCGAGGAATCGTCTCATTGCGCGTCGTCTCCGGTCTTTCCGGGGGCGGTTTTGGTCTCTGCCGGCGCGGCCTTGGCCGGCGCGGCCTTGGCCGGCGCGGCCGCCTTGCCCGGTGGCGTGGCCTTCGGCGGCTCGGCCTTCGCGGGCGGGGTCGCCTCGGCCGCGGGCTTTGCGGGCGGGGTCGCCTCGGCCGCGGGCTTCGCGGGCGGGGTCGCCTCGGCCGGCGGTGCGGCCGTTGCCGGGGCCTTGTTGGCCGGCGCCAGCTCGGTCGCGGACCGCTTGGGCACGGTGCGCTCGATCCGGTCGTACATGATGTGCGCCAGCTTGACCGCCGCCTCGGCGTCCTTGCACTGGCTGTCGCCGCAGGTCAGCAGCACCACCGTGCCGCGCTCGCGGTCGATGAACGCGACGCCGAAGATGTTGTTCTCCTTGGCCCGCAGGGAGCGGGTCGCGATCTCGTTGCGCTCATCGACGTCGGGCAACGAGTCGGCCAGCGCCGCGTAGCGGCCCTCGGCCTCGGCCGGCTCGAGCTGCCACATGCGCACGGCCAGGTCGAACGATTGCGGCCGACCCAGCGCCTTGAAGTGCTGCGAGCTGTAGACGTCGGTGTCCGGCTCGTCACCCAGCGGCCCGGCCTCGAAGCTGCCGTCGTACTTGGTGACCTGCTTGATGTCGTCCTCGCCGACGAGCTGCGCCGCAACGATCCGGCGGCTGCCGCGCTGCGGGAACAGGTCGCTGGCGATGCGGGTGTGGGCGCCCCCACCGGACAGCTCGGCCGCGGCCTCGTCGACCTCCCACGCGGTCAGCGCGGCCAGGGTCGCGCCGCCGCCGAGATAGCGCAGGTGGCGGGCGTGCGAGTACTCCTGCCGCCAGCGCTCGAGCTGGACCTTATTCTGCTTCTGCGCGAAGTCCATCCGCGGGCCCAGGTCGTCGAAGCGGCGGTCGCTGCGGTAGCCGACGAAGCCGCGCTTGTAGATGACCAGGTAGAAGTCGGTGATCCGCGCGTCCTCGGGCGTCTCACTCCCGTTGGGGGCCCGCACCTTGGCGAACGCCGGCACCTTGTAGCGGCCGGAGGCGTCGGTCGAGGTCACGTACTCGCGGTAGCCGGCCGGCTGGGCCGAGCCGTAGCCGTCGTCGAGCGACCAGGTGGCATAGACCATGGCGCCGGCGACCGGGCTGCCCGATGCGGCGTCGAGCACGCGGCCAGTGAACGGCCCGCGCAGGTCGCCAGCATCGACCGAGTCGGGGCGAGCGCGGAAGGGCGCGGTGCGCGGCTGCGGGGGCATGCAGCCGGTCAGCGCGAGGGCGCAGACAGCGGTGGCGAGCGCACCTCGAAAGGGTGCGCGAAGGTAGTCGAACACGGCGGAAGCTTGACCTTTTTCGCGGGGTTTTGCTACGTTGCAGGCGGGGTTTAACAGGGTGACGTGCCCGTTGCAAACGCGATTGCGGCCGCGCCGGAGGGCCAATGCCTCGCTGCCCGAATTGCAGTAGGGAAAGTCCAGAAGGGTCTCTCTTTTGTCTGAACTGTGGCACGCGCCTCAGTGCTTCCGCTCAGACTCCGAGCGGCGGCGGCGGGTTGTCCAGCGGGCACTGCGCCCAGTGCGGAACCCAGAATCCGCCGGGCATGAACTTCTGCCGCCAGTGTGGCTCTAGCCTGATTTCGGCACCGCCGGCCCAGGCTGCGCCGCCGCCTCAGGCCGCACCGCCGCCTCAGGCCGCACCGCCGCCTCAGGCCGCACCGCCGCCTCAGGCCGCACCGCCGCCGGCGGGCGCGGGCGGGATGCAGCTGTGCCCCACCTGCGGCGGCCAGACGCCGACCGGCTTCGCCTTCTGCCAGCAGTGCGGATCCCGCCTGGGCGGCAGCGGGCCGGTGAGTGCGCCCGGCGCTGCCCCGGGACCCGGCGGCTCGTTCGGCGGTTCGGCAGGCCAGGTCGGCGGCCAAATCGGCGGACCTCCTCCGGCGGCGCCCGGCCGGCCCGGCGCCGTGGCCATGGGCGAGGCGGTCGCCGAAACCCTGGCAGCGCCACAGGGGCGGGGCGCCCTGGATCGCCCCACCGACGTCGAGGCGTCGGTCGCGTGGGGCGCGCTGGTCTCGGTCAACCGCGATGGCACCGACGGCGACCGCTTCCCGCTGCGCGGCGAGTTCGTGATCGTCGGTCGCTCTGGCGCCGACATCTGCTTCGACGACGACACCTTTCTGGCTCCGCGCCACGCCCGCCTCGAGCACAGCGACAAGGGGCCGCGGGTGGTGCCGCTCGACACCCTGAACGGCGTCTACCGCCGGCTGTCGGGTCCCGAGCCGTTGCCCGACGGCGCCTACTTCCTGGCCGGCCGCGAGGTGATGCGCTTCGAAGAGGTGTCGGCCGAGGAGCGCGACGCGGCGCCGCTGGTGCGCCACGGCGTGCACATGTTCGGCTCGCCGCCGCGCGAGCCGTGGGGGCGGCTCATGCAGATGCTGCCCAACGGCGGTATCCGCGACGTCCGCTTCCTCGAGGATCCCGAGATCGTCATCGGCCGCGAGGAGGGCGATCTGGTGTTCGACGACGACGCGTTCCTGTCCCGACGCCACGCCGCGCTGCGCTGGCAGAACGGGCGCTGCGTCGTCGAGGACCTGCACAGCTCCAACGGCACCTTCATGCGTCTGTCCGGGGCCTGGGAGCTGCGTCGTGGCGACCACCTGCGCATGGGCGACCAGCTCTTCCGCTTCGAGCCCGGCTTGTAGGCGTTGGACCGGCCGCCGGTATCGGTCGAGGTGGTCGCACGGACAGACGTCGGTCTGATCCGCTCGAACAACCAGGACACCTTCCTGGTCGGTGACCTCGACGCCGGCGAAGCGATCGATGCCGCGGAGCCGGACGAGCGCACCATCGTCAGCCGCGGGCCGCTGCTGATCGTGTGCGACGGTATGGGCGGCGCCGCCGGTGGCGAGGTCGCCAGCAAGCTGGCCGCCGACGTGATCTGGGCCGAGATGCGCGTGGCGCGGGCGACCGACGAGCGACCGGTGTACGCGCGGATCCTCCGCAGGGCCGTGCGGCTGGCCAACCGGCGTGTGCACGAAGAAGGCGCGCGCGATCCGTCACTGCACGGCATGGGCACCACCGTGTCGGCGGCCGGCATGGTCGGCGACGCCATCATCCTGGCCCAGGTCGGCGACTCGCGCGCGTACATCCACCGTGGCGCCACCCTGACCCAGGTCACTCGCGATCAGTCGATCGCGGCCGCGCTGGTGCACTCGGGGCGGATGACCCCGCGCGAGGCCAAGCAGACGGTGCACGCCAACATGATCCTGCAGGCGCTGGGGGTGAAGGAGGACGTCGACCCGTCGATCTCGCTGGTCGAGGTTCGCCGGGGCGACGCGTTGCTCCTCTGCTCCGACGGCCTGCACGGGCCGGTGGACGACGACAAGCTGCGCGCGACCCTGTGCGCCTGCCCGGATCTGGACGAGGCGGCCGACACGTTGATCCGCCTGGCCCACGCCGCCGGCGCTCCCGACAACGTCACCGCGGTCATCGCCCGCTTCGACGGGGAGGGGTTGCGCCCGCCGATGAGCGAGGAGGACCTGCCGCGCTTCACCGAGATCGACCCGTCCGAGGAGGGCGACCGCGCGCTTACCACGACGTCGTGGGTGGCCCGCCGGCTGGCGGCCAAGGCCGGCCTCGCCGAGGATCCGGGGCCTCCGCCCATCCCGGCGACGGGGCAGCATCCGGTCTACCGCGGCGACGTTCCCGGCCCCGGTGGTGGCGAGGCGGCCCCGGATGGGCCGGCCAGCGTCCGGTTGCAGCGGAGCTCGCGGCCAGGTCTGGTAGCATGGATCCTGGTGGCAGTCGCCGCCCTCGCGGTCGGAGCGCTGGTGCTGTGGAGACTCCTCCTACGCTGAGAATCGTGATCGATCACATCGACGGCAGTCGGCGTGGCCAACGGCAGGAGCTGGCCTGCGGCCCGCGGATCCGTTTCGGCCGCCATCCCGACTGCGAGATCACCTTCGACGCCCACCGCGATCTCGACGCGTCGTCGCGTCACGCCGAGCTGCGCCAGGGGGACGACCGCTTCGTGTTGGTCGACACCGGCTCCTCCAACGGCACCTTCGTCGGCGGCGAGCGGATCGCCGAGCTGGATGTGCCTGTGGGCGCGCCGATCGAGGTCGAGTTCGGCGCAGGCGGGCCGCGTCTGCGTCTCCTCGTCGGCGACGACGCCCAGGTGGCCGCTCTGCCGCGGCTGGAGACCACCTCGTCGCGGGCCCTGCCCGGGCGGCGGCGGGCGTTGTGGCTGGTCGGATTGGTTGCTCTGGTCGCGCTCTTGGGCCTTCTCGGGTGGCGCTTGGCCGGCTGATCGAGGAATAATCGACCCCAACCGGGGGCGGGTGAGCGTGCCATCAGCCAGTAAGTGCCCATCCTGTGGGACGGGCCTCGAGACCAACGCGCGGTTCTGCGGCGTGTGCGGCCACCGGCTCGACGTGCTCGGCCCCCCGGCCGCGGGCTCCCGGGCGTCGACGCCGGCACCGGCCTACCAGGACCCGTACCTGGGCGTCGTCCTCAACAATCGCTTCGAAGTCGAGTCCAAGCTGGGGGAGGGCGGCTTCGGCTCCGTCTACAAGGGCGTGCAGCGCGGCACCGGTCGGTCCGTGGCGCTCAAGCTGCTGCACCCCGAGATGACGCGCGACCAGAACCTGCTCGAGCGGTTCCGCCGCGAGGGGATGGTCCTGTGCAACCTCAAGGATGCGCACACCATCACCACCTACGACTTCGACCAGACTCCCGAGGGCACCCTGTACATCGCCATGGAGCTGCTCGAAGGGCGCAGCCTGCAAGATGTCTTCCAGCGCGAATCGCCCATCGACTGGCGGCGGATGTTCACCATCGTCGCGCAGATGTGCACCTCGCTGGCCGAGGCCCACGCCCAGGGCATCGTTCACCGAGACCTCAAGCCCGAGAACATCCACCTGGAGAACCGACCGGGCAACTCCGAGTTCGTCAAGATCCTCGACTTCGGCATCGCAAAAATGATGCAGGGCGACGCCTTTGGCGGCAACAAGTCGCCGCAGCTCACCGCCACCGGACAGACCCTGGGCACCCTCGAGTACATGTCGCCCGAGCAGCTGATGGGCAAACAGCTCGACGGCCGCAGCGACGTCTACGCGCTCGGCGTCCTGTCGTACGAGCTGATCACCGGCCAGCTGCCGTTCCCCGACGCCAAGGGGCCGGCGCAGCTCATTACCTCGCAGCTCAAGCACACGCCCGTGCCGCCTTCCCAGGTCCGGCCCGCAGCCGGCATCCTGCCCGCGGTCGACGCCTGCATCCTGCGGATGCTCGAGAAGGACAAGAACAACCGCTTCCCCGACGTGACGGCTTTGCGCACCGAGCTCGAGCGGATCCTCGCCGGCGGCTCCGCGATCGCCGCCCCGCCCAACGGCGGCGGCGCGCCGATGGCCGCGCCGGCGATGCAGCGTCCCGCGACCCCGCAGCCGGTCGCGCCGATGATGGCGAACCCGGCGATGGGCAACCCGGCGCCGCGGCCAGCGCCCGCGCGCAACCCGGGCCCCGCCGGCCCGAGCACCGCGGCGGCCATTGCCGCCGACCGCGGTTCCCGCGCCTGGCTGTGGATCGTCATCGCCATCATCGCCGTCGGCGGCGGCGTCGGCGCTCTCCTCGCCCTCAGTTAGTGGCGGCTACAGGTTGGACAGCAGCGCTTTGATCTCTTCTTCGGCCGCCAGGTCGTCGGGGCCGACCTCGAGGTAGCGTCGGTAGAACTGATCGGCCACTCCGTGGTCGCCGTCGGCGCGGGCGTAGTCGCCGGCCATGCGCAGCGCCTCGGGCAGGGTCGGCGCTCTGGCCAGCGCCCGCTGCACCAGCTCGCGCGCGCGCCGATGAATGCCGTCCGACCAGGCGTGACGCGCCTCGCGCAGATCCGCGCGGGCCGCCAGGATCGCTTCGGCGGCACCTGGATCCAGCTCGGTGTCCGCGCTGATGTCGGGCGGTGGGGCAGGGCGCGCGCCCTCGCGGCGCAGCTCGTAGCGCAGATCGAAGGCGCGGAAGCGGCCGCTGGCGCCGGGGCCTTCGCTGACCCAGAGCACCATGCCCGAGGCGTCGACGATCGCGGTGTGCACCGCCGCCAGATCCTGCACGGCGCCGCGGTGACCGAGCGGCAGCGGCGCGTCGTCTACGCCGCGCGTGTCGCGCAGGATCGCGGCTACGTCCTCGGGCCTGGCAATCGCCCCGCGCAGCAGGCGCGCCACCCGCTTGGCCCGATTCGCCGCCGGGCGGATGCGCTGCGCGCGATCGTTCTCCGAATCGCTCTGCAGGTCGTCCGCTTTGAGGATGCCGGTCACCACCGGCGGGGTCTGCCCGCGGCGCGCCTGGACGCCGGACGGCGTGACGTCGACCACCGCCCAGCTGCGCGCGTTGCCATCGACGATCAACACCGCCGCTGCGCCCAGCGGGTCGCCGTGTTGGAGCACTGCGATGGCGTCGTCGAGGGTGCGCGCGTGCTCGAGAATCTCCCGCGCGAGCAGGGGAATCGGTTGTGCTTCGCGCGTCACGCGCACATTCGCCGTGCGCGCCGGATGGACCATCACTGCGATCCCCTCGGCGTTGATGCCACTGACCACGCCGACCAACCCGGGCCATCCGATCGAAGCGAACGGGATGATCTCGCCGGCCGAGTCGCGCACGAAGCTGACGGTCAGCGCCTTCGCCGCTGTGGCGCCCTCGTCCGCGGCGCCGGGCAACGCGAAGCTGCGCCCGACCAGCAAACGATCGCCGCTGGTGCCGCGCAGCGTGGCGACGAACCCGAGCGATCGGGCGACCGTGCGAAAGCGCCGCCCCTCCGTCCACGGCGGCGCCTTGCCGACATCGAGCACCGCTTGCTGTCGCAGGAACGACTCGTATCCCGGCGCGTTGTCCGCGGTCTTTCGCGCGCCGCGCACCACGCCGGCGATGTCGAGCAACTGATGTCCGGGGATGCCGTCGTCGAGCATCCGCTGGCGCCAGCGCAATCGCGTCGAGTGGGTCGAGTCGCCGAACAGCCCCGATCGCGACACCGTGTAGTAGACCGCCGGCTCGAGCGTGCGCGCGACCTCGCCAACGCTGGCGCCGAGCAGGCGTCCCTGCGCGACGCCGAGTGTGTGCGGCTTCCCCACAAGTCGGAGCACCGCGATGCGTCCGGAGTAGGAGAGCGACGAGTCGCCGAAGCCCAGCCGCGACGGCGTGCCCTCGGTACCGGTGACCGCCAGCGGCGTGTCGGGCACCGAACCTTCCGGCACCACGTACGACACGACGCGGCGGAAGATCATGTAAGCGACCAGCAGCGCGAAGACGACGGCGAGACTGGCGACCGCCGCAGCCCGCATGCTACGCCGCGCCGAGCCGGAGCGCCGACCGCCGATCACCAGATCGCTCATCGCGCGGACGATAGCGCAAACGGGTGTTCGTCACACGTTGTCGCGGGAGTCGCCGGTCGGCGCACGGGGTGCGGTTTCCCGCCGCGGGGCACCCCCGGCGCGGTATGCTAGCGACTCTCGAGGTCGGCCGAGGCGCGCGTGACGTATTCTCTCTTCGATCGGACCTGCATATCGCTTGGATCGAGCTCCATGTCCGCGGGCGCGCGGTTGGCCCTTCTCGCGCTCGCCGGGCTGTTGATTCTGATTCTCGGTTTCCTGATCGTGTTCGGCGTGGTGCTGCGCCGGCGCGCGCGAGAGGCCGAGCCGGCGCCCGGCCCGGCGCCTCGCCGGGTCTCCCTGGGACACGAGGTTCACGTCGAGGGGATGGAGTACGTCACCCGCCCGCGCGAATTGCCTCGCGCCCTCGCCGCCAGCGGCGGTGGTCTCGAGGTCGCACGCGACGACAGCTTGATCTGCCCCACCTGCCGCCGCGAGTACGACTCCGGCCTGTCGTACTGCCCGCACGACGCTCGGCCGTTGATCCCGCGCCACGAGCTGCACGAGCGGCGGCGCAAGGACGGCAGCGTCTGCCCCAGCTGCCGTCGCTCGTACGACGCCGGGGTGCGTTTCTGTCCGCACGACGCCACCGAGCTGTGTGCGGTCGCGGTCTACTCGGTCACCACGCGTGGCGTGGATCGCAAGCCGACCGGGATCATCGCCAAGATCTGCCCGCAATGCCAGCAGCGCTACGATCTGTCGGCGACGTTCTGCGCCAAGGACTCGACCGAGCTCGTGGTGATCAACTGAGCCGGGCTATGATCGTTCCCGGTGAGCGACGCGACCAGATGGCGGCCGGTCGTGATCGCGGTGGCGCTGTGCACGGCGGTCGGCTGCCGCGTGCGCGAACGCACGGCCGATGGCACGGCGGACGACGGCGGCGTCGACGTGCTGCTGCGCGTGGGGCCCGGTGACGACGTCACGTTCGAGTACGCCGATCTCGGCGCGCGTTTTCGTCGGGCGCGCGGGGCCGACGCAGTGCCGCTGCCGTCGCGCCGGGTGGCAGGCGTGATCCCTCCCACGGCGCGACCGTCGGCGCCGGGCGATGATGTTCCGGTGCAAGTGGTCGATCTGAACCGGCCGGACTCCGACGGACGGTTCACCGCTGCCCGCATGCGACGCGTCGACTTCGAAGCCCGCGCTCTGGCTGCGCTGCCGCCGGGACGGGCGTCGCGTGTTACCGTGCGCGCGGTCGAGGGCGTCTTCGCTGGCGTCCGGGCTCGCCCGACGGTCACCGTCTACGGCACCGGCTGGTGCGCGGCGTGCCGCGACACCCGCGCCTACCTCGACCAGCGCTCGGTCAAGTACCAGTTCGTCGACGTGGAGAAGGATCCGGCGCGCGCCGAGGAGATGGCGCGGGTTCTGGCTCGTGTCGGCGTTCCCGCCGATCGGGTGCCGGTCATCGACGTCCACGGCCGGGTTCTAGTAGGATTCGAAGCGCGCCGTCTGGCCGCGCTCCTGGGGGACTCCTTATGAAGCGAATCGTCATGGTCTGCGCCGTCCTCGGCGCCCTGGCCGCGCCCGCGCGCGCCGACATCCTGACCCTGTACGCCGCCGCGCAGGGCGGTGGCGCCATGGGCCGCGGCGTATCGGGCGATGCCAAGTCCGCCGCCTTTCACAAAGGCACCAGCGGCGCGACGTACGGCGCTCTGGTCGGCGCCGAGGTGTTCTGGGTCGACGGCTGGATCGAGCATTCCCAGTACGCCGGCAGCGGCGGCCTGCTCGGCACCTGGACCCAGTTCATGCTCGGCCTCGATCTCAAGATGCACTTTGGGGATCAACGCGGCGGGCACCTGGTCAAGGGGCACCGCAAGGGCGACGGCGTCTACCAGGTCGGCTACGCGGAGCTGGGCATCGGCACCGGTTTCGGCGTCGGCACCGGCCAGCAGGTGATGCCGCCGCTGGACAACGCACAGGTCACCGACAAGGGCTTCCTGGTGCAGACCAGCTTCGCCCTCGGCTACCGGCTCAACCGCGTGGTGTCGCTCAACCTGCGCATCCCGATTCAGGCCGGCTACATGTTCAAGAACGGCATCGCCAACAACAACAGCAACCAGTACATCAGCGTGCAGGGCGCGGTGCTCGCCGGGTTGCGCTTCGAGTTTCAGCTCAAGTAGCCGGGCGGTCTAGGGTCTAGGGGCCTGTCCTATCTGGGGACACGCAGAACCGACGCTGAGGCGTCTCGTTCCCAGAATCCGGTCGTCCTGAGCGGAGCCCGCGCAACGCGCGGGCGGAGTCGAAGGACGCATCCCAAGCGCCTCGGGCCAC
>Ga0114931_10009726_pt1 | contig 11495 bp, 6 predicted proteins | sample 2SBtaG_FD_89579 | JGI IMG/M metagenome (GOLD analysis project Ga0114931, IMG submission 89579) | Deep subsurface microbial communities from Kolumbo volcano to uncover new lineages of life (NeLLi) - 2SBTROV14_V59a metaG | ecosystem: Environmental > Aquatic > Marine > Volcanic | place: Kolumbo...
AAAGCAGGCAATAAACAAAATAAGAATTGCCGCAGCGGAAAAGATGTAAATGTAAATGATGTCACTGTTGCCTTCCAACTCCCACTTCAAATGCGAATGCAAGTGAATGTCGGTCATCGGTTGTAGCACCAATCGATTGTCGCCCCGTTTCAAACTTTGGTAATCTTCATTCGGCCAGTTCACATAGCCCTGAAACCAATCTGGAATCTTGGCCTCTACTTTCTTCGGATCGGCGTTCGATGCCAATTTGATATAATTGTAATGACCAAAATCCTCCCAGGTGTAATAGCTTCCCACTTCCAAGGGTTTGAGGGTGACATAGGAAATCAGAAAATCGAAATGGAAATGAGCGTTACGCGGAATGTTTTGCATAACCCCAGTTACGGTCATTTCGAATTTTTGCCCATATTCTATCGCCAGGATCTTGTTGAGGGGATCTTCATCGCCGAAATACTTCTCAGCGATCTCCTCAGTGATGACCACTCCGCCAGGAACTTTAAGCGCCGTTTCCGGATCGCCCCGTAACAGTTTGAAAGAAAACACTTTAAAAAAAGTGGAATCGGCGGAATAGAATCCCGGTTCGTCGAAGCGTTTATCCTGGTAACCCACCGAGAGTTTCGGGCGGGTGAGTCCCGGACCCCAGATCGGGGAGAGGCTGACTGCCTCCGTCACTTCGGGAAAATCCCGCACCATCGCGAGTGCCATTGGGTGGGGCGTACGCGTCTGCGGATTGCCAGTCATCCAGGCAATCCGGTAAATCTGGTCGGCATCCGCGTGGAAGCGGTCATAACTCAGCTCGAACTGAACATACAAAACCATGAGAATCGAACACGTCAGACCGATAGCCAGCCCGGTGATGTTGATCAGGCTGTAGACTCGCTTTTTGAACAGATTGCGCAAGGCGATTTTCAAATAGTTTTTGAACACAATTTTTCCTCATGAATGATAAGGTGGCCTTTTGGGCAAGGTCGCCCCGGTTTTATTCCTAAGACATCACTTCCACCGGAATCACCAGCGTATTCCGTCAGATGAAAGCTCCAACGAAAGCTCGCCAGAGAGGCCCCCAATAATCCCATTCGCCCTTCATATAATAGGCTGTGAAAATCCGTAAGCTGAAATCATAGTCCTCCAGGAGGATGTCTGAAAAGGGGATGGCACGGAAAATCCCCGTCCGTTTGAACTCAAAAGGATATTCAATTCGCGTGCCAACAAGTTTGGTTGATGTCTCAGGCAAGGCGTTGAATGTGGTTACGAAATCAACTATCCACTATCATTACAGTGGGTGTCCGTCAACGGACATGCCCTTGCGGCCCTGGGGTGCGCGTTTCTCTAGTGCTTGGCTGGCGGCTTTCCTCAACCGTCGGTTCTTAGTAAACCGATTCTACAAGCATTCATGCTGCTGAATCTACAATTGGGGGTGTATTACTTCCAAAATGCTGAGCAAAATGGAAACTTACATTTTCGGCCTGTGCGGTAAGGGGAAATCGACCTGTTTGCAAAAATATTTCGCGGATACACTATGGGTCGACCTGCTCAGGCCCGATGTCCTTTGAAGTTACTTTGACAAGTTGGAACGGATCGGTGGACCTGCAGGGTCTCAAGACCTTCCGGCAAGATTGCCCGGAAAGCTAAACCATTTTACTTCCCTGTGGCCATGAAAGAGGTTGCGTGGCAGTGAGCCCCGTTTGCCGGCGCCAGACTCCGTATGTTAGTCGTACCCATTGGCATCATAGTCATCTTCGATGACTCGCGGGTGATGATTTCCAACACCAAGTAAGAGCCTGTGTGCATGCTGCAATTGAGTCGATTTCTTCGGTTGAGGAGCAACGAAAATGGGCTCCGGAATCAGTTCGAGAAACTAATTTGCGGGTTTTTCAGGATACTATGATCCTGTATAGGACAGAATGAAATGGCATTTTGGCTCACCACCAACAGGATTTGTCAGCTAATTCTTAGGACCAATACTCTTCGAAATAGTTGTAAACATCATCGTAGTCCGAGTAGCTTACGATGTTGTCGCGAACATCAATCAGCTTGCAATGTTCAGTCCCTCCAATAGCCGGGCCTCTTAGGCCTCTGCCAACCATTTGGCTGTATAAGACAATCGAAGTCGTTGGGCGGGAAATAAAGATAAGATCGGTTTTGGGGGCATCAAATCCTGTTGACAGAACGCCGTAGTTACACAATACCTGCACCCGATTGTTCTTAAAGTCTTCAAGAAATTGTCGGCGGAGCCCTTTGTCAGTAGCCCCATCGATGTGCCGGGATTCATATCCTAAGTAAACTAACAGCGAACAGATAAATCTGGAATGCTGCACGCTACACGCAAAAAATAATGCGCGACGGCCATGGCTAAGTTCTTTAGTCAGACGCTTGACAATTTCCAGATTTCTAACGTCATCTGCACCAATCATACTCAGGAAGCCTGGAGGGAAATCAAGATTGCCTTCTAAGTACGCCTCCTGTTCAGGCGATAATTCGTAGTTTCTCCCTGAGATTAAGGGTTCAGCCTTGACTTTTGCAAGAACTTTTTTGTCGCGCAAGTAAGAGATCTCTGACCTATACTCATCAGTAGCTTCAATTGAAACGATATTATTGAAAAAGAAATCTCGAAGCTCCTCGTTTCTCCTAACACTGTCAGAGCCACTGCCTGGCGTAGCTGTCAAGCCTACCACTCTCGTTTCCGCCCCCATCAGGGCTTTAGTCACCTTTTTGTATGTAGGAGCTGTAACCTTATGAGCTTCGTCAACCACAATCAGCCCAACTCTCCCAGACAGTTCATCAAAGGATGTCTTATTTCGCGTAAGAATCGAATATAACTTTTGGAAACCAGCCACAACGAATGCTGAACCTGAAAAAACATAAGGCAACGAGGTATTCCCTCCCCAGCACCTGAAAAGCCAGAGTTCTCGTTTCGCCACATGGGCCCAGATTTCCTTGAAACACTCCAAAGACTGTTCACACAATTCCTCTGAATGTGCAAGCCAAACTACCACGCTATTTTCAGATGAATTATTTATAAAATCGGTAATGAACTCCATGGCCGTTCTCGTCTTACCGGAACCCGTAGGCATCTGAATAACAAAACGACTGAGGTTTTTACTCAACTCTTCTTGGGCTTTCAAGTAAACACCGAACTGGTAATCTTTTAGTGTTTTGTAAGGTGTCCTTGCGGAGTGAAGCAGTTCTTCCTTGGAGAGGCTTACCCTTTGGGCTGGTAAAAAAGACAAAGGAAGTTCGGCCCACCTCAAAAACTTTTCACAATACTCCGTGTCATGCCAACCCTGATTTACAAGTGATTGCAACATCTCCTCGAAGGAAGAATTCGATGTCTTGACATTGGTAATTTCACAGAGATTTTTCAGTTCTTCTGGAGGTGTCGAGTTAAGCAGTTCCCTTAGAGATTTTTTATTGCGGAAGAACTCCGTCGTAATAAATGCATTGAAAACTTTGATTAAGTTCGTTTTCCTATATAATTCATTGTTGTCATAATCCTTAGATGACAGAACTGGCAAAAGATGCTCAAGACGCTCGAGAAGCTCGTTCCCAATGATCGACTGCAGTCGTGCCTTACTAAGATTTTCCCAAATCATTGGAAGCTTTCTTTTTCAAGTATTCCTTTAACATCGCTCCCCAATTAAAACACAGCCTATCTATGAGCGATTCAGGGTCTTCAATTGGCTTACGCTCAATCAGCTCTGTTGCTTTTGAAAAGCTAATCAGGAGCATATCAAATAATAAAAATATTTCTGTTAGAACGGAGTCAACATTTTCACTTCTCTCCCCATCAAACGCCCTATGAATGAGCCTCTGCAAGTTGATCCAAAAGTCGTGTGAAGCATTGTATGAGAGGATATCATTCCCGCCATGGGCTTCTGTTTCAAAAAACTTCTGACCTTTCCAGAAATCTTCTGCTCGTTCATAATCATTCGCACTGTAGCGTGCATCGCTAGCTGCCTTCTCTTGCTCCCTCTGGTTATCCTTCACTTTCTGCAAAGTCCCATTGCACTTGGCACCGTGAGTCAACCAATCCAAGATTTCATCACCATTTTGAGTCAGAATCTCTGTGAACATCAAGTAGCCAGTTTCGGATAATGTAATAGCTTTTTTTGTTGGACGATAAGTTTTGGCGTTTTCATCAAAAAAGTACTTTCGAATATCTATTGTTCTAGTCCCTTGGTACTTCCCCAACCGAAATACGAGTTTAGTACTCTTAGAACCAACAGAAGCAAGAATTTTGTCAGACTTACTATTCAGCGTTTTGCTCCTTAAGCCAGGTGGCAAGATAGCTCTTCAAATACTGGCCCCAATTCATCCTCAACCGTTCAACAAAATCGTCCACCGTCCATTCTGACTTGCCTTCAAAACTAGCTTCAGCCTTTGAGTAGGAAATAATAAGCAAGTCGATTAGGTTCTTTATCTGTTTCGATTGGCTCAGGTCAGTATTCTCCATGTCAACGTCTTCAATTATCTTGTAAAGCACTTCGAAGAATGTATGTCGCTTATTGTACTTAATGACATCCGCACCTCCCAGGTGATTAGTCTCAAAGAAATCAGGGCCTCGCCAACTTTCATCCACTATAGAGAACGGTTGGCCCGAGAACTTTGCTGTCCAGGCTGATTTACTCTGGTCGGACTCATTTTGCTTTATGTCGTCGACCAGTTTTGTTATTTCTTTCTTCTTATCTTTATGATTGTCGATGACACTGATGTCGGTAGCTGTTTTGGCGGCTACGTTCTCTGCATCTTCATGACCGGTTCGCAATTCCCCGCCTTTTTGTAGAATTCGTTGATGGGCAGCTTCTAAGTTTTCCTTCCAAAAATCTTGAATCTTCTCAATTGCATTATCTCTAGTCGGCTTAGTTTTTTCGTAGATAGTTTGCTTTAGTTCTTTGTTCGGTATCGCACCCCTTTTTATATTTTTGACGGTGAAAGCTCTATCCAACACTGCATTGAATGAGATCTCACAACCCCACCAACGATCACGCTCAACAAATTTCTCGCCAGGCCAATGAGGAATATGACCGTAAAAAACCTCACGGTCGTTCCGAAGAATTGAAAAACCTTCGTTTCTATCTATATACCTGGAAGTAGCCTCGGAAGAACCACCTCGCCCTCTAATTTTGCGAAACTTCTTATCGAGCAAGCTCATCCTTATGGTGACTACGGATTCATCGGGGGTCCTTTCCGGTTTATCAATTAGCGGAACTTTCCAATCGATTTCAATGGGTTTGTATTCATAAGCGGGCAGGTCATCTGGGAATTTGGTCATTTTGGTTGTTACGTAGAGCGGATCGATAGCCAGAATGTTTTCTTCGTTTAAAGAAATATTGAGACCTTTCCAGATGAATTTTCGATATGTTCGTCCGAACCAGATTTTCATTTCTTCGAGCATCTCTAAAGCCGAGACGGGCTGTCGGTCATACGCACTCCAGATGACTAATGTCCCTTGGTTTGTACTGACAAGAGATCTATATTGGTCCGGTATTTTTCTTTCCTCTGGGATGGGGATGTGACTCATTGTTGGTGGGTCCGATGTAATTTCATCAAGGTCAACGTATGTCCAATGCCAGACAGCCCCCTCTTGTTTCGAGTAGATTTCAATATGCTTGCATTGATTGATCGCCGCGAGCGTCATACCTACACCAAAGCGGCCTATTCCGGACCGGTCATTAAACCTACTTGAGTATCCTAATTGCATGCATCGGTGGAGTGTATCTGAACTCATGCCACACCCGTTATCACCAAACGCCACTTCTTTCATCACAGCATAAGTCTTTTTTCTGCTGCGGTGCCTATCGACTTCGTAGTCCACCTTGATTTTTATATCTGTGCTCTGCGCCTGTATTGAATTGTCAACAACCTCACCGAACGCACTGTATGAGTCGAAATCAGAATCCCTTAGAGATAGGAGAGCCGTTGCGTCATTCACTAGTTTAACATCCATCATTTGGTCCTTTTAGTTTTCTTGGTTTCAAGTTTCAAAATTCGTCATTATATTTGGGAAATGATATACGGAGCGCCCAAATTTCCCGACAATCCCCATTAGCTGCGATTGATATACCCTCAGCTCTTTCTATGCGCTGTATGAATGAGCAGCGAAAAATGCTGTGGATAATAATAAAAGATGAATATCTGAGGAATTCAAATCAGCTTCTACTCTTATCTACATTACAAGTCAAGAGACTTAGCTGCAGAAGTCTGCTCCCAAGTTGATAAACCTCAGATTATTAAACAAATCACAAATCTGAAACAATATGCACTGGAGGAAGGATATGAAGTGTCCCGGGGAACTAGTTTGCAGTGAGTAGCCTATCCGCTATTGAAGCTTCGGTCAATTAGAGGAGCTTTGAATTTCCAACTTCAAAATCTGTGTGGTATAATTTTCTATGTCAGCATCATCAATTGTTGCTATGTTTGCATCTTGGAATAATTGATCAACTTCATTCTTTGCGTCTTTGGACCATTTCCGGACATTCGCTTTCGATATTTTATCGTATGTCAGACTTCCAAGTTCAATATCTTCGTTTTCAATCCACGCATTCCAGTATTTTTTAATGACATCTTGAAAAATGTGACCATCAGGAGAATCTAAAAAGTTGCCTGCGTGATAATATGGGTCTTTTGGGTCTTGGATCACACGCAGGATTATCTTTTGGTAAGACGGCCATTTTTTGGGGTCGGTTCCTGAAATTACTTTGCTCTTCAAAACAGTTAATATGTAAACCCAATCCGCAGCGTTTACCTTGTTTAAGGATTCAATGAATTCTTCATAACTTTCTATAAAGGAATCTTGCTTGTATTCATCAAGGGCCATGAAGATACCAACTTGAAAGGCCTTCGTCCTTATTGATTCAAAAGCTTGATCTAGATTGAGATCCCGTTTGTCAACTTCAAAAAGCACCTTCCTGAACTTCCTAAACTTGGCCTCTATTTCCTTTATTGCCCTAACATAGTTTTGGAATCTCAGGTTTCTCTGCGAATCTGCATTTGTCATAAAAGTATAATACAAGCCCTCTCCACCGCAAAAAACCTTATGCCAAACTTCGTTATGATAACTGTTACCCTCCGCCATACACCAACTCTCTATTTGCTGACATGCTCTAAAATGAAGTTGGAAGACATTGAAGTCATTGAAAAAATGATAAAATACTGCCTGCAAAAGGTTATTGAAATCCAGCTCAAAGTCCTTGATTTTCTTTACATCGCGGATAATCACCTTCTTCTCTTCTTCCGTCTCCGTCTGAGCCACTATTATGTCATTTTGATTGAAATTTGGTCCATTGAATACTTCCTCGAACTCGCCAGTTTTACCCTTAAATCTTTCTCGACCAACCCTGTAGTAATTTGGACGGTTGTAATTTCGTGATCCTAGCAACATCCAAGACATTACATAATGGATTATTTGAGGATTGGTTAAGGTTAGTGCATGACCTGATGATGTCGTCAAATCCGTATCAAGGTCGAAACCACCATGTAATAGTGAAAAGCGGCTCGATTCAAATGAGTCTTTTGAGGCTGTAGAAGAATAGAAAAATCTTGTTAGTAGTGACGGGATCTCATAGTCATTCAATAAGATGGTACGAGCCTCGCTGACTTGCCTTGCAGAGTTATTCACATCAACGAACAATCTCCTCGAAACAAGTGTGGGATCTATGTCAGGCTCTTCGTCAGTCTCGTCCAGATTCTCAAACCATGTTAGGGTCACAGGCAGATCCGCATCGAACTGTTCAAGTGTCTGGATGTCATCATAAAAGGCGGAATAAATATCATTGGATTTCTCATTAGTAAAAGCCCCACAGATTATTCTATAGGCATTCGCTCGATGCTGTCCATCCAAAACAATGATACTTGTGGTAGCTGGGTTGATTTTCAAGCATCCCAAATTACTTTCCACATCCTCAATTTGAAACCTTTCGATTGACCAAAAATTCTCATATCGAATTACAACATTACCATCCTTTTTCTTTTGCCTTTCCGGAGGCGGATATCTTACATCTGTTTGTTTAATGAAGCCGCTCGGCATCAACACTCCCAAAATTGCAGGGAAAAAAACAATTTCTGATGTTTTGCCCATTAGGTATGGCACAAGTTCGGTCGCTACTCGGTAATCGTTTAAGTCCCTCTGAAGCAGCGAGTTGAGATCCTGCAAATCCGCAGAAGCTACCCGTTCGCGCATTGGCTTAAGTTCACCTAGTAAGGCAAATTCGTTGGACGCTTTGTCTCTACTGTTCGCGAAAGTGGAAAAATACCTAACCACGATACGCTTGTCAGGTATTTCGAATGATCCGTACAATCCGTAGAGCTGAATCGAGCGTGCCTCTCTTTTTTGTGCTCTTAGTTTTACCATCTATTTCCTCCCATATATTGGGATATATGTTCTATTGAGAAAACTCTCAATCTTGAACAACTCAGCACGTGGGAAATTAGTCTTAACTGCAATCGTTATGACAAAAAGGGAAGTCAATCCGATATTTTTTACACTGCTAAGAACAATGCCAATACGATCTCCGAACAGCGTTGACTCAGCATCTGTATCGGGATCCACTTGACGAGGTTCAGTTGTTTTCTTGCCAGAATGGATGATTTCTTCTATTTGTTCACAGTGCGTCTGCAATCTACTCCTCATGTTATTCGATACTCCAATGTAAATTGGAGGGCAAAAGCAGGATGTGGCTGCTTCCAGTAACTCAAAATCCATCGAATCCCTAAATTCGTACTCCTTTGAATATGCATTTCCCTCATAGATCTCACTTAGATGGCCCACTATTGTCGTCCGCATGCGCTTTGACTTATGGATCTTATGATAATCAGCAACAGCTTCTACCTTGGGTAAACGTACATACCACCCGTAGAGGCCAGGAAGTTCGGGGGCCTTAAACAAATCATTATATTTATATAGCTTAGAATCGTAATTCATCCTTGGCCTTAAGATGATGCGGTTTCAAAAAAAACCCATATTTAAGAAAAAACAGATAGGTGCATCTGCACCGGAAAGCTAAATAAAACACGCAGCACAACCAACTTCTTCATCATCATCCTCAAGAATCTCGAGTAATAAGTTGGACCGAACTTGAGACCGCCGTGAAAGGCGGGCCAAGTGTTCCTGTTTTACTTGCTGAAGACGATCTGGCTTGATCAAATCCTCAAGCCGCTCTTCTTGGTACCAACTAAACCCATCCTTCTCATATTCCATAGCTTTTTCAAACAACTCGGGATGCTGCTCATAAAGCCACACCCATTCAATCTTCTGCTGGAAAAAACAAAAATAGCAGCCGGAGCGAGTCCGGTGGTAGGTTCCCTTTTTGCCGTCGAGTTCGAATTCACATTCGTTGTAATATTTCGGCAAGCCAACGCCGCTGTCCTCGAGTAGGCGAAAAATGTCGGACTTGATTAGGTTATCTTGGTTTGGCAAAAGCGGGAAATCACGTACGTGAGACAAGGTGTAGTCGGTCTCTTGCAAAAATTCAAACACCACCCGGTTGAACAGTGGCGTGTCTACATCGAGAAGGGCATTTAGCTTGGCGACACGGTCCCAACGTGGGGAGATTGGCCGGTTCACGACCTCTCCTATTTGTAGCCACTTGTCCTTATGAGCGGTTGCCTGATAGAGTGCGGCTACCTTCTCGATAATATCGTTTCTTAGCACCCTAGCGACCACATCCTCGCTCCACATGTTTTTTCGAAACGGGAAGATGGATTGGATGTTGGGCTTCCTCGATATGTAGGCTTCACGATGCTCATCTCCCCGAATCGCGACATAAGAAACCACGGGGTCGTCGCCAATCCACGCTTCGAAAGGCTCAAGCTTGAGCTTCCTGGTGCACCAACGCGTGCCTGGTGAAGGCAAATATCCACCGTACATGGTCAGGAAATGGTCGAACGGATCCTCCACGCTGCCGGGTGCCGCGTTGAGCCTGACAATGGGTTTCCCAAGATAAGCCTCGAGGTCAGCGATTAGCTGGTAGGTTTCGGCAAGCTCCTTACCGGTGTCACAGAAATAATATTCAAGCTCCAACTCAGGATAGTGGTCGCGCAGATAGATGGCGAGGGCCGTGCTGTCCTTCCCACCCGATATTCCAAGCACGTGTCTAACTTTGGTCATTGCTTAGCTGCTGCTTTAGGAGTTTGGTCAACACACTGATGTTCAGTTTGGGGTCATCCGTCAAACGGGTGACAATTTCCTGCTCTAGTTTCTTGCTTGTTTGCTCAATCTCTTTGGGCAAGCGCAGCAGGTAACTCACGTGCTCCTTACCGGGCGATGTTAACTCAAGCCTGAGAACAGATTCCTTGTCGCGGTCAAACTCTAGCTCGCTAAGATCACAAAGGCCGTCCATTTCCACAAGAATCTGGCTCAACTTATCGAAAAGCAGTGGCTCTTCCTCATCCCGCAACGTGTCGAGACCGTTGCCTAACACAGCATGGGTCAACGAGTTGATCCAAGCATTTCTGGCATCAAGGGTCGACTGCAGTCGCACAAAGAACTTCTTCTGATAAGGTAGCAAAAGATGTTGCTTAATCGCTCTGTACCGTTCGACCATTTGACTGCGATAGTCGGGAAAGCCTTGTCCAGAGAGTCCTAGCTCCTTCAGAAGCTGAGCTTCGACCCGGTTGACCAACTCCGCAAAACATGTACGCAACTCCAAGATCGCAGCCTCGAGTTGGGCGACATATTCGCCAAGAACCTCGCTGTCCGTACTCAGGTCAATCATGGAATAACCAAGCGCTTGCGGGAAGGCATCAAAAAATGTTCGTTCCGGATCGGTAGCATCAGCAATTGCTTCGCGCAGCGCTAGCGTTGTCTTGGAAAGTCGCCTGGTTTTCTTGGCGTACTCGGGCAACTCCCGGTAAAAAGTAAGAAATGGTTTGATGGTCTCAATAAATGACTGGTTGGAGAGCGTTGCTTCAGAACGTTGCTTCAGAAGTTTTCGATACTTGTTGAATAAATTCAACCTGACGCCTGAAATATCAAATGTCTTGATTTGAAACGTACCCGGCTTATTGATAATTAGCTCAAGAACTTCCGGAGTTAAGTAGGGAATGTAGCCTTGCTCGCCAAAGAGTGCAAACTCATCTCTTTGTGCGAATAGGAAGATGGGGATCCAGAATTCCAGGAAGCCCTTTTTTAATTTAAAGGGTTTGGAAGCGAGGCTATCCCAGAGATCCTGGATGCTCTTCTTTGTTGTCCTGGCGCTTTGGAGAAACTCCGTACAACCATTCCAGAGAGGCCGGAAAGTGGTGTCCTCTGGAGCGTTGAAAAAGTGTCCTGAATCATCCTGGCAATGGATATGAGTCCGCTTCAGCAAGGAAAAGTAAATCGCTTTTTCCGGGGGAAACTTATCCTTGGGAAACCCTAAGTCTTCCTCTTGCCATTTGTTTACTATCGCCATCAGAAGAGCTTTCCTCGCTACAGTCACCGCCGAAGACAGCTTCTGACGATTCACGAGCTCATTCCGAAAAACAGGTGTGAGGTTATATATTGTTTCGCAGATCTC
>Ga0114931_10009727_pt1 | contig 11493 bp, 8 predicted proteins | sample 2SBtaG_FD_89579 | JGI IMG/M metagenome (GOLD analysis project Ga0114931, IMG submission 89579) | Deep subsurface microbial communities from Kolumbo volcano to uncover new lineages of life (NeLLi) - 2SBTROV14_V59a metaG | ecosystem: Environmental > Aquatic > Marine > Volcanic | place: Kolumbo...
GCCTGCGCCACGACATCGCTGGCCATGCCGTCCCCACCTGGAGAATCAACTCTGACAACCACCGCTTTCACGCTGTGATTGTTGGCCAGGGAATGAATGACCTGCTCCAGCCAACGGGCACGAATGCCGCTATCCATGGCACAAACCCCGAGGGCGTAAACCACCGCGATTTGCGGTAGCCGTCCCCAACGCTCCCCGGCGGCGGCAGGCGCGTGCAGGGCGGCGGTCGACAGGGCCCGCTTTCGCTGCCCCGTCGTTTCTTCAACAATGACCTCTCCTTCGGACCACCGCGCCAGCGTATCGACCAACCCGGCCCGGGCAGCCATGTCAGAAGTGAAGAACACGGTATTATCGACCAGACTGTCGAAAGTGGCGGTGGCGAGGTTGCGGCCCGCGCACACTTCCGCGCGCGTATTCTCGTACCAATCATTCACGTAGATCTGACGCTGCTCACGGTCCGCGTCAGACATGCTGTCGCGGCTGAACATCTCGTTGACTGACTTGTATTTGTAGAAACGCCATTCATCGAACCCCAACCCGAGTTTTTCAAGCGTCCCTTTAATGTATGATCGGTTGATGCTGTAACCCTCCAGCATCAGGGAACCCTCCGGATCCATCACGATCCTGTCCGCGACACTGGCCAGATGGTAGGTGGCCATGCCGCCGCGATCGATGAAAGCGATAATCTTTTTCCCCGCCGCTTTGGCCTTATTCAGCGCCTGCCGCAGCTCCCAGGCGTGTTCCGCCCGCACACTCATACCCGAAAGGTTAAGCGCAATCGCACTCACCCGTGGGTCGCCCTTTGCTCTTTCGATATTGTCCAGCAGGGTAAAGAAACGATTGGTGTTCGCGTCCAAATATTTATAGGAGAGATAATCAATTCGCCCTTTCAGAGACAGCGGCAGGTACTGTTTGTTCCTGCGCAGCGCCGACATGATGCGGCTCCGGCGGTAAGCACCTGCCCGGACGAAGAAAGTGTTGAAGGCATGGTCCGACTTTTCATCGAAGTGCCCCTGTGCTCCAAAACCGCGATAGCCTAAACTGAGACTAAGTCCAATCGTAAAGGCGGTGGATTTAAAATAACGGCCCACCAGGGTCACGCCAGATGTCGTCTGGACCGCGCCGCCAACGCTCCACGGTGTGTCCGAAAAATCGATGCCCTTCTTGAACGCTGTGTCGGCAAACAGAGTCACTTTCGGGGTGCCAAGCGGGCGCACGCCGATTTCAGCGACGCCCTCGCGTGCCTGACTCTCGACCGACAGATTACCGGTGAAGCCGAGGGAGACATATTTGTTGGGGCGCGAGATGACCCCCAGCGAAAGCAATTTTTCGCGCCCGAGGGCATTCTGTTTGCCGGAAGACCAGCCGTAGCCGAGGCCGAACGCCAGAAACCGGCTGCCGCTAGCCGCCGAAAGTTTAAAATCAGTGACGCCGATGCCGTTGAATTTTTGCCGCTGCGCAGAGAAACCAACATGGCGGAGGCCCGTAAATGTGCCCCAATTTTCGATGGAAACCGCATCGTCGCCATCGGTACTCCAGAAGAAACGAAACTCCGAATGGTCGATGAGCGTCAGATTGGCCGGATTGGAAAAACCCAACAGACCGTCCTCAAGGGTGGCCGGCGGGGCCAGCAGGAATTGTGAACGCGTATAGTAGGACGGTAGAGGTTGGGCAACGAGCAGAGATGGAATCAAAGCCAGACCGACCAGAAACAGGAACAAAAGCGTTTGCAATTTCAAAAGAAACATCCTTGTTTTTTAGGAATGAGGGATCGACCAGGTTTTCAGGAAAATAAAATAGCCTGTTGGCATTTCAGGTTAGTTAGATTTCTCCTCTTGCTGACACACCTATACCCCTATTTGCAATCTATCCAGAACAAAGGCGTAGTCGAATGCGATGTCCTTAAACCGGTCGTAGCGGCCGGATGAGCCGCTGTGTCCGGCGCCCATGAAAGTCTTTAACAAGAGTATGTTGTCGTCAGTTTTCAGTGCGCGCAGTTTGGCAGTCCATTTTGCCGGCTCCCAATATTGTACGCGCGGGTCGTTCAGTCCTGCCGTAATCAAGATATCGGGATAGTCCTGCGCGACCACGTTGTCGTAAGGGGAGTAAGATTTCATATAATCATAGTATGGTTTTTCGTTTGGGTTACCCCATTCTTCATATTCGATCACCGTGAGCGGAATGGACGCGTCCAGCATCGTGTTAATGACGTCCACAAAGGGCACCTTGGCAACGGCCACCTGGAAAAGATCCGGACGCATATTGAGAACGGTCCCCATCAGCAATCCGCCGGCGCTGCCGCCGTAGATGGCGATTTTGCCCTTTGTCGTAAAGCCCTGATCGATCAGAAATTCCGTTACATCGATAAAGTCCGTAAACGTGTTTTTCTTCTTCAGCAGTTTTCCCTCTTCATACCAGGGCCGGCCGAGAAGACCGCCGCCGCGAACATGGGCGATCGCGTAGACAAAGCCACGATCTAACAGGGAGAGCCGGGTGCTCGAAAAATCAGGATCGATCGTCACGCCGTACGACCCGTAGCCGTAGAGAAACAGCGGGTTCTTGCCATTCTTGCTCAGACCCTTTTTGTAGACGAGTGAAATGGGAATCTCCGCACCGTCTCGGGCCGGGGCAAAAATACGTTCGGTTTGGTATTGTGCCGGGTCGTACCCACCCAGAACTTCCTTTTGTTTCTTGATCTCCCGTGTCCGCTCATCCATATTATAATCGAAAACCGATTCTGGTGTCACCAGAGAGGAGTATTTGAACCTCAAGATATTTGTGCTAAACTCAGGGTTACGACTGGTCCGGATAGAATAGGCCGGTTCTTCAAAGCTAACATAGTGCGTCTTGCCATCCGCAAAACTCATGATGCGAATTTTTTCAAGGCCTTTCTCCCGTTCGTAGACAACCAGGTGGTTCTCGAAAAGCTCGAAGCCGGATAGCTTCGTCGTTTGCCGGTGCGGAATCACTTCGGTCCACTTCTCTTTGTCCGGGTGGCTGGCGGGCACCCGCATCAGCTTGAAGTTGATTGCGTCCTCATTTGTCATGATGAAGAAGTCGCCCCCGTGGTGGTCGAGGCTATATTCGATTTTGTGGCGGCGTGGTTGGATCAGCTTGAATTTGCGGCCGGATGTACCGGCGTTGAGAAACCAAACTTCCGAAGTCGTAATACTGTTCAGCTCAAGGAAAAGCACCTGCTCATCCTTGCTCTTGCTCAGAGAGACATAGTAGGCATCGTCCTCTTCAAAATGAACCAGCTCATCTGCTTGCGGCACTGTTCCCAGAAGATGTTTAAAAACCTTGAACGGTCTTTGTGCGTCGTCCAGGGTATTGTAGTAGAGTGTTTGATTGTCGTTAGCCCATTCCAGCGAATAGTAATTATTTGTGATCCGATCGGGAAGCAGCTCACCGGTTTCAAGGTTCTTGACGTAGATTGTGTAGCGTTCCGCACCAGATCCGTCCACTGAGTAAGCAAGCAATTTGTGATTGGGGCTCACCCTGACAATCCCCAGACGGAAATAATCCTCGTCCTTTGCCAGAACATTCTGATCCAGCAGAATTTCCTCCGGCGCTGTCAGCGAATCTTTTTTGCGACAGAGAATTTGATACTGTTTGCCTTCCTCAGAACGCGCGTAGTAATAGTATTGGTCCCGTTCTTCGGGTACCTCCAAATCTGTTTCCTTGATACGACCGACCATTTCCTGAAACAGCTTTTCCTGCAAGGCCTCCGTATGCTTTGTCATCGTGGCCGTGTAGGCATTTTCCGCCTCTAGATAGTCAGTGACGTCCTGACTGTCTCGTTGCCGCAACCAAAAGTAGTTGTCGGTTCGTGTGTCCCCGTGGAGGGCTGTGTCATGCGGGATGACCATGGCAACCGGCGGCCGCGCCGCCTGGTTTCGGCAAGAAGCGAAAAGAAGAAAAATGCAAGAGAGCAGCAGGAATTCGCAATTCGAGGCAGCGTAGGTGACCTTCGTCGTTTGACTAACTCCTCTTAGTAGTAGAAACTTTTTCTTGAATGAGTAAATGCCGGCCGCCGAAAGATCTCTTGCTGATGGTGACTGCTTCGCTGAAAGGACCGGGACGGACAGCCCCCGGCAGTCTTCGGTCAAGACCCTTCCATATCGTCAGGATCTGGTTGAGCGGCGTCAAGTCGAAATGGGTTGCCGCAATCCTTGCGACACGGCCAGCTCATTCAAGCGCGTCAGGATACAATTCCCAAATCTTTCAACGGCCTTGGGGTGGTAGTCGAGAAACAGAGTTGGTTCCAGCATCTCCAATTCTACCAGCAAGAGCGTGCGATCAACCTGAATTGCGTCCACTCTGGCGTATAGCCCGACGTCGGGCAAAACCCGGATGGCCTGGCTCGCTTGCTCAATTAACTCTCGGGGAGGCCGCTGCCCCTTGCTGGTGCCACCAAATTTTTCCTGAACGCGAAAGTCTCCTTCCTGGGGCTTCTTGATAACGGCATGGCTGAACTGACCGTCAAAAAAAATGAACGACCATTCGCCAAATTGTTGGACTTCCGGGATGAACTTTTGAACGATGATTTCGCCATGTTTCTCCAGCATCGTCCGCAGCATGGCATCGTCTTGCGACCTGTCCCCTGAGGTCAGACAGGCGCCGTAGGCATCCGCAGCAACGCACGGCTTAATCACTGCTTTCTCCCAGCCGTTCTGAGCCAAAATATCTTGCAGTGAAGTCGGAGCTCCGGTTTCGACCCAAACCGTTGGCACCAGATTAATGCCTTTGTCGCCGAGGTCTTTCAGGTAGCGCTTGTTGCTGTTCCACCGCAAAATGGCAGGCGAATTGAAGACGGCAACCCCCTCGTTCTCCAAGGTTTGGATCCATTTGAAGAAATCATCGTAATGCAAATGATAGTCCCAGCAGGAGCGAATGAAGACCGCATCATATTGATTCCAGGGCACGTCGTGTGAACTCCAAACGATCGGTTCAACGTCGACGCCCCAGAATAGCAATTTGTTCAACAAGTCCCGGTTTTCCTGGGTCAAGTTGGCATATTCATTGGATGTAGCGAGTGCTATCTTTCTCATGCGATGGTTACTCTGTCACGGTTTGGTGATTGTTTTTGGGTTGCGTGTCATCGACGAAGCTGTCTATCAAGTGCCGTGCGATGCTAAGTTGCGGCGGCAGTCGCGGCAGTGCGTCACTGCGGTACCACGCCGCATCTTCGACTTCGGCACGATCTATATTTATTTCGCCGCCGGCGTAATCAGCGGTAAAAGCGATCATGAGCGAGTTCGGAAACGGCCATGGCTGGCTGCCGAAGTATTTCAGGTTGCTGATCTCTATTTGTACTTCCTCTTTAACTTCGCGCGCAATGGCTTCTTCTAAAGACTCACCCGGCTCAACAAAGCCCGCTTGCACGCTATACATGCCGGCCGGAAACCGATGGGCACGCGAGAGCAGCACTTCCTTTCCTTTTCGAACCAACACAATAACCGCGGGAGAAAGACGGGGATGATTTGTCAGTCCGCAGCGCTGACAACGCCGCGCACGTTCGCTTTCCATGAGATGGGTCGGACTGCCGCAGCTTCCGCAATACTGATGTGTTCGATCCCACTCAACGATTTGATACGCAAACCCTGCGACGGCAAACCTCTGCTCAGAAAGTTGGCCATAGGTTTGGCGCAACGCGACCAAGGTTGAACCAGCGGGCGGCTCAAAACCGGGCTGAAGTTCAACTGAAAAACAGTGCCGGCCCTGTAGTTTGCCGAGATACTGTTTTCGAATGACAGGCGCTGGGAACTCCCCTTCGTCGGCAGCTTCCGGTATTTCGTACCTTGCACCGTTCAACATCACCCACATCAGCCCTTCCTTAAACGCAAACCAAAAGGCCGGCCTCGCAATATGATCTGGCGCGTTAAGGTCCGGTTCGAAATAAGCATAAAAGGACATTGAACCTCTCAGTCCTGTTATTGACAATTGCAAGTGGCAGTGGTCGATCGCAGCTAATTTCAAGCCATGTCGCGGTAAAAAAGATCCATCGCGAACTTTTGCTCAGGTCCTGACTCCTGGCTAGTTATCGATCGTGAAATGACAATCAAGCAAAAGAGCGGGTCATATTCAAGTCAAAAATTGCGACTGCTGATTCAAGCAGATTATTTAGTTCTATCCGAAAACTCTGCTTCAAGTTGTCATTCCCAAAATTTATTATCGGGAATCCAGCTTTTGTGAGCGTGGATCCCCGATAAGAACATTCGGGGATGACAAAATAAACGTGCCGGATAGACACTATTTATTTAGCAGGGCCTCCACCAACAGTGGTTAGCTGAAAAACCGGTCGGGGCTGAGAAAACCGATGGGGTGCCGGGTTGAGCCATCGAGTGCCAACTCGGCAAGCGTTTCACCCACAACCGGCGCAAACTTGAAACCGTGCCCAGAAAAGCCGGCGGCAAGGAAAACCCTCTCATGTTCGGGATGCCGGCCCAGCACAAAGTGATGATCAGGAGTCATCGCATACATGCAAGTCGACCATGCGGTTCGGGTCGGCTCAAAATCGGGAAACACGCGGTTGATGAAGCCACGGAGAGCGGTTTCGTCAGCGTCGTGCAGTTGCCGGTCGAGTTCTTCCGGACCCGGGCAAGGGGTGGCCTGCTCATGTTCTGCGATTTTCAGTCCCAGCTCATCGATGGCCGGAAAACCGTAGTAGCCGCCGTCAGCCGCTTGGATGTAGAAAATTGGAAAACCTTTTTGATAGCGCCAGATGTTGGGCGAATTAAACCATAAAATCACCTTGCGCCAAATTTCCAACTTGACCCGCAGTTTCCGTAATTCATCCTTAGCCCAGGCGCCCGTCGTAATGATGAGCTGACCGGCCGCGATGCGCCGCCGGTTCGTCTCCAACATGACGCCGGAGCCCGTGGCATGCCAGGTAACCACTTTCTCCTTCGCGTAGAGTTTGGCTCCGTGTTTCTGCGCGAGTTCGATTTGTTGACGCACGCACTCCTCGACGCGCAGGTAACCCGCGATGGGATCGTAATACGCCACCTCGTCATCCGCCAGGTTGAATTGTGGGAAACGGGTCTTGATTTGTCCCGCATCCAATTTTTCGTGCGGTAACGCGTGCTGTCGGTAGCACGCGTCCAACCCCCGGATAACCTCGGAATTGGGTAAGCCGGTCGCAAGCAAACCCGTTTGCACCATCAATTCGATAGCACACTCTTGTTCCAGGTCGGTCCACAATTCATAAGCCCTGTGCAAAAGGGGAATGTAATCCGGGTGTTCGAAATAGGCTTTTCGAATGATGCGGGTTTGTCCGTGCGACGAACCTAGATCATGCACCGGAGCAAACTGCTCCACACCGCAAACGCCGGCACCGCGCTGAGCCAACGCCAGCATGGCGGCGCTGCCCATGCCCCCTACACCGATAATGGCGACGTCAACATTTTCTTTGGTCATTTGGTCACTCGATCCGAAGAGCAATGATCTTTTTCTTGCCGCTTGGCCGTCACCTGTACCGCTTGCAAGACCCTTACGATCGGATGTGTTTGGACTTCTAAGCATTCACTCCTGTCGTAGCTCACCTGCGGCCTCCGGCCGGTAATATTTGTCGTAAAAATCGTTGTCAAGGTTGTGTGCCTGGTAGGCCAGAATCGTACGAAACGGGCCGTTGTTGGTCGGGAAACGGCCGTAGCGCTGGTAGACATAATCGCAATAGGCAATCGTCGCCGCGATGGTCTTGTCTGAGTATTCAGGGATTCCGTTCTGCACTTTCTTGGCATCGCGCCATGCAGTAACCGCACCCCCATCGCGAAATGTTCCTTTGCCCGCGGCAAATTTCTGGTCAACAAAGGCCAGAACAGCCTGCTCCATGTTGGAATAGTAGGGCGGACAATAAGGTTTGATAAGGATTTCAGCTTCGGATTCCAACCCTACCGCTGTCGGCAGAGGGGTATTCTTTTTCAAGAGTTTCATAAGGAAGGACATTCCCGCGCCTGCCCCTATTGCACGCGATAAAGCTACTTGCTGCATGCGGAAACCCAATGTTTCGAACCAAATATGTGGATGGGCAGCAAAATGGGGAAAGCCGCCAAGACCCAACGCAGCACTCATGAGGCCCAGGTTTTGAAGGATTCCGCCTTGTTCGATCGCAGCGAATTCACACAGCCACGTCTCGAAAAAACTGAGGGCGCCAAATCTGCCTTTGGCAGGATCATCCTCAAGGTGCCCACCCTTGGATCTGGCAAAAGGGCCGAGGCCGGCCGGTTGGAAATTGTTGCGGTCATCTACGATGAAATAGGCATGTTCTTCGTTGAGTGCGGCCAGCAAAAAGTTAATATAGAGTGCCGAAATTTCATTAACCGGCAGAAAATAACTGGTGCCCGGGAGATTTGCAGACCACTTGTTGAAAGCCGGCAGGTAAGGCAGGCGGCGTGGGATATCGAGCCGACTTTCAGCAAGGCGGACCCGGCTTTTTTGATACCACTGGATCAATTTATGCTGGCGCGCCATTTGTACGAGCTCAGGAATCTCGGTTCGGGGAAAGTCCTGGGGCCGTCTGACAAACCATGTTCCTTCATCATTGAAAACGAAAAGCGACACCAGGTGTAAGGCATCGGCGCTAGCGACCGTGCGCCCGAAGAATTGGGCCATCATGTTGCCGCTGCCGCTTTCGGGCTCACTGCCACTATCGTACGGGAGCTCCGCGAGTGCATAACCCGTCGTACCACAGCCTGCGAACACGAGAGCCGCTTCTTGTTCAGGCGTCAGTGGCTGCGGCTTTTGTCTGCTCTCATAAGTCAGAGGACCGCCGTCAAGGGACATGCCTTTACCGAAGCGCCGCGACCGCCGTTCGAGAAGCGCCTTGAGCAGGGGGAATCCAGCTAGGTGTCCTACCGGTTCATTTTCCATCAATGTTCACTTTCTCCAGGCTATGTCTGCGCGCCTGGTCTGTGTAAAATTAAGTTGCTAAACAGGCCCGGTGGCCCGTCTTGTTTCTGCTTGTTGCAGCAGCAAAGGTGGCTCCTTTTGTCGGGGAGCGTTGGGCATGGCGAATGCTGTATTGATCAGATGAAATAATCTATTGAACAGGTCAAAGAGGTGCAACTGATTTGTTGTCGGGAATACATTACTTGATCGCTGCCGCGGCAACCCGGCCGCGTGATGCATTTGCCGACGTCTGGTTGCGGCATCGGACTTTGCATAAGCCGCCAGTAAGATTGGATATGGGCAGATCGCCAGGCGAAACGTATGTCATTCAATACATATCTATTTTATAATCATAATCTTATCCAGCTAAAGCAAGCTAGTTTGGACTTGCATTTTGCCGTCCGTTAGAATATATTCCGGCAATTGACAAATTTGAACCTAATGTCGGACGCCGCGTATAAAGCCTACGAAAATTATGAACATGTGGCAACCTAGTTTTGTCCTTTCCCGAACCATGCCAACCAGGGAGTGATGCATGGCAATTCCCCTCACTTTTTTCTTTGCTGTCGCTGCGATGACAATACAACCAATCCTTTCACACGATGTACTCGATCTTTTTATAAATGCAGGGTTGGTCGCCAAAATTGTCCTCGGGATTCTTTTTTTCTTTTCCGTCATTTCGTGGGGGATCATTTTGGATAAGATTAGGGTTTTCAGACGCTTGCATCGGGACACCGAGCGCTTCATGAAGCTTTTTCGGGAACACAAGTCGGTGCGCGAAATCTTCCAAACGAGTCGTGGTTATCCGTCGAATCCATTCGCTTCCGTTTTCAAAGAAGCGTATTGGGTGTTCACGGGCGGCACGAGTGGGGCAGGGTCGATGGATGCATCGGGTGGTAGTGCCCTCCTGCGAGACAAAGTCGAGCAGAGTCACTCTAACGAAGATCTGATTCGCGTCTTCGACTCCTCGGCCAGCCGCGAGGTGTTGAGCCTGGAAAAACATTTGCCCTTCCTTGCCACGACCGGTAGCGTCAGCCCTTTCTTTGGATTGTTCGGGACCGTTTGGGGCATCATGAGTGCTTTTCTTTCCATTGGGATGACCGGATCAGCCGACCTCAGTGTGGTCGCACCGGGCATTGCGGAAGCGCTCATCACCACCGTCGCCGGTCTGGGTGCCGCCATCCCTGCGGTCATCGCCTACAATATCTTTGTGAGCAAGTTAAAACGTCTCAGCGCCGAACTCGAGATTTTTTACTCGAACCTGATTGACGCTTTCGCCAGAAAGGAAACCCATGAAGTCCGATAGATATACGACCTTATCGGAAATCAACGTCACGTCTCTGGTCGACGTCACCATGGTGCTCCTTATCGTTTTCATGATCACGGCACCGCTTCTTAGGTCCGGGATGAAAGTTGACTTGCCGCAAACCATTGCAAAAGAAATCGACCCTAACGAGTCTATCGTTTTGACCGTCGACGCCGCGGGTGCTTTGTTTTGGCGACAGGAAAAAATTTCTCTGCAAGTTCTGAAGGAACGTCTGCAAAACCGGAAAGCGTCAAACCGGCTGCAGCCGATTCTCCTGCAGGGTGACAAGCAGGTGGCCTACGAACATATTGTTGCTGTCATGGACATTATCAAGGAATTAGGCCTCGGAAATCTGGGTTTGGTCTTGAAGCCACGGCAACGATAGAACAGGTCGGGAAGCAAACATGCGTGGTCAGCATGAAGAGTAATGTTTTTTATTCGTTCGCCTTGCACGGTATTTTCCTGATAGGCGCCTTTTTCCTGAAAACGCAGCCACGGAAATTTGATGGCTATCCCGTCGTCATGCCGGTCGAAATTGTCGAGCTCAAGCCCGTGTCTTTCAAAGCACCCGAAATAAAGAGAGTCGCGGCGCGACGTAACAAGCCAAGACCCCAGCCCAAGAAACTGGAAGGGGTTACCGTCGAGAAACCAAAGGTAGTGCCGGAGGAACCGGAAGAACGCCAACCGCAACAAGAGGAAACGCCGGACAAATCGGACGAGGGCAGCACGACTGCCGAAAGCGAAACAGTCCGTCTCGATGCCAAGGTGTTTCCGTTTTCTTACTACAAAGCCTTGCTGCGAAGCCGCATAAGAGCCAATTGGGAACCACCGGTCGGAAATGCCATCTCGAAAAGGACGGTAGTTTTTTTCAAGATTCAACGCAGTGGGCAGCTCACAAATATAGCAATTGAAGCGAGCTCCAACGATTTTTTGTTCGACCAGGCTGCGCTGCGGGCGATTACATTGGCCAACCCTTTGCCACCGTTGCCATACGATTTCCCGCAACGCGACCTGGGCGTTCATTTTGAGTTTGAACAAGGACGATGACAAGAAACAGCACACCACTTTCGGCCAAAAAAAGGTTCTTTCGCCGCCTTGCCAAACCGGGCCAGCAGCTTGCCGTCGCCGTAGTCGTTATGAGTTGCTATTCTGTTGCATCCGCCCAAAGCGACGTTTATCTTAAAGTCTACACGAAGACCTTTCAAAGGATGGAGATAGACCTGTATCCGTTTCGTGGCGCCAGCCAGAACCCTGAGTCTGCGGCAATCTCGACTTTGATACTTCAGGTTTTGGAGAAC
>Ga0114931_10009728_pt1 | contig 11493 bp, 6 predicted proteins | sample 2SBtaG_FD_89579 | JGI IMG/M metagenome (GOLD analysis project Ga0114931, IMG submission 89579) | Deep subsurface microbial communities from Kolumbo volcano to uncover new lineages of life (NeLLi) - 2SBTROV14_V59a metaG | ecosystem: Environmental > Aquatic > Marine > Volcanic | place: Kolumbo...
GTGGACACTTGCTCGATGTTCGACAGCAACGGCGACGGTATGGTCGGCATCTCGGAGCTCGTGACGGCTGTTGGCAACGCGATTGGTGGATGTCCACCCCCTACGCCTCAGGCCGAGGCTACGGTTACGCCGACACGTCGGCCAGCGACCCCTACGGCCACCCGTTCCCCGCCGACCCCTTCACCCACGGGCACCCCCTTGTTGCGACTCATTCAAGTTCTCAGGGAAGGAGAGGCTGGACTGCCCGCTATCCTCACCGCCGATGGGGTGGTTGTCAGTCCGGACGGGTTCGACGTCTATGTCTCTGACATACGCCGTCCCGGCCTAGCCTTTCGTCGAAACCCAATTGACGGAACTCTTCGATTCAACTTCCTGTTCGGCGACCGCAGCGAGGGGGTGGCCGTCAGTCCCGACGGGAATCATGTGTATCAAGGGAGTATCTTGGTGATACGGGTATTCTCTCGTGACGCCGAGACAGGAGCGCTAACGGCGGTTCAAGAGATATCGAGCGAGGGAAGTGGGGAGGATATATTCGTCAGTCTCGACGGCCGGTTCGTCTACACCGCCGGCGGGCGTAGCGTTGTTGTCTTCGGTCGTGATACCGACACGGGAAAACTTACGTTGCTCGCCACCGGGGAACCGCCGGGGAGCAGACTGGCATTTACCCCCGACGGAGAGTTTTTCTACGCGCCAGGAGTGTTCAACAATTTCATCACCGTCGTTCGCCGCAACTTGGAGACCAACGATCTCGAGACCGTCGAGGTTGTTCTCGACGATTTGGAGGACCCGGTGAATGGAGTAGATGGATTGTTCCGTGTGTCGGACGTCGCCCTGAGTCCCGACCTTCGCCACCTTTACTCCCTTTCCCCCATTGACCGAGCAATCGTAGTTTTCGACCGGAACGCTGAGGCGGGAAGCATCGTAGCAAAGCAAACGCTGCGCGCAGGCCTCTACGACGATATGCTTATGGTGCCGAATGGAGAGGCACTCCTCGCTACAACAGGCGAGGCCTCAGTAACGGTCCTTCAGAGAGACGAGCAGACAGGTTTCGTGCAGCGGGTTTTCACTTCGCCCCCGATTACGGCCACGATTGACAGACTCGCTCTCGGTCCTCGGGGCAGGACCGTGTACGTGACGGGAAGTGGATACGTAGCCGTTTTTGCGTACCAACCGGAGACCGAGTGATCATTCGGAAGAAAAACAGTTTTCAGTACCCTCAGGGATCGCCCTGGATCCGGCCAGTTGTGGTCGCCTGCGACCCGGCCAGTCTACTCACACTTGTCGTTCGAAAACCAAAGGCCAGTGCTGGACTTACACCCCAAGCTGAAGTTCCGCACTGGCCGCTTTTCGGGCGATCACAACTGGCCGCTTTGAGGCGATCCCCGAGGTCAGTACCTGCCGAGAGGACGTGTGCCTGACTGCCCGAGTTGTTGCAGGCGTGCGGGATGCAGGCTCCGGGCTATCCGCACCAACCCAGCAATCATCGCGCCGGCGTAGCGATAACCGTAGGCGAGTTCCCACGTCGGGTCGGCACGGGGGCGAGTTGGAGAACGGCGAGGGCGTATACCGCTCCCCTCCAGTTTGAAGCCACCAATAAGCCCGTGGTCAAATCCACGCAGAGAGGTGGAACATGTCGGAGGACAAGTCGAAGGAGGCCGAACAGAAGACCAGGGACGCTTTATTCCACCCCCCTTGCGCCCTGCCCGTGCCCTAGGGGAGAGCACGAAAACATGAGGAAGATGCCTGCAACCGAGACCGAGCGGCTCACTCCTCGCCGAGAGCTTCCAGGTCGTCCAGATCCTTCTTGCGTCCGGTCGCCCGTTTGTTCGCAATCAGCTCTCGTTTCCCAAGATAAGAAACTGGCACGTCGCCGTAGAATCCGTCCTCACTGCCGGCGGATGCCTCCACCCAGCTAACCCCGGTTATCGAGGTAAGTAGATCGATCCGGACCGGGGGCACGCCTAGCTGAACGACTTGTTCCGGCTTTTAAGGGACTCCAGCGGGTCGGACCAACGTAAGTCGTCGAGTTCTCGGCAATCAGAGTCATCTACGGGGCCAAATTTCGCGTTAGCGCCCGCTTTTTCGGGGTGGGATGGCCCCTGTAGCGCTCGCATGGTTCTCCCGGGACGAAGGCCGCCGAGACACCCACTTCGTCGACAAGGAAGGCAACCGAGACACCCACTTCGTCGGGTAGGCGGGCAACCGGCAGTAACCCTCCGGCGACCACGCGAGCACTCCACGGGGAATCGGCGCCGGCGCTGTACGCCAACGCCCTGGAACGCGCCGCGGAGTGCCAACTCTGCCAACTCCCAACTTCAAAAGATGGGTGTCCCGCTAGCTCCCCTCCCCAGGTGGGTGTCCCGCCAGCTCTCCCTGGAACACGGAGTGGTTCCGGGCTACTGAGTGGTCGTCATGAGCCAGAAGCACTTCTACATCACCACCGCGATCGACTATCCCAACAGTGTTCCGCACATGGGCCATGCTTACGAGAAGGTCGTGGCCGATTTCTACGCTCGCGCGGCGCGGCGGCGCGGCGTCGATACTCGTTTTCTGATCGGGCTCGATGAGCACGGTCAGAAGATCCAGGAGGCCGCCGACAAGGCGGGCGTGTCGGCACAGGCCTTCGTCGACGAGAAGGCCGAGATCTTTCGCCGCCTCTACGATCTTCTGGAGATCTCGAACCAGGATTTCATCCGCACCTCGGAGGGGCGGCACCACCGCTTTGTGCAGAAGCTCTACGAACAGGTGCGCGACCAGGGCGATATCTACAAGGGTTTCTACGAAGGGGAGTACTGTATTTCGTGCGAGAAGTTCCTGACCGCGGGCGAGCTGGTCGATGGCAAGTGCGCGATCCACGAACGTCCGACCACGGTCGTCAAAGAGGAATCGTACTTCTTTCGCCTCGGCAAATACCGCGATCGGATCCGTGACCACATCGAGAAGCACGCGGACTTCATCTACCCGGATGAGCGGCGCAACGAGATCCTTTCCCGACTGCAAGGGGAGGTGCGCGACCTGTCGATTTCGCGTTCGACCTTCGACTGGGGCATCCCGCTACCCGACGATCCGGAGCACGTGCTGTACGTCTGGTTCGATGCCTTGTCGAATTACTACTCGGCGCTGCTCGAGCCCGACGACATCTCGGCAGTGTACTGGCCGTGCGATTGCCACGTCATCGGCAAGGATATTCTCTGGTTCCACACCGTGATCTGGCCGGCGATGCTGTTGTCGGCGGGTTACGAGCTACCGCGCCAGGTGTACGTCCACGGGTTCATCCTCGACAAGGACGGCCGCAAGATGGCGAAGCATCTGGGCAACGTCGTCGACCCCCTCGAAGTGATCGAGGAATATTCGGTCGACGTCTTGCGATACTACTTCCTGCGCTCGTTCTCGAGCGGCAAGGACGGCAAGTTCTCCGTGGCGGATGTCGAAGAGCGCTACAACGCCGAGCTCGGCAACGATCTGGGAAACCTGGTCTTGCGTGTCGCCAAGCTGGTCCAGACGCGCCTCGGCGGCCGGATCGCCATCGGTGGCGACAACGCCGAGTTTCGCGAGCGACTGTCGCCCGACGCGACCATCGAAGCGTTCTTTCAGGCGGCCGATGCGCGCGAGCATCACCGCGCGGTGGAAGCGCTGTGGGAGTACGTGCGCGCCACCAACGTCTACATGAACGACCGCGCGCCCTGGCGCATCAAAGACGACGCGGAGCTGGCGGCGGTGCTCGGCGCCGGAGTCGAGGCGCTGCGCGTGATCGCCCACCTGGCGAGCCCGATCATGCCGGCCGTCGCAGCGGCGATGGCCGAATCGCTCGGTTTCGAGCTGGCTACCGTCAGCGCCATGGCAGAGGGCCAACGGACCTGTGAAGTCCGCGCGTCGCGCCCGCTGTTTCCCCGGCGCGAGAGCGAGAAGAAGGGGGCCGCGCGACAGAAACAGAAGACGGCGCAGCCGGCAGAGGTGGATCCGTTCGCCAAACTCGAAATCCGCGTGGGACGGATCGAGGAGGCGAGAAACCACCCGGATGCCGACCAGCTCTTCGTCCTCAGCGTGGATCTCGGGGAGGACGAGAAACGCTCGATCTGTGCCGGGCTGCGCCAGCACCTTGCGGCAGAGGACCTGAACGGTCGCAAGGTCATCGTGCTGGCAAATCTGAAGCCGGCGGTGCTGCGCGGAGTTGCCAGCGCCGGTATGGTTCTCGCCAGCGATCGCGCTGACGGAGCGGTCGTTCCGGTCGATCCCGGCGACGCACCGATCGGTGACCTGATTGGCGTCGAGGGAATCGAAGCTACGCCGAAGCGGAAGCTCTCCAAGAGCAACTTCGAGAAGGCGCCCCTGACCGTGCGGGGCGGCCGCGTGGTGTATCGCGACAAGCCGCTGCGCAGCAGTGCCGGCGAGGTGCGCTGCGCTGCGCCGGATGGTGCGCCCGTGCGCTGACGCGGCGTCCGTGCGCAGCGGGACCGTTGCGCGAGGCTACTCGCGGATGCGATTGTCTCAGGGGGGCGAGGCGCGGGGTTGCGGCTGGGTGTTTTCCATAGGTTGGTCAGGGGGGAGTCGATGAAACTTTCGCGACGCGAGATGCTGCGCCTGACGGCGGGTGCGGGGATGTTGCCGATGTCGGCTTGGGTGGCCGCCTGCGGCGACGATGAGCGCACCGTGGTGCGCGGTCCGTCGGGTTTGTTCGCGCACGGCGTTGCCAGCGGCGACCCGCTGGCGGACGCGGTGATTCTGTGGACGCGCGTGTCGCCGAGCAGCCCGGGGGCGGTGCGCGTCGACTGGGAAATCGCCAGCGATCCGGGGTTTGCCCGGGTGGTCGCCGGCGGCGCGGTGATGACCGACGAATCGCTCGACTACACCGTGAAAGTCGACGCGACCGGATTGGCGGCCGGCACCACGTACTATTACCGCTTTGACGCGCAGTTGCGGACCTCGCCGATCGGCCGCACGAGGACCGCTCCGTCCGGGCCGGTCGATCAGGTGCGCGTGGCGGTGGTGTCGTGTTCGAAATACTCGCGCGGGTTGTTCCTCGCATACAGGAGTGTCGCCAGCCGCGCCGATCTCGACGTCGTCTTGCATCTCGGCGACTACATCTACGAGGATGCGGGGGCGGGTGAGATGCGAGCACACGATCCGCCTCGAGAGATTCTCACGCTCGACGACTACCGCACTCGCTACGCGCAGCATCGCAGCGATCCGCACTTGCAGGAGGCGCACCGTCAGCATCCATTCATCACCGTGTGGGACGATCACGAGAGCAGCAACAACTCGTTCCGCGACGGCGCCGAAGGTCACGGCCCGGAGGACGGAGACTGGTTCGAACGCAAGGCGACGGCGCAGCGGGTGTACTCGGAGTGGATGCCGATTCGCGTCGAAGAAGCGGACCGAATCTTTCGCCGGATCGCCTATGGCGACCTGGTCGATTTCGTGATGCTCGACACGCGCTTATGGGGCCGTGACGAGCAGGTCGGCGCGGGCGACGTCGAGGCGATCCACGACCCGGAGCGAACGATCATGGGGTTCGATCAGGAGAAGTGGTTGGCGGAGCAGTTGCGCGGTTCGCAGGCTCGTTGGAAGGTGGTTGGCCAGCAGGTGATTTTCTCGCAGTGGAAGCTGTCGGCGGCGCCGAATTCGGAAGGCGGTGGCGCCGTCGGCAACAGCGACGGTTGGGACGGCTACGACGCGTCTCGCCGTCGTGTCTTCGAGGTGCTGCGCGCCGGCGAAATCGACAACGTCGTGGTGTTGGCCGGCGACGTCCACAGCTCGTGGGCGATGGATTTCACGGAGGATCCCAACAACCCCGACACGTACGACCCGCGCACCGGTGCCGGTTCGCTCGGTGTGGAGTTCGTCACTCCAGGCATTACCAACACCTTCCCCCCCCGCGTTCCGGCAGAGCTATTTCTCCGCCCCAACCCGCACGTCAAGTACGGTGAGGTGACGCAGCGCGGCTACGTGATCCTCGATCTGACCCCGCAGCGCGCGCAGGCGGCGTGGTTTCATTTCGACCGCCTCGACGACGAGAGTGCGGAGGAGCACTTCGCTGTCGCGTTTTCGACCGAAGACGGAGCCAACCATCTGGTCGAGGACGGAGCGCCGGCCGAGCGCGACGGCGAGGTTGCGCCCCTGGCTCCGGAGTAGCAAGACTCGCTTCGCGTGTATCGGTGGCCAGGCCGACGCACCTCAGCCCAAGCCTCGCCTTCGCCTGAGCCTACGAGCGAAGCGAGTCTGGGATCACGGTTGGGTGATCCCGGTTGCGACATCGATGCCGACCGGGCAGTGGTCGGAGCCGCGAACGTCGCCGAGGATGAAGCCGCGCTTGACGAATGGCATCGCTTCCGGTGCTGCGAAAACGTAGTCGATGCGCCAGCCGACGTTGCGATCGCGAGCCCCGAGGCGTTGGCTCCACCAGGTGTAGTAGCCGCCGTCGGGCTGGACATGACGGAAGGTGTCGACCCACCCAGCGTCGACCCAGCGCTGCAGCTCTTCGCGTTCTTCGGGGAGAAATCCACTGTTCATGACGTTCTGCCGGGGCCTCGCGAGGTCGATCTCGCGGTGCGCGGTGTTGAAATCGCCCATGACGATGACTCGGTTGCCGGAGCTGCGCAGCGCGATCAATTTTTTGCGAAGGCGTGCGTAGAAATCGAGTTTGAAAGGGACGCGGCTGTTGTCCCGCAGGGAGCCGCTGCCCTTGGGGAAATACACGTTGGCGACGACGAGCTTGCCGAAGCTGGCGATTTGGAGTCGTCCCTCGCGGTCGAAACGGTCTTCGCCGAGGCTGGTGACGATCCGATCGGGCGTTTTGCGGGACAGTAGGCCGACACCCGAGTAGCCGAGTTTTTCGGCCGGCTGGTAGGCCTGGTGCCAGCGCGGCAGGTGCCGGATCTCGTCGGGGAGCTGGTCGGGTAGAGCGCGCACCTCTTGCAGGCCGACGATCTGCGCGCGCGACCCGGCGAGCCAGTCGACGAAGCCTTTGCGAGCGCAGGCGCGCAGGCCGTTGACGTTCCAGGATACGATTCGCATGCGGAGGAAGGATCTGTCTCGATGGGCTCGGGGGGTTTACAGCGGGCGGTGACAACCCATTGGATGCAGCTCTTACTGTATTGGATGCTTCGATAGGAAGTCTGGAACGAACCCCACTTTGCCAGTTCGAGGCTCATTGTCCACCGCAGCAACCGGGCCCATCGAATGGTGGAGAGGCTCGGCGACGTCGCCGGTGCCGAGCCAGTCGGTGCGACCGTCGATCCGCGGGTGGTGCGTTCGTCGGGTTGCGCGACCGGCGATGGGGCACGGAGGCTCGATGATGCGCCAGGCCGGGTAGAATCCGTCCGCTGAGCTCGCGTTTGGTGGCGGCACGGTCCGGTGTTAGCGTCGCCGGATGTTGGGCAGACGCTTCGAGCAGGCGCTCGTGTTTGCGACGCGGCGCCACGGCGATCAGAAGCGCAAGGGGACGCGGATCCCGTATGTGTCTCACCTGCTCGCCGTCTGTGCCCTGGTCATCGAGGCCGGTGGCGACGAGGACGCGGCCATCGCGGCTCTCCTGCACGACGCGGTCGAAGATCAGAAGGCGACACTCGCCGAGATTCATACCCTCTTCGGAGAGGTGGTCGCCGCCGTCGTGCGGGAGTGTTCCGACACGGACCAGGATCCCAAGCCGCCGTGGTGCGAACGCAAGGTCGGCTTCCTGGCGACACTGGCGGGTCTCTCGGACAGCGCCCGCCTGGTGGTCGCGGCCGACAAGCTGCACAACGCGCGGTCGACCCTGGCCGAACTCGAGACTGCGGGCGATGCGGTGTGGGAGAAGTTCAACGGTGGGCGCGACGGGACTTTGTGGTACTACCGCTCCGTCGTGCAGGGACTCGTCCAGGGGGGCCCGGCTGCGACTCCCCTGTTGCGGTCACTCGAGGAAACTGTGGCGCGCCTCGAAGCCGCCGCTGCAGGTAGCCATCGCTGAGCCGAAACAGTCCGTCGGTGCGCTTGCCGATTCGATCTGTACCGTTCGGTGCAAGTATAGTAGTCGTTGCTTCGTGGTCAGAATTTTTCACGAGCTTCCGCGTGTGTTGCTCGCGCTCGCGTGTCTCGCTTGCTCGACCTGTGGCGGAGGCGATCACGAGCCGCGAATGCCACCCAATATTGTTTTCGTATTTGCCGACGATCTGGGCTACGGCGATCTCAGCTCGTACGGCAGTCGCGAGATCGACACGCCCAATATCGACCGAATCGCGGCGCAGGGAGCGCGCTTCACCGATTTCTATGTCGGCGCCTCGGTGTGCTCGCCGTCACGTGCGTCGCTGCTCACCGGGCGTTACCCCATACGCATGCGAATGGATCCCCTCGGAGTCTTTTTTCCCTTCAGCACCGGTGGGCTCGACCCGGCTGAAGTGACCATCGCCGAGGTGTTGAGGCAACGGGGATACGCCACTGCCTTGATCGGGAAATGGCACCTCGGACATCTACCCGAGTTCTTGCCGACGCGGCAGGGCTTCGACGTGTTTTACGGTCTCCCGTACAGCAACGACATGGACGAACCCCAGTTCCCGGGCGAGGAGCCTCCAGCGCGGCCCTGCATCAGCCTGTTGCCGGACTGCCGCCCGGGCGTGCCGCTGATGGACGGCGAGACCATTCTCGAGATGCCGGTGATCCAGGAGACCCTGACGCAGCGCTATACGGAACGCGCGATTGCTTTCATCCGCGGCGCGGTCGCCAGCGAGCGGCCGTTTTTCTTGTATTACGCCAGCAGCTCGCCGCACACGCCACTCTATGCGTCGGACGCATTTCGCGGGACCTCGGACGGCGGACTCTACGGCGATGTCGTCGAGGAACTCGATTGGAGCGTCGGCGAAATTTTGCAAGAGCTCCACGCACTCGCTATCGATGACGATACGCTGGTGGTGTTCACGAGCGACAACGGCCCGTGGTTACTCTGGCAAACCGATGCGGAGGTTCCGCAGGGTGGGCTCGACAGCGGTAGTGCCGGGCCGCTGCGCGAGGGCAAGAGCAGCACGTTCGAAGGCGGTATGCGGGTTCCCATGGTAGTGCGCTGGCCGCGACGCATCCCGGCCGGACAGACGATCACCCGTCCGGCGACGATGATTGATTGGCTGCCGACGCTGGCTGGGTTCGCCGGAGCGCCGCTACCGGAGCAGGTGGAGTTGGACGGTGAGGACATCGGCCCGCTGCTGGCTGGAACCGATACGGACTCGGCCGACGGCTTCCGCTATCTGTACTACCGCCAGGACAACAGCGGGCTGGGCGCGTATCGCGAGGGCCGCTGGAAACTCAAGCTGGCGGTGGTCGGTGGCGAGTCGGTGTACGCCCGTTACGATCACGGAGATTTGTTGTTCGATCTCGAGGTGGATCCCGCAGAGAAGAATGACCTCTCCGCGCGAGACCCGGATCGTGTAGAGGGGATGCGAACGCGCATGAACGAGATCGCCGCCGGCGTCGATCGATTCGACCGACCATCCGTCGTCAGACGGTAAAGTCGACGATCGCGAGAGGTGCCTGCGAACGATGGTTCGCGGGCACCGTGTATCGCGGCCCGACGTGGTGCCGATCGTCTTGCCTGCCAGGTTGGCCGCGATCCTGCTAGGGATATTGGCGGTTTCGTGTCGCCAGCGGCGTGCTGGCGGATCGTGCCAATGAGGAGCTCGACGACGGTGACCGAGGGGAACGGACTGCGGCGGTGCTGAACATGTCGGTAGGCGAACAATGGACGGCTCGAGGGCGCAGCAAACGGCGCCGCCGCCGCATCTCCATCTCCGAGGCCGGTCTTGTCGGCTTCTGTCCGATGGCGGTGGAGATGCGGTTTCGGGTAAAGACGACCCCGGCACCTAGATACTCGGGATCGCGTCTCCGCAGCTCGGCGGGCACGCATGGTTGGAGCGGCCCGGGGAGGGCTGCACGTGGGGCCGGTGCGCCGGCTGGTTGCCGACCGGTGACACGGTGAGATTCAAATCGATTCTTTGCGAGGAGCGGGCTCGCCGGCTGGTTCTGTCGGTCCTCGTCGCACTATCGGCAAACGCTGTCGGTGCCCAGCCGTTCCTGGTCAACACCTACAGCACCGGCTCGCAGTCGGAGCCGGCCGTCGCCTTCGTGCCGGGCCCGGCACGTATCGTCGCGGTTTGGCAGAGTGCGGATCAGGACGGCGACGAGCTCGGCATCTTCGGTCAGTACCTGGACTCGGTGGGAAACCCGCTCGGGCAGGAGTTTCAGGTCAATCAGGCTACTGCGGACAACCAGGCGTCACCGGCCGTCGCCGCCGCCGGTGACGGTTTTGTCGTGGTGTGGGAAGATTACGACGTCTTCGGGTTGCAGGATCGCTTGATGGCGCGCCTCTACGACGGCGATGCGGCGCCCACCCTGCCCGAGTTTCGGGTCGATTCCACGATCTCCGCATACCATGCCGCGCCGGCGGTGAGTACCTCGCAGAATGGCCGATTTGTGGTCGTCTGGGACGATTACTCGGATGTGTTTGCGCAGATCGTCGACCTCGCGGGACAGCCGATCGGAGCCGAGTTCCGCGTCAACCAGGACACGGCCGGCTATCAGGCGCTCGCCTCGGTGGCGATGTTGGCGGGTGGGGGCTTTGTCGTGACTTGGACGGATGGCAGCTACTACGGTGGCAAAGACGGTGACGGCTACGGTGTGTTCGCGCGCCGTTTCGGTAGCACCGGGACGCCGATCGGAAGCGAATTCCAGGTGAATCTGGCGAGCACAGGCGATCAGTTCTCCCCGGACGTCGTGGCGCGCGCGGATGGTGGTTTCGCGGTCGTCTGGGAGTCGTACGATTTCGACGATGGGAGCGGGCGAATCTCGGCGCGCAGCTTCGACTCGATGTCGACGCCGATCGGCGGGGAGTTCGAGGTGTCGGACCAAAGTGCCAATTACCCCGGAGGCGCCGCTGCCTCGGTGGCCGCGAACGGCGATCTTCTGGTTGCCTGGACCGACCTGCAGCCGACCCTGGATGTCGCCGTTATCGGCCGGCGATTCGATTCGAACGGGGCGCCGCGAGAGCCGCCGTTGGCCTTCGATCCCGCTCCCGGGGTGGATCAGATCGATCCGGATGTCGCCTTTTTGGCGGGCGGGCGCTTCGTCGCTCTTTGGAATGCGGACGGTGCCGACGGCGATGGCGCCAGTGTCGTAGCGGCCATCGCCGGTGACACAGCAACCGCCACGCCGAGCCCGACTGCGACAGGGATCGCCACGCCGACTCGTACGCCGACCCACACGGCGAGCGCCGTCCCGACGCCGACCCCGCCGCCTACGGGTACCCCGACTGCGGCGGCGACCAGTTCGCCGACGAATACCCCGACTGCGGCGGCGACGCCCACTCGTACGCCGAGTTGGAGCGCGACACCGAGCCATACGCGGACGCCCACTCGCACGCCGAGTTGGAGCGCGACACCGAGCCATACGCGGACGCCCACTCGTACGCCGAGTTGGAGCGCGACACCAAGCCATACGCGGACGCCCACTCGTACGCCGAGTTGGAGCGCGACA
>Ga0114931_10009729_pt1 | contig 11493 bp, 7 predicted proteins | sample 2SBtaG_FD_89579 | JGI IMG/M metagenome (GOLD analysis project Ga0114931, IMG submission 89579) | Deep subsurface microbial communities from Kolumbo volcano to uncover new lineages of life (NeLLi) - 2SBTROV14_V59a metaG | ecosystem: Environmental > Aquatic > Marine > Volcanic | place: Kolumbo...
CGGATGTAGATATCCTCTCTACGGGCATTCTGCCGACGCAGCCATGGCACGGCATTGACGGCCTCCGGGCGAGTCCAGGTCCGTTCGATCATGCCTTTTGCGCCGTGGATCCCGATCTCATAGCGATCGCAGCCCATCGCCGCCATTTGCCGGCGCATGGCTTTCAGCGTCCGATCCCGATACTGCGCACGCGCGGCGCGGCGATCTGTAAGAGTCACTGTTGTCTGTCTTCCTCGATGAGTTTGTCTACATCCTTCCAGATCGCGTCCGCGTCGCGTTTCCGGTCGATGCTGTTCGCCGGATCCTGCCACGCTCGCGCCTTCTCGGCGTCGCCCGACGGAAGCGTCCCTGCCGGAGCCACCATACGCTCGGCGCGACGACCGCTATCCGTATCGCCAACGTCGGCGCTCGGCCCGATCGACACCACCACTCAAGGGAGCGCCCCGGCCGCGGTGCGCGTGTCGTTGATCGGGGAGACGAGGGATGCCCCCGGTCCCCCCTTTCCTGCCATCTATAATGTAAAGATGTTTTGTAATCGTCAAAGTTCCGTTATCTTCTTATAAAGATCGCGGAGCCACTCATGCCGAATGGCGTGACGGCCGCTTGTGGCCGGAAGCACCGGTTGCGTTGCAACATCGTCGTGCCGCGGACATCGTTGTGCCGCGCAGCGAGCCAGCGTCGAAGGTCCGAGCCCGACCCCAAGCGGACATGGCGGGCATTCCAGACATCGCGCGCCCAAGATCGGGATGGAAAACAGAGAACCGGCGTGCCATATTCTTTCGCGAAGGAGAAAGCACCAAATGCTTCCGGATTTTCCAGAAACAAAAAGACTGTTCAGTCTCTTCTTTCGGACCTATATGCGGCGGAAAGTCCGCGAGGTTTCGCCTTATAGCGCCGTACAGACGAGGTATCTTCATGAAGGCCGGGCTATGAAGATCACCCGCGCCGATCAGTCGGAATCGACGTCCGGTATGGAGCGACTGTCCACGCATCTCGAAATAAAGCTCGACGAGATCGAGAATCTGACCTTGCAGAAGGCAATCGAGAAGCATGACGCCATGATCGCAGACCTAGTTCGAAAGCAGACGCACTTCGTGCGTGAGCGTATCAGCAGCGAGCTTCCTGAGAGCCAGTCTCTCGACGCGAAAGGCAGAAAATTCGATGCACAGGTTGTTGTCGACATGCTGGAAAAGATGGAAATCGAGTTCTACCCGGACGGCGCGCCACAAGAATTATTTTTGGACGGTCCATTGTTCACGGCGGAGAGAATGGCCGCCGTGGAAAAGGAGGTCGAAAGCAATCCGGAGTTGAAAAGGAAGTTCGAGGAGATAATGGCGAAGAAGAAGGAAGAATGGCGTGCTAGAGAGGCTGATCGAAAACTGGTTGGATAGTGCCGGCGAGCGCAGCTACCAGCGCTGCTTCTGCCAGATGCTGGTCGGGCAGGAATACCGTATCGTCCACAATACGGAACACACGCCACTTGAGCACGGCAAGGACGTGATCGCCGTCTCCCCTTGCGGCAAGGTGGTCGGCTTTCAGCTCAAGGGCAATCCTGGAAAATCGCTGAAGCCGAGCCAGTTTCACGAAATCCGCGGCCAGCTCGAACAGCTCGCGACCTATACGCTCGGCATCCCCGGATACGAAAGGAAGATTCCGGACGAATGCTATCTCGTCACGAACGGCGAGATCGATGAAGCGGTCTCCGCCGAGCTACAACATCTGAACGGCGCTCTTGAGAGCCGGGGCCATCCACCGGAGAAGATTAAGACAATAACGAGAGGAACACTGCTCTCCTGGGCGAATTCCCTTGGGCTTTCGCTGTGGCCTTCGGAAATCGAGGACTTCGGCAATCTCATCGAGCTCCTGAACCGCGCCGGCAACGAGATTTTCCCGGCGGACGTATTCGACCCGCTCTTGCGGCATACGCTTCGTATGCACGAGACCCTAAAGGCTTCGGAATTGCGCCGCCGGATCACAAGCGCGGCCGTCATGACGGCCGTTGCGCTGCATTCCTTCTCCCGGCGCAAGAACTACTTCGCAGAAATTACGGCATGGACTTTGTTTGCAACCTACGCCATCGCGGCTTGCGAGAAAAACAGTCTCGATTTCAAAAAGAACGCCGCAGAAGCAGTTCTGACGGCGCGCGGCGCAATCCGCGGCCTTGTCGGGCAGCTTTGCGACGAGATCCCGGAGCGCGGGATTCTGAGCGAGGGAGACCCGTTCAGCGAGTTCGCCTTCTATCGCCCGAGGGCGCTGCTGATCTATGCACTCATGGGGATTTACTGGATGTGGTCCGACGCCGAGGGCTGGAATGAACCGAAGCACAAGGCGGTGGTTGAAGGATTGATTCCCGAAAATCTTCCGCCGCAGAGCCTCTGGGGTGAAGGCGCGATCCCGCACCTCCTCGCTTTCACCTGGTATCAAAAACGGATCGCCGCCTCTCCGGCGCAGGATGAATTCGTGGCAGCCGTGTTGCGTGACATCTTGCGCAACAAGCTCGGACCTGCGGGACATCTGCCGTCGCCTTACTATGGAATCGAAGACGTCGTGCGGCACACCTATCTCAAGATTCTGGGCTGCGACGATCCTTTCGAAGGTGACGGCTTTGAAGGAACAAGCTATATCTGCGAAAGCCTGATGATGTACCTTGTGCGCGCGAACCTGAAGGAAAGATGCAAGGAGCTTTGGCCTGACTTCACGCGCATCAACCATGAGCGCGTCGTGCCGGACGAGGCATGGCGCTTCGCGCTCTATCGCACCGGGGAAGGAGCTACAAACGCCACGAATATCTATCCTTCAACGATGCAGTGGCGGGATCTTCAAAAGCTTTGCGCTGAACAAGGGGGAGCGGACATTCCGGAAGCACTCAAGGCCGACCCCATTCTACTGCTCTTGTTCGTAACGATTTTTCCGTTTCGCGCCTCGTTCTCGGCAGTGAAATTCCTTCATAAGACGTTCGACGTGCCGACAGCGACGACTCCGGGCTGATCCCTAGCATGCAACGCAGCGCTGAAAAACGAAAAGCGACGGATCCGTTTCGTGGGGATTCAACGTACGCAAAGCTGTGCAAGATGCCCGCATCTGGCCGAAGGAGGAAGCGTTCGCGCGCGGTTGCTGGACGTACGACCCCACCTACGATACATACTTCATCTGCGACTGACGCCTTTTTGGCCTCCTCTGGCGGAGAATATGTTTGAGATACGCCGTTCGACGACAAGGGCTGGTCATGTTTACAAAGAATCTCGAAGTTCTACTATCGGAGCTCTGTCAGTTGTCAGCCGATATCTCCCACTTTTCTTTCGCAGAGTTCGCAACCGTTGGGGCGGCGGGTCGGACGTCATCAGTGTCGGCGGCCCCCCGAATGTTCGCCCGATGAGGAGAGGTCGCCGCCGAGCGTTTGGGAATAACACGCCCTGTCAAAGGGGATGTCCGCTCCTGGCCGGAAGCACCGGTTGCGTTGCAACATCGTCGTGCCGCGGACATCGTTGTGCCGCGCAGCGAGCCAGCGTCGAAGGTCCGAGCCCGACCCGTTTGAGACGATCGAGCCTCGGAACAGCGTCCGTGACAAATCCCCGTTGGCTGACGTTGGCCTCCGGCGAGCGGTGGTCTCGTACTAGCCACACGGCCACATGAACGCAGATCGCGAAGCTCACGGTTGTCAATCCGGCGGAATGCTAAAATTGAATCCGCTAAATGGAACCCCGGCAGGAGAAAAACCGATGGCGAGCAATGGCTTCAGACTGCTTTCCGATGGCGACCCGGCGACAGGGATGCAGTCGTCCGATCTAACCCCACCCGAGACATTTACCGGTGAAAACCACACGGAAACTAACCATACATTCTTTGCAACGGAGGACGAGTCCGTTCTCTCGGGGGTGTGGGAGTGTGCGCCCTGCAAAGAAGAAATTGCCAGCTACCCGGTCCACGAAATGATGACCGTCATCTCGGGGTCGGTGACGGTGACAAATGCGGAGGGGCATTCCGAAACGTTTACATCGGGCGATGTGTTCTTCATCCCGAAGGGCGCGAAGTGTACTTGGCACATCACGGAGACTCTTCGGAAGTTCTATATGATCGCCTCGTGAGATAGCGCCGTTAGTCAATGCCCCAAGGTATTGTCGCAATGTTTCGGGATCCGGACGCCTCCTTCGGGGCGATTTCTACCATAGCGTAAGCGGTCGTGAGCGACCGCAATCAACTATCCAATTACTTCGGAGCGCCCGGAGGGCAAGGACCGCTCCCGGCCGGAGCCGGCCCTAGATTGGAGTTCTCTTGCACAGAGTTCGCAAACTGAGATCGCAACTATCTTGCAGCGTGTACGCACACATCTGTTGGTCGACGTCTACTCCCGCCTGCACGTGTGCTCGCGCCGGCTTCGGCCCACTTGGCGTTCAGCAGCACATGCGGACCTTAAATCACGTAGATCACGCTGTATAGCGGCTGACCATGCGAGTCCTTCCCCTGTTACGCGCTGGCGAACATCATCCGCAATGGCTCACGCGTCGAGGGCGTGGCCGAGAGCACGCCCGGCGCGGAAATGCGTATGAGGGCAAGGCCGATAGTGCGCAACAGATAGCGGGTGAGCTATCTTAGTGCCCGAATCCGGTGCTGCGAGAATGCGGGGAAGAAATTATGCCTGAGCGGGACTACCGAGAGCGGTTGAATCGATTGCAGGCGGCAGCGGACGATGCAGCACGTCATGTCCGGAATGTATATCTGACCTTCATGCTGGTCTCCTTATACGCCGCGCTGATGTTCGGGACCGTGTCGGACGAGCAATTGCTACGTGTCAGCGATCTCACTCTCCCGTTGCTCAACGTGGGGCTTCCAATTGATAGCGTATTCGCCGTCGGACCGGCCATTTATCTGGTTCTCCATTTCAATCTGCTGCTTCAGATTCACTTGTTGTCACGAAAGCTGTTTGCGCTCGACGCCGTGATCAACGGTGCGCCTTGGGGCATCAGTCGCGCCGAGCAGCGGGTGCTGCTATTCCCACTGGCCATCGCGCATCGAATCGCGGAGCATCGCGAAAGCGGTATCGTTACTTGGCTTATCGATATGGTCGTCTTGCTGACTGTCCTCGCGATGCCGGTCTCGATCATTGCCGGCGCACAGCTTCGATTTCTTCCGTATCACAGCGAGCCGATCACTTTCTGGCACCAGACGCTGTTGGCTGTCCAGCTCGTGATTATCTGGATACTTTGGCCATCCATTTTTTTTGGCCGTGGCAGCGGATGGATTAGCGGCATGCTGCGCGGAGACTTGCGTCCCCTAACAACGCTCGTTCCAGCTGTATCGTTCAGCTTGGTCATCGTAGTCCTGTCCACGATTGTCGCCGTCGTACCGGGGGGTACCGTGGAACGTTGGGTCACTGAACATGCGCCAACTCGCTGGGTGAGTCGATCGGGCGATTCTCTGAGCGCGACAAACTGGCTGTTTGACCGCCCAGATTCATGGTTCCATAGAGACCTTCGACTCAGCGGAAAGTCCCTGGGCAGCGGCATCCCGCCTCTTTTCCCGGGCCTTCCGGATTCGCGCAAATCTAGACGGGAATCTTTATCAATTCGCGGCGATACACTGTTGCTTGCCCGCCGCGACCTGCGCAACGCCGACTTACGCGGAGCGACGCTGATCAACTTCAACCTCCGGGGTGCGAACTTGCGCTCGGCGAATCTACATGGAGCGACGCTTATCGACGTTCAGCTCCAGGACGCCGACTTGCGGGGGGCTTACTTGGAGTGCGACACTGTCGAACAGTGCGCTGTCGGGTGCGGATCTCCGTGACACAGACCTCAAGAACGCAGATCTGAGGCGGCAGAATTTCGCGGGTGCAACGCTGCGTGGCGCGGACTTCAGAAACGCGAATTTGTCTGGCTCGAATTTCGACGGATTGACCATGCATCGCGTCGAGTTGCGTGGTGCGAAATTGCGCGGCGCGACGCTGAATAAGACCGACCTTCACGGTGTAAGTCTCGAAAACGCGGACCTGCGTGGCGCCTCGCTGCGTGGTGCTCGACTGCAAGGAACAAATCTACGACACGCGAAACTCCAAGGCACGGACCTGACCGAGGCAGAATTGCAGGCCTCCGATCTTACGAAAACGGTATTGATCGCGGCGCTCATGGTTGGCGCAGACATGCGAGCGACAAACTTGGACGGCGCCTACATGTATCTAACGAATTTGACGCGAGCAAGGCTTTGCCGGGCAAATTTCCACGCTGCGGACATCGACTTCGTGAACTTCAACTACGCGCGTTTTCCTTGTGACGGTGAGGACAAATTGGCATCCGTCCTCAAGTGGGTGCGTGCACAAGTTGGTGATGATGATGTGTTCGATGGCGTTCGCGAAACTATTGAGAGGCGATACCAGGCCACAGTGCCGGAAGACTCACTGAGCTTGGAGGGTGCGAGTGCGGTGGCCGTTGTGTATAAGGAGGCGGCACTGAAGAATAAGCGAGTCGCCGAAATTCTCGCTGACTGGCCAAAGTCTTCGTCTTTCGAGGACTATACTGAGCGTCTCGCTCAGCAGCTGGCCCGCATCTCGTGCGAAGATGTCTATATCGCCCGTTCGACCGTGCGGCGAATTCGAACGCGTGGGAGTCAGGGGATGGTGCCAAACTGGCTGGAATCGCTTGCCCGAGATCTGTTGCAACCGAGCTGCGTAGGTTCAGAGAAATTGTCTCCGGAACTCAGGCGTGGCCTCCGGCGCGTCGCTGCGGGGAAGAGTTGGTAGCTCGGGTTAAGTTCAGGGTCTCGACCTCCAAAGTCAAGCGTCGCGACAGTCGCCCCACGGTGCTGCCCCGCAGTAAGCTAGGCGGAGATTTCGACCCAAAGCAGTCGCTCATGACTCTCTCCTGCGAGAACCCTGAACTTCCCTCTGATCCGAACTGGTCGGGCACATGACCTACCTCTGTGGCACCTGGTTGCCGAGCCAATGCTCCGCTGGGATTGGGGCGGCAGGAGGCGACTGTCTCCTTGGATCAAGGAGGAAGTCAACGCTCCTTCGGCGGCCAAGAGTGCCCGGACGCGAGATCGGGGTGACGCGGTTCACCCGTCGGCCTGCCATACTCCAGACGCCATTCCTCGATTCGACCGAGAAGCATGAAGGCGGACTTCCGTCGTTTCTTGTCCTCAATCGCCATTCTGAAAAGGCGGACACGCAGTTCGTTTGACGCGCGCGCGTGCTCCGTGAAGACGTTGGGATTTTGCCCGTAGGGTCGTCGCTCGACGAAAGCGCCTTTGAGTTGGTCCCAGATACCTTGCGGAACCGACGAGGGTTTGGCGTCATCGATTAGGGTCAGACTCGCGGCGAGAGCTTCGGGCGTTCCGAGCCAGTCCATGACTCTCGAGAGGACATGCCGATTGAGTTCCGCCAGATCGCGTTCGCACAACTCCCGCAGCCGCGCGGCGGCTTCCGGTCTGCGCCGGGCCAGTTCCGTGAGCCGCGCAACCAGCACGTCCTCGCGGTGGGGACGGCGCGTCAGTGCAATGCCGCGGATGTCCGGATCGACAAAGCCCAGGAGCAGTTCGTGTGCACGCGGCGTATCGAGCGCGGCGAGAGCGTTGATGAAATTGTCATTGCATTGTTCGAACGTCTGCGCATCGGAGGCGAGCTCGTACAGAAGATCGATGGCCGCATCCGAGCGGCTCTCGCCGAGAGCGGTGACGAGTTCCCGCAGTTCGTATCCCCTGAGCCGCCGCTTGCCGAGCACGTCGCGCATCTTGGCGATCCCTGCCGCAGGGTCGTCGACGAACGGGCAGAGCGCAAGGATGCGGCGCAGAAGGTACCTGTCTGAATCCTGCATCCATTTCTCCGTCCGCTCGAGGACGGAATCGGCGAGGCCGAACGCAGAGGTCGCGGGCAAGACGACACCCGCCATCAACAGGCGCTCGGCGGCGTCGAGACAGGTGTCTTGGTCCCATTGGCCGGGCATGGCAATCACGTCGAGTACCGCTGCCGCGGAACCCCGGCCGTCAATTGCGGCAAGCGCCTTTGCGAGCTCTTTCAGCCCGGCAGCGGGTTTCCCGTCTTGGTTCTGTTCTCGCAGGACCTTGACTTCGGCATTGAGTGCGGCGACAAAGCGTGTGCGCCGCCGGTCGTCGCCGGGCGGCGGAGTGCGGCCTTTACGCGCGGCCCACATCAAATCGTAGCGGAACATCCTGTCGGAGGAACGCTCCGGCCTTGGCACGAAGTCGCGTGCCATCGCGGCCGCAGCGACGGTGAGGTATTCCGGCTCGGGAAGCAGGTCAATGAGCACCTCCTCGGCGCCAGTCGGGTCGAGGTGCAAGACGGCAGCGACGTGCCAGTGTGCGTAGCTCATGCTGCCGCTATTGCCGAGAGGTCTGCGGTCGCCAGCCGCGTGGGCGGCTCGGCCACGGCGCACCCTCTCGATGTCGGCACGGATGAGCGTTACGAGGTTCGCCATGTTTTCGGGCTTTCCGACCTGTGCAATCGATGAGGCCAGGTTGGCTTTCTCCTTGCCGTTGAAGTCGTCCTGCCGGAGCACGAGATCGACGCTGCCTTCGAGGTATGCGCGGAGGCGTGCCTTCAAGTCGTCATCGGCGATATGCAGAGGTTCCACGTCCGGCCTAGCGACCCTGCTGAGAACGTAGGCCGCGACCTTTATGTCCAGGGGGTTGCCGCTGGTGACGGACGAGAGGACGCCGGCCGCGGCGACGTGGTCAGGAAGGTGGCGAAACACGACCTCCAGCTGCTTAAACACCCGCCACTCGAATTCGTGCCGCTGGTCGGGTTCCGCATCCACCTTGCGCCGCAGCTCGCGTAGCTTCGCGAACACGCGCGCCGCAAGCTTCACATCCGCGCGGGCCGCGACCACCACGGCCATGCCCTCAAAGCGCGCGCTCTTGAGGTCTTCGGTCTCAAGGCGTTGCAGGCATTGCTCGACGAGGCCGTCGGGAATGACAGCCGCAAACGGTAACCAGTACTCGTGCTCGTAGAGGAAGCCTTCGGCAATTTGGACTGCCACCCACTCGCTAGCCCAGGCCGGATCGGTTTTGCGTAGATATTCGAGCGCCGGTTGGATGTAGTGCGAACCCAGGTTGCGCATTTCGCCGCCGGGCAGCGCCGTCATTGCATCCCTGACGACGCCGTCCAGGCCTGTCTCGCCGAACTCGATCAAATCGAGCGCGGTTCGCAGGCGCGCGGGATGGTTCGCGGTAGTCTTGATGAATTTGCGCATCGCAGCGACAGTCTTGGGTCTGAGCGCCACGGGCATTCGGTCGGCGTTCTTGCGCGCAACATCCTCGAATGTCGGCGTATCCATCGACTCGAGGACGCGGGTCAACGCGTCGTCCGACCCTGTCCACATGAGGCCGGAGACCGCACCCTTCTTCACGGCGATGCTGTTGTCCTCCGCAGCGAAGGCCGCGACTTCGCCATCGACACGATGATGAAGCACCTGGGATACGAAATCCGCTCGCGCCTCCTCGCTCCAGCCGCGCACCTGCTCGCGCCAGCTCGGTCCAAGCGACGAGACCTGGATATCCGGCCAGAGCTGGTACGTGCGGAGCCGCGTTTGTTGATCTTGTCCCGACAAAAGCGGCACGATGACGTCGCTGAAGTCGTCCTTGCCGGTTGCGAGCATGGCGGCGATGGCATATTGCCGAAAGTTGCCGTCGCGGATCGCGTAAACAGCGCGGATGCGCTCGCCGACGGCCGCGCGAACCTCATTCCAGACAGCCGCACCGCAAAGCCCCGCGAGCTCGCCGGCGAATACGAGGTCGACGGCTAGCGCCATCGTCACCAGCTTCCCGCCGGTGCTTGTGTTTAGCTTGTCGGTTTCGCCCTCGCCGGTCTGCTCGGCAAACGTCTCGGCGATCATGCGGAGCGGTTCGGCCCATGCGGGATCGTTCACGTAGTTGGCTGTGAAGCGGCCAGTTGCGTCGTGGTCATCCTCCTGCAGGTCGAGAAGCCGTGCGCGGACATCGAGTGCAGCGTAGTACTCCTGAATCTGATGATGCTCGAATCGAAACTCCGTTTGCGGGTAGTCGACGCGCTCAAGAACGTGGTGCGCCGTGAGCGCCGTGAGGACCGCTGGCGGTCCCACCGACTCGATCTGCCCGCGGCCCACAAGCTCTCGTGCGACGGCGGCAGAGACAGCGCGGGCATCAGCCTCAGGCAACGCCACCGCACCGCGGCGGGTCATCTCAGTTGCAAGGGCCTTCAGGTAGTCCGTTTGCCGGTCGAAGATCGGTGCTGCTTGCAGCGCGTTTCTGTGTTCATTTCGTTGTTCTTGCAGACGGAGAACCTGGGCGAGGACACCGATTTTCGTGGAGGGAATTGCGGCGCCCGCTTCAAACAGCGAAGCGACTTCCGAGAGGATGAACGGCGTGCGAGTCAGCTCGTCGAGCGACGGGTCGGCATCGATTCGGGCACGGAGCTCGGCGCTTTTCGCGTCAAGGCGGGCTGCAAGGTAAGCTGTCCGCTTCACGCGTCGAAGGCGCAACAATCGCAGCCGCAGTGCACCGGGCAGTGGCGGCGTCAAGTGGTGCGTGCGGGTTGCGACGATGATGCCCGCACTCGGGAAATCCCGCTCGAGTTCCCGGAGTACATCGTTCGCTTGCACGGAATTCGACTCCGCAATCTCGTTCCAGCCGTTCAACAAGAACAGGAAAGGTTCCGTCTGCTGCACGCGCGCGAGGTCGGCGGCCGTGAGACCTTCGGCCTGGAACGCGGGCATGCCGGCAATGTATTCGAGAATTCCTCGGCGCGATGACGTCCACGCCGGAAGTTCGACGATGAACGGTGTGCCAGCGGCGCGCGCGCGTTGCGCGAGCTGTATCAGCGTCGTGGTCTTTCCGCGGCCGGCCGGCCCTTCGAGAACGATGCGGCGGCTCTGCGACAGCGCCTGGTTGATTTGCTCAAGCGACAGCACGTCGGCAGACTCCGCGCCATTCGGGTCAAGGCGCACTGCCGTGAGATCGATGAGCGGATGTCCTTTTGTCTTGCCAGCCCAGGCCTGCGTGACAGCGGCGGCCGCGCGCCTGGTTCTGCCAATGAGATCTGCGATCTGCGGTCCGGCGGCGATATCGAGGTGGAGAAAGCTCGCACAAAGCGACGCGTTCTCCGGCATCATCATCTCGATGATGATGTCCTCACGCGAAATGATGTGAAGTTCGAGACAATAGTCTTTCTGAATTGCCTCTTTCCACTCCTTTTGTTTGGGGTTGCCCACTTTGCCAGACGTCACGAAGAGGAGAGTCTTCAGGTCAGAAAAGTTCTCCTTGGCTTTCGTCGCGTCGTCAGAAATCTTCACCAGCGTTGGAGTGATCGATGCAGAGAGCCCCTTTCCGATCTTCTCGGGCGTCAGGGTTGCGGGCGCGTAGGCATCCAGGCCGAGATCGTTCTTGCGCTCGCAGGCGATCAGTTCTGGCCAGTGCTTCTTGCCGAGTACTACCGCCAGCCCCTGAAAACGCATCCCCTCTTCTTGAGAGGCGATCTCATCAAGGGCTCTTTCGATGTCAGTTCTCAAG
>Ga0114931_10009730_pt1 | contig 11493 bp, 8 predicted proteins | sample 2SBtaG_FD_89579 | JGI IMG/M metagenome (GOLD analysis project Ga0114931, IMG submission 89579) | Deep subsurface microbial communities from Kolumbo volcano to uncover new lineages of life (NeLLi) - 2SBTROV14_V59a metaG | ecosystem: Environmental > Aquatic > Marine > Volcanic | place: Kolumbo...
ACTGCTCCTGGCCCCGGCCAAAGGACCGGCTACCCAACCTGCCGCCCGCGCGCACAAGCCCCCCCCAACAACCCAACCGACGACTCAACCTTCCACCGCTGCCGTGGTCCGTCGGTTGGTCCGACAACTCGGCGCGGCGAAGTATGCCGTCCGTGAGTCCGCACAAAAACAGTTGACCGACATGGGCGAGGCGGCTCTGCCATACCTCTTGGAGTTCATCGGAAGTGACAATCCCGAAGTGTCCAACCGCGTCGCGTCGGTGATCCGCAGGCCGAAGTCCCCGGCCCTCCGCGTCGAAATCGCCGCCCGCCTCCTGTCAACCGCCGACCCGGATCAGATGGAGGCCGGAGTCTACATGCTCTTCGAGTCGCCGATCGAAGATTACGACCTGTTCGTCAAGCGCATGAAAAAATCACGGGGCATCGAGCGAGCCATCTTCGAGCCCGTCGCTGAAAGGCTGGCCGTCTGGAAGGACATCACCGAGCGCTTCAATCGGAGGTATGCCAGACTGCGCCGGGAGAAGCCCGACGCCGCCGAGAGGGAGCTCAAGAACCATCGGGAAACGAAATACTATCAGGCCGAGGCCGCCTACTGGCCGGCGCTGGAGGCCCTGGAAGACTATGAAGTGCGAGATCGGCCCTTACGCCACACCACGACCCGACCGGTGAAATAACCGCGGCATCAGCACAGGCTACGGCGAGCTGACCGTGACGGGTACGGGCGTGCTGTCGAGAATATCCTCAAGGCAGGTCTGCATGAAGAGCCCCTTCAACTGCACCGTCGCGTCGCCCATCGCCTTGGTCATCACCGTGCGCACCCCCGGGGGCAGATCCTTCAGGGTGTCCTCCTTCTGGTTCAGCGTCACTAGCGCACCCACCCCTTCAAAAACGTCGTATAGCGAGATAGCCTCCGGCGATTGGTTCAGGCGAAACCCCCCGCGCGGGCCGCGGTTCGACCGAAGAATCCCGGCGCTGGCCAACTGGCTCAGGATCTTGGCCACATAAGCCTTCGGCAGCTTGTGTCTGTCGGCGATGTCGCCGGCCCGGATGCCCCTCGGGCTGGACACGTCGCGGTGTTGCCGGCCGATCTCATACAAGGCCAGCAGTGCGTATGTGGCGGTCTTTCGTCGTAACATGGTTCTCGCCCTGATTTGGTGTCCATGCGCCGCTGATCAGCCCACCGATCGGCAGGTTAAGAGCCCGACACCGGCGCTTCCTCCTCGCGCTTGATGATAGGACGCAGATTGGCGATTTCCAGTATCGGTCGCCCATCTCCGGTAGAATCCTGTGCCTTTACCGGACACTCAGGGCACACTACCCTCTGGGAAGGCCCCCAAACGCGAGATTTCCCCCAACACCGTGTCACGATCCAAAAAAAAAGTTTCCAACACCACCCCTGTCTGGCTGCGGGCATTGGGGCGCAGGGATCTCCCCTCCGAGATCACCATCGCCGGCGAGCGATACCAACACACCCGGACCTACAAACACGATTTCTTCGCCGCCACCGCAGCCTACACCGGGCCTGCCGGTCGGGTCATCCTCAAGCTGCAGCGGCAGGCGGACTTCTTCGGCCTGCCGTTGGCCTGGATCGGACGGTTCCTCGTTCGCCGCGAGGCCCGTCTCCTGGCTCGCTCGCAATCCGTACCCGGCGTCCCGCGCTACTGCGGCACATGGGGCGAGACCGGCCTGGTCCATGCCTATGTCGCAGGCCACCCCTTGGGCCGTCAAGACGTCGTGAATGACGAGTTTTTCCCCCGGCTCGACGCGATGCTGGACGAGATTCACGGCATGGACATGGCCTACGTCGATCTGGAGAAGCGAGAAAACATCCTCCTCGGAGATGACGGCCGACCCTACCTGATCGACTTCCAGATTTCCTGGTGCCTCGATTCGGATTCCCACAGCACGTCCTGGCCGGCCCGCAAAATCCTGACCATCCTCCAAACAGCCGACCGCTATCACCTGCTCAAGCACTGGCGACGGGCACGACCCGACCAACTCAGTGACGAGCAGATCGCCGAATCCAGCCGGCCGCCGTTTTGGATCGCGTGGCACCGGCTACTCTTCAGGCCGCTCACAAAACTGCGCCGACAAGTCCTCACCGGATTGGGCGCCAGATCGTCTCCCCACGGCCGATCGCCCGGTTGATCGCCACTCGGAAGTGAGAGGTAGGATGGGTCATTCGACCCATCTGTTGATACCATGCGACCACGAATCAAGCAGGGATACAATCATCGACGATTTGGGTGAACCGGCCGACCGGCTTCGCCGTTCGGTGGATCAATGATTCACCCGGCCCGTGCCCGGAGCCTCATTCCCAAGCTTCTCTTTCAGCCGTAGAGCAACTTGTCGCGGGATCAGCCGCTCGATCCTGCCGCCGGACAAACCGCCCATCTCGGCGATCTGCCGAATCAGGGTCCCGCTGATCAGTGCCGTCTGGTCCGTCGTGAAGAGGAAGACCGTCTCAACGTCGCCGGCGATCATGTTGACGTTCGCCTGTCGCAGTTCGTTGCGCATGTCCTCGCTGTCGCGGATTCCCTTGACGATGACGTCCGCACGCTTTTGGTGAATGTAGTCCATGGTCAATCCGGTGTAGGACTCGACTTCAACGCCCGGCGCATCGCAAAGCAGCTCGCGCAGCATGTCCACCCGCTCCTCGGTGCTGAACAACGGCTGTTTCTCGGGATTGACCCCGACGGCGACGATGGTCTTGTCGAACAATCGGCGGCTGCGCTGGATGATATCCAAATGACCGTTGGTCGGAGGGTCGAAGGTTCCGGCAAACACGGCCACCCTGGCAGGTCGTTGCGTCATAAGTCTGTGCCACTCACTGAAAATGTGCCCCAAATCTCTGTGGCATGCGCGTCCCGCCTGTGTATGCACCGCCGAGACAGCGGTGCCACATGACTCTCAGGGCGCGCTCTGAATCGCCTCCCAGTTGAGACGCGGCTAGACGAATACGATCGCGTTTGATGCTACGGCCTTGTCGGCAGATTACGCACCGCCGTTACTCATATCGTAACGCTTCGACCGGATCAAGACGAGAGGCTTTCCATGCCGGATAGATGCCGCTGATCACGCCGACAACCGTCGCCATCGCCAGGGCCATCGCGATCGACCAGCCGGTGGTCACGGTTTCCAACAGGCGCGTCATCACCTCAATGGTCTTCGCCAGCCCCCAACCGGCCAGCACCCCCAGCGAGCCGCCAAGGAAAGAAACGATGCTGGCCTCGATAAGAAACTGGTTCATCACGTCGGACCGCTGAGCCCCCATCGCCATCCGCACGCCGATCTCGCGCGTCCGTTCGGTCACCGCGACCAGCATGATGTTCATGATGCCGATCCCACCGACGGCCAGACTGATGCCGGCGATCGAACCCAGAACGATCGCGAGAATCTTTGTGAGTTGGCCGAATTGTTTGACGAACTCCTTCTGGGCCTGAACCTGGAAGTCGTCCTGCTGACCGGCACGAATCTTGTGTCGCTGGCGCAGCAGTCTCTTGATCTCGGTCTTGGCCGCCTCGACATCGGCATCCGCCGGAGAGGTCGCTTCCGCAACGATCATCTGCACCGAATCCAGCCCATAGAGCCGGTCCATCGCCGTCGTCACCGGGATGATGATCTGACGGTCGACATCGGTGAACGCGACGTTGCCCTTCGCCTCCATGATGCCGACAACCGTGAAAGTCCGCGCGCCCAAGGTTCCCAACCCGGAAATCTTGATCCTCTCATCCAGCGCCGGCCTTCCGCCGAACAACTCCTGTTTGACCTTGGCCCCCAACACCACCACGCTGGCCCGGCCCTGAACATTGGCCCGGGTCAGGAAGTCTCCCTCGCTGACATAGTGGCTGTTGAGTTCCTGATAGGCTTCGGTGGCCCCAAGCAGGCTGGCCGTCGTATTCTTTGAGAGAAACTTGATCGTCACACTGTTGACGATCTGCGGCATCACCTTGCCGACCATGTCACAGGACTTCCTGATGGCATCCGCATCGGCGAGCTTCAGCGAATCGAAGTTCCCCACCAGCCGGTTGTTGCGACGCTGGACGTTCGGCGAAACAAACAGCTTCTTCGATCCCATCGATTCAAACCCCGAGGCGATCTTGGCGCTCATGCCCTCGAGAATGGCCATCGCCGCAACAACCGCACCGACGCCGATGATCACGCCCAGCGTGGCCAAAACGCTGCGCAGCGGATGAATCCACAGACTCCGCAGCGCCATCATGAAAATGCGAAAAAAGAACATATATACACCTCGGCCGGACGAGCCAGCGGCGGCGGTGACCGCTCCGGCAGTTGCGGGCGCACCCTCGACGCCATGTCGCGGCGAAACGCCTCATCCACCAGACGATCATCCACGATGTGACCGTCGCGCATGCGAATGATCCGTTCGGCCTGCAATGCCACGTCCGTCTCATGGGTCACGAGAATGACGGTAACCCCCGAGCGATGCAGCTCATGGAAGATCTCCATGATCTGTGTGCCTGTCTTGGAGTCCAGGTTGCCCGTCGGCTCATCGGCAAAGATGATCTTGGGCTCATTGACGATGGCCCGTGCGATCGCCACGCGCTGGCGTTCTCCACCCGAAAGCTCGTTCGGTTTGTGTGTCGCCCGGTTGGCCAGGCCGACGCGCTCCAGTGCGCGGAGGGAAGCCTGCCGCACGCCCAACCGTCGGGCATAGAACAACGGCACGGCGACATTGTCCATCGCCGAGGTTCTCTGGATGAGGTTGAACGTCTGAAAGACGAAACCGATTTTCTGATTCCGCGTAATCGCCAATTGGCGGTCCGACATCGAACTCACCAATTCGCCGTCGAGCCAATACTCACCATGCGTCGGCCGATCGAGACACCCCAACAGGTGCATCAGCGTGCTCTTGCCGCTACCCGACTGCCCCGTGACCGAGACGAGTTCTCCCTCTTTCACCTTCAGATTCACGCCGTCCAGCGCCCGCACCACCGTCGTGCCCATGAGATAGTGCTTCGTGAAGTCTTTGATTTCAATAAAAGGACGGCTCAATGTTGACACTCGTGTTACCTACAAACCCAAGAGTGTGTATGAAGAGGGACGCCTTGACCTTGTAGAACAGGCGTCTCGCCTGTGTCTTCACCACCGAAACGGCGGTGCCGCCGTCCTCTTAAGACACGCCTCTAATATGACAGCGTTACAAAGCGCCGTTCGAGCCGCAGGCTTCAGCCTGCGCGGACTCGAAGTGCCGCCGGTGCCCCCCCAAAGGGGAGCGCCGCGCGGGCTGAAGCCCGCGGCTCTTCGGTTCCAGAACGATCCAGCGCTGTCATACTAAGATGTCCGCTCACTCTCTCGCTTTTCCTTATCCGTCAGCTTGGGACGCTTGACCCAGACCTCTGCACCGGCATCGATCCCCGAAAGGATCTCGGTAAACGTGCCGTCGGTCTTGCCAACCTTGACCGGAACTTTCTTCTCGCTCCACCGCTCTCGTGGACTGTTCCGGTAGGGGACGTAGACGTAGCAGTCACGGCCTTCGCTTCTCAAAGCCTCGTTCTTCACGAGCACGACGCCCTTCTTTTCCTCGGTCTTGAACCACAAATCCGCCTGAAGGCCCATCAGCTTCTGCAAGTCCTCGCCGATCAAACGAATCCGAACCCGAAAGGCGATCGCGTTATTGGCTCGCTCCGGCTCGGGCAGAATCCGTTCGATAACGCCTTTGAATTCCTCGGAGGGGTACGCATCCACCTTGACCTCCACCGGCCGGCCGACGATGTGCTTCTCCTCCTTGGCGGTCGCCTCGTCGTTCTCCGCGGCAGCGATGATCTCCATCGCGATGCGGATGTATTCGGCCTCGTCGTACTTCTCCGCCTGACCGGGTCTGGCATTCTTGGGCGCGATTTGCCGTATAGCGCCGATGTCTGCCTCATCAATCTGAGCGATGACAAACATGGACTCGACATCCGCCAGCATCATCAACGGAGTGCCGCCGGCGTAAGAGGACGTGCCGCTCTGAATCGTCTCCCCCTGGCGCACCTGGATCTTGTACACCATCCCGTCGCTTCGCGCTCGCACCGTCGTCTCCGCGAGGCGCTGCTTCGCGTCTTCCCATGCCTTCTCCGCCGCATCAGCCGCGGCCTTGGCCTGCACCACGTCCTGCTCCGCACTTTGGAGAAGAACAATTTCATCGTTCCTCGCCCGCTCCAAATCCAGCTTGGCCATGTCACGCGCAGCTTCGGCCACCTCGAAGCTCGATTCGTTCGTGCTGAGTTCCTGGGTCGACGCGCTCCGCTCACCCAGCCTCTTCACACGGTTCCATCGAAACTCCGCATCTTTCAGTTTGGCCTCCGCATCCTTCAATCGAGCCTCCGCCACCTTGGTCTGAAGCGGCAGATCAACCCGTTGCTTCTCCAGGGCGATCTTCGACTTCTCCCATGCAGAGGTGGCTCGTTGCAGCTCGGCCTTGCGGGCCTCAACGTTGCGGTTCTCATCCACCGGGTCCAATTTGATCAGGACGTCCCCCTTCTTCACCATCTGGCCCTCGATCACCGGGATGTCCGTCACAACGCCGCTCGCCTTGCTCTTGATCTGGATCAGTTGCCGCGCCTCGACCGTGCCCGTCGCAGTCACCGGGATCACCAGCGTGCCCCGTGTGACCTCTTCCTTCTGCCCATCCAACCAGACGTTGCTCAATGACAGCAGATTGGTGTTCTTCACCACGGCAATGCCCGCGATGAATACGACAACAAAAACGCCCAGAATGGTCAGTTTCTTAGCCATCGGGTTTCTCCATGTGGCTTACGTCCTGACGCCTGAAATGTCCGCAGGATGGAAAGCACTGAGTTCTTCGGTCTCGTCGACGGGCCGAATCGGCTCGCGAAGATTCGGATCACCCCATGAACCATCCGTCTCCGTCTTGCTGAGCCGTTTCCGGACACTCTTCGCATTGAAGTGAAGCGTTGCAAGGGCCGTGACTTCACGGAAAACCTGGGCCAACCGCCCCGCAATCAGCCTTCCGTGCCGCCCCCCAGGCCCCTCCCGCGTGCCCTTCTACAGATGTTAGGGCACAAACGGCCGATATGCCATATCAAAGGCTGCCGCGACCTCCTTGTTCGTCAGCACGCCCTCACATGCATCGACGCCCGCTGCCAAGCCCGGGTCCGCCTTGCAAGCCTCGCGATAGCCCAGATTCGCCAACCGCAAGACATACGGCTGCGTGGCATTCGTGAGCGCAAACGTGCTCGTCCGGCCCACAGCCCCGGGCATGTTGGCCACGCCGTAGTGAACCACATCGTCTACGATATACGTCGGCTCATCGTGCGTTGTCGGTCGAATCGTTTCGCAACACCCACCCTGATCCACACCCACATCCACGATCACCGCGCCGGGAAGCATCAGTTTGAGGTGCTTTCGTGTGACCAGGACAGGACACCGGGCACCGGGAATGAGCACCGCACCAATCACCAGATCAGCCCGGGCGACATGGTGGGTGATCAGCGCCGGGTCGCTGTAGAGAAGCTGGACGTTCGCCGGCATCACGTCCGAGAGGTAGCGCAGCCGATCCAACCGCACGTCCATCAGCACAACATGAGCCCCCAGCCCCGCGGCAACCTTCGCCGCGTTCGTCCCGACCACGCCGCCCCCCAGGATGAGCACCGTCGCCGGCTCCACGCCGGGAACACCGCCCAGCAGGATGCCGCGCCCCATCATCGGCCGTTCGAGGTATTTCGCCCCCTCCTGCACGCTCATCTTCCCGGCCACCTCGCTCATCGGCATCAGCAGCGGAAGGCCGTGATTGCCGTCGCGCACCGTCTCATAGGCAATTGCCACGCACCCGCTCTTGAGCACGCCGTCGGTCAGGCTGCGGTCGGCGGCAAAGTGGAAGTAGGTAAAACACACCTGCCCCTGCCGGAGCATTTCACACTCCACGGCCTGGGGTTCCTTGACCTTCACGATCATGTCTGCCCGCGCAAACACCCCCGCCGCTTCGTCGACAATCTGCGCCCCAACCGTCACATACTCGCTGTCCGGAAAGCCTGATCCGATGCCGGCACCGCGCTCGACGAGAACCTCGTGGCCGGCCTGGATCAGGGCGCCGACGCCCGATGGGATCATGGCAACGCGATATTCATGGGCCTTGATCTCCTTGATCACGCCGACAATCATGGTGAGTTGCTCCGCTCGAACCTTCGCCGAACCCCCCAGGCGTCGTTCCGGAGTGAGGGCCGGCCGAAAGGCGCTTCGTGACGAAACCGCGACGCCGAACCCGATGCTATATCAAAGCCTACGAATGCCGCAAACGCCGGCGCCCGAGGTGAACGCGCACCAATCCCCCGCGACAAACATCGAGCCGACGCACACTGTCCCGCAGCCCCTCCATCCAATAGCCGCGAACGGCAACCCGCGGTTCGAGTTGTAGGGTCCGCTGTGCAGATCTCTCCTTGGATCAGCATTGTGAGTGCGGGACGGGTGCCCCATCCTTTCTGAAAGAATGGGTGGAGAATCTCCGCGCGGAGACCCAACCCTTTCCAGAAAACGTCAGGATGGGAGATCCCCCACCCACACCCCCGAAAGCAACACCAGCCAGCGTCCGATAAACACCAACGCCCGACACCCCTCACCTGCCCTCATGGCTAGTCATGTTGCAAAAAAACAACATTTGCCTTGATTCAATCTGTCACGATCCGATACTGAGTTCAGCGAAATCGTCGGTGGGCCTTCGCCCTGATGCCAGACGCGCATCCGCCATCGGCAAAGACTCGGCAGCACCCTTAGGACTTGGACCCAGACGCGATGACCCAACCACTCCAGACGCCGCAGCCGGACGCCGCTCTCGCAACAGGTTCCAGGTCATCAAACGAGATCGGCCCCCTGTGTCACAGCGTCCTCGAATCCTTGGACAGCAGTCTGATCGTCTTCGACCAGGGGCTCAACATCCTGCTCCAAAACAACGCCGCCAAGGCATTGCTGCCGCCGGCGTCAACGGTCGTCGAGGTGCTCTCGACATTGTCGGTCGAGGACGCCTATGTCGACTGGCCGACCGAACTACGGAGCATCATCCAGTCTCACCAGCCCCGCCACTTCGACGCAATGGTCCCCGCCGGAAAGGACCATCACGAAACCTACCTCCACGTCGTCATCAGCCCCTTGAAGAACCAGGCAACCGGCGAAGCCGTCGGCGGCCTGCTGTTGGCGGACGACGTCTCCTCGCGAATCAGCATGGAGCGCCGGCTCGCCGTCTCGGAGCGGATGGCCGCCGTGGGCAAGCTCGCAGCCCGCGTGGCCCACGAACTCAACAATCCACTCGACGGCATCCTGCGCTACACCAACCTGGCGATTCGTCGATTGGAATCGTCCGATGACCCCAAAGTCTCCGAATACCTCGAACAAGCCAAGACCGGCATCGTCCGCATGGGCCAGATCGTCGGCGCGCTGCTGGAGTTCTCCCGCTCAGCGCCCAGCACCTTTGAGCAGGCCACGATCAAGAAAATCATCGAAGACGCCCTGACCGCCATGGACGGTCGCGCTCAGGATGCCAATGTCACCATCGTCTGCAACTTCCACCGCGCCGAGCTGCCCGTCGTCCGGGGCAGCAGCATCTTTCAGGTCTGCTGCAACCTCATCAAAAATGCCATCGACGCCATGCCGGACGCCGGAACCCTCACCATCACCACCGACATCGTCGGCCCCGACGTCGTCATCGTCTTTGAGGACACCGGCACGGGCCTGCCCGAAGATGTGGAAAAGATTTTCGAGCCCTTCTTCACCACGAAGGAACACGGCCGCGGCACAGGGCTCGGCCTGGCCGTCTGCCGGGAATTGATCCAACGCTACTCGGGCTCGATCACCGCCGCCCGGCGCGAACCCCGAGGCAGCATCTTCACCGTCAAGATTCCCACGCGGAACTGCGCACCATCGGCGGCCCCAAGTCGCGATGCCGCCCCCGCGAAAGCCAAAACGGACGCATCATCGGAGAGTAAACAACAACCGGCTACCCCGACTGTGGCACCGCCCCCAACTGTGGCACCGCCCCCGACTGTGGCACCGCCGTCTCGGCGGTGAAGACACCGGCGAGACGCCTGTGCCACGGAGATCCTGGAACGCACCCATCGTGTAAAGGAGAACCAATCGTGCCCGGCCCAACCTCCAAGACCTCGGCAACGAAGAACGCTCCCAGGAAATCCCCGTCCTCAAACGCGCGAACCGCCGTGCGCGATCGCATCCTGCTGGTTGACGATGACAAGATCATCGTCGATTCGCTCGGCGAACTGCTTCGCCTCGAGGGCTATGAGGTGGACGGTGTCTATTCCGTGAACCAAGCCCTCGACCAACTCAAAAAGCAGAACCACGCCATTCTCATCACCGACGTCAACATGCCCGAGGCCGACGGCTTCGAGCTGCTCCGCACCATCCGCGACCGACACCCCGACGTCGTACCCATCGTCATCACCGGCTACGGCACCATCGAGTCGGCCGTCGAGGCGATCAAGATGGGCGCCTACGACTACCTGACGAAACCCCTCATGGACGACGAGGTGCGCCTCGTCATTCAGCGGGCCCTCCAACAGCAAGCCCTGATCCGCGAAAACCGCTCGCTTCGCCAACAACTCGACATGCGGTATTCGATGGAGAGCGTCGTCGGTCACGACTACAAGATGCTCAAGACCTTCGACCTGATCGACACGGTGGCCGAAACCAAGACGACCATCTTGATCACGGGTGAATCCGGAACCGGCAAGAGCCTCGTGGCCCGCACCATCCATCACCGGTCGGACCGGCGCGACAAGCCTTTCGTCGAAGTCTCCTGCGGCGCCATCCCGGAAGGCTTGCTCGAATCCGAGCTCTTCGGTCACACCAAGGGCAGCTTCACCGGAGCCGTCGCCGACAAGGCGGGCAAGTTTGCAGCGGCCGAGGGCGGGACGATCTTTCTCGATGAGATCAATTCCGCATCCGCCGCATTCCAGGTCAAGTTGCTTCGCATCCTTCAGGAAAAGTGCTACGAGCCCGTCGGCTCCAATGAGACGGTGCAGGCCGATGTCCGCATCCTCCTCGCCTCGAATGTCGACCTGGAGGAGGAAGTGACGGCCGGCCGATTTCGGCAGGACTTGTACTACCGCATCAACATCGTAGCGATTCACATGCCGCCGCTGGTCGAACGCCTCAGCGACATTCCATTGCTCGCGGCCCACTTCCTGGAGAAGTATCGCGCGGAGATCCAGCGTGAAATCCTGGACTTCACCCCCGAAGCCCTTGAAGTCCTGCGTCGCTATCACTGGCCGGGAAATGTTCGCGAGTTGGAGAACGTCGTCGAGCGCGCGGTCGTTCTATGCAAGGACCGGCACGTTGCCGTGGAACATCTGCCCGAGAACATCCGCGAAGAGGCAAGCACACGATCGGCCGGCACGGCGTCCGCCGAGGCGCAGGGCGAGTTCAAACCAATGTCACTCAAAGAAGCGATGGAAGAGCCCGAACGCCGATTCATCGAGGCCGCCCTCAAGGCCAACAACTGGAACCGACAGACGACGGCCGAAAC
>Ga0114931_10009731_pt1 | contig 11492 bp, 11 predicted proteins | sample 2SBtaG_FD_89579 | JGI IMG/M metagenome (GOLD analysis project Ga0114931, IMG submission 89579) | Deep subsurface microbial communities from Kolumbo volcano to uncover new lineages of life (NeLLi) - 2SBTROV14_V59a metaG | ecosystem: Environmental > Aquatic > Marine > Volcanic | place: Kolumbo...
AGAGACTTAGAGACTTAGAGACTTAGAGACTTAGAGACTTAGTGTAAATATTCCGGAACGGTATCGAAGATGATGTCTTCCATTCTGGCAAAAGCGACTTCATCGTCCTGCTGGCTGAGCAGAACCATCAGCACGATCCATTTCAGTTTGTCCAGAGAGATGTCTTCATTTTCCAGTGCCATTATACGATCCAGAACAATCTCACGGTTGGCTGGGGTCAGGATACCGATCTGTTCCAGGAACATGACAAAATTACGGCATTCCAGGTCCAGTTTGTTGACTTCGTGATTGGAAAAGATACGAAAGGCAGAGGGAACGATGGGTTTCAGGGTTTCATGCAGGCTCAGGGACTCGAGCCAGTCGAAAGCCTTGCTGACGTCCAGCTGATCGAAACCAGCCTGAATCAGTTCGGTTCTGATGGCATCACTGTCCGGCAGGGTTTCAATTTCATCCTCCAGATAGTTCTCAAACAGATACATTAGAACTTCAAAAATATTTTCTTTCATATAGTCTGTTGGCCTGATGCCATTCGATTGCGATAGTTTTAGTTGCGTGTATAACCGCCACCGGACACGGAACTGATGTAGCCCTGCAGTTCCAGCAGCAATAGCATGGAGGAAATAACCTCTACGGATTGGCCGGTTTCATTGACCAGCATGTCAATAGATGTGGGGCTATACATTATTAGATTCAATAGATTTTGTTGCTCCAGGTCAAGCATTGATTGTTCCGGCGCTGTTTCTTTTTGTTCATGTGTTTGATTGTATTGACTAAATTCTTCCAGAATGTCGTCGGTCGTTTCCACCAGCTTGACGCCTTCGCGGATCAGGGCATTGCAGCCACGGGCCAGCGGGTTGTGAATGGATCCCGGAATGGCGAAAACCTCGCGGTTCTGTTCCAGAGACAGGCGCGCGGTAATCAATGAACCGCTTTGTCTGGCCGCTTCGACAACCAGCAGACCGATGCACAAGCCGCTGATAATCCTGTTGCGTCTGGGAAAATGACCGGCTTTGGCGGTTGTGCCAAGTGGAAATTCGGAGATGAGCGCGCCGTTTTCGACAATATCCATCGCCAGTTGCTTGTGCCGCGCGGGGTAGATTCTGTCCAGCCCGGTACCGGCAACGGCAATGGTCAGGCCGGTGCTGTGCAATGCACCGGTGTGGCTGGCTTCATCGATGCCCAGCGCCAGCCCGCTGGTAATGATAAATCCGCAAGCCGCCAGTGTTTCGGCAAAATCCCGGGCTGTCCTTTTGCCCTGGCTGGAAGGGTTGCGGCTGCCGACGATGGCGATTTGCGGCCGGGACAGCAGTTCCACCGAACCTCTGACAAACAGCAGTGGCGGGGCATCGGGAATTTCCAGCAATTGCCTGGGGTAGGCCGGATCATCGATGCTCAGCAAATGATTGTCCGGTTGTTCCAGCCAGATTAAATCCTGATCGATAATGCCCCAGTCCGGGTTTTTGATGAAATCGATACTCCTCCTGGGCAGGTTCAATTCAGCCGGCAGGCGTCTGGCCTGGGAGAAAAGCTGTTCCGGCGTACAGACCTCGAGAATTCTCAGAAAAGTGCGGGGGCCGACGCCTGGCGTGCGCAACAGCGCAAGCCAGTATTTCAGGTTTTGTTTAATGCTGGTATTCAGGGGGTTCTGATTTTATCGAGTACATGGATGGCGGCACTCGCTTCCATGACCAGTGCATAACTGACGCGATCAAAGCTGCGAAAGATCATCAATGTACCGGCCAGTTCGTCCGGGAGGGTGACAGTCTCGTTGATGATGCCGCTGTATTTGTCTTTCACTATATCGCCACGCTGATAAATGTCAAGCACATGGCCGGCTTTCAGGCCATCGCGGCTACCCTTGTCGACGATGACTATATCATGCTGACCAATCTGGGAAACCCCGTTCAGGACGCTGATGATGCTGCCGGCGATGCTTGCCTTCGGAGCACGGGGAAAGTAATTCAATGCCACCTGGCCTGCCTGGTTGGGCATCAAGCGGTCACCGATATGGATTTCATTTTTCGATTTGGTAACCAGCAGGGTCGCCGGGTCTCCAGGTCTTTGCAGTGTCGTGTCGGCAATATATTTCGCTTCATAGCCTAAAATCTCATTGCTGTCGGGGCTTCTGTAGACTTTTCCCTTACGATAGACCGTATAGGCCAGATTTTTTGGCCGGGTGATGGCGCGGACATAGACCCGGTCACCGGCAGCGGCCACGAGGTGCTCGCCGGCAAAATCGATGACATAGGGGGCATTGTCCAGATCTTTTTCACCGACGACTTTTGGCGAGGTGAGGTAGGGGGCGATGGCTTCGATGGGAATGATTTTGATTGCATCCTGGTGTCCCGTTTCCCGGATATGGGGGCTCAGTTTCAGTACGCCATTATTTCTGGTCACGGAAAGACGCGGTTGTCCGTCGACGATACTCAAGGTGATGACGTCACCGGGATAGATCAGGTTGGGGTTTTCAATCTGGGGGTTGTTATGCCAGATTTGCGGCCATTGCCACGGTTTTTGTAAAAATTTACCGGAAATATCCCACAGGGTGTCGCCTTTGACGACGGTATACTGATCCGGATGGCTGGGGTTCAGCTTGATATTGTCTGCCCAGGCATGCAGGCTGAAGAGGAGCGGAACTAAAAGTCCGATAAGTGCTCGAAAAGGCATATTCTGTTCCTGTCGGTGGTGGTGGAAAAATAACAATATTCCGAGGCGCCGGGGGTATTTTGAATATCCGTTTTCTGGGCGAATATCAGGATGTCTTACGGCTTTTTCAGAAGGGAAAAAACCATTGCCGGCGGAAAATTATTTCTTGCCAAATCTCGTATTTAAGCATTATGCATTCAAAGTCTAGATGAATTCAGATAGAATTCCAGTTTGTAACTGTTAAAAAATAGAGGAGTCTGTGTGGCTATTTTAACTGTTCTTGAATTTCCGGATGAGCGTTTGCGCAGGAAAGCCGCCGTGGTGGAAACATTTGATGAAAGTATTCGCAAATTAGTTTCCGACATGCTGGAAACCATGTATCAGGCAAAGGGCGTAGGGCTTGCCGCGACGCAGGTCGACGTGCACAAGCGGGTGATTGTCATGGATACTAGCGAAGAGAAGAATGCTCCATTGTGTCTGGTCAATCCGGAAATCATTGCCCGGGAAGGCGTCGAGGAATCGGAGGAAGGCTGCCTTTCCGTACCGGGTTTTTTTGAAAAAGTGAAACGTGCCGAACAGGTTACGGTCAGTGCTCTGGACAGAGATGGAAAACCATTTGAACTGCAGGCTAATGCCTTGCTGGCAGTGTGTATTCAGCACGAAATGGATCATCTGGATGGCAAGCTGTTCGTCGATTATCTTTCGCCATTGAAAAGACAACGCATCAAAAAGAAGCTGGACAAGATTCACAGGCAGACGCGCGGCAGCAGTAAAGCATCGAAACTGGCGATTTAAGCATGAGGGTTATTTTTGCCGGGACACCGGAATTTGCTGTGCCTACGCTGGAAATGCTGCTGGCATCGGATCAATATCGACCCTGTGTCGTGTATACCCAGCCGGATCGTCCGGCGGGACGCGGCAGACAGTTGAAACCCAGTCCGGTTAAGGAGCTGGCTGTCAAGGCCGGCGTGCCGGTATTGCAGCCAGGCAGTCTCAAGGCGGAGCCGGAAATACAGAAAATGGCCGGATTTTCCCCCGATTTGCTGGTTGTGGTGGCCTATGGTCTGATATTGCCGCAGGCCGTTCTGGATATTCCGCGCCTGGGCTGCGTAAATGTGCATGCCTCCTTGCTGCCCCGCTGGCGCGGTGCGGCACCGGTGCAGCGTGCTATGCTGGCAGGGGATGAACAGACCGGGGTCACCATCATGAAGATGGTTCAAAAGCTGGATGCCGGTGCCATGCTGCACAAGGAAATCTGCCCTGTCGAGCCCTGGGAAACCGCCAGCGAACTGCTGGACAAACTGGCCCGACTGGGGGCAACGGGTCTCGCCAGGGCGTTGCCGCTAATCGAGGCCGGAACTGCGGTAGCCGAGCCACAGGATGAATCGCAGGTTACCTATGCGGAAAAACTGGACAAATCCGAAGCTATTCTGGACTGGCGCCAATCCGCTGTTGCACTGGCAAGAAAAGTGCGCGCTTTCAATGCCTGGCCGGTCGCACAAACCCGGTATCAGGGAAAGATCCTGCGCATCTGGAAAGCCGAGGCACAGGCAGTCGTTGCCGATGCCAGTCCGGGAACTGTTTTACCGGTACAGAACAGGCAGCTGGATGTGGCTACTGGCAATGGTGTACTGCGCCTGCTGGAAGTCCAGCTGCCAGGAGGCAGGCGTATGAGCGCACAGGCATTCCTGAATGCCCATCAGGCTGCCGGCATACAGTTGGGATAGACATAATCTTGCCAGGCTTTAGCAACTCTTTAATCCTGCGGCGCTGCTTTTTCTGTTCTTTCCTGCTCATATCGGGCTATTGCATTGTTTGCAACGAGGTGAAATGAATTCACGATTGAAAGCCGCACGGGTCATCAGCCGGGTTCTCAAGAATGGCCGGTCATTGACCAGCGCTCTGGACGAGGTGCTGCAAAATGTTCCCGACAGCCGTGAACAGGCTTTTATCCAGGCGCTTTGTTATGGCGTGCTGCGCCAGTATTTTTTCCTGCAGTTCGTTCTCGCCAGGCTGCTGCGCAGGCCACTGAAAGATATGGAGGTGAAGGCGCTGCTGCTGATCGGCCTGTATCAAATTGAATTCATGCGCGTAAAAAATCATGCGGCGGTTTCCGAAACGGTATCGGCGATGCGCAGAAAACCCTGGGCCAAATCCTTGCTCAACGCCGTTTTCAGGCAGTACCTGAGAGAACAGGAAAATATCAAGGCTGCGGCAGCGGGGCAGCCAACGGCGGTACTGGCGCATCCTGCCTGGATGATAGAGGCGATCGAACAAAGCTGGCCGCAGCAGGCGGCGCGGATTTTCCAGGAAAACAACCGCAAGCCGCCCATGACCCTGCGGGTGAATCTGGCACGCTGCAGTCGGGAAGATTATCTTGTTTTGCTGGCGGAGCAGTCCATTTCCGCTGCGGCAGTCGATTGTTGCGACAGTGCGGTCGTTCTGAGCAGGCCGCTGCCAGTAGTACGAATTCCCGGTTTTGCCGATGGTCTGGTTTCGGTGCAGGATGCCGCGGCGCAATTGGCGGCAGGCCTGCTGGACGCACAGTCCGGACAACGTGTGCTGGATGTCTGTGCCGCGCCGGGAGGCAAGACAGCACATATTCTGGAGAACCGGCCCGACGTGGCTGCATTGCTTGCCATCGATAGCGATGCAAGCCGCTTGGAGCGCGTTGAGGACACGCTGCGGCGTCTGCAGCTGCGGGCCGATGTGCGTGTTGGAGACGCCCTGAAGCCGGAGGCCTGGTGGCATGGCCAGTTGTTCGACAGGATCCTGCTGGATGCACCCTGTTCCGCGCTGGGTGTGCTTCGCCGGCATCCGGATATCAAAGTGCTGCGGCGCGCCGAAGACATACCCGCATTGCAGAAACTGCAGGGTGAAATTCTCGATTCCGTATGGCCTTTACTGGCGCCGCGGGGCATTCTCTTGTATGCCACCTGTTCGATATTGCCAGAGGAAAATGAACGCCAGATCACCGCATTTCTGGGCAGGCATGCAGATGCCCGGGAAATCCCCATTGCCGCGCCCTGGGGAATGGAGCGGAGCTGTGGCCGGCAGATTTTGCCCGGTGATTCTGGAATGGATGGCTTCTTTTATGCCCGTATCAGCAAGCAGTAAGTGCTGCTGGGTAATACTTCTGTATGGCTGGCTGTGCTGCAGTCTGGCCAATGCCTATGGAGTCAGCATCATCAAGGCCAGTCTGAACTTGGAAAGGCAATACTATGTATTGTCCGCTGATCTCGATTACCGCTTGAGTCCGGTGGCGAAAAATGCCCTGCGCAGCGGCATCCCGTTGTCGTGGTCGGTAGCGGTCGGAATATATCGGGAACGCCCCTGGCTCTGGGACAAACAGGTACATTACACGGTACACCGTTATCGCATACGCTATCATCCCTTGATGAATATATACCAGTTCAAAGACCAGGCAAACGGGAGGGTGGAGAAATTTTTAACGCTGTCGGGCGCCTTGGCAGCCATGGGGAAAATCAGGGATATGCACATTGTCGAGCTTCACAGGCTGGACCCTCAGCGCAGCTACTATGCAGACATAAAAGTCAGTTTCGACCGGGAGGCGCTGCCCTTGCCGCTGCGTCCGGGTTCCTATGTCAACACCGACTGGTCTTTATCCAGCGACAGCTATCGATGCCCGATAAAAAAATAAAACTGCCCATCGGCGCCTCCATTGTCATTCTCTTCAGCATGATCCTGCTGTCACTGCAGCTGATGAGTTCGGCGACGCAGGAATCATCCCAGCTGAACGCGATGTATTCCTGGCTGCTGCTGGTTAATATCCTTGGTTCGGTAGTATTGCTGGGGCTGGTTGTGGTGAATATCTATTCACTGTACAGGCAGCTGAAGAAACGCGAGGCCGGTTCGCGCCTGACGACCAGGATGATTCTGCTGTTCGTGCTGCTGTCGCTGGCGCCGGCAGCCATAGTCTTCTATTTTTCCGCGCAGTTTTTACATCAGGGAATAGACAGCTGGTTCAATGTGGAGATTGATCGCGCGATGGAGGACGCACTGGAATTGAGCCAGGCATCTCTGGATCAGCGCATGCGCTGGCATTTGAAACAAATTCAGCAGATGAGTGGGGAATTGGCCGATAAATCGTCGGCGCTTGCTGCCATCGAGCTGGAAAAACTGAGAGCCGCATCAGGAGCCTCGGAAATGGCGCTGCTCTCCCGAAACGCCAGAATTATTGCTTCGAGCAGTGTCAATCCCAGTGAAATTCTGCCAAGCCTGCCGGTGGATAATGTCTGGCTGCAGTTGCAGGGAGGCAATGACTACGTCGGCCTGGATAGCGACGAGGATGAGCACCTGGTGATCCAGGTGGTTACCCAGGTGGACGGTAAGCATAAACGTTATTTGCAGGCCCTGTTTCCCGTGCCGGTGAGGATAGCTGATCTTGTCGATTCTGTGGAATTTGCCTTTGTCCGTTATCAGGAGATGACTTTTTTAAGGAATTCGCTGCGCCTCAGCTTCACGCTGACGCTGTCCCTGGTGCTGCTATTGAGTCTGCTGGCGGCAATCTGGGTGGCGTTTATCGTCATCCGCAATATCATCGCGCCGGTCAATGAGCTGGTAAAAGGCACCCAGGCGGTTGCTGCGGGACATTACGAGCAGCAGCTTCCGGTCATGAGTCAGGACGATCTGGGGTTTCTGGTGGAATCCTTCAACGACATGACCACCAGAATCGCTGGCGCCAGAGATGAAGCGCGGCGGGCCAGCATCGAAGTGGAAAATCAGCGCGCCTACCTGGAAACGGTGTTGACCAGTCTTACCTCGGGTGTGATCAGTTTCGATGCCGTCTATAATATACGCACCGCGAATCAGGCTGCCAACAAGATATTGCATATCCTGGTGAGCAAATACCGGGGCAGAAAATTATACGATCTGGCCAATGATCATCCCGAACTGTCCGGGCTGGTGAAAGTCATTCAGCAGTTGATGCAACAGGCAGAAGATGTCTGGCAGGAGAGTGTCGCCCTGCTCGGACCCAATGGCCGACAGGAATTGCTTTGCCGGGGGACGCCGTTGTTTTCACCGGAAGGCCGGCGGGTTGGTGCGGTGGTGGTGTTCGATGATGTCACGGAATTGATCCAGGCGGAAAAAAATGCCGCCTGGGGGGAAGTGGCGCGGCGTCTTGCCCATGAAATCAAGAATCCGTTGACTCCGATACAGCTGTCGGCCGAGAGGCTGCGGCATAAACTGGCTGGAGAGCTGAATACAGAATCGGCGGCGATATTGGAGCGTTCCACGCAGACCATCGTGCAGCAGGTCGAGGCGATGAAAAAAATGGTCGATGATTTTTCTGAATATGCGCGACCAAGCAAAAAAGAGATTGTCGCCATCGATATGGCTGATCTGTTGCAGGAAGTGCTGGCATTGTATAACCTGCAGAGCAACGTGCAGATCAAGACCGAATTTGTTTCCAACCTGCCGCTTGTTGAAGTCGATCCGGTCAGTATCCGGCAGGTTATGCATAATTTGTTGAAAAATGCTCTGGAAGCCTCTGGTGCTGGAGCGGTGATTTCAATAAAATTACGCCAGGTCTACAGCAACAATGCCAGATTTATCGAAGTTGCTCTCTATGACAATGGCCCCGGCATCACTAATGGACAGTTGGATACCCTGTTCGATCCCTACGTGACCAGCAAGCCGAAAGGTACCGGGCTGGGTCTGGCCATCGTGAAAAAGATTGTCGAGGATCATGGCGGTGCCATCTGGGTCGATACCGAGTACCACCAGGGTGCGGGATTTATCTTCAGACTCCCGGCGGGCTGACAGATAAAAATGCCACCGTTCACTCAGCTTGAAAACGTAATGTGGCCGACTGTCGGTGCTACAAAATCCTGCTGTAGATTGTGGTAGTGACATGGCTGCATTTTTCCCTGAACATAAAATTATACTCTCCACAGGTGGACTATTGGTATTTGTGATGTGCGCAGAGTATTACCCGCTGACAGACTGATAATTCCCATGCGGAGAGTGTAAATGAAGACAAACAAGCCCTACATACTGGTAGTCGATGACGAGCCGGATATCCGTCAGCTGGTCTTTGAGATCCTGGAGGATGAAGGTTATCGGGTGGCAATGGCGAAAAATGCCGCCGAGGCGCGGGAGTTGAATCTGAGCAAACAACCGGACCTGGTTCTGCTGGATATCTGGATGCCCGATACCGATGGTATAACCCTGTTGAAACAGTGGCAGTCGGAGAATGCCCTGCATTGCCCCGTGGTCATGATGTCGGGGCATGGCAATGTCGAGACTGCGGTCGAGGCGACCCGGCTGGGCGCCTATGATTTCCTGGAAAAACCCCTGTCCATGGCAAAGCTGCTGCTGGTTGTCGAAAGGGCACTGGAAGCGAGCCATTTGCAGAGGGAAAATGCCGGTTTGAAGCTGCAGCTGACAGAAGCCATTGAGCCGGTTGGCAAGAGCGCGGTCGTCGAACGCATGAAGGATCAATTGAAGCGTCTTGCGCAACACGATGCCAGAGTGTTGTTCGTCGGTGAGGCTGGCGTTGGTAAGGAGCTTTATGCGCGCTATCTGCACAGTCACAGCAATCGCAGGGATGGTGCCTTTATTCATGTGGCCGTGGGCAGTATTGCCCCGGAAAACTCGGCAGTGGAATTCTTTGGCAAAGAGGGCAAGGGCAAGATATATCCCGGATTACTGGAGCAGGCGCATGGCGGGACGCTTTTTTTGGGTGAAATAAACGGCATGGACCCGGAGACCCAGTTGCGGCTGATCAGCGCCATAGAATCCAGTTCGTTTTTAAGAGTTGGTGGGGGCAGCCCGGTGCAGGTGGATGTTCGGGTGATGGCATCGACGCGCAAGGGGCTGGAGGAAGAGGTCAGGGCGGGGGGGTTCCGGCAGGATTTGTATTATCTGCTCAATGTCGTGACCATGCAGGTGCAGCCGTTGAGAGAACATAGCGAGGATATCCCGGCACTGTTGAGCTACTATGTCGATTATTTCGTCAGCCATGAAAAGCTGCCCTTCAGGAAATTTTCCATGGCTGCGCAGAATTTTCTGCGCAATTACAGCTGGCCGGGTAACGTCAGGGAATTGAAAAACCTGGTGCAGAGGCTGATGATTCTTGGGGCAGGGGACGAAATAGAGCTGGATGAAGTAAAGAATGCTCTGGGGACGGTGGTCGAGGAGGCTGTGTCGGCAGTTCCGGAGTTTTTCAATCTGCCGCTGAAAGAGGCCAGAGAACAGTTCGAAAAAGCCTATCTGGAATATCATTTTGAAAAAAATGCCGGCAGTGTGGCAAAATTGGCAAGCGCGATCGGCATGGAAAGGACGCATTTATACCGGAAGCTGCATTCCCTTAACATCAAATTGTAGTGTCTGGTTTGCATTTAAAGATAAATTCACTTGAAAAATAATTCCAAACTAAGTAAAATCCTCGCCTTTTAGTGGCTTTAAAACAATTAAAGTAGTGACAATGAAAACATTCAGTGCAAAACCAGCAGAAGTCAAGCGCGATTGGTACGTGGTCGATGCGGACGGGAAGACGCTTGGGCGGCTTGCAACCGAAATTGCCCGTCGTCTCCGCGGTAAACACAAAGCGGAATATACACCGCATGTGGATACGGGCGATTACATCATTGTCGTCAATGCAGAAAAGATCAGGGTTACCGGCAACAAGGAAAAAGACAAGATTTATTATCGCCATACCGGTTATGTCGGCAACCTGAAGGCAGTAAGTCTCGGCAAACTGAGAAAAACCTTTCCGGATCGCATCATCAGCACCGCGGTGAAAGGCATGCTGCCAAAAAACCCTTTGGGCAGGGCAATGTTCAAGAAATTGAAGGTCTATGCCGGTCCGGAACATCAACATCAGGCTCAACAGCCCAAGGTTTTGGAAATCTAAACTAAAAACAGGTTACAGTAATGGCAACAGCGCAGTATTATGGAACAGGCCGTCGTAAGAGTGCGATTGCACGGGTCTACGCAAAACCAGGGTCTGGTAAATTCATCATCAACAATCACAGCATCGAAGAATATTTTGGCCGCAAGACAGACCAGATGGTTGCCAGGCAGTCAGTGGAATGTGTCGATATGGTCAACAGTCTGGATATCAACATCATCGTCAAGGGCGGCGGCCCGTCAGGTCAGGCCGGTGCCATCAGGCATGGACTGGCTCGCGCTTTGATGGATTACGATGAAGGCTTGCGTCCGGCGTTGAGAAAAGCCGGATATGTGACTCGTGACGCGCGTGTCGTCGAGCGTAAAAAAATCGGCCTGCATAAAGCGAGAAAGCGTCCACAATACTCAAAACGTTAATTTGCGCGGCGCGCAGGATAAGAAGTACAGCATCAGCCTCTGGACCTGTCTGCCGCAGGCGGGCAGGCCAGGGGAATCCGAATTTGGGGAATCGTCTAGCGGCAGGACTGCGGACTCTGACTCCGCCAACCAAGGTTCGAATCCTTGTTCCCCAGCCAGTAAAGCTGAAACAGGCTGCATAATTTATTTATGCGGCCTTTTTTTTGCCCATTTCTCTGGCGCGGACAAAACTTCTGCTGTCATCTGCGGCAGATACAGTGTCAATCGTGATGCAGTCCTGCAATGCTATAATATATATTGCAATTGCGCCCTGGATTTTTGCTTAAGTCAAAAGCACCGGTTGCTGTTCTGGCCGGGACTTTTCTACAGAGCCTGATCCAGCCGCGCAATCCACATTGAATCTTCGCCCATTACAGAGTTTCATGCATCGATGAATGACGAGCAGGGACCACAGTCCCCCTGTATAAGAAATTGTTGTTTGAATGAGCAGGATGTATGTCTGGGCTGTTTTCGCGCGTTGCATGAAATTACCGGCTGGGGAGAGGCCGATGCTC
>Ga0114931_10009732_pt1 | contig 11490 bp, 6 predicted proteins | sample 2SBtaG_FD_89579 | JGI IMG/M metagenome (GOLD analysis project Ga0114931, IMG submission 89579) | Deep subsurface microbial communities from Kolumbo volcano to uncover new lineages of life (NeLLi) - 2SBTROV14_V59a metaG | ecosystem: Environmental > Aquatic > Marine > Volcanic | place: Kolumbo...
CCCCCGGGCGGCGGCGATCCGCACCTGGATGATCCCGTCGTCGAGGGTCGAGGACAGCAGCTTGCGGGTCTTGCGCCGCCGCACGTCGCCCTCCTCAAGGTCGGCGGCCAATCGTCCCAGGGCTCGCAGGGCGTGGACCCGGGTCTCCATGTAGACTCCCGGCGCCGCGTAGGGAAGAATCGCCTCGATCCCTTCGGGCTCGCCGATCGCAGCCAGGCCGTCGATCCCCGAACGACGGATTAGCCCGCGCCAGGAGTCCCGTTCCAGTCCTTCGCGGAGAGTGTTCATGCCGCGCTCGTCACCGATCGCCCCGATCGCGTCCAGGGCGGCGGCCGCCACTTGATAGGAGCGGTCCTCGCGAGCGACGTGAGCCAACGCGTCCAGGACCGACTCGCCCTCGAACTTCCCCAGAGCCCGGGCCGCGGCCTCGCGCACGCGCACGTTCTCCAGACCCAGGGCGCCGATGAGCGCGCTCCGCGCCTCGATTCCACCGAGTTCGGCCAGGGCCTCGGCGGCGGTCTTGCGCACCCCCCAGAACTCCTTCCGGTCCCGCAGGCAGTCCGCCAGGGCCTCCATGGCGCCCTCTCCCCCTTCCTGCCCGAGGCTCCGGGCCGCCTCCACCCGGGAGAGGAGGGCGGGGGAGAACTTGAGCTGGTAGCGCAACTCTTCGACCGGTTTCTCGAAGTTGATCTCTTTCAGTACCCAACCGTCCCGGTCGAACTCGATCATCATGGGGCGCTCGGGAGCCTCGAAATAGAAATCCTGGTCCTTGCGGTTCACCAGGATCCGGACCCGGCGCGTCGCCCGCGGCCCGGTGATGTCCACGTCCACCGGAACACTGAAGAGTGGCGTCAACGCGTCGACTTTCTGAGTCTGCCGGACGCCCAGGTGGACCAGCTTGCTTTCGGGCTGCCAGTCCCAGGTTACGACGAACTCGGGATGGCCGCCGTGATCGCACCACTGGTCGAAGAAACGATCCAGGGGAAACCCGCTCACCCGGGCCGCGGTCTGGCGGAGATCCGCGGTCTCGATCACCTGGGCCCGGTAGTCCTCGGCGAAGGTCTTCAGCACCTGCCAGAACACGGCGTCTCCGAGACGTCCCCGCAGCATGTGCAGCACCGCCGCTCCCTTGCTGTAGGCGACGGTGTCGAACATGTCGTCGTAGCTCTCGTAGTAGCGGGTCACCATCGGGCGCCGGTAGCTGGCATCGCTCGAGAGATAGGCCTTCTGATTCTCGTACCGCGACCATGCGGCGAGATCCTTGCCCTTGGCGAACTCCTGGTAGACGGTCTCGAAGTAGCTGGCGAAGCCCTCGTTGAGCCAGATGTTCGCCCAGTTCTTGGTGGTCAGGAGATCTCCCCACCACTGATGGGCCAACTCGTGGGCCACCAGATCGTCACTGTCGTAGGCCTCGTGGGCGATCCGGTCGTGGATGGTCCGGGAGGTCAGCGTGGTGGCGGTGATGTTTTCCATCCCCCCGAAGAGATACTCGTCCACTTCCACCTGACGGTAGACCGGGTAGGGATAGGGCACCCCGATCACCCGGTTGAAGATCTCGAGCATCTCGGCGGTTCGGCCGAAGGAGAGTTCCGCCTGCTTGCGATGACCGGGGAGCACGTAGGACTCGATCGGCACCCCAGCCGCCTCTTGGCGATAGACCTCGTACTCCCCGATGACCAACGAGGTCAGGTAGGAGACGTGGGGCACGTCCATCCGGAAGTGCCAAGTGACGGTCCCGTCGCCGTTCCGGCGCTTTTCGACCAGGGCTCCGTTGCCGATCACCGTCAGGCGCTGATCGACCGTCACGAGTTCCTCGCTGGTGGCCCGGTCGTTCGGGTAGTCGTAGCAGGGGAACCAGTAGCGATTGTCCTCGGACTGGCCCTGGGTCCAAAGCTGGCGGGGCCGGTACGGATAATCCTCGTCGGGGAGCATCCAGAAGAGACCCGAGACAGGGTTCTCCGCACGGTAGGCGATCTCGATCTCCATCGTCTCCCCCCGGGCATAGGGCCGCTCCAGGGTCACCGAGAGGGTGTCGCCGTAGGTTCGCCAGCTCAGTTCCTCGCCCCCCGGGTGGCGCACGGAGTCGAAGGCGAGACCGTGCTGATCGAAGCGCACCTCGCGGGTGTCGTCGCGCAGGGGAGCCAAACGGTGGGTGACCTTGCCGATCAGAGTGCGATGCTTCCAGTCCGGGCGAACGTCGAGGACGGTATGAATGACGTCGTAATCGCGAACGCGGTCGTAATGCGCGGGAATCGCCGGATCGACGAACGCGGGATCCGGCAGGGGCGAAGCCAGGGCGGCGGGGGCCAAGAGCGCCAGGGCGCCGACGAGGACCGAGCCAGACAACGAAATCCCACAAATTGTTACATACTTTATATTCATGCCGCCTACGTTGCCACGGAACAACGTCCTCGTCAAACGCAAAGATATACCGTCAAGGAGGTTGCGGACTCTGAGGAACAGGACCGAACGGCCCGAGTCCGGAGACGGCGTCGCCTCCCTCCGGCTAACTGCGGCGGGCTCCGACACCGGCCTCCCGAGCCAATTCATCGGCCTCAGGACTCCGCGGGGCCACGATTTCGGGAGAACCTTTCGGATGGGAATGGGGGTTTCCGCTCACTCTTCGGGGCTTCAGTTCGTGCTTGAACTTGGGGGCGGCGAGTTTCCGGAGGGCGGCCAGCTTCGCCTCGTACATCCACCATGCGGTGTCCCGTTTCGCCAGGTAGCGGGCGTCGCCGGGCTGGACGATGAGGCTCACCTCGATGTTGGGGGCGGCTCCGATCGGGATGCCGTTGCGGCGGCAGGCCCGGTACATGTGCTCCATCACCACGCGCATGTCCTCGTACTTGGGCGAGGGGTAGCGTTCCATTTCGGCCCCGATGGTGGGACGGAAGATACAGACGGTGGGAAAGGCCCCGACGTCGGCAATGTAGTCGATCGCTTCCAAGGTGTCCTCGATCGGTTCGACCCCGGCGATGATCTCGCCGGAGACCCGGCCCTTGCCCATCTTTTTCGCGGTGTATTCCAGGGCGTTGAAAAAGGTTTGCTGGCCGATTAGCTTCTCCTTCCCCGGGAGCAGCTCGGCGAAGAACTTCGGATTGTGGAACTCGTAGCAGAAGGAAAAATGATCGACACCGCAATCCACGAGCCAGTCGTACTTCCAGAGGTTCGGCGAAGGCGTCACCTGGACACCGGTCAGCATGCCGACCTGCTCCTTGATCGCCTTGATGTAAGGGGCCGCCATGTCCAGCCCCTTGTCCTTGCCGGCGTAGCCGCTGTTGAAGTGGACGAAGGTGACCCCGGACTCCTCCTTCGCGGCCCGGGCCGTTTCCACCACGTCGGCGATCGCCTTCTCCGCCGCCTCGTTCACGCCGACGTTGAGACCGGTCGTGCAGAACTTGCACCCGAGGCTCGGGGAGTGGTACCAGAAGGAGCAGGAATTGGAGAGGTAGATCCCCAGGTAGGTTCCCTGGAGGACTCCCACCCGGGACATCTCGGTCCCGCTGGAGGTTTTGGCCGTGTACCAGGCGGGCTGGCCGGGAATCTCCACGTCGTACTCGAGATCCCCGCGGGAATCCCGGACGCCGTAGGATCCGTCCCGAAAGAGAAGGGTGTAGGGAGAGTCGTGGACGAAGTCTTCCTCGATGGGGGCATTCATCCAGATGTCCTTGAGGGGACCGGGAATGACCAACTCAAGGCCGCTTCCGAGACCGGCGCGAGTCCGCGCCAGGAAGCGCGCGTCCTTCTCCAGGACGCAACTCTCGTCGATGTGCAACCCTCGGCAGAACAGGTCGATCTCCAACTCACAGGGATTGAGACGGGTAGCCAAGCCAAACCTCCGGTGCGGTATCAGTCGGGTATGTTGAACGTGAACGCCTTGCGGAGTCCGTGAGGCGGGCTCTCCGGGTCGAAGCCTCCGGCGGCGTAGTCGAGCCACTCCTGGATTTCTTTCGCGTCGTGGTCCCGACTGGTGATGACGCAGACCCCGTAGGAGAACCGGTCCCGGCTGAAGGGGACACGGCTCTTCTTGTAGAAGAAGACCGCGCTGAGCCCCTCCATGGGGCCGTCCTCGATCTCGAACAGCTTCAGGATCGCCCGGTTGGGGCGCCCGTCGATGTTGGTCCGGGGCTGGAACTCGAACCCGTGAAGGCCATCGGGAAGCAGGTCGAAAGGACGATCATCACGTTCGATCGCGTCGAGAAACGGCCTACCCACGGGCAGGGTCTCAATCAGTTCGTTGATCCGGGCCTTGACCCGGGCATCGTCCTTGTTGGCGAGCATTCGTACCTCCCCGTGAATTATAAGCCCTCCCCATCGTCAAGAGTACAATCGTGACCGGAGGCCCCCGACTTTATTCATCAAATCCAGTCGATCCATGGGGGTCTCTCCGCCCTCCCCTCCGGAGCGGGGAACGCGTCGGGACGACGGAGGGCTAATTGGACCTGTGGTATCTACAATTTCGCCCGCCCGGCTGTGGGGGTTAGGGCGCCTCCTTCCCTCCCGGGGAGGAGCCTCCCCGTCGTCGCCGGCCACGGCCGGCCGCCCGGACTGCCTGGGCGAGCAGGAACTCGATTTGCGCGTTGACACTGCGCAGATCATCGGCCGCCCAGCGGCGAACCGCGTCGAGAACCTCCTCGTTGATACGAAGGGGAAAGGCCTTGCGTGCCACGTCAGCGGTTCAGGGTTCCCGTGTTCACCACAGGCTGGGTGTGGGTGTCGCTGCACAGGACGACCAGGAGGTTGCTGACCATCACCGCCTTGCGGTCCTCGTCGAGGTCCACGACGTTCTTGCGGCCGAGCAGATCAAGAGCGTCCTCAACCATCCCCACCGCCCCCTCGACGATTTTCTGCCGGGCCGCGACCACCGCGCTCGCCTGCTGGCGCTGGAGCATCGCCGCGGCGATCTCCGGGGAGTAGGCCATGTGACTGATTCGCGCCTCGATCACCTCCACTCCCGCCTTTTCGAGGCGATCGTGAATCTCCGTGCGAAGTTTCGCCGAAATCTCGGCCGTGTTGCCGGTCATAGACTCCTCGCCCGTGTCGTGAGCGTCGTAGGGGTATCCGGTGGCCAGGTTGCGCAAGGCCGCCTCGCTCTGGACTTGTACGAAATCCTCGAAGTCATCCACGTTGAACAGGGCCTCGGCGGTGTCCACGACTTTCCAAACCACGACGCAACCGATCTCGATCGGGTTTCCCCGCAGATCGTTCACCTTGAGTTTTCCGGTCTCGAAGTTTCGGATCCTCACCGAAACCCTGCGCTTGGTGAGGAACGGGTTCGCCCAGCGCAGGCCGGTCCCCGTGACGGTGCCGACATACGCCCCGAACAACTGGAGTACCTTGGATTCATTCGGGTTGACCACGAACAGGCCCACGAGTCCCAATACGGAGAGGCCGACAACGAGAATCACCCCGACCAGACCGGCCACACCGTGACCGTCCAGGTGGAAGAACCCGACCACGGAAGCAACCAGGCCGCCAAGACAGAGAACCAGGGGAAGGTAGCCGGACATGGAGGAGGCTTTCTTTTCTCGGATCATGGAATCTCCCTTCACGACCGCAGGGCGCCGTCCCCAACCCTGGAGATTCACGAGACGGAGAGGAACCTCCGGGACGTCCCACCGCCCGGTCGCTGTATATCACTATGATATCATATTGATATATACCCAGCAAGAAGAAACGCCCCCCGGGGGGAGGCGCCCTTGAGTTATCCGACTGCAGTAGAAGGCCTTACGAGCTGTTCAATCGGTCAGGAGGATTTCTTCTCCTTGATCCATCGACCGTCGTTCCGCGGCTTCAAGACCTTGAGGCGCTTGATGTAATTGCTGAGGACCTGGCGATCCTGGAAACCGGTGTAGAGAATCTTCTCGCTCGGCAACTCCCGTAGCCGCCACAGACCGCTGTTTCCCTCGGCCAGGTAGTTGGTCATGGCCATCTTGTAGACCTTGTTCATGTCCACCGGCTTTCCGTCCTTGGTGAACGAGGTGATCCGGTCCCCTTCCGGGCGCGTGGGATCATAGCGTACCTTTCCTCCGGAGAAGAAGATGCCTCCCGCCCGACCGCGGAGCTTGTCCTCCAGGATCTCCTTGACCATGGAGCCGGTCATCTCGATCAGCACCATCTGGTTCCCGAAGGGGGATACCGCCAGCAGGTCGCGCTCGGTGATCTTTCCCGGGGGGATGTTGGCCCGAACGCCGCCGGTGTTCTGGATGGCGAAGTCGGCGTCCAATTCCTCACGATAGGCGTCGGCGACCACGAACCCCATGAGCGCGTTGTTGGCCGAACCTCGCTCCAGGTTCACCAGGGTCTCTCCGATCTCGACGTCGAGACCCTTTTCGGCGACCGCCACCTCCTTCTGGACCGTGTCCGCGGTAGCCTTGTCCGGCCACACTTCTTCCTCGAACAGGGTCAGGAGGGCGCCCCGAGCGAAGTGAGTGTCAAACCCGAGCACGGTCTTGGTCGCGCGATCGATCTTCAACGTGAGATGCCCGAGGCTCGAACCGTTGGCGTAGGGCTCGACTACGATCGTGTGGTTGCGGGGATCCTCCCACGGCTTGTCATACCCCTGGTGGGTGTGGCCGGCGAAGATCATGTCGATTCCGGGGACGGTGTTCGCCAACTCCATGGCGTTCATGCCCCAATGCGGCAGGCCGCCGGCGGCCTCCCTCTTTTTCATGCGTGCGTATTCCTGCTCCAGTTCCGGCTTGTAGGGAAGCCCGGCGTGCATGAGAACGAAAACGATGTCCGCGCCCTTCTCCCGCATCTCCTTCACGTGGCCGGGCAGAAGCTCGTGGATGGGCTTGAACTCGATCCCTTCCACGTTCTTCCCGAAAGACATGTTGGCGGTGGTCTCGGTCACGTAGCCGACGATGCCGAACTTGATCCCGGCCTTCTCCACGATGATGTAGTCCTGCGCCCAGTCGACCCTCTTACCGGTCTTCTGGTCGAAGAGGTTGGCCGCCAACACCGGGAACTCGGTCATTTTCGCCAGTCGCCTGACGTTTTTCCAACCGAGATCGAACTCGTGGTTTCCGACCGCCAGAGCGTCGTAGTGAACCGAGTTCATCCACTCCATGATCGCGGTGCCCTTGGTGTGCATGCCGACCGGGGTTCCCTGGAAAATATCCCCGCTGTCGAAAAGAAACACGGGCCTCCCCGCCTCCTTCGCCTCCTGCCGCACCCTGCGGATGTAGGCGGTCGCCGACGCGGCGTTGCCCAGGGGCGGGGGAAAGTTCGGGTTCAGGAACGTGGCATTACCGTGGCCGATGTGCCCGTGGATATCGCTCGTATAGAGGAGATCGACCGAGACCACGCCGCTCTCGGACGCGGCGCCGGTCAGCACGAAGATCATCCCCAGGGTGACCAGGGCCGTCATCGAAATCGTCAGTCGTCGTCTCATTGCATTCCATCCTCGGGATTCATCCCGATGACCGTGGAACCGTATTCCCGTCGGAACCGTCCTAGAAGGCATAACTCACGCCGATCACCCCGCGCAACATCGTGTCCTCGACCCGGTCCCGCCCCGCGCCTACGGCGTTGCTCTGCTCATCCCGCGGACGCAGAGGCTCCTGGCGGCTGGTCCGCTTGCCCACTTCTCCCGCCAGATCGATACTCAGGGCGTTCAGAGCGTACCCGAAACCGAAGGTGAAAGTCGCCCGATCCGCCTCCTTCATGGCGTAAGACTCCCCGTACCGGAATCCCAAACGGCCGGACACGCCGCTATAGAACACGTGTTCGAGACCGAAACGCACCTCCCAGGTGTCTTCCAGCTTCTGTTTCGAGTCGAGATGATCCTCGAGGTCGGACCAGGGGGTGTAGACCACGTCGGCGGCAAAGGTAGTAGCTAGGGAGTTACGCGGGCGATAGGTCGCCCCCCCCTGGAAACGAAGGGGAAGATTCAGGTCGCCGCTCTCGAGGGTGTCCGGGGTGGCGATCTCGTTGTTGACCCACAGAGTGTAGTCGTCGTTCAGTTGCGGGGCGGTTTCGATGGCGGCGCCGATCTGGAGGCGATCATTGATTCGCCCGGTGGCCCCGAAAGTGAGAGAAACGCCGTCCAGGTTCCGCTCCATCTTCACGACCGACCCGCCGGTCGTCGCCGCAAAGGGAACGAGAGCATCCCGGTCGTCGACGGTTCCGAAGTAGTAGTTCAGGGCCACCCCCACCCCGGAACCGTTGTCGTCCAGGTCGTAGGCGGCCCCGACGGTGAGGGTACGGAGTACTCCGGTGGTCTCGATGAAGCGGTTGGAAACGATTTCGTCGCTGGTGTCGGTGGTCCGGCGCTCATCTTGGTAGTCGTAGCGGGTGTCGTAACGGGAAAAGACTCCCGCCGAGACCCTGAGGCCGTTTCCCCACTCGTCGGCCACCACGCCGCCTTGGAAGTCCCCGTAGCCGAAATCGTTGACCGCTATCGCGTTTTCGTCCACGAAGGAGTCGAAGGTGTCGAAGATCGGGACGAAGCGATTCTCGCTCGCCCGCATTCCCTCGGCGTTGATCTGGACCCGCGAACCCTGCGTGAGGATGAGGGTGGCGGGATTGTTGATCAGGCTGAACGCTCCGGTTCCCATGGCGGCGCCGGTACCGCCCATGGCCCGCGAACGCGGTGCCAGGCCCACTTCCGGAGTCCCGTAGGCTCTGTCCAGGAACGAAAACGCCAGGGCCGGAGCCGCCGTCGACAACGCCAGGGCGGTGACCATCGCTGTGTAAACCCATCGCTTCATGGCTCGTTCTCCTCCGGGCGCCGTCGCCCGCTCGCTCGTTTCCCCGCTAGAAGGAATAATCCAATTGGAACCGATAGGACGTCCGGTCCCCGCGTGCGTTGGTGGCGTCGGGGGTCGGCGGCACCAAGCTGCCGAAATTGCGAATATCGACAAAGGTCCTGGCCAACTGGTGATCGGTCGTCCACTTCAACCGCCAAGAGAGGTTTTCCGAAAGCCGGCTGCGCAGCATGAACCAGTTCCGGTACCCGTTCCCGTCTACTACGATGAACTCGTTGTCCTCGAAGTTGTAGAGAAAGCCGTCGTAGAGTTCCGTGGAAAAGGTGACCGAAAGAAAATCGCTGAAATTGTGGGTCACGGACGCTTGGATCGCCTTGGAAGGAATCCCCTCCACCGAAGTGGAGTCCCCCTGGGCGTCGCCGCCTCCCGCCGGTCCGTTCAGCCGGGGCCGCGGGGCGAATTCGGTGTTGGACGTCGAGTAGAGGAAGCGGATCTGGTCGTACTTCGACAGGTTCGCCCGCATTTCGATACGGCTATCCCAGGACACAAAGTTCCGGACGTCCGCAGGCCGGTTCTCGTGGCGACTCGAAATCCGATGGCGGATCCGAAACCGGATCGGGAAGATGGGCTTGTATTCGGCCCGAAGGGTGAGCCGCCGAAGATCCGCGTCATCCGCCTTGCGCTTCCATGTGTCGAACTCAAGCCCGGTAAGGGTAAAGGCTCGGGTGAACTGGTAGCGGGTCGAGAAGAACCACCCTCGCTCCCCCTTGGGCTGGGGGTTCCCCAGGGACAACTGGGACCAAAGAGGGTTCTTGAGCCGGAACGGGCTGTCCATGAGGGTCTGCTCGTAGCGCTGATCCTCGGCGAAGGCCCGGTTGTAGGGGTTGTCGTATCCGATGTCGTAGTCCCGGTAAAGAGCCAATAGATTGAAATTCTCGTACTGGATGTAGGCGTTGGCGATCATCGCGTCCGGACCGGCGCTGAAGATCCGGGTGAGGGCACCGTGGGACGGATCGGCGTCGGTCTCGAGCTTTCCGTACTCGGCGGCCAGGGAAACGTTGCTGAAGACCGTCTGGGCCTCGGCCCCCCAGAGACGCCGGTAGTTCCCGAGGTTCAGGCTGTTGTACGCCTTTCCCACCTCGGCATCCCGATCTTCGAGGCGACCCTGGTCAATCACCAGGGTGGAGGGGTCCGGATTGAAACGGTCGGCAACGTCGGAGTCGGAGACGTTGTTGTCGTAGTTGATCTGCATCCCGCTGACACCCACGTAAGTGCCGGGAACAAACTCGTACTTCAGATTGGCGCCGAGAAGCTTCTCGTCCATGACGTCCCGCATGGGAAGATAGGCATTGGTGTCGCCGCGGTCTGCGAAGACCCCGTCGGCGATGTCCCGCCGGATGTCCTTCAGGATGCCGTTATCCAGGCGCGGCCGCATGGTGAAATACCGGTTGAAGGATCCGTCCGGATTGAGGATCGCATCCTTGTCGTCCCGGGAGTAGAAGAGAGTCCCCCGGGCCCGGCCCAGGGAAGCCTCGACCGCGGCTCCCCGAAGCGTGAATTCGTCGTTGCGCGAGATGTCCGGCCGGAGCCCAATCGGCCGAATCGAGTAACCGTAGCCGGTCTTGCGGGGCATGAAAAAGTCGGTGGAGTCCATGAACAAGCCCTGACCGAAGGAGAGGCGGTAGTTCCCGACCACGGCATGGTGGACCCGGAAGGCGCCCAGGGGCGTCTCCACCGGGTCGAAGGACTCCGCGGAGACGGAAACCTTCGCGGTCTCGAAGGCGTCGTTCTCGCCGAGATTCCGATGGCCGATGAATGCGGCCTTGAATCGCGACCCCAGACGCAACCGGAGCTTGTTGGTGAGATAGGGATTCGAGCTGTCCAGATCGAGCCGCCCGGCATAGGTGTTGAGATCGAAGTTCCGAAAGTTCTCGAGGGAGGACCCGCTCACCCCGCGGCTGTCCCCCACCAGGGGTTCGGTCAGCAGATCGGCATCGTCGAGCAGATAGGGGGTGTTGTACATCCGAACCTGGTAGTCGCCGGTGACCTTGAGCTTCTGATGCCCCGGGTCGTCGTAGCGCATATAGTCCCGCAGGTTACGGTATCCCCAATAGGAAATCCCGGGGGAGGACCGCATCTGCCGCTGGTTCTCGATCCGCCCGGACTGCTGTTTCTCCTTGAGGACCGCCACCGCGTCCACCGGAGAGACGTTCTGGTAGGAAATCAGGTCGAAGAAATCGAGGCCGTTGACGTTGACCGGAATCTTGATTCGGTCGAAGTACTCGTCGGCCAGCTCCTCACTGGACCCCTCCTGGGAAAGCAGCCGCTGGACCACATAGGCGAGGTCCCGGGCCCGCCGCTCGGATGCGCCCAGTTCCTCCCCGATCACCTCGAAGACCGGGGTGATGAAGACCAGAGGCTTGATGCGCTTCAGGTCTTCGGGGGTCATCCCCTCCACCTTGAGCAGATCGTAGAACCTGTCGAAGTAGGCGCGATAGGTCCTGAAATCGTAGATGTTGCGTGCGAGCTCCGCCGAGATCGGAAGCTGCAGGATCTGATCGAGGGTCGCCCGGTTCAGATCGAGCTGATGGGCCGCACTGTAGGGTGTGGGCCGGTCGACCCGGCCCTCGGCGCCGGCGATGGAGGCGCACAGCACGCCCGCCGCCAGGAGGAGGGCCAGGATCCCGACGGACCCGCGACGTAATCTAGGCACCGTGACCTCCTACTTTCCGACTGGAAACGCGTAACCGACGCCGAACTGATGGGTCTCGTCGAGGAC
>Ga0114931_10009733_pt1 | contig 11490 bp, 16 predicted proteins | sample 2SBtaG_FD_89579 | JGI IMG/M metagenome (GOLD analysis project Ga0114931, IMG submission 89579) | Deep subsurface microbial communities from Kolumbo volcano to uncover new lineages of life (NeLLi) - 2SBTROV14_V59a metaG | ecosystem: Environmental > Aquatic > Marine > Volcanic | place: Kolumbo...
CGCCACGAGGTCATCCCCGCTCTCGACAAGCCCCGCTCGCCCGGCGAACGAGATGCTCTCGCCCGATGGCCCCGAAGAAACCGTCCATACCGGAGGCCCGATCGCTTCCGTGGGATCAAAAGCGATCGTCCGCGCAGCCACCCGGTCTACGCCGCCCCCATACTGGCTCCAGTCCTGGGCCAGTGCCGGGGGGCATACGAGCAAACTCATCGTCAACAGAAAATGACATACACAACGCTTCATTTCAATCGCCCGGCCGGAGTCTCTCGGCTCCGGCGGGCGCATCCTCGAAAAAGTGCCCTCTCTCCTCAGGCACTTGCCCTTCGGCACCGTACGGCGCTCAGGCATCCGAAGAACACGAGGCTCAGACTCGCCGGTGCCGGAACAATCGACACCGCATCAATCTCGAAAGTCTCACCAGACAAACCCGCGTGTGACAAACGAATGTAACTCGCCTCACTCAAACCCGAAGAGGAAAGATCGAAACCGATTCCCCCCCCGGAACGACCATACAGATCCACGAGTTCTGTATACTCAAGCCCGGCGAGATCAGACAAACCCAGCGAAGGGTCCATCGCCACACGAAAGTTCGTTTCGACAGCACCCGGAACACTGTCAAACGGACCACCATCGAGATACCCAAGCGTCGGCATCAAATCCAGCTGCCGAGTCTCAACATCAAACCAGGTCGAGCCATCCATGCTCGCCTCGACCCGAACCGCCGCCCCAACCCCGAACATCGCCGGATTGGCACCAACAGAACCATTCGGAAAACTCGTGTCAATAAACCCGGCGTTGCCAAACACAATGAAATCCACACCAAACGGATTCACCGCCGAATCCACGATCGGCATGTCGAACCCAAGCGTCAGACTCCCACCGAACCCCACCGAAACAATTTCATCCGCCCCAAACGGGGGGCTGAACGGACTGACGACACTGGGAAAACCAGCCGACTCGCCAGTAAACCGCGTCGCCGAACCCAAAGCCGTGCTCGCATCCATAAATCCCGGCACGGCCCCCACACCGGCGTCATACCCGACAACCTGGGTTGCAAACGGATTCCCAGCATGAGCCCCAAACGCAAACGCCGCCACAGCGCCCGCACCGACCCATCTTCGACAAACACCACAACAAACGAAATACATACGAAACCTTTCGGCCACATCGGCCACTTCTACCCCGATTCGCGCAGGGCACCTTCAGAACAAAAGTCCAAAGCACCATCGCGGGGTTGGCCGGAAGAAGGTCACGCCAGAAGGAAGGCGCACCGATACAACCGGGCCCGTTTCGCGAGGGCCTCACGAAGCATGTCGAGAGCAGGTCTTCCGGCTTCGAGCTCGGCAAGGATCGGCCTTCCCATCCCTCTCAGGACAGTGACCCACACCAGAAACTGGTGTGACGAGTGCAAAAGCACCCGTGACCCGCGTCGTTGCTCGTTACGGCGGCGCGTCCGCGGTGGATTCTCACCACACTTCCCTCGGGGCCCAAACAACAGGGCACCCTCGACGAACACAGCCTACAACTTTTACCGCCCGTGTCAACCCCAGCGTGAAAAACTCCACCCGAAATTCTCACCGAGGCAAAATCTGACCCAGCTGCTCGCCCAGCCCCGGAAGACCCAGCGACTCCCCCTCTTCGTCAATCGCAGCTGTCACCGCCACCTGCGCCTGCCGGAGCGCGTCATTGACCGCCTCGGCAATAAGCCCCTCCGCCAAAGACCGGTCCGAACCGCTCCCAAGCCCCGAAGCAAGCGTCTCGCTCACCGTGATACTCACCACCTGCATCTTCCCCGTGACCACCGCACGCGCAAGCCCCCCCTCGCTCTCACCCTCGATGCGCAACTCCTCAAGCCGAACTTGAATCCGCTCGCCCGCAGCCTTGATCCCCTCACGATTCTTCAAAAGACCCGCAACCGCACCCATCATCTTGAACTGATCAAACATCCTTCTCTCCCCCCCCACGAGGCTCCACGCGCCGCGGGGTCGCATCAAACAAATCCGCAACCTGCCGGATCAACGGATGATCCAGGTCAACTTCCACCCACGACGCCGGCGTACTCGGTGCCGATACATCCTCACCAACCTCTTGCATGACCTCACCCCCCTCAACAACCAGTTCAATCCCCCGATTGCCGGTCGCCTGAGCAAAAAATGGCTTGAGTTCCGCCAGATGCGCCACCGCCACCGAACGCTGCCCAGGATCAAACGCAATCGTCACCCGAGAACCATCCTCCGAAACCACCCGAGCCCCACGAAGCATCGAACAAAGCATCGGCCGATGCGCCGCCACCGCAAGAACCCGCTCAAGCAAAGGCCCATCATCCAAAACCCCAGCCCCAACCGGCGCAGCCCCTTCAGACTCAACCGGCGCACGCACCTGGGCCGTTCGTTCGGGCGTTCGACCGGGCGAAGCAGGAGCCATGCTCCGCTCCGCCCTCACCGTTTTTTTGGCGGACTCCCACCGCCCCGACCAGACGCCGCCAGCGCCGCCGCGTCCGCAAAACTCTCCGAAAGCGCAAGCCGCACCAGCGTCGCCTCCGCCAGCGCCCGAGGCGAAGCCGAAACCTTGAGCATCCGCTGAACAGCCTCGCACATCGCAATCGCGTGTACCAGCCCCGCCGCATCAAACTTCGTCGCCCGCGCCACTTCCTCTTCACGCAACCCGCCCGACAACTCGACCAGCGTTGTCTCCGCCCCGCACGCCGCAAGCACCATCAAATCCCGAAACCGCTGCGCCAAAGTCTCCATGCACATCTCGGGCCCGATCCCACGCCTGAGCAACTCATCCGCACCCTCAAGCGTCCCCGCTACATCCCCCCCCGATATCGCGTCAATCACCCGCCCGATCACCTGCCGATCCGGCAAGCCCAGCAGCGACTCGAGCAACTCAACCGTCAACTTCTTCTCGCCCGCAGCCATCACCCGGTCAAGCAGACTCAACGCATCACGCATCGACCCGTTGCCCAACTTGGCAACCTCATGCACCAACTCGGGCTCCGCCTCAAGACCCTCCTGCTCGATCACCCCCGTCAGATGCTCACCGATCTTCGCCGTCGAAATATTCCGAAAGTCAAACCGCTGACATCGGCTCTGGATCGTCGCTGGCACCTTGAGAGGCTCCGTCGTACACAAAATAAACTTCACATGCTCCGGAGGCTCCTCCATCGTCTTGAGCAGCGCATTGAACGCCGCCGTGCTGAGCATGTGAACTTCATCAATAATGTAAATCTTGTAAGGCCCACGCATCGGGTGGTACGACGAGTTCGCAATCAACTCCCGAGCATGGTCCACACCCGTATTGCTCGCTGCATCAATCTCGATGACATCCGTATCCTGCCCGGTCATAATTGCCTGGGCAACCTCGGGCTGTTCATCCGCCCGATTCAGAGCCTTGGCGAAAATCCGAGCCATCGAGGTCTTGCCCACGCCCCGCGTCCCGCAGAACAAATAGGCGTGCGCCACCCGGTCCTGCTTGATCGAGGCCTTAAGCGTGTACGCAATCGCCTCCTGCCCCACAACTTCGTCAAAGGTGGTCGAACGATATCGGCGTGCAAGTACGGTATATGCCATTCGGCCCGATTCTAGAGCCGCCAAATCCGCTCCGCTCGAACCAGACCAGGCAATCCCGAATCATCCGCCCAAATCAAACGAACCGCTACCCTCGCCGACGATATTGAGATCTTTTGTATCCGCCATACCGGTGATCGAGGTCCCGTTGACCGCGTTGTAGAGATCGATCGTCGCCGCGGTAGCCCCCTGATCACTCACCCGGGCCCGGATCTCCCCATTGTCCGAGTTGTACCAGAACGCCCGCGAAACCGTCGTCGTCTTGACCGCCGGCTCGGTCACATCCGCACCTGCAGCCACAACCTCGATATCCGTCGGGCCCGCAGGCGCATACGGGTTCCGAGGCCACTCTTCCCATAAAAATTGGAAACCCCCAATGACGCCGGCGGACTCCCATGAATCGCCCGGTATTCCTCGATCACACTCTGGGCCGCCTGCACCGCACCCGCCGCTCCCTGAACCTTCGCCCGACTCGCCATCCCGCTCATCCGAGGCACAGCGATCGCACCGATCACCCCCAGGATGACCACCACAACCACCAACTCGATAAGGCTGAACGCTCCCCGTGACATGAAGACCTCACCCCACCAATCGGTCCGAGCCCGCCACGAGCAAACCACTGCCCACCCAAAAAGGACGACAATCGTTCTGACAAGGAGTCCTCACCGATCCCGATTCAGGTTATCGGATTCAGACCCGTTCAAGCGCCGAAGAACTTCCGGAACCTTGCTTCATACCCGACCGAAAGATCACGCCCACGGTCAACCCGATCGTTTTCCTCATATGCCACCAGCGTCATGCTCGCCCAGCTCCGACCGTGTTGGTCGATCAGCGTCCCCGAACTCGCCGGAAAAATCGCCTGCGCCGTGATCGCATCGCGCAGCACCCAAAGCGCCGCCTCCGTCGCCGCCATCAACCGACCACGCACCACAACCTCAAGTTCCAGATCGCCAAAAGCCGCCGAACCCGGAATCGAGCTATCCCCGAACGCCCGCAGCGCCACGACGAACAGCCCCTGCTTGTTCATCGCAAACCGGTAAGGACCCGAACCGAACAAGTCAATCCCTTTGAATGAACTGCTCATGTCACACTCCCCACGCTCACCGGGTCCGTCGCCCCGTCGCTCGAGACCGCCCAGAGCACCATCGAGCGCCGCCCCCCCTTGCCAAGCATGTCATGCCGAACCTCAGCCACCACCGCCTCCATCGATACCGAAACCCGACCCGCGTCGCTCCCCGATCGGGCCACCTCGAATGAAAGCGTCCCCGAGTCACCCGGCGCCGGGCTTGTCAGCGCCCCGTCTTCGAGCCGCTGCACCAGGGAAACGCGCACCTTCTGCTCGGGCACATCGGCAAAGACCATCGCCGCCCCATCGTCGCTCCACTCCTGAACAAGCCGATGCGCAAGCCGATCCACCCCAACCGACTCGACCCCATCCCAGTCCACACCCGCGAACGAAACTTTTTCCGGATTGAAAACAAGCACAGGCTCACCCCCTCAGGAACTGAATGACATTGAGCCGCCGCGTCGCATCGGGCTTGCCATCACCATCGAGATCAATCATCGCAACCGTCCGCTGCCGCTCGCTGGCGAATCGCTGACGGTAAAACTCGCTCTTTTTCGCCAGCGGGGTCTCAGACCCGAGCGCCGAACTGGCTCCCGAATACACCAGGTGCAACGCCCCGAGCGCCTCAAGCCGCGCCATCGCCGTCAGGTTCAAGATCGAAGCCTCGCTCGCCTGCCCATCTTCCGGCGCAATATCCGGCTCGATCCCGAGCATCCGAAGCACCTGCCGATGCACCGTTGCGATCTGAGGCCCGAAGGTCGAAACCTCAACCGACGCCCCCGTACTCCCCGTCACCGGAATCGCCGCGTCATCAGACGCCCCACGCAATCTGGAAATCGTGAGCACCGTCCCCGAAACTCGATTGAGCACCTCATACGCCGCCCCCCCTACCAGCACGACATGCCCATCCCCGACCGAAGCCGCATCAAAGAGCACATCCTGACTCGTCATCGTCAGTGCCGTCCCCGAGGCGTCACCCGTCCCGCTGACGAGCCGCTGACCCACCCAGGAGACTTCACGAAAAAGACCAGGCTCAAGTACGAGCAGATCACGATCGACCGCAAACGCCATGGCGTCCCTCCTTTGCCGCATCGACTCTCGATGCCGACGATCCATCCAAACCCCGGGCGAGGCGCAAACCCCGCCCGAAGCACACGCGAGCCCCCCGACCCCACGCATTCACCATCAACTCGAAAACATCAACTCGCCAGGGTCTCGATCATCCCGTGCGCACTCTCGTTCTTGAACTCGAGTGTGTACTCCCCGATCACCTGCCCGTTGACCGCGTCACCGGTCGACGCCAGAGCCTTGTGCTGGAAACTCCGACCCTGCAAAGGCATCACCTGGATACGAGACGAATCCAGCAAAAGCACCTTGTCCGCCGGAACCCATCGGCTCATCACAACCTTGCACACCCCGAAGTCGCTCTCGTACACACTGATCAAGTTGCGAAACGAAGTGTCTTCGGGCAGATACGCACGCGACCCGGTCGCAAACCCGTTGATCTTGCGCTTCTGAGCCCCCCCGACGACAATCGTGTCAATCGCCCCGGACGAGTTCTCCCAGATCTTCTTGAGGGCCGCATTGAGCACAGCCTCATTGAGTTCATCACCGGCCCCATCGCCGGGCGGGATATTGCCCACCCCGGGGAGGAAGGTGTTGGTCAACAGCGAATGGATAATCCCATTCATGGACCGACGCGTACTCGATGAGCCCTGCTGCCCGCTCGCGGGCGCGACGCCATTGATCACGCAGTTTTCCAGATCACGCAGCATCTCACGCATGCGCTCCTGCTTCTGATAGTCCACCTCGTCGGCCACCCCAACCGCCCGGGCCGCCTGCATGGAACCACTGACCTCGATACCCGCAGAGAAAATCTGCGTGTAGTTCTGCCGACGGGTACGCGTGGTAAACCGCGCGTCCGGTGCGTCCGCCCCCTCGAGCGCCGCATTCCCCAGGATGTTAAGAATCGTGTTGTCCGCAAGCGTCGCCGCGGTGGTCCCGCCATAGGAACGCACCGTCGTCAGCGTGTTCGTCCCGGTATCAACCGCCGCGACGAAAAGAACCTCATCCGACGCGCTCGGGCGAACTAGGTCCCCCACCTGAAACACCGACGCATCATCGACGATAATGTCCGTCTCCGTCTGCGGGTCCGGCGAGAAAATGGTCTGGTTGATCTTCCCGGTGTTGGGAAGAAGTGTATCCTCAACCCACTCATGCAGCGTGCTTATCGCCGGGCGCTTCGCATCGCCGAGATGATCAAGCAGCGGAGTCTCGAACGGACTGACGATCCCGATGATGTCCGAAACATCCTCTGCCAGTTCATCGAAACTCGGGCCGCCGTCGTAAGTTGCTTTGCCTGTAAATGCCATCAGTTCAATCCCCTTTCAAATGGTTCCAAAAACTCAGTTCCCGCGCCGTGCGCGGAGATATTGCAAAAGAAGCGACCGGTCGCCCGATTCGCGGGCTTCGTCAGCCAGATCGCCCAGGACCGTCCCGGGGCTCGTTGTCGGAACGCGACTACTCATCGCGCTCGCCGAAGGGCTCGCACGGAACAGGAACGGCTTGGCCTTGCGCATCTCGGCGACCGCCGCCTTGATATCCGGCTCGTCCATCTGCGCAAGCACGCTCTGGGCGACAAGAACCGCCGTGTCGATGTCCTGCGCCTCCGCGAGCGCAAGTTCAAGTTCGAGCGCACGCTTCTGGTCCGAAGCGCTCGCTGCCGATCGCGTTTGTTCGAGTTCGGCCTGGACTTCATCGAACTTTGCCTGGAGCTCCTCAATCTGCCCTTCCGCGCGGACCGCTCGGGCTCTCCAGATCACCTCCTCATTGATCGCAGCCCCTTGGCCGTCGCCGTCCGAATCCTTGCCCTTGGGGCCGCCCCCTCCACCAATACCACCACCGCCAGGTTGACCTGCCATTCGATGCTCCTTTCCGTTCGCTGTGTGCGCACCAATCGCGCCCTTCCTCGTTGAAACATTCAGGTAATACCCGGATCCGTCGCCGCGTAACCAAGCTCGCTCAGCACGCGTTCGCTCGGGATCCCCAGTTCAAGTTTCGTCTTGGCTGCTGCCGCTTCATCGCGCGCTTCGGCGGGGAGCGGATCGGGCCAGATCAGCCGCGTGCCCCGCTCGGCTTCATCGGTCTCGAGCACGCTGGCCGCATTCAGGGCCGCAAGAATAATGTCATGCACACCCTGCATCCCACGCCCATAGGTCACACGCTTGCGCGCCGTCTTGGCAATGATGCCCATGAGTGTGATCTTGAGCGCGTTCGCACTCGACAGGTTCCCGATCTTGGCCCGAATCACCCCGCCCGCGAGGGGGGGCACCCCACTGATCTTGTCCATCGCCTCACGGATTTCATCGATATGGACGGACTCACCCGGGGACTCGGAATCGCCGCCGAAAGACTCGATCGCCGCGTCCGGATTGTCCGTTGACCAGATCTGCCCGGGCCCGACCGGCACGCGGTCAAAACCGTCGAGCCCGCGAGCAAGGTACATCTTGAAACTCTGCATGGTCACGCGATTGGCGCGGTCCGAAAGCCTCGTATTGAGTTCATCCTGGAGCGGAATCAGAGGCTCAACCTCGCTCACGCCCTCATACCGAAACGGCTGGGCCAGATTCTGAATATGAACCACCGGCACCACATTCGGCAACAGTCGGCTGCTCGTTTCGGCAACGAGTTCTTCCTCGTGATAGCGCTGCCAGAGACCGGCACCAAAAATCTCAGTCACGGACGCAATGCGTCGGCGTGGACCGGACCGCTGACTTCCCGTGCGCCCGAGCAATGAACGCCGACGCGGAGGTGCCTGCGTGACTTCATTGATCTCGCGGTCGTAGTGAACGACATAGGCGTCAAGCTCGCGGTAATCGTCCGGGTTGACGATGGGGATCCCCCGCGTCGGCTCGACGATCTCGATACGAATCGCTTTGCCCACGCGGGCGATGGCGTCGCCCGAGGTATCGTTCAGATTGCGGATGCTGCGCAGGGCCGGTTCGTCGATGCGAACGATCAGGTCGACGAATCCATACACATGGGCGAGCAGCGCCATGTCTTGGAGAAGCCCGATCCCGCCGGAGGCCTCCCAGACCGCATCGAGCAATCGTTCGATGGTTCGGCGCGTTGGTTCATCCTGTGCGGTCGAGAGAATCTGCACGGGCTTGCCGAACATGAAATCGACCATGGTTTCGATGCGCCACCCGATGTCGTTTTCGATGACGATCTCGCGGGCGTACCGCGTGCGATCATCGAGTGCTGCATCGAGTGACCCGGTGAGTCGGGCGGGGAGTCCGCGTTGTTGCGCGGGCCTCAGTGTCGGGTTGACAGTTCGGCCCTGCCCGACCGGCTCTGGCGAGTTCCTGAAATACGCCCACAGTTTCTCCATGCGGGGGATGCGCCCCGCTTTCTGCTCGTCGATGACGAGTTTGATGAGTGCCTCATCGAGGCCGACGCCGGAAAACGCTTCGAGCCGGTAGGACATGGGCCGGGTCTCCTTGGTGGGTACGCTTGATTGCGTGTCTCCACCCTTGGGCCCAAACCCGGCGGCGCGCGCACACCCGCAGGCTAATCGGTGTGCCAAAAATCGCACAAGTCCCGCTATGGCAAGCGTCAAAAGTTTTTTGCAAGTTTTTTCGTGCCCCCCGCACCCCGCGCCACCGCGCGCGCACGAAGGTGCACACAACCATGCACCGACAAAACGAAAAGCGACGGGTGCCCGCTCCCGGTACACCCGCCACTAGAGAGCCTGAGAAGGAAAATCAGGCGTTCAGGAACGCGAGAATGTCATTGAAGTCAATCACCCCATCACCATTGATGTCGGCGCAGGGCAGCCCGCCCTGATAGCAGTTGAGCAGGGCGAGCACATCGTTGAAATCAACGACCCCGTCACCATTAATGTCAGCCCCTGGGCTTCCTGAAATATAACCGTTGGGCGTTGTCATGCTCGATTCGGCCCCCCAAGTCAGGTAGGCATCGTCGGGCACCGCTGGTGCCGACACCCCCGTTTGGGTGAGTGTGGACACAACGACCGCGCACATCATACTGAAAATCATGATGTTCCCCTTCCGACAGAAGTTTCACTCGACTCGCGCGTCCGCAGAATGACGGCACGCAGAAAACGGGCCGATAAGATGCGAATCCAATACGCGAGACCTTCCCTCGCGGTTGCGAAACATCGCCAACAATACCCACATGGGAAAACGACCAGATCTCAATCGAAGCCAGAAGAAGATCGTCGACCGGTACTACCAGAACCGCGACACCATCAGCGCCAACAGACTCGGCGAACTCGTCTCCGAACTCTACCTCGCGCTCGGTGATGAAAAAAAGACCGCCCGGCTCTGGAAACAGGCAGCGACCGCCCTCAAAAACCTCGGCGTCTCGCCCGCTGAAATCACACGCCTGACCGACAACGCCGATCTTGAAGCCATCGCCAAACACGCAGGTGGTACATCGTGAGCAGCCTCGCAACAATAAACCCATCGGCACCCTCCAGGCGAAAGGGCATCATGCACCACTCGATCATCCCGGCAACTCTCCTCGGGCTCCTGAGCATCGGTGGATGCACCCAGGTACGAAACCATGACCTGACCGTCGTTGGTGATGCCATCGATGCCTACCACCAGGCCGCGTCCGAAGCGGACCTCGAAACCTACATCGGTCTCATGGCCCCCACCGGTGTCTTTCTCGGCACCGATGCGAGCGAACGCTGGACTCGCGACGAGTTCCGCGCCTTCTGCGAGCCCTACTTCTCCGCCGGTCGCGGGTGGACCTATGTGCCCGTCGAACGACACATCAACGCCTCTTCTGACGGGCGCGTGGCATGGTTTGACGAAACACTGAGCAACGAGGCATACGGCACGCTGCGGGGCTCGGGCGTGCTCACCAAAACCCACCACGGTTGGCACATCGAGCAGTACAACCTGACCTTCCTCGTTCCCAATGAGGTGGCTGGGAAAGTGGTCGAAATGATTCGCGCGCAGGAACCCGACACCCCTGAATAGCTGTACAAGGCAACCTACAATCGCCTATGACTGTTGCAACAACGACCGTTGTGGCTCCCGAACTGGTGCACTATCTACCCATCGGAACGACTGCAATTGCCATCGCCTTTCTCATCGCGCTCATCTACCGCGCGTCAAAACGAAACTGGGCCCCCCACCTCGTGTGGTGGGCCATCGGTGTCGCTGCATACGGGCTCGGGACCGCGTTCGAGTCGAGCATTACGCTCTTTGGAAACTCGCCCGAGTTGACGCGGTGGTGGTACTGGGCGGGCGCGATTCTCGGGGGGTACCCGCTCGCGACCGGGAGCGTGTACCTGCTGCACAAGCGCCGGACCGCCAACATCCTCACCGGGCTGTCGCTCATTGTCGTGCTCGTGGCCACAGTCGGCATTTTCATGTCGCCGCTCAAACTTGAGTTGCTCGAACCGCAGCGGCCGAGTGGTGCCGTCGTCGCGTGGACCTGGGTTCGGTTGACGACACCGTTCATCAATACTTACGCAGCCGTCTTTCTCATCGGTGGCGCGATCTGGTCCTCAGCCAAGTTCATTCAGTCCGGCACCCAGCCCCGGCGAGCGGCCGGTACGGCTCTGATCGCCCTCGGGGCGCTCCTCCCGGGCATCGGCGGTTCCATGGCCAAAGCCGGAATCGTCGAGGCCCTCTACATCGGTGAGTTCTTCGGGCTGATCCTCATCTGGATCGGGTACGAGTTCTGTATTCGCGGGCCCAAGCCGGCACCTGCAACCGAATGAAAAAAGACCCGCCATGATGGCGGGTCCTTGTAAAAACGATGAAGACTCTTCGATTACCGGCGACGACGACCGGCAAGCACGCCGCCGAAGGCGAGCAG
>Ga0114931_10009734_pt1 | contig 11490 bp, 10 predicted proteins | sample 2SBtaG_FD_89579 | JGI IMG/M metagenome (GOLD analysis project Ga0114931, IMG submission 89579) | Deep subsurface microbial communities from Kolumbo volcano to uncover new lineages of life (NeLLi) - 2SBTROV14_V59a metaG | ecosystem: Environmental > Aquatic > Marine > Volcanic | place: Kolumbo...
CATATCGCCCGCCACGGGAATGAAACAGCCCCGTTTGCGCCCGCCGGAGAGCAGCAACTTACCGCCATCGGCGGCGATGAAGTGCAGACTGGTCAGACTGCCGCTGAAGTCCATTACCGGCAGCGTCAACGCGCCCTTGTGCAGCTTTGCACCGTGCGGTTGAATGCGCTTGCGGATCAGGTAGGGGTGATTGCCGGGGGCGGGTGTGGCCGCGTTCCATATCGCGGCGGCCCGGTTCGCGGCATCGGCCTGACGGGTGCGACGCTCCGTCTCGGCCTGTCTTTTGGCTTCTTCCGCCGGATGGGCGAAAGCTGCCCGTTCGGCTTTTGAATAGGGCTTGTCCCTTTTCGCCTGCCAAGTCTCGGAGAGGCCGGTAGACCAGTCACCAAAACAACCGCCTCGCCTGTCGTTGAACAACAGGCACCACCCGGCCCGGTTGCTCGGGCGCTTGCCGTTCCCAGGGAAGCGATGCAGTGTTCCCGGCTCGATCACGTCGGGCGGCTCCAGCCCGGTGGCGCAGATCGCATCGCGGAGGTTGGAGAGGGCGTCATACATCGCGTAGCCCTCCCAAGTTGATCAGCCAGTCCGCCACGGCCACGGGGAGCAGTCCCCACAGCGCCAGGGCGACGATTACCGCTTTTATACGGGCGGCAAGGCCGGTAAAATTACGGGTGCGTTTAGTAGTCTTGAGGGTCGCCGCCTGGTTACAGCCAGCGCGGCCCTTTCTGTTTCTGGCCATTGCTCTGTCTCCCACCTCAAGCCGACGCTTTACGAGCAACTTCGAGCTTGCGGACCAGCCTCCGAATCTCGCTGTCGGTCTTCCCTGCAATCCGGGCGGCATTGATTGCATCTACCTCGTGCTCGGGCCAGCCCACGGCGCGGGAACCGATGGATACAGGGTGTGTAAATAGTCCTTCCTGAATGTCCAGATAGTGGGCACTACGAGAGCGGCCACGTTTACGTAGAACGGCGGGAAGTCTCAGTATCGTGTGTGACATGTTCAAACCTCACTAAATCGATAGGCGTTGTTCATGGTTAGTATTTTCGTGACACAGACCTGGGCTGAATAGCTGGGTGAGTTGCGAAAACTCACGCAAAAAAAAGGGGGTGGGGTAGGTGTGTTACCTCAGTACCTAGTGGTGGTTTATTTATTGAACTAGTGATGAACCCCTTTATTGATGCGGGGTTGAGGGGGTGGGTGGTTATTGATTGGGGGTCTTAGGCGCACCCCCTTTGTCTTTCCAGTTTGCTACTTTGGATATCTGATTTTTGATGGCATCGACATTGATGTCGCCATCTTCTTTGACCAGATCAAATTCGGCAGCATGGGCGGTCAGCCAGGCTTCGAGGTTTTGTTTAACGTGTTTCCCATTGTTGAGATATTTTGGGTCGGTAGTAACCGCCTGCCACGCATGGATTGCTGCCGCAAGTTTCGGCGCATAATTCGAATTTTGGGTGTCAAGATAGTCCGGGCGGCTATTTTCTGTTGGGAAGAAAAAACCAGTGCGGAAGCCGCGGACAGAAAGCCAGTCGCGGAGAGAATCAACTTCTACTCTTGATTCCTGGATGTCTATCGAATCATGAATGGGGTCGCAAAAATTACCATTGATGTCGCGATCATAGTGAGGAATAAGTGTGCCATTTATAGTTTTATTTCGTAGTGCGTCCGAAATTGCAGTTTTCGCAGCCTCGTAGCCTTTGGGTCGCTCATGTAGTTGCCAATTCTCCACATAACCATTTTCACTTGATGGATCTTTGCCCACGACCAGTAACGCCGCTTGAACGATGTTCAGTTCTTCGCAAAGTCGCCAGTAATCTAGTTCTTCCATCTTGCGTTCCTTTACTATCTCAAAATGAGGTGTTACCCCCTTGGATTATACGGGACGTTGCAGTACATTACAGTACATTCACAGTAGCTCGTCGGGACCAAGGGGAGACAATGGCCACCGCCAAGACCACCACGCTGACTTTTCGCATCGAACCGGAACTGAAGGAGGCGCTGCGCACGGCGGCGGAGCGGGAGCATCGGTCCATCGCCAACATGGTGGCGGTGTTGATCATGGATCACTGCGAGCGCAACGATATTCCTGTCGAACTGGACTCGGCTTCCGGGCGCAAGCGGGCGGCGAAATGATCCGATCAACGAAGAACAAAAAGCGGTGTCGCTACGTCGGTGTCCTGGATGTTATCTCCCCTGAAATGCACAGACCGTGACGGCCCGACCCTCGAACAGACTCCAAAGGAAATTCATGGCAAAGAAAAAAGCAGCAAAGAAGAAAAGCAAGAGCTTTGAGGAGACCCTCTGGGACTCGGCCAACAAGCTGCGGGGTTCGGTGGAGCCCTCGGAATACAAGCATGTGGTGCTGAGCCTGATCTTCCTGAAGTTTGCCTCGGACAAGTTCCTGGAGCAGCGACAGGAGATCATCGACGAGGGCAAGGAGAAGTTCGTGGACATGGTGGAGTTCTACACCATGAAGAACGTCTTCTATCTGGCCGAGGAATCCCGATGGTCGTATATCCAGGCGAACGCAAAATAGGACGACCTGGCGCTCAAGATCGACACGGCCCTGCACACGATTGAGAAGAACAACAAGTCGCTGGCCGGTGCGTTGCCGGACAACTACTTCTCCCGGCTCGACCTGGACCGTAGCAAGCTGGCGGCGCTGATCGACACGATCAGCAACATCAATACTCTGGTCGACAAGTCGCAGGATGTCGTTGGCCGGGTGTACGAGTATTTCCTGAGCAAGTTCGCACTGGCTGAGGGTAAGGGCAAGGGCGAGTTTTATACGCCCAAGAGCATCGTCAACCTGATCGCCGAGCTGATCGAGCCGTACAAGGGGAAGATTTACGACCCGTGCTGCGGGTCCGGCGGCATGTTCGTGCAGTCGGTGAAGTTCGTCGAGAGCCACCGGGGCAACACGAAGAACGTCTCCATCTACGGGCAGGAAGGCACGACCACGACGATGAAGCTGGCGAAGATGAACCTCGCCATTCGCGGGATCTCGGCCAACCTGGGCGTGAAAGCGGATGACACCTTCGGGAGCGACCAGCACCCGAATCTCAAGGCCGACTTCATTATGGCCAACCCGCCCTTCAACCTGAAGGACTGGCGGGCTTCCGATGAATTGGTCGACGATCCCCGTTGGGCGGGATATGAAGTGCCACCGACGGGGAATGCGAACTACGGCTGGATTCTGCACATGGTTTCCAAGCTGTCGGTCAATGGCGTGGCTGGGTTCCTTCTTGCGAACGGGGCACTCTCTGGGGACGGCCAGGAGAAGGCGATTCGAAAGAAGCTGCTCGAAAACAGGCTGGTCGAGGCAATCCTAATACTGCCTCAGAACATGTTCTACACAACGAACATCAGTGTTACCGTGTGGATTGTGAACAAGAACAAGAAGGCCCGCACGGTGAAACACGGGGATCTGATCCGGCATTACCGAGAGCGCGAGGATGAAATTCTATTTCTTGATCTGCGAGAGATCGGGGTGCCATTTGAAAAGAAGTTCATCCAGTTTTCGGACGAAGATCGGGCCAAGATCACCGGGACATTTCACACGTGGCAGGAAGAACGCGCGGCCGACGAATATGAAGACGTTCCGGAGTACTGCTACTCGGCTAGCATCGAGGAGGTCCGGACCAAGGACTACTCGCTGGTGCCGAGCAAGTACATCGCTTTCGTGAACCGGGATGAGAACATCGACTTCGACGAGAAGATGGCAGCCCTTCAGTCCGAGTTTTCAACACTGCTGAAGGCCGAGGCGGACTCGAGGGCCGATCTGCTGAATGTGTTCAAGGAACTGGGGTACGAGATCGATGCTTGAGCCTATCGGAAAGCATATCCGCCTTCTGGACGAGCGCAACGGAAGCGCAAGCAACCCGCCCCTCCTGGGAGTCTCCATAGAGAAAGTGTTCATGCCTTCAGTAGCGAACACGATTGGCTCGAACATGGCGAACTACAAAGTGGTGAGGCGCGGACAGTTTGCATGCAGCCTAATGCAGGTGCGCCGCGACAAGAAGATGCCTGTTGCGCTTCTACGTGACCACGAGGAAGCGATCGTGTCGCCGGCCTATCCGGTATTCGAGATTATCGACGAAAATCAGTTGCTGCCGGAATATCTGATGATGTGGATGCTCCGCCCCGAGTTCGATCGAGAAGCCTGCTTCTATGCCGTTGGCGGAGTGAGAGGAGGCCTGGAGTGGGACGATCTGTGCAGCATGCAGCTCCCGGTGCCCTCCATCGAGAAGCAGCGGGAAATTGTGAAGGAGTATCAGACAGTTGTGGACCGCATCCGGCTGAATGAGCGGCTGAACGAGAAGCTGGAGGAAGCGGCGCAGGCGATCTACAAGCAGTGGTTCGTGGATTTCGAGTTCCCCATGACAGCGGAGTACGCGGAATCCATCGGCAAGCCGGAGCTGGCGGGACAGCCGTACAAGTCCAGCGGCGGCGAGATGGAGTACAACGAGGTCCTGGAGCAGGAGATTCCTAAGGGGTGGAGAGTACTTCCGCTATCGGAAGTGACTATCACCGTTATCGATCACCGAGGGAAGACGCCCACAAAGCTCGGCGGTGTATGGAGCGAAAGTGGATATCCCGCGATCTCCGCTAAGAACATCAAAGCCAACCGGATCGTTCAGCGGCATACGATCCGATTCGTGGATGATGACCTCTACCGCGCATGGATGAAGATCCCGCTCGCAGCTGATGACGTGTTGATGACCTCAGAAGCGCCGTTGGGCCAGCTTTACCTCATAACAAGAAATACTTCGTATCTGCTAAGCCAAAGGCTTTTCGGTATTCGCCCGGATCAGCAAGTGCAGAGCGGCGCATTCCTTCTGAACTGGCTAATGTCGGATTTCGTGAAGGCGGAATTTGACGGAAGAGGCACCGGAACAACCGTGACAGGAATCAGACAATCGGAACTCGTCCAGATACCTGTTCTTACGCCACCATTTGGCGTGCTTTCCTGCTTTCAGAAATTGGTATTGCCACTGTACCAACACGTTCATATAAGGGAGCAAGAAGCACACCGCTTGGAGGATTGTGCGGAGATTTTCCTTTGCACGCTTGCAAGTAGGGATGCGGCATGAAATTCACCGAAGCACAACTCGAAGAAGCGATCATCGAACTCCTCGGCGAACAAGGCTATCCCCATGTTCTGGGCGAAACGATTGAGCGCGGCCCGGAAGATGTGCTGATCAAGGATGACCTGCGGGCGTACCTGCAAGGGCGATACGCGGGGGACGGCATCACGGACGGCGAGATCGAGTTCATTGTGAGCAAGATCGAGCGGTTGCCGGCGTCGGACCTGTATGGCAGCAACAAGGCATTCATGAAGATGGTCTCCGACGGTTTTCTGCTGAAACGCGAGGATCGGAGCCAGAAGGACCTGTTCATCCATCTGATTGACTACACCCCCGCCGACCGGAACGTCTACAAGGTGGTAAACCAGTTGGAGATTGTGGGTTTTGAGAAGCGGATTCCGGACGGCATTCTCTACATCAACGGCCTGCCACTGGTTGTTTTCGAGTTCAAGAGCGCGATCCGGGAAGAGGCGACAATCCATGACGCCTATGTCCAGTTGACCACGCGTTACCGGCGCGACATTCCGGAGCTGCTGAAGTACAACGCGCTGTGCGTCATCAGTGACGGGGTGAACAACAAGATGGGCTCCCTGTTCGCGGTCTATGAGTTCTTTTACGCGTGGCGCAAGGTCACGGGGGACGAAAAAATCGAGAAGGACGGCATCGACTCCCTGTTCACGATGATCCACGGGCTGTTCGACAAAGCCCGGCTGCGGGACGTGATCCACAATTTCATCTTCTTCCCGGATAGTTCAAGGAAGGAAGAGAAGATCGTCTGTCGCTACCCGCAGTACTACGCGGCGCGGAAGCTCTTTGCGAACATCCAGGAGCACCGGCGGCCGGAGGGCGACGGCAAGGGCGGCACCTATTTCGGCGCGACCGGGTGCGGCAAGAGCTTCACCATGCTGTTCCTGTCGCGGCTGTTGATGAAGAGCGAAGCGTTCGCAAGCCCGACGCTGGTGCTGATTACGGACCGCACCGACCTGGACGACCAGCTATCGCGCCAGTTCATGGGGGCCAAGGGCTATATCGGAGATGAAGAGATCATCAGCGTTGAGAGTCGGGAAGAACTGCGGACAAAACTGCGCGGGCCTGACGAGGTGCCAGCCGAGGATCAGCGGTTGGCCGATGAAGCGGAAACGATCGACGGCGAGCCGGTAGATGTGGCGATGCCGCATGGGCGCGTGAGTGGTGGCGTTTTCCTGACGACGATACACAAGTTCACCGAGGACACGCGGCTGCTGACGCGGCGGGACAATGTGATCTGCATTTCGGACGAGGCGCACCGGAGCCAGGTGAATCTGGATCAGAAGATCAAGATCACCGAAAACGGCGTGAAGCGGACGTATGGCTTTGCGAAGTATCTCCATGATTCCCTGCCGAATGCGACCTATGTCGGGTTCACCGGGACGCCCATCGACGCGACGCTGGACGTGTTCGGGAAGGTGGTCGATGCCTACACGATGGAAGAGTCGGTGAAGGACGAAATCACCGTGCGCATCGTGTACGAGGGCCGGGCTGCGAAGGTGCTGCTGGACAATTCCAAGCTCCAGGAGATTGAGGACTACTACGCGCAGTGTGCCGATGAAGGCGCGAGCGACTACGCGATAGAGGAAAGCAAGCGAGCCAATGCGCAGATGAACTCGATTCTCGGGGACCCCGACCGGATCAAGGCGGTGGCCGAGTACTTCGTGAAGCACTACGAGACGCGGGTCAGCGAAGGCGCGACGGTCAAGGGCAAGGCGATGTTCGTGTGCAGTAACCGCCCGATCGCCTACATGCTGTACAAGGAGATCATCGCCCTGCGGCCGGAGTGGGCGGAGGTCAAGGTCTGCGAGGATGGAGCGACGCTGACGAAAAAGGAAAAGCGCGAAATCAAGCCGATGGAGCGGATAAAGATGGTGATGACGCGCGGCAAGGACGATGAGGAAGCTCTGTACAAGATGCTCGGGACGAAGGATGACCGGAAAGAGCTGGACCGGCAGTTCAAGAACGCGAAGTCGAATTTCAAGATCGCCATTGTGGTGGACATGTGGCTGACGGGGTTCGACGTGCCGTTCCTCGACACCATCTACATCGACAAGCCGATTCAGCGCCACAGCCTGATCCAGACGATTTCACGGGTGAACCGGCGCTACGCGGGTAAGGATAAGGGCCTGGTCGTCGATTACATCGGCATCAAGAAACAGATGAATCTCGCGCTGGCCCAGTTCGGCAACCTGGGCAACGGGGTGACGATCGAGGAGATTCAGCAAGCGGTGGTTGTCGTGAAGGATCACCTCGACCTGCTGGGCAAGATGTTCCATAAGTTCGATGCCAGTCCGTATTTCAGCGGTAATGCGCTGAAGCAGCTTCACTGCCTGAACATGGCGGCGGAGTTTGTCCAGGCGACCGAGAAGCAAGAAAAGCAGTTCATGTACCTGGTGAAGCGGATGAAGGCGGCCTACGACATCTGCTGCAACAGCGACGCCTTCACGCAGTTGGAGCGAGATACGATCCACTTCTACATCGCGGTTAGGTCGATCGTGTTCAAGCTGACGAAGGGGGACGCCCCGGACCTGGCTCATATGAACGCGCGGGTGCGGGAGATGATCGAGGAAGCGATCAAGGCGGACGGCGTGGAGGAAGTGTTCAAGCTGGGTGACAGCGGCGAGACCGAGATCGATCTGTTCGATGACGAGTTCCTGGAGAAGATCAAGAAGATCAAGCTGCCGAACACAAAACTCAAACTCCTTCAGAAGCTATTGAAGAAGGCGATCGATGACTTCAAGAAGAGGAACAAGGCAAAGGGCGCTGACTTCGCAAAGATGCTCAAGGCGCTCGTGGATAAATACAACGATCGCAAAGAGCAGGACGTTCTGGTGAGCAATGTACTGGAGGACTTCACCGACGAAATTATCGATCTGTACGATGCGTTGAAAAAGGAGATGGCATCTTTTGCCGATCTGGGCATTGATTTCGATGAGAAAGCCTTTTACGACATCCTGAAAGCGATCGCGAAGAAATACGAGTTCGAGTATCCCGACGAGAAGTTGATCCCGCTCTCGAAAGCTGTGAAGGACGTTGTGGACGACAAGACGAAGTACACGGATTGGGACAATCGCGAAGACATCAAGGCGGAGCTGAAAGTGGATTTGATCATGCTGCTGGCGGAAAACGGGTATCCCCCGATTACGCATGACGACGTGTACAAGGAGATCTTCGAGCAAGCACAGAACTTCAAGAAATACCGAAACGAAACCAGGGGCTAACCAACGCAGGCGGCCATCGAATACAAGGGCAGAGAGATCTAGATACTTCCTACCCAGCCAACAAGATGGCCTATATCTGATTTCAAGTAGATTTGGGGCGCGTTTATAGTTTTTCCAGGAATTCGATTCAAAGAGAAACAGAGATGAAACATGACTTGTTTGAAGAACTGAATGAGCCTGACCCTTCAGAAGTTGAGCAGTCTACCGATGTCCACGCCGTTGAGGAGCTGGCGCGTAGTCTCCTGGATGGCCTGCTCGAAGAATCAAGGCTCTACAAGACCACGCAAGATTATAAGGAGCTGCTTGATTTTACAGTAAGGCTGAGAAATTTCGCCCCATTTAACGCCATGCTGTTGAACATTCAGAAACCAGGGTTGACCTATGCGGCCTCGGCAAGGGATTGGGGGCTACGCTTCAATCGCCGCCCCAAAAGGGATGCGCGGCCCCTGTTGATCCTTTGGCCGTTTGGGCCAGTGGCACTGGTTTATGACGTGCTGGATACGGAAGGTGACGATTTGCCTGAAGACGCGCAAATGTTTCCTGCCCGAGGCGTGATAGAAGAGCAACGCATGAAAGATTTTGCCGGAATGCTGGGGAAGAAGGGTATCGAGTGGGCAGCGTTTGATGGTGGGGATGGTTCCGCCGGGAGCATAGAAGCCAAGTCCAAGCCAGGAAACGATCCAAAAGCCAAACGATATTACCTGATGCGAATCAACCGGAATCACTCCCCAGTGGTGCAGTTCGTTACCCTGGCGCATGAGTTGGGGCATCTGTGCTTGGGACATCTCGGGAAAGACCACGCGCTGAAAATTCCGGAGCGGTTCGGTGTTCCCCATACGCAGCGAGAGATAGAAGCAGAGTCGGTTGCCTATATTGTTTGTCATCGGCAGAACATCACTCCCAAGTCGCAAACCTATCTGTCTAAATATGTGTCGGATGGTGCAGGCACAGATGATGAACTGAGCGGCATGGATTTCTATCAGGTCATGCGGGCGGCAGGGCAGGTAGAGACCCTGCTTGGGTTGGTCAACCATGTGCATTTTACTCGTCTGAATTGAGCCTTGGGTGAATAGCGCGAGGATTATTTGACCGCCCGTCACGCCGCTTGCAAGCTGCGCGGCAAGCGTCGCGCCGGGCTAGGGCGTGCCAGGTTCTGGGCCGCCAGACTGCCTCCGCAAGCTCCGGCAGACTGGCTCCGTGGCTTCGTTTGAGTTCCGTCCCCTTCGTTCCCGCCCGCACTCCGCCACTGCGCCCTTCGCCCCAAACAAACGGGGCCAAGGGCTTGCGGCTCCGCAGTGGGCTATATTGTTCCGGGATTCAGGGCCGCCGGATGCTGCGCAACCGGCTCCGTGGCGTCGGTTGGCGTGGGCTCCCTCCGTTACCGCTTGCGCGGGTCCACTGCCGGGCTCAGCTTCGCTCAACCCGGCGCGGCCCCGCACTGCGCTGGGCTTTCCCGCCCCCAATTGTCTGCGGCTTCGTTGTGGCTCCGCTGCCGCCTTCCCAGCCAGAGTCGGTGCTCGGCAAATGAACATAATGCGGAATTATGCGCAGCACAAAAACCGCGCTGTCCGCTTCGCCGCATAATTTGCATTATGTGTAAATTGCCTCCGCTTTTTTGATCCCCCGCCCGCCAATCCGCCCGCCCCCAAGGGGCTCCCCGGTGGCTTCGTTCAGGAGCTTTGGTTGATCGGAACGATCTCCGCGCCTGCTTTCAGTTTGTCGAGGTAGTCCGCCCAGTCCTGCATCATCTTGCGTCGTTCCGGCAGGTGAGCGGTGCGGTTGTAGGCGCGTCCGTTGGGGTCGCGTACCGCATGGGCAAGCTGGTGTTCGATGTAATCGGGGCGGAAGCCCAGCACTTCATCGAGGATGGTGCGCGCCATGGCCCGGAAGCCGTGGCCGCTCATTTCGTCCTTCTCAATACCCAGGCGGCGCATGGCGGCAAGGATGGCGTTATCACTCATGGGTTTGTCACCTTTGGGGTTTCTGGCGCTGGGGAAGACATAGCGTCCCCTACCGGTGAGCGGGTGAATCTCCCGCAATATTTCGACCGCTTGGCGGGAGAGGGGAACAATGTGCTGGGTGTTCGTCTTGGAGACCGTGTAGCGCCATTCGGCGGCATCCAGGTCGATGTCGGACCATTCGGCATGGCGTAATTCTCCGGGTCGCACAAAGACCAGCGGGGCAAGGCGGAGGGCGCAACGCACGATCAGGGTGCCTTCGTAGGCGTCTATTGCCCGCAGTACCCCGCCGACTTTTTTGGGGTCCGTCACTGCGGCAAAGTGAGTGCCTTTCACTGGCGGGAGTGCGCCCTTCAAGTCGCCGGTCGGATCGCGTTCAGCCCGTCCGGTGGCCACCGCATAGCGGAAGACCTGTCCGCAGTTGCCCAATGCGCGGTGGGCGGTTTCCAGGGCTCCGCGTTGTTCGATGCGGCGAATCACTTCCAACAGTTGTGGGGCGATGATGTCGGCAACTGGCGAACCGCCGATCCAGGGGAAGATGTCCCGCTCCAGGCGGCGGATGATCCGGTCGCCGTGATTGGCGGACCAGTTGGGGGAGTGCTTGGCGTACCACTCCCGCGCCACCACTTCAAAGCTGTTGGCCTGCTTCGCTACCTTCGCCGTTTTCTTGGCCTTGCGGTGTTCACCGGGATCGATGCCCGCCGCAACCTGTTTGCGGGCTTCGTCCCGCCGGTCTCGGGCGTCTTTCAGACTTACGTCGGGGTAGGTGCCAAGGGAGAGCAGCTTTTCCTTGCCGTCGAACAGGTACTTGAATCGCCACCACTTGCCGCCCTTCGGGGAGACGACTAGGAACAGCCCCCGCTCATCAAACAGCTTGTACTGTTTGTCCTTGGGCTTGGCTTTCCTGATTGCGGTATCTGTGAGCGCCATTTGGGGTAACTCTTCCGGTTGTTGTGGGGTAACCCCAAAAGTTACCCCTGCTGGGTTCAGGATTCTATGGGGTAACTTTAGACCTTATTGTACGTGTAGGCAATAAAAAAGCCCGTTGTTATACGGGCTTGTGGACTTTCTGGGATGTTGTTGGGAATTGAATTGGTGGAGGCGGCGGGAATCAACCCGCGTCCGCAAGTCCTCCGCCTTTGGCTCTACATGCTTATCCACATCTATTAATTTAACCGCTTGCTACCCGATGG
>Ga0114931_10009735_pt1 | contig 11489 bp, 13 predicted proteins | sample 2SBtaG_FD_89579 | JGI IMG/M metagenome (GOLD analysis project Ga0114931, IMG submission 89579) | Deep subsurface microbial communities from Kolumbo volcano to uncover new lineages of life (NeLLi) - 2SBTROV14_V59a metaG | ecosystem: Environmental > Aquatic > Marine > Volcanic | place: Kolumbo...
GCGACGGCACTCAACGCTGGAAGCACGCCATTGCCACCATCGGTCGCGTTCGCTGCTCCGCCGCCGTCTCCGGTCGAACCACTCCTCGCGGGGGTGCGTATCGCCGTGGCGTGGGACGCGGCATTTGCCTTTGTGTACCGCGCCAATCTCGAACTGCTGCAAGCGCTTGGCGCCGAGCTTGTATTCTTCTCACCGCTCGATGACGACGCACTGCCACAAGCCGACGCGCTCTACCTGCCGGGCGGTTATCCGGAGCTTCACCTCGACAGGCTCGCTACCAACGAGAAAATGCTTACCGCTATACGCGCCCATCATGCCGATGGCCGTCCCGTCGTCGCCGAGTGCGGCGGCATGTTGTATTTGCTGGAGTCATTGACGAACGTTGACGGTAGGCGGGCCGAGATGCTCGGACTGTTGCCGGGCCACGCGACGATGCAGGACAAACTCGCCAACCTCGGTTTGCACGGCATCGAACTACCCGAAGGCATGCTGCGCGGCCACACGTTTCATTACTCGCAGCTAGAGAGTCCGCTCGTGCCTATTGCCTGGAGCGAAGGGGCCCGCGCGGGGCGGCGCGGCGAGCCGGTCTATCGCGAAGGGCGCCTGCATGCCTCGTATCTGCACCTGTATTTTCCATCCAACCCGCTCGCCGCAGCGCGGTTGTTCGCACCACCGAATTCCACATCAACCACTTAAAGGAGATCATCATGCACATCGAACCCGGAATCATTGCTCAGACCAAGCTCTTGCTTGCCAACGCCTCGGCCGTCGGCCTGTTGGGCTATTACGTGAAGGACGTGCTCACGCGCCCGGCCGACATGGTCCGCACACTGCTTGCAGCCGTGTTCTTCTCGCTGTTCATGCAGAGCTTCCACGTGAGCGTGGGACCGTCCGAGCTGCACTTCGTCGGCGCCATGGCCATGTACCTCACCCTGGGCTTCCTGCCGACGCTGATCGGCTTTGCCGTCGGCCTACTCTTGCAGGGCCTGTTGTTCGACCCCATGGATCTGCCGCACCTGGCGGTCAATTCGCTGTCCCTGATGCTGCCGTTGATCGCGGTGCATTACACCGTGGGCCGCAAGCTGCGTGACGCGGCCAGCGGCCGGCGTGTCGGTTGGGCAGCCATCCTCAAGCTCGACGCCATGTACTACAGCGGCGTCACCACCATGGTCGGCTTCTGGATGCTCATCGCCGACGTGGCCACGCCGTTCGCCGCCTGGGCGGCCTTCGCCACCTCGTATCTGGCCATCGTCGCCGTCGAACCGCTGGTCACCTACGGGGCGGTTCGACTGCTGAAACATTATCAGCACACCCGCCTGGTGGATACTTGCTTCGCGGTAAAACCCCTGGCTCTGGCGAACGACGCACGAGGGACGCAGTAGTGCCGGGGGCGCGATCTGACAGGGGCAAGGTGTGGTTTGTCGGCGCGGGACCGGGCGATCCGCAGCTGATCACGGTCAAGGGACGCGATTTGATCGCCCGCGCCGACGCCATTCTCTATGCCGGGTCACTGGTGTCGGAGGCAGCCACGCGCTGGGCCCCGCCGGATTGTGACGTCGCCGATTCCAAGGGCATGACCCTGGAGGCGATCACCGCCTGGCTGATCGACAAGGCGCGGGCGCATCAGACCGTGGTACGCCTGCAAACCGGCGATCCCACCCTCTATGGGGCGTTGATCGAGATGGTGCAACCGCTGGACGCGGTAGGCGTCGAGGTCGGCGTGGTGCCGGGCATATCCTCGGCGCTGGCCTCGGCGGCGACCGCGGTGGAGAGCCTGACCCTGCCGGAGGTGACGCAGACCGTGATCCTCACCCGCGTCGCGGGCCGCACGCCCATGCCCGAGGGCGAATCGCTGGCGGAGCTGGCGCGGCATCACTGCACCCTGTGTCTGTTCCTCTCCATCACCCTGCTCAAGACGGTGCAATCCGAGCTGCTGGCGGCGGGCTGGCGCGAGGACGCGCCGGTGCTGGTGGTGCACAAGGCCAGTTGGCCGGGCGAGGAAACGGTGATCCGCGGCACCCTCGCCGACATCCGCGAAAAATGCCGCGCCGCCAAGATCAACAGCCAGGCCATGATCATCGCCAGCCCCACGCTGGGCGCCCGTCACTGGTCGGAGCTGAAAAAATCCCAACTCTATGACGCCGCCTTTACCCACCGCTTTCGCCGTGGCGTCAAACCCGAACCGGAGCAGCAGACATGAAGGACACGATATTACTGGTCGGCCACGGCTCCCGTGACCCTGCGGGCAACCTCGAAATCGAGAAGTTCGTGCAGCAATGGCGCGAGCGTCGGCCGGACTGGAAGATCGACCTCTGTTTCATCGAATTCGCCGAGGTGCTGGTAGACGACGGGCTGGCGCGGGCGGCGCGCGATACGCGGCGGGTCATCGTGGTGCCGTTGATTCTCAACGCGGCCGGCCACGTGAAGATGGAAATCCCGCAACTCATCGAGTCGGCCCGCGCCCGGTATCCGCAAACCGAATTTATCTATGCGCCGCACCTGGGTGCCTGCGACCCCATCGTCGCCATCCTGAAACGGCGCCTGAGTCAGGCCATGCGCGAGCTGGACATGCCCGATCCCAGGACCACCGGAATCATCCTGCTCGGCCGCGGCTCGTCCGACCGCATGGCCAACGGCGAAGTAGCGAAGATGGCGCGTTGGTTACAGGAGACGGGCGAACACGAACTGGTGGACATCGCCTTCACCGGCATCACCCACCCGCGCCTGGAGCGGGTGGTGCAGCGTCACGCGCGACTGGGCATGACGCAGCTCGTTGTGCTGCCCTATTACCTGTTCACCGGGACGCTCATGGAACGCATCAAGCACCAGGTGGAGCATCTGCGGCAGCAATATCCCCACATCCGCTTCGCCCGTGGCGAGTATTTCGGTTTCGAAGACGAGATCTTCGCCCTGCTGGAGCAGCGCGTGAGCGAGACCGGACACGAGGCCGGGCGCATGCCGTGCGACGGCTGCAAATACCGCGAGATCGCCCACGATCACGGTCATGGCCATCACCACCATGACGACCATCATGCACACGACCACGCGCGAGAGGTCTGCGTCCTATGAGCAACACCATCACCGAGCAACTGACCCGGGCCGGCCAGCAGATCGAGCACGACTCTTTCGCCATCGTCGACCGCGAAGCAGGGCCCCATGCCTACACCGACGAGCAATGGCCGCTGGTGCGGCGCATGATCCACGCCACGGCCGACTTCGAGTTCAACGGCCTGACCCGGTTTCACCCGGACGCGGTGCAGGCCGGTGTGGCCGCCATCCTGGCGGGCGGGTCCATCGTCGCCGACGTGGAGATGATACTCGTCGGCGTGTCGCGGCCACGCCTGGCCCATTTTGGCGTCGAGCTGCATCAGTTCATTAGTGACGAGGACGTGATTGCAAAGGCGCGCGCTGAAAACAGCACCCGTGCTGTGCAGGCCATGCGCAAGGCGCATCGACTGGGTTTGCTGGATGGCGGCATCGTCGCCGTCGGCAATGCACCCACCGCACTGCTGGAGGTGGTGCGCCTGATCCGCGAGAAACAGGCGCGCCCGGCGCTGATCATCGGCATGCCGGTGGGTTTCGTCTCCGCCGCCGAGTCCAAGGCTGTGTTGAGCGAGCTGACGCAGGCTCCCTGGGTGATCACCGAAGGCCGCAAGGGCGGCTCGACGCTGGTGGTCGCGGCGATCCACGCGCTGCTGGCCCTGGCCGAGGCACGCCAGAAGGCGTAACGCAGCGGAGTGCACCGGCCTTGATGGAGAAAACCAGAAAAAGGGGTACCCGCACCGGTTTCACCACCGGCGCCTGCTCGGCTGCGGCGGCCCGCGCTGCCACCGAGGGGCTGGTGCACGGCCAGGTACCTGATGTGGTGACCTGCCTGCTGCCCAACGGCGATCGCGTCGATTTCACGGTGACCGATGGCCGTCTGGAGAACGACTGCGCCCATGCGGTGGTGGTCAAGGACGCCGGCGACGACCCAGACTGCACCCACGGCGCCCATCTCTCCGCCGAGGTCCGCCCGCTGCCCGGAGCCGCGGGCGAAGTGCGTCTCAAGGGCGGGGCGGGCGTGGGCACCATTACTCTGCCGGGCCTGGGGCTCGAAGTGGGCGGACCGGCCATCAATCCGGTCCCGCGGCAAAATATCGAAGCCAACGTCCGCGCCGCCGCCGGCACCCTGCTGGAACGGCAGGGGCTGGAAGTAATCCTCTCCGTGCTCGAAGGCGAGGCCATGGCGAAGAAGACACTCAATGCCCGGCTCGGCATCGTCGGCGGTATCTCTATCCTCGGCACCACTGGCATCGTGCGCCCGTATTCCACCTCCGCCTTCCGCGCCAGCGTCGTCCAGGGCATCGAGGTGGCGGCGGCGCAGGGGGAAGACACGGTGGTGCTCACCACCGGCGGGCGCACCGAGAAATTCGTCATGCGGGAGCTGCCCGATCTGGCGCCTGCCTGTTTCGTGCAGATGGGCGACTTTCTGCGCTACGCCCTCGATGCCGCGGTCGAGCACGGCATCCGCCAGGTGGTGATTGGCGGCATGGTGGGCAAGCTCACCAAGATGGCCCAGGGGGAAACCATTACCCATGCCGGTCGCGCCGAGGTGAATACCGGCCTGCTCGCCGGGCTGGCGCGCGAGGCGGGCGCTCCGCCTGACGTCTGCGAGGACATCCGTCAAGCGGAGACGGCGCGCTATGCGTCAGAACGCGTGGCCGAGCTGGGCCTGGCCGATGCGTTTCACCACGCCCTGGCGCGGCGGGTGGTGCAGACGCTTGCGGCCCGCTATCTGGGAAAATTCACCTTGAAGGTTTTGGTATGCGACTTCGAAGGCAACAAGATCGCCGAGGCAGAGGGGAACGAAAGCCATGAATGAACCCTGCCGCATCATCGGCGTTCTGGACAATGGCGCAGACGGCCTGACGCCACAGGCGCTCGCCCATCTCCGCGAGGCGGATCTGGTCATCGGTGCGACGCGCACGCTGGCATTGTTTACCGATCAATTGTCCGCCGCCGAAACACGCGACCTGACCGGCCAATTGATGCAGGTGCCCGAATGGATACGCACCGCCCAGGCTGATAACAAACGCGTCGTGGTGCTGGCCACGGGCGACCCCCTGTGCCACGGCATCGCCGCGTTCCTGCAATCGCGGCTGTGCATCGAGGCCTGCGAGGTGCTGCCCAATGTCTCAACGATACAACTGGCCTGCGCCCGCCTCGGGCTGCCCTGGCAGGAGATGAAGATCGTCTCGGTGCACAACCGCGATGCCAGCGAGTGGCATGAAGGCGCGGGACCGGACCACGGGCTCTACCCGGTTTTGCGCGCGGTGCAGCGGCACGAGCGTCTCGCTATCTTTACCAGCCCCGAGAACAGTCCCGACCGCATCGCGCGCATGCTGGTGGCGGAAGGTCTGGATGATGCGTGGCGCATGGCGGTGGCTGAGCGGCTGTTGCAGGCCGGGGAGCGCGTGGTCGCCGATTGCGCCGTCGCCGACGCGGCCCGGATGCAGTTCGCCGAGCCCAACGTGGTGTTACTGTGGCGCACGGCGCCCATGCCGCGCACCGTCACCTTCGGCCTGACCGACGACAGCTACCACCAGCGCCAGCCCGACAAGGGCCTGATCACCAAACGCTAGGTGCGCGCGGTGTCGCTGGCGCGCATGCAACTACGCGCCGACAGCATCGTCTGGGATATCGGCGCCGGCTCCGGTGCGGTCGGCCTGGAGGCGGCGCGCCTGTGTCCGGACGGCTACGTCTATGCCATCGAAAAAAATGCCGACGACGCCGCCATCGCCGCCGCCAATCGCCGCGACCACGGCGTGCACAACTACATGCTGATCCAGGGGAAGGCGCCGCAAAGCCTGGAGCGCTGGCCCGATCCCGACGCCGTCTTCATCGGCGGCTCCGGTGGCGAGCTGGATGAACTCATACACCTCAGCCTGACGCGCATGAAACCGCAAGGCTGGCTGGTGATGAATTTCGTCACCTTCGAGAACGTCGGTGCCGCCACGGCCGTGCTGAAAGCACTCGACGCGCAATGGGACCTTACCCAGCTTCAGGCTTCGCGCAGTCGGCCCATACTCGACATGCACCGCCTGGCGGCCGAGAACCCGGTCTGGGTGGTGTGTGCAACGCGAGGAGAGAACCATGACTGACAAAGGCACCTTCTACGGCGTCTCCCTGGGTCCCGGCGATCCGGGGCTGATCACGCGACGCGCCTGGGAACTGCTGCACGGCAATGCCCTATGGACCTATCCGGTGCGTAAAAAAGGTGGTGACAGCTACGCCCTGGACATCGCGCGACGCGCCGGCCTGGCCATACCGGAGACGGCCACGGCGTTGCAATTCCCCATGACCCACGATGCGGAAATTCTTGCCAAATACTGGCTTGCGGCCGCGCAGTCGGTATTGCGCCTGCTAATGGCCGGGCACGATGTGTGTTTTCTGGTAGAAGGTGATGCATCCACCTATTCCACCTTCAGTCACCTGGCTCGAAGTCTGGCCGCACTGGACGGCACGGTCGCCATCGAGACCCTCCCCGGGGTCAGCGCCTATCACGCGGCGGCGGCGCGGCTGGACATGCCGCTGGCCGACACCGACGACGCCATTGCCATCATCCCGGCCGCCTACGGCATCGCCACCATCGAAACGCTGTTGAATGAGTTCGACACGCTGGTGTTGCTCAAGGTCAAACCGCTGCTCGATGACATCATCGCCCTGCTGGAGCGCCGCGGCTTGCTGCAACACGCGCGCTTCATCGAAAAGGTCGGCACCGCCGAAGAACGCGCCATCACCGATGTGACCACGCTGCGAGGCGGCAAGGTGAATTACCTGTCGCTGATGCTGGTGCGCAACCCCGGCCGGCCCCGTGGCGAGCTGGTGCGGGGCTGCCGCAAGAAAACGCAACTCAAGGAGGCCGAGGCATGACTGCCGAAGCACCTCGTATCGCCCTGGTCGCCATCACCAAGCACGGCGCCGAGCAAGTGGCGAACATTGCGCCGCGCCTGCCGCAGGCCGAGGTGATCGTTGCGGATAAATTTGCCGCCGCGATGGCCGGACTGCCCAACACGGTGAACAGCTACAGCGGCGCCTTAAGGGCGCAGATCGCCGTGCTGTTTTCCGACTATGACCAGATCGTGTTCTTCGTCTCGCTGGGCGCGGTAGTGCGCCTGATCGCGCCGCACTTGCAATCCAAGGACGAAGACCCCGGCGTGGTGGTGGTGGACGACGCCGCGCAATTCGTCATCCCGGTGCTGTCGGGCCACGTCGGCGGCGCCAACGCCTATGCCGAGCAACTGGCCGCCCTGTTGGGCGCCACACCCGTGCTCACCACCGCCTCCGACGTGGGCAAGACCCTTGCCGTCGACATCCTCGGCCGCGAACTCGGCTGGAACGTCGAGGCGCCGAAGATCAACCTCACCCGCGTCTCCGCCCACGTCGTGAACGGCGAGCCCATCGCCTTCGTGCAGGAGGCCGGCGCCAGGAACTGGTGGACCCGCGCCACGCCCCTGCCCGGCAATATTCGCGTGTTCGAACGATTCGAGGACGTGGAGCTGGATCGCTACCGCGCCGTGCTCTGGGTGACGCGGCGCGAGGTTCCGCAAGCCTTGTGGCAGGCACTGGAAGAGCGCCTGGTGGTGTACCGGCCACCGGAGGACCAGGCATGACGCGCGTGATCCTGGGGCTCGGCTGTGACCGCGGCACCTCGCTCGACACCTTGTCGGCGGCGGTGGCGCAGGCGCTGGCCGCCGCGAACATCGAACTCAAGACCGTCGCCGGGGCTGCCACCATCGACAAGAAACACGACGAGGCGGCCATCCTGGAGTTGGCAAGACAACATCGCTGGCCGCTGCGCTTTTTCAGCGCCGGGGCGCTCGCGCAAGTGGAAGTGCCCAGTCCCTCGGAGACGGTGCGCAAATACATGGGCACGCCGGCTGTGGCCGAGGCGGCGGCGCTGCTCGCCGCCGGCGCCCACATGGGCGACCTGCTGCTGGAGAAATTCAAATACAAGGGAAGCGACGGCAAGAACGCCACCGTTTCCATCGCGAAAAGGAGGAATGATGAATAAGACAGGCAAGATTTTGCTGGTGGGTTTTGGCTCCGGCGCCGAGGAACACATGAGCCTGCGCGCGCGCCAGGCCATCGCCGAGGCCGACGTGGTCATCGGCTATTCCACCTACATCAAACTGGTGCAAGACCTGCTGGAGGGCAAGGAGGTCATCCGCAAGGGCATGACCGAGGAGATCGACCGTTGCATCGAGGCCTACGAACAGGCCAGGCTCGGCAAGACCGTGGCCCTGGTGTCCTCGGGCGACATCGGCGTCTACGGCATGGCCGGCCCGACCTACGAAGTGCTGTTGCAATCCGGCTGGACGCCGGGCGGCGATACCGAGATCGAGGTCATCCCGGGCAGCACGGCGCTCTCCGCCTGCGCGTCCCTGGTGGGCGCGCCGCTCACTCACGATTTCTGCTCCATCTCACTATCCGATCTATTGACCCCGTGGCCGACCATCGCCCGGCGGCTGGATGCCGCCGCGCGCAGCGATTTTGTCGTCGCCTTGTACAACCCCAAGAGTGGGCGGCGCACGCGGCAGATCGTCGAGGCGCAGCGTATCCTGCTGCGATACCGCAAACCCGACACGCCGGTCGCCATCGTCAAGTCGGCCTACCGGGAAAAACAGGATATCCAGATGGTGCGGCTCGACGAGATGAAGGACTGCCAGATCGGCATGCTGACCACCGTGCTGATCGGCAACAGCAGCAGCTACCTGCAGGAGGGCCTGATGATCACGCCGCGCGGCTACGCCAACAAATACCAAAGCATCACTGGTGAGATTAAAACGGGAGAACGGGCCGGCCGCTCCCTGAGCATGGGCCTGGAGGGCTGGAAGGCCTGCGTGCGCCAATACCTGCGCGACACCCCGGCTCATACACTGCGCGACATCACGCGCCACTTCGACGCGCCCGTGGGCGAGATCCTCTTGGCCATCGCCGAGGCTGGGCCAGGCGACAGCGCCGGAGATTTTATCGTCGCCGCGGTGCCTCCCGGCGCCGAAACTGATCTGTTGAAGGCAGCACGCGGCTGGGGGCGCGTACGGGTGGTGGTTCGCAGCGAGGCGGGCGCAGTGAGCGAGCTGCTGCTTGACGGCATTGAATTCCGTCGCCGCGGTGACTGGCTGAATATCGAAAACGAACACTTCCATTTACACATCGACGGCTCGCGCGTGCACCAGGCGTGGTTTGTGCGCCGCGGTGACAGCCTGCGCGGCGTGCACTTTGTCGACGACCTGGGCGAGACGGTGTTCAACCTCTCCCTGGTCCGTCGGGATGCGTCCTTCGACAAGGAAGCGACGCGCTATTTTGAACAGGCCTGGCAAACGTTCACGGTCGGCAATGAACTGGAGGCAGTAAGCAATGAGTGAGAACACCATCATCCCCCTGGAAAAACCCAAGATGGGCGCCTACAAGCGCCACTTGCTGGTATGCGTCGGGCCGCGCTGCACCGAAGACGGTGAATCGCAGGAGCTGTTCGAGATGCTGGGCGAGAAATTCAAGGCCGCCGGTATCGACGGCGGCGAGTTGCGTGTGAAGCGCACCCGCACCCACTGTTTCGCCACCTGCAAATCCGGTCCCATCGTGTGTGTACAGCCGGACGGCATCTGGTACTACAACGTCACCGAAGCGAACCTGGACCGCATCATCGCAGAACACCTGGTCGGCGGCCGGCCGGTCGAGGACCTGATCTACCACCGCGGGCCGGAACATGTCGAAGCCTGAGGTACCCGATAGCCCGGCTGTTCCCGCCATGAGCCGGTTCACGGATGCCGAAATCGAGGCGATCTACCGCGCTATTCGCGAGCGCCGCGACATGCGCCACTTCCGTCCCGACCCGGTGGACCCGGTAGTGCTCGCGCGCCTGCTGGCGGCCGCGCACCAGGCGCCGAGTGTAGGGCTCATGCAGCCGTGGCGATTCATACGCATCACCGATCCCGATCTGCGCCGGGACATTCACGCATTGGTGGAAGAGGAACGTCTACGCACCGCCGAAGCGCTCGGTGAACGCAAGGGTGGGTTCATGAAACTCAAGGTCGAGGGCATCCGCGAGTGTGCGGAATTGCTGGTCGCGGTGCTCGCCCCCGACGACGGCACGGTATTCGGCCGGCGCACCTTGCCGGAGATGGACCTCGCCTCGGTCGCCTGCGCGATCCAGAACCTGTGGCTCGCTGCCCGCGCCGAGGGACTGGGCATGGGCTGGGTGTCACTGTTCGATCCGGAGGCGCTCGCACGACTTCTTGAAATGCCCGCGGGCGCCAGACCCGTCGCCATCCTCTGCCTTGGGCACGTGGCGGCGTTTTATCCCGCGCCGATGCTGGAACTGGAGAACTGGACACGCGGGCGCCCGTTGCAGGAACTGGTATTTCACAACATCTGGGCCAACATCGAGGCGCCGACATGAGCCTCCTGACCGCGACCCAGGGACCGCAGCGCATCGTCTGCCTCACGGAAGAGACCACCGAAACACTGTATCTCCTCGGCGAGCAGGCGCGCATCGTTGGCATCTCCGGTTTTACCGTGCGCCCGCCGCAGGCGCGTAAGGAAAAACCTAAGGTGTCGGCGTTTACCAGTGCGAAGATCGACAAGATCCTTGCCCTGGAGCCGGACCTGGTACTGGGGTTCTCCGACCTACAGGCCGACATCGCCGCCGAGCTGATCCGTTCGGGAATCGCCGTGCATGTCTTCAATCAGCGTTCGGTCAGCGGCATCGTCGACATGATCCACACCCTCGGCGCGCTGGTGAACGCGGTTGAAAAAACGGCCGCCTTGATCGAAACCGTGCAAGCGGAGCTGCGAGACATCGAGCGTACCGCCGCGACCCTGCCGCGCCGCCCGTGGGTCTATTTCGAGGAATGGAACGATCCCCTCATCTCGGGTATCCGCTGGGTGTCGGAGCTGATCGCCATCGCTGGCGGCGAGGACTGCTTTGCCGAGCTGTCGGTGGAGCATTCCGCGAAGCGCCGCATCATCGCCGATCCCCATGAGGTGATCGCGCGCGCGCCGGACATCATCATTGGCTCCTGGTGCGGCAAGCATTTTCGTCCCGAGCAGGTCCGGGCGCGGCCCGGGTGGGCAGCCATCCCCGCGGTACGCGACGGCAACCTGCACGAGATCAAATCCTGCGACATTCTCCAGCCGGGACCGGCGGCGCTGACCGACGGCGTGCGCCAGATCCACGCCATCGTACGGCAATGGGCGGCCGCTCAATGTTGACAACCGCTTTACTGGCCCTGGCCGCCGTGCTGCTGGACGGGTTGTTGGGCGAGCCGCGGCGCTGGCACCCGCTGGTCGGCTTCGGCAAGCTGGCCGGGCGACTCGAACTCAGACTCCATGGCGGCAACCGCACACCACCGCGCGCCCGCAGGATGCGGGGCGTGCAGGGCGTGCTGGCATTGCTCCTGCCTTTCACGGCCGCCGCCGCGGCGCTGACCGCGCTGCCCTATGCC